>Ga0123519_10005308_pt1 | contig 20581 bp, 14 predicted proteins | sample YelNatPaOPRAMG02_FD_87396 | JGI IMG/M metagenome (GOLD analysis project Ga0123519, IMG submission 87396) | Hot spring microbial communities from Yellowstone National Park - Yellowstone National Park OP-RAMG-02 (version 2) | ecosystem: Environmental > Aquatic > Thermal springs > Hot (42-90C) ...
ACCTTCTTTTGAGATTTTGGCTTTATGAATTCCTGCAGGTAAATCTTTTAAGGATAAAGGTGTTTTTCCTTTTAACTCGCCGTCAAGATAGACATCTGCACCATCTGGAATGGTGATAACCTCATATGAGCCGACCTTTGGCACCGGAGGTTTTGAAACAACAGGTGGAATAGGTTTAATTTCTATGATTTTATTAGCAATATTTGTTATGGAAGTAAGCAGGGCATCTTCCTCACATTTCGCACATTGCTCTGTAACCGCTTTCTCTATCTTCCCAGACTCTATATCAATTATCTTTAAGTTAATGACATAAGTAGCCCCAACTTTTCCTATAGAGCCGGCAAACATCTTTCGCACTCCGAGAAGTTGGCCCATCTGGACGATGCATTCCTGACTTGTGCAGCCGGACATCTGAAAATTCTGTTCTTTGAGTACTTGCTCCATGTTTTCTCTTGTGACAATAGTGAACTTATTGGTATTCACAAGATAAGTACGCAGGGAATCTGAAAGAATACCGGCTACTCCTTGAGAAACACCTTCTTTTGCCTCCAGATCAATAACTGCGGCTGTGGTTTTGGGTTCGTCAGCATAGCAGTTAAAAGAAAAAAGAATAAAAAGCCCGAGTAAGAGATATAAAGTTTTTTTCATTTTAGCCCCCCTGACTCTGGACCCTGGCTTACCATTGCACTTAATGGCCCTGTTTGAGAAAAGTCGCAAGATAGTATGGCAGGTACAATTATTGTATTCGCCTTCCTGGTACCATTTGCAAAGTATTGGCATTTCTGGGGCTCCTTCCGCCGACAGCGATAGCCTAAAGTTTATTTATGGCTGTGAGCGTGATTTTCGCGCAGTTTCTCCACAATCCACATTCTTGCTAGTGTAGAAGGTGGAATCCTGCGCTCTTCGCCGACGCGCTTAAGCTCGTTAATGTCTTTGCGATCCATACGCAAAGTCAGCGTTTCTTTCTGGGGCTTAACAAAAACAATCTCATTGGTTGGTTTAAGCTCATCCTCAAAATCCGCGGGACTGTGGTTGTCCCAGAAATCACGTACTTCCTTTTCATTTTTAAATTTAGGGATTCTTTTTTCTTTCATGGTCTCAATCTCCTCTTGTAATGATCTTTATCTCTTTCACTCATTTCCCTGGCAGTGATTGGTTTTGCTTTACCTTTGCCCAGGGTTTTTATAACAACTAATAGGTATCTGCCTGATCTGGTTTGACCAGAGACAAGATATAATCCTTTTTCTCGCCCTTTCTCTACGATGGGCGCAGGGTATGAAAAAAATCATTTCTTCTACTTCTTCGGGTGATACGGAATGCCGGGCTATATGCTCAACGGTCTCACGGTCCCACAAAAGTCCTGTTATTTTCATTTTATTACGACATTCTTCCGACTTCACTTGCGGGTAACAAGATTTGCTTATATCTTTCCGTCTTGGTCTGTATTCTATTGTATCACAAAAAAGACATTTGTCAAGTTCTCTATGATTTTTATTGGGGGGGGTGGTTTCCCTTATGTTATTTTTTCGGTTCTGTCAGCCAGGGGCTATCTGGATAGGAGGACTTGAGTTCCTGTTGGACAGCGCCGGCTTTTTCGGTGTCCCCAAGGGATAGATAGCACTGTTGCTTGTAATGAAGAATCTCAGGGATAAAGACCTTGTTGTCAGTGCTGAGCTTCAGAGCCATATCCAGACTTGCCAGGGCTTCTTCAAATTTCTTTGTCTGCAAAAGGTACTTACCGCGCAAAAGCCAGTAATAGGGCTCAAGTTTTTTCCAGGGGATTGACTCATCCCACTCCTCCAGCGCCTTCTTTGCCCCATCTAACCCACCGGGAGTTGCAAGGTATGCCTCTATCTGCTGGGCAAGACTTCCTTCAAGCGCAATCTCCTGTTCGTAGGTGTAGTCCTTTTCAACACTAACCTTTTTGTAGTATTCCTTTGCCCTCTCCACATCTCCCTTCATAAGATATGCATCGCCCAGACCTGTATTAACCCTGAGGGTTTCTGAATATGAGATATTGAAATTTTCTAATAGCCTGTTGAATTCATTTATAGCGCTGTCATAGGCCTTTATTTTGTTCAGATAAAGTTCTGCAAGGTGCAGTTCTGCATCCACAATATGCCTTCTCACCTGCCTGTTATCCTTACTCTGTAAAAGCTCGTCCACAACCTCTTCGTAAATCTCCCTTGCAATTTCATAACACCTGGAATCGTCTCCTGAAAGAGATTCTGCTATGCGGATGCAAAGTTTTATTATGGGGAGGTTGCGCTCCCAGTTCCTGAGTTCAGAAAAGAGAAAAGGAAGGAGTTTCTTGCCCACGTGCAGCAGCAGTTCAGGGTCCTCAGCCTGCCTTGCAACATCCCAGACCACGAGCAGTTCGTTAAATTTGAATCCATCCAGTGGATATTCCCTCATAATTTTGTGGTATCTCTGCAGCCTGGATTTGAAGTTGTAGTCTGTGAGTTTTGGCTCACAGACAGTATTGAGTGTTATTGTAAAATTCTGTTCCATCCCATCCTCTCCTGTCTCTGTAAGGGTCACCCTGTATCTTCCAGGAGAAAGGTATACATGCTCAACCTCTGCGCCTTCCTGCCTGACACCATCTCCAAAATCCCACTGGTACAGATGTCCTTCCCTCTGTGGTGCATAAAAATTGTATAGAAGCATAAAGCCGAACTCAGATGGAAGGAATGTGTTCTGCGTGAAATAAAAATCTGCTGACCAGTCCCTGTCATAGTGTTCAAGCTCTCCAACTTCTGTTCTGTAGCAGTCCAGGAATTGCTCTCTGGGAACTGGCTTATAATAATTGAATTGTCTTGATGGATTCTTCCAGTTTGTGATGGAGCAAACCGCTACCTTCTGCGCGTCCATTCCCCAGAGCGCCTGCCAGTAGAATTCAAACCTGTGCAATCCTTTTTCAAGCTCAACTATGCCGAAATGATCACCCTGCCAGGAGGCATTGTGCCCGCCCGGCCACTGCACAACAATATTTCCATCAATGAGGAGAAAGGAAGGTCCGTCAGAGGAAATTGCAAGTTTGTATTTTCCACTTTTCCCAACAATAAGATATCCTTCATAAAGACTTAAATGCGGGGTATAAAAGGAGAAAGGAGAATAGCTATCAAATACATTCTTGCGCAGGCCTGCTCCTATTACCTTCCCCTTTCTTGCAAAAAGGTTCTGCATATCTTCCCAGGAGTTTGCAATGCCACCCGGGGACTCCCAGTTCGTAAGGAGAAGACCGCCCTTTGGCTCCCATTCTTCTGCTGGCTCCTGTGTAAGACCGTTTAAACTGCACCCGAAATAGAAATAATAGGGAGAAAATTTTTCATCTGCCTTGAAGGCGACAAAACTCACACCATTGGGGTTGCAGAAAATCAGTTTATATGGAACAAGCACTCCCCTGTTATCAAGAATGCGCAGGTCAGAACCGTCTGGTTGAAGATTTCCACCTGTAATGAGTTCCACATATGCGGTGTTACCCGGTTTCCTGTCAGGAGATGAGAAAACAGAAACTTTGCGGCGGTATTTCCAGGCGCTGTTCCACCAGTCCGGCTTCGGAATTGCAAAACCAGAAATCTGAAGTGAGAAAAAAAGAAGAAAAACAAGAATCTTTTTCATAGAAGAGAATACGGCCTGTGTCAGAATGCAAAACAATAATCTTCAGCAGTTAAATACCACCTCTCATTTCAGTTCTCTGGACAGGACTTCAAAGTATTCTTTAATAAGTGCTTCGTACCTGGAAGGATATTTTTCCCTGAGAGCATCCACTATCCTGGAACGGATGTTTCTATCCATCCTGAGTGCAGGCTCCCTGCGAAGTTCAACCTCATCCTCAACAGAGGTCTTCAGCTGGCTCATTTTCTCTGAAAGCAGTTTCCTTTTTTCAAGAAGGTTCTGGTATCTGCCCTCCTGTAAATCCCTTTCCAGGTCGTCCATCAAAGTGATGCTCTGGCGCAGATTGCTTGTTATAACCAGGTAAGGGTTAAGCCCTTCCTTGATTTCTGCTGCCCTTGCCTTAAGCTCTGCCTCTCCGAGAGCCAGCCTCCTTAACTGCTCCTGTACCTGTGGTGGGATATTGTCTGTAAGGCCTTCTGCACCCCAGCCAGTTATCTTTCCACCTCCAGTGGAACCACCTGTGGGCCTGTGCTTCTCCTCCTTCACAACGCCCTTCTGCATCCGCTCGTCGCTCAATCTGGGTGGAATCTTCCTTCCTTCAAGTCCCCTGTATTTTCCTTCCACGAACTGGCCGCTGGACTTTCCTGTCCTTCCCTCACCGCTCCTGCCTGTGAGTTCCTGGTTTCCCGGAAGCATATTCCCTGTCTTTCCTTTTGCACTCCAGTTTGAAATTGGACCGTCTGCCACTGCCCATCCTGCAGTGGACATGTTGTCAATCCAGCCGCCTGTCATAATGTTGTCTGCTGCCTCATCCATCTCCTGTTCTGTCTGAATAAGGTCTCCTATCATATCCTGCAGTTCTGCAGGTATATCAGGCATGGGCACGTCATAGTCCTCAAGTGGATTAGCCACATTCCACTGGACTGTATCGGGTTTATTCATAAGCCACATCTGCAGGTCCTGTTTCAGTTCTTTTGCAAGCTCTATCCACTTCCACATCTCCTTTTCGTCCAGTGTAATGGTGACCTTTTTAAATTCTCCTTCAGCGCGCTTCACCTGTGCTATAATTTCCTCAAGTGTATTCACTATTACGCTTGCACCGAGGTCCTTCTCAGCAGCATTCTTGAAGTCGTTTGTGCCTTTTGAAAGTTCTTTTCTTATCCCCTCTTCCACTTCCCCCTGCTTCTGCAGCTCTTTTATGTCCTGCGGGCTATATTCCTCTGCGGGCTTTTTGGAAATCCTTTCAAGCACTGCAATCACATCCTTCTGTTTCTCTATGAAATGGTCAAGATTTTTCATCAGTTCCCTTGCAGCACTTTCCTTCTCCAGAAATTTCTTTGCAAGCCAGTTGCGGTTCAGTTCCTGTATGGACTGCAGAATCAGATTGAGCTTTTCTATGATTTCCTCTTCCTTGCCCTGTGCAAAATAAACTACATTGTCTTCAAGATATTTCACTGCTTCTGCCATAAGGGAGGCAATCTTCAATTCCTCCATCTGGTTTGCAAACTTCATACACTGCTGGACTACTTCAGAGAAACCCTCTGCGCGCCTGGCAAGCAGAACAAAATTCTCCTGGCACTCAATGGTCCTGACCCTCAGGTCCTGCTCCTGAATTGCAAGAGCCCTGAGCGCAGAAGCCGTCGCCCTGTCAGTTGTATTTTTTCTTATCTCCTTCTGAATCCTTAAAATTTCCTTCAATGCCGCGGATAAATCAGAGAAGATTCCCTTTAACTGTTCCTGGCTCAATGCCACCGAGGAGGCAAGCCTTCTCATTGATTCCTGCAGTTTCACAAATGGGTCAACAAGCCGTATAGTCAGGAATGTGGAAGAGCTCTTTCCCGGACCCGTGATATTGTTTGCATCCTCTGCCTCCACCCAGTAAACAAGCACATCGTCCGACTTCAGTTTCATTGATTCAGGAGAAATCCAGGTCTGCAGGGTTGCTGCATGTGCTGTTCCAGGATATACTGCAGATTTCAAAACTTTTTCTTTCTCCTCCCCCATCTTATATTTTATGGATGCGGTCCTGATGCCGTAGTCATCGGTGATGTTTACAAGCACGGGAATACTCTGGAATGTACCAACTATTATATGCCTCCCGGGAAGCACAACCTGAATACGGGGTGGCCTGTCAGCAATTGCCTTTACAGACCCGCTCTGGCCTTCTGCATTCGTGTAGCCATATATATCTTTGAGAAAAACTGAGTATCCGAAGTCTTCTTTCACCGCAATCTGTGGTCCTGTTATGTTCTTATTTGAAACCAGCACAGGATATTCTTTCTTTGCTATACGCAGCCTTGCCTCTCCTATCGGATTATTTGTAATCCCACCTATGGAAATATTACTTCCACACAGAATCTCTATATCCCCTGTTTTTTTCCTGATTTTTTCTGCAGGAATCCCGGTATATGCAGGATATCTGCAGGCAAATTCAAATGTCTCTATTGCAGGTGGGTCTATAAGTTCTGCCCTGAATACAGGAGAAACACCATCCCCTGCCTTCACATAATACCTCAAAGATTTTTGTGGTGCAGAGAGTGTAAAATTGAAAATCCCTGGTTTCTCACCAGGCATACGAGCAGTTTTCCAGGAACCACCATTTTCCTTCCATTTGATTATGGATTCCTGAACAATTTTCCCTGAAAGAACTGCCCTTATGTTCAGATTTTCACCCCTCAGGAGTCTGACTTCCCCCGGCTCCACACTGACCTTTGTCTTGCTTATGAAAGCAATACTGGTTCCAGGTGCAAAAATGCGAATAAAAGCATTTGAAAAATAGGAAGGGAAAAAAGTGCAGTAAATAAATAAGGAGAGGAGGAGCATAACTGCAAACATTGCTATTTTTTTCACTATTTCCCATTTTATAATTCTTTTTATGTTGCAAGAGCTCATCCTGCCCAGGCTCTCTTTCAGAAGGGCAGCTGCAAAACCCTTTTCCCCTTCTCTGCCCAGGAGTATGGCATTGATTATTGCATTGTTCAGATGCGGGTATTCCTTTTCTATCTTCCTTGCATACCATTCCTTACTGTGTCTGTGCAGGAGCGGAAGCACCAGCTCCTTCAGAATGATAAAACAGGATGGGAGAAATATTGCAAAGAAACTTACCCATCTCAGCCAGGTGTTAAAATGAACAATGTTATCCAGCAGAAATAAAGGAATTGTAATGCTCAGGAATACGGATATCCACAGAAGTATGCCCCTGGCAAGGACAAAAATCCTCTCCCTCTTCCTCAGCTCGTCCAGTATTACCACAATTTCCTGATAAGTTGAATTGCTCATCTTTCCTCTTTTCTGTCACAATTACCCTCTGTCTTCACAATCTGATTGCAATTCCCTAATACAAATTAATCAAATATGTTGTATTTATATTAATACCATGATTTTCAGGCATTGTCAAGAGAAAATATAAATGCAGCTAAAACATATCCCTGCGTTTTCTTATTATCCATTCAAGGGAAATCGCACCAATGAAACCGAAGAGATAGAAAAGGTCGCTCAGGCGCTTCTCCACTTTTATTTTCGTTGCCCTGCTTTTGTTCTCTGTGACCTCTGCTGGAAGGGATGCAATATTCTCAACACTGAAGCATTTACCGCCACTTGCCTCTGCAATCTTTAAAAGCAGGTCAGGGTCTGTCTCAGGCCTGTCAGTTTCAATGTCCTTGCTGCTAACAGTAAAAGAAATTTCTTTCTTTTCCAGCATAACATCTCCTGCTTTCCCCTGGACTGCAATTCTGTATCTACCGGGAGATTCTGGAAAGTAATCCACATAAAACTCTCCTGCTTCTGCACCAACAGGAGAAAGACTTAAGTTTATATCCTCCCCATCAGGTGTGGAAAGAACTGCCTGCACCTGCGGCACAGGTTCACTGCCTTCAACAGATTTTTTCACTCCGGAGACACAGATTATAGCCCTGAAAGGCTCTCCCATATCATAGTTGTCCTTTTGTAAGGCAACCTCAATTTGAGGGCCTGCCTCAGGAGGTTCTCTCACTGCAAGCCAGCGGAAAAGCTGGCCCCAGAATTTCTGGTATGCATCCTCCTGCCCACCGCAGCTACCAGGCTGAGAAGGACTCACCTTCCATTTCCAGGTTGTATCCACACCCCAGAATGCTGTTTTTCCCTTTCCAAAATTCTGAACCGCGAGCACAACAGGATTTCCCTGAACTGCTGAATTTACTGCCAGCACTGTAGCACCTGCTTTTACTGCCCTTACAGGAACGCATCCAGACATTGCAGGAAGGGATGACCAGAATTTCCGGTTTGCCCCGGGGTCTTCAATGTAATTGAAAATTGGATGAAGGCTTCCTTCCTTTGTAAGATTCAGGCAGAAATCGCCTGCAATCCAGCAGAACTCAGGAGTGCCTGCAACTACAGGAAGTGCCTGTGCAACTGGAGAGTGCTCATAATCTCCGCTTCCTATGGCTTTGCTGCCCAGGAACAGGAGTCCTGTGCCCATCTCTGATACACAGGTTGAAAGATTTGAGAGGAACTCGTCCCCGAGAAACTTCCTTTCCACATCTCCTATTATCACAATCTGGTAGCGAGATATCTCTTCTATTGTATTTGGAAATGCCTTTCTTTTTGACTCTGAACCTGCATCCACCTGAAGAAATTTTGTTTTTCCCATGCGCAGAAAACAGGTTAAATCAATGTTGGAATCTGCCTCCAATGCCCTTTTGAGAAATTTGAATTCCCATCGCGGGGTCCCTTCAATGTAAAGCAGGTTGAGATGCGGACTCTCTACAGTAGAAGTAAAGGTGTATTCGGCTGGAGGCACCTGGCCTCCTTCGTCAGTATAGAGCAGAACCCTGTACTGGAAGGTGCCAACTTCCCCGGGAATCCACTTAATTGAAGCCTTCTGCATGGGAATGGAAACATCCAGCAGAACCTGCTTCCTGAACACAATCGTGTCCTGCTGCCTCAATTCCAGGGTTGCCTTCTGGTTCTGGAATCCCTGGCTTTTAAAAACAACTTCAATCTGTGCAAGGTTATCCACCATAATCCGCCTGTTGAACCTCACATTTAATATTGAAACCTTTCTCTCCACAGACTTTCCTGAAGAACCAGGAATGGCTATTGTATAAACAGGGATACCTATTTCCCTGGATATCCGAACAGGGTCTTCTCCCCAGTTATTCGCTCCATCGCTGATCAATACGCAGGATGAAATACCTTTATCCTTCAAATTCCTGTTAACAAATTCCAGAGCCTGGGCAGTATTGGTAAATCTTCCCTCGGGTGATTTTATCAGACCAAGGTCAGATTCTCCCAGTTCAAGCACTCCCTGTGAAAATTGGAAGTAATGGAGTTTAAATTTCTTTGCAAGTTCCTGGAAATACTCTGAGCCTATAACCTGAAAGGCAACCTCAGCCCTTGTGAGGTTTCTCTCACTTTTCAGGCCCATGCTGCGGGAGCCATCCACCAGCACACAGATATCAGATTTCTCCTTTCCCCTGTACTGCCAGGAAAGAACAGGTTCAAGAAAAAGGAGAACAAGAAATCCCATAGCAAGCAATTTAAGAAAAAATAGCAGATAGCCAAGACGGGAAGAATGAAACTTAGCAATCCGCCTGTAGGATAAAAATAGAATTGCTGCATAGATAGCTATTATTATCCAGAAAATAAAAGAAGGGATATGCGCTAAGCCTATTTTAAAGTTTTCCATTGAATACCTTCTGAAAATTCTGAATCAGTTAAACCCCTGCAGTTTCTCTTTCTTTTGAAACGAACCAGTTGCTCATAATAGATTCCAGGAGCAGCAGACACAGCAGGAACCACACCAGGGCTTGCCTGAGGGAAATTCCCTGCCTGCGCAACAGTATCTCCTCTATAAGCCCGGGATTTTTTGAGTCCAGTACCACGGGCTGGATTCCCTCAAAATATGAAGATATCTTTCCCGGATTCACAGGGGTCAGGTCGGATTCAGACCGCAAAGGATTTATATCGCTGATGGAAGTGCCTGCAGGAAGCAGGTAGTGGATAAGCTCATGTATAAAAGCCACAAAAACCGGTTGCAGGAAAAAGTCATTCCAGCCCGAAGATGGAATGCCTGCAAAAACCATTACCTTTCCCTTTCCATATTCCTTCTCAATGAGAAAGGGAAGTCCATTCTCAAAAGATGCAAGTATACTGGCTCCTGAGTCCGAATCTGGCTTCAGTCTCCAGAACTTGAAAAAGTGGGCAGAACTGAAATCTCCCTGATCCGGTATCTGGAATTTAGAAAAAACAGGATGCCTCCAGTCCACAAGGGTTATACTTGAAAACCCCTGTACGGGATTTTCAAGCTCCTCTACCCGGGCCGGGAATATAGAATACTCTTTGTTCAAAACGCTGTTGTAGTATGACCTGTCAATTCTGTCACCCGGAAAGAAAATTATACTGCCACCTCCCCTGAGATAGCCTGAAAGCCGTTCAAGAGCTCTTCTGCTCAGCTGCCTGAGATTGAAAAGTATAACAGATGCACAATCTTCAAAAGAAGCTCTCTCTAAGTCATATGAAGAAAGAAAGGAAACCGTAAATGGAGAGTGTATCTTTCCTGTATGCGGATTTAATGCAGTGGCAAGGTATACAGTGCTTTTTAAAGATTCGTCAGAGAGGTCGTCCAACACGAAAATCACTTCTAATTTTCTGCGCACCTCAAAAGAGAAATAATGCCTGTCATCAGATGTTAGGGCATCAGGCTCTATTTCAACATAGCCGGTATGTATGCCGGAAGAAGGAGAGATTTCCCTGAATACCACAGAGGCGTTGCTGTTTCCTCTAACAGATACAATCTTCTCTGTTTTTCTTGCCCCATCTATGTAAAGGTCTACCCTTACAACCCTGTCTGTGGAGGAGAAATTTGAAATAGTGGAATGGACCTCCAGGTCCTGTCCCTGTGCACAGATACCAGGAGAAACACCTGCCTCACTAACAGCAAGGTTGTTGAAATCCGGACTGCCAAAATTGACTATGTACAGCTTTGCCCTCTCCTCCATCCCCTTATCCAGATTCACCCTTACTGGATTCTGGAAGGAGGTGCGCTGAAGATCAGTGAGGAAGAAGACTTCCTTATTGAATTCCGGGGAGAACCTCAGCAGATGGAAAGCCTCATTGATTGAAAAGCCCGGGTCTCCTCCCGTTTTTGAAAGTGCAGCATTCCTGATCTGTCCCCGGACAACTGCAAGGCTGGAATTGAGCATGGCAGGGCTGGGCAGGGTATCAGGATTTAACAGGAGCAATGCTGAGCCCCCATCAGTAATGGTGTCAAGGATTTTCAGAGCAGTGAGTTTTGCCTTTTCAAACCTGGGAGTGCCTTCCTCCACATATCCCAGGCTGGGTGAGTTGTCAAGCACAAACACTGCACCTGTGCTTGCCCCCGGATTTGAAAGCAGGCGTCCTGCATAGCGGATTACAGGGCGTGCAAGCAGAAGAGCGAGTAGTGCAAGGCAGAGGATGCGCACACACAGGAGAAGAATCTGAAAAATCTTTACCTTCCTCACTGTTCTCTTCTGGACCTCTATAAGGAACTTCAGACTCGGGAAAAATACAGTCTTCTTCCTGCGCTTTCCTGTGAAGTGCAGGATTATGGGTATACAGACTGCTGAAAGCCCGAGTAATAACCATGGAGAGAGAAAGGTCAGACCCATTCCAGATTCTCCTCAATCTCCATTCAGTGCAGGACTGGAGATTATCTGGTCTGTTTCCAGGTGAGGTATGAAGCCAGGACCCTCTCGTAGGAAACAGAGGTATCCACAGGCACGTAGTCAATCTGGCTCTCCGAGCATACGCGCTTGTACCACTCTATAAACTCCTTTACCCTTTTGCAATACTCTTCTTTCACTGCATGGGGGTACAGGAAAATCTTTTCCCCGGTTTCAAGGTCCTGCAGGGTCAGGGACTCCTTAAAGGAAAAATCCAGTTCCATCCTGTCCAGCGTGTGGAAGATCACGCATTCGTGTTTGTTATGCCTGAAGTGCTTCAGAGCAGAAAGTATCTCCTCCTCACTGTCAAGCAAATCCGAAATGAGAATCACGAGTGCCCGCCTTTTGAGAATGCTGGCTATCTCATGGCAGGGACGGGCAATTGTGCTTTTGCCAGCTGGTTTTAAACCCTGCAGGAGGTTTAATATCACCTGCAAATGCCCGGGTGTGGAGCGCGGTGGAATTAAATTATTTATGGAGTCAGAAAATGTGACAAGTCCAACTGCATCCTGTTGTTTTATCAATATATAGGAAAGTAATGCCACCAGATAGCAGCCGTATTCAAGCTTTGTCATAGCATTTGAGCTGTATCCCATTGAAGCGCTTGTATCCAGAAGCAGATATGCCTTCAGGTTTGTTTCCTCTTCATACTGCTTTACATAAAAGCGGTCTGTCTTCGCATACACCTTCCAGTCTATACGTCTTATTTCGTCTCCCCAGGTGTAGGCGCGGTGGTCGCTGAATTCAACACTGAATCCCTTATACGGACTTCTATGCAGACCTGTAACAGTACCTTCAACAGCGCCCCTGGGAAGAAGGGTCAGATTTGAAAACCTGCTCACAACATTTGGGTCCAGATATTTACTTACCATTTTTATTTATACTCTGGCTCAGGAATAGTCTGAATTAGCCTGTCTATTATTGCATCTGAATTTATGCCATCTGCTTCTGCATTAAAGTTTGGAATAATCCGGTGCCTCAGCGCTGAATGGGCAACAGCCCTTATATCCTCACACCCCACATTGCACCTGCCGTCTATTATTGCATGAGCCTTTGCTCCAATTACAAGGCACTGCGCAGCCCTGGGACCTGCTCCCCAGTTGACCCATTTCTTAATAAAATCAGGTGCATCAGGTTTGCCAGGCCTGGTGGCGCGCACAATTGAAAGTGTATAATTTATCACATGCTGTGAAACCGGCAGCCTCCGCACCAGCTTCTGGAGATGCAGAATTTCATCTCTCTCCATCACAACTTCAGGTTCAGAAACCTGTTCCTGTGTGGTGGTAGCAATGATTTCCCTTTCTTCCTCTTCTGTTGGATAGTCAATCTTTATATTGAACATAAACCTGTCCAGCTGCGCCTCTGGAAGGGGATAAGTTCCCTCCTGTTCAATTGGATTCTGGGTAGCAAGGACAAAAAATGGCTCCTCTATTGGATAGGTAACCCCGCCAACTGTAACCTTATATTCCTGCATTGCCTCAAGCAGTGCTGCCTGGGTTTTGGGCGGGGTTCTGTTTATCTCATCAGCCAGAAGCACATTTGCAAATATTGGACCGGGGATAAACCGGTAGCTACGCTTTCCAGTGGAACGGTCTTCCTCAATGACCTCGGTACCGGTTATATCAGAAGGCATCAGATCAGGGGTGAATTGAATCCGGTTAAACCTGAGGTTCATAATCTTTGCAATGGTGCGCACAAGCAGGGTCTTTGCAAGCCCTGGCACTCCAACTACAAGGCAGTGCCCCCTTGAAAAAAGGCTAATTAACATCTCATCCACAACTTTTACCTGACCTATTATTACCTTTGAAATTTCTCTGTACATCCGCTCCTTTGCCTCTTTTACCTGTTCCACGATTTTTGCTTCATCTTCAGATTCTATAATGACCCTTGCACCCATTACTCCCCCTTTATTTCTTCCAGTGCCACATTGTCAAACCAGACTATCCCTGCAGGATAATATGCATACAGCACTACTTTTACCTCTTTTATAGTCTCCTTTGGAATTGTAAAATCACTTTCAAAATGTTTCCATTCTCCTGGCTTTTTCAGTTCGCAGTCCATCTGGAACTGGTACACCATAACCTTTCCCTTTACAGGGTCGTCTTTGAAACCCTTTACAAAAATAATTACAGAGGGCAGTGGCGCTCCGGGCCTCTTTCCCTCACCCCTTACATCAGCTGAAATAAGATATTTCCGACCATATTCTACTGGAATTAAATCCGATTCAAAACCAAACCCTTCATTGGCTGCTATTGAGCTGAATTCTGAAGCAGGTTCGTTCATCAAGAATTTTAAGCTCCTGCCTGACTCAGAAATTTTATTGTCAAATACAATGTTCTTTCCCCACCTCACCTTTCCGGATACATCCCCCACAGTTCCCACCCGCCACCCTGCAGGTGCTTCTTTTCCTTCTTCAAACCCGCCATTTGTAAGAAGTCCGGCTATAATCAAAAAAACAGGTATAATCATTATTTTTCTCCTGATACAAATTGAAACCGTCCATCAGCCATTGTCCGGTGCCCGTTCTTCAATGTGAAAGAGCATAAACCAGGGTGTTTATACCGAGCTTCAGACTGTCTTCAGGCATTACCGCAATGCTATATGGACGCACCTGCTCATCCCAGGTAAGGCCATAGGGACTGTAAACAACTGCCAGGCTTCCTTCAATCTCAATTCCCTCCAGGTAGGGTGTGCTTATCCCCGGATGAATCAGTTCTGCCTTTTTGGTATATTTTACATTTTCTATGGTATAGAAGGAATCAAAGATTGTGTGGGCCGTGCCCAGGGCTCTGAGCTCATAGTTTGGAAGAACTCTTTTTATCTCCCTCCTGAAGGCACGGTCAAAATCAGCACTTCCGCAGCAGCTGACAGCAAAGAGAAATCCACCCCTCTTTAAATAGCTTGAAAGGTTTGCAATCTCCTCCTGGCTAAGCCTGAAATCGTAATGCCCGGTGATATAGAGAAATGGATATGAAAAGAGGTCCTGTTTTGCAAGGTCCACCTTCACCCTCACAAACTTTACATCACTTGAAGTGTTCTCCTTTACCTTCTTTATAAACCTGGAAACTGCACCGGTATGCGGATCCCAATCTCCGTTGTGCATCACCTGGGCGAATACAAATTCCCCTCCTTTTTCCTTTTCCACATCCTCGTAAACAGGCATTTTATTGAACTGCTGTGCAGCCTGGTGGAAAGCAAGGCAGTACGCGAGTATGTTCGTGCCAAGTTTCAGGGCATCCTCGGGCTCAATTATAAACTCTGCTGTTGGCACTATAAGCTCGTCCCAGCCTGCTGCCATATCAGCCCTGCTCAGGAGCACTGCTGTACGGCACCCGATATTTATTCCTTCTAAGTTTGGCGCTGCCCGGACCACAGGGGCATTATTTGCAAAGCCTGTCTCGGGTTTGCGATAGCCAAGATTCTCAATTGTATAGTATGCGCTGTAGATGGGATGCTCGGGTGGAAGTATAACCATGGGTCTGTCAGGAAGAATCTTCTTCATCTCCTCTTTAAAGGAAGTGTAGAAAGGCATATTTCCACAGCAGGCATTCCCTATAATTGTTCCGCCATCAAAAAGATACTGGCGCAGTCTTGCAATTTCGTCCGCACTGAAATGCAGACGCTGATGTCCGGTAAAATAAATAATTGGCAGGGTTCTGGGGTCATAGGAAAATTCCTTAAGAGAAAGTTCAGTACTCGTGTAGGAAACATTCAATCTCGGAGAGGCATAGGAAAGAAGCTGTTTTATGTCTGCAATGGTTCCCCTCCACTGGTCTCCCGAACCAGTTTTAATCTTTGCCACCAGCGCAAGAGGCTGTGGGGGTCTTTTCTGCTCAGAGCGCCTCATAGGAACCACCGGAAGTGGAAGTGGAGGAAATCCCTCTGCTGCACTCACCCTCTGCGGTTTAGCAGGAGGAGGAAGCCCGTGCACTGTAGGATTAGCTGCAAACACTGTTGAACACAGGAGCCCAAACAGAGCAATACCAGAAATTATATAACGCATCTGCCCTCCTTTTTTATCACAGAAGCACTTCAGGATTTTCCAGTAATTCCTTTATCTTCTGCAGGAAACGCGCACCCAGTGCACCATCCACAATCCTGTGGTCACAGGAAAGGGAAAGTTTTATAGTTGAACGGATTTCTATTCTGTCATTAATAACTGCGGGCCTTTTTTTAATCTCGCCAACAGCAAGCAGTGTTGCCTGGGGTGGATTGATTATTGCCCTGAATGCATCTATACCCATTGTTCCGAGGTTTGAAACAGTAATGGTACCACCTGACAATTCATCAAGACTCAATTTGTTTTCCCTTGCTTTTTTAATTAATTCCTTTGACTCCTGAGCGATTTCAAAGATATTCTTCTTATCTGCATCCCTGAGCACAGGCACCACAAGCTCACCCACTTCCATATCTACACCCTTAGAAGTTTTGTAAATTGCAGACCTTGCCACTGCAATACCTACATTAATATGCGGATTCAGGACAATCCTGTCTAAACTGAAAAAACCATTGACTACAGGAAACACCTTCAGCGCTTCTGCAACAGCCTTTATAATCAAATCGTTATGTGAAAAATATTTTGCCTCTGCTTTCAGTTTTGCACGCATTTCCACTGCATCTGTCAAATCCACTTCAGTATCCAGATAGAAATGCGGAATGTCCCTTTTTGCCCGGGTCATTCTTTCAGCAATAATTTTTCTTACCCCTGTAACAGGAATTGTATCTGCTCCTTCAGAAATAGAAATTGTTTCTGCTGTAAATTCCTTCTCTTCCAGAGATACTGTCCCTTCCTCAATCGCTTTCAACACATCTTCTTTCTCAATTCTTCCGCCAGGACCTGAGCCTTTTATACCTGACAGGTCAATACCCTTTTCTCTCGCCAGTTTTTTTGCAAGAGGAGACGCCTTAATTCTTCCTTCACCACCCTGCACCATAAACGGTGTAGCCACAGGAGAAGAAGATTCTGGCACTGCCTGAGGTAATGGCCTGGCAGGGCCGGGTGCCTCCTGAAGAGGTGCTTCAGGAATCGCCTCATCCATGGAAGAGGCAAGGTATGCAATGACCCTTGTCACAGGAACTGTCTCTTCTTCCTTTGCAAGAATCTTGCGCAGTATTCCTCCTTCAGGAGATTCAACTTCAAAATTGGCTTTATCTGTCATAACCTCAAATAAAATCTCGCCCTTTTCAACCCTTTCTCCTTCTTTTTTTCTCCATTTGGAAATCACACCTTCTTCCATAGTCTCGCCAAGTTTTGGCATTTTTATTTCAATAACCACAGCAACCTCCTGAAATTTTTTTCGCTTTCAGGCAAGCACTTCTTTTACTGCCTGAATTATATTTTCTTTTGTAGGGATTACATACTGTTCAAGTACAGGGCTTTTCGGAATGGGAACATCTATTGCTCCAACCCTTTTTATAGGTGCATCCAGATAATCAAAAGCGTTTTCTATAATCTGCATACCTATTTCTCCACCAAATCCACCTGTCTTGCATGCCTCATGTGCTATTACAACATGGTTAGTCTTGACAACAGATTTTACTATTGTCTGGATATCCAGTGGTATCAATGTTCTCACATCCACAACTTCAATTTCAATCCCTTCCTGTCTCAGTTCCTCTGCTGCCTGTAAGGCATAAAGCACTGTGCGGGAATAGGTAATGACGCTGACATCCCTTCCTTCCCTTTTTATATCTGCAACACCAAGCGGCACAATGTGTTCACCATCCGGAACAGGTCCCTTCTCCTTGTACAGCATTTTATGTTCAATAAAAACAACAGGGTTGTCATCCCTGATGCTTGCTTTTAACAGGCCCTTTGCATCTGCAGGGGTAGAAGGCATAACCACCTTCAGCCCTGGAACACCTGTAAACCAGTGTTCGAGACTCTGAGAGTGATGCGCTCCAAGGGTCCTTCCTGCCCCACCCTCTGTGCGTATAACCATAGGCACTTTAAACAAACCGCCAAACATATATCTTATTTTTGCTGCCTGGTTACAGAGCTGGTCCATTGCCTGCCCCATAAAATCCACATACATAATTTCTGCTACAGGACGCTTTCCCATCATTGCAGCTCCAATTGCAGCTCCTGTAATTGCGGATTCTGAAATTGGAGTATCCATAACCCTGTCAGGACCATATTTTTCAAGCAGCCCGCGTGTAACTCCATATGCCCCTCCATAAACTCCTATGTCTTCCCCTATTAAAAATACATTGGGGTCTCTATCCATCTCTTCCTGCAATGCCTCATTCAGTGCCTGCCAGTATGTTATTTCTCTCATAAAAAATCTCCTCCTCTATCTATAATGAATTCACCGCTTCAATTATGCAAATAAATCCTGTGTAACCTCTTCAGGCTTTGGCCAGGGTGAGTTCATTGCAAACCTGACTGCATCTTCAACCTCCTGCTTTGCCTCTGCCTGAATTCCATCACATTCACTTTCTGTAAGGATTCCATCTGATATAACCTTACCCCTGAATCTTAAAATAGGGTCTTTTGCCTGCCATTCCTTTTCTTCTTCTCTTGTGCGGTATACCCTGGGGTCAGAACGGGAATGTCCATAATAGCGGTATGTCTTGCATTCTATAAGTGTTGGGCCTTCTCCATTTCGTGCCCTCTCAACTGCCCTTCTCACACTGTCCCTCACTGCCAGAACATCCATCCCGTCTACTGCTTCTCCAGGAATTCCATATGCACAGCTCCTGGTATAGAGGTCATTTGTAGTTGTCACCCTGCTGACAGCACCTGACATCCCATAGAGGTTATTCTCACAGATGAATACAACAGGCAATTTCCATATAGCTGCCATATTCATTGATTCATGGAATACTCCCTGGTTTATGGCTCCATCTCCAAAAAAACACAGCACTACATTCCTGCTTTTATCTTTCTTCAGGGCAAGTGCTGCTCCTACAGCTACAGGTATATTTGCTCCAACAATCCCTGTAGCACCAAGGTTTCTTGTGCTGGGGTCTGCCAGGTGTAGAGAACCGCCCTTTCCCTTACAGCATCCTGTAGCTTTTCCAAAAATTTCTGCCATAAGCTCATTTATTTTTCCACCTTTTGCAATAGCATGGCCATGCCCGCGGTGAGTACTGGCTATCCAGTCTTCTGGCTCTATAGCAGCACAGGAACCAACTGCTACAGCCTCTTCCCCTGCATAAAGGTGGGAGCCACCATCAATGACATTCTGCGCCAGCAATTCCATAATCTTGTCTTCAAAAAATCTTATCTCATACATCTGCTTCAGCAGTTTTCTTGCCTCTTCTTTTGTCAGGTCCATTTTTTACTCCTTTCGGGTTATGAAACTTGTGCTGCACTTCATGGCTTTATCACTGTTTTAAGGCCCTGGGCTTTCTCAACTGTCAAAATACCTTCCAGAACCCTGTCAAGTGGCAATTCCTTTGTAATATATTTTTTTGCCTCAATCTTTCCCTGTGCAATTAATTTCAATGCAAGCTGGTTGTGCCTGGGAGATGAGCCGTGGGTACCAACAACATAGAATTCTCTGTAATGGACAAGATTTGAATCAAAATTAATATAGGGCTTATCCTTTGGAAGACCTCCAAAGAAATTTATGTTCCCGCGTTTTGCAACAAGTTGAAGCGCCTGCTCCTGCGCCTTTCCGGAAGAGCAGGCAACAATCACAACCTCAGCACCCCTTCCTTCTGTCTCATCCATAACCCTTTTTGTCAGGTCTTCACTGGCAGGATTAATATAAACATCTGCCTTATTCTGAGCTTTTGCAGCATCCAGCCTTTCCCGGGAAACCTCGGCTAAAATTGTTTTTGCCACGCCCCTGGATTTTGCAAGGTCAAGATGAAAATAGCCTATGGGACCTGCTCCTATCACTACAACAGTATCTCCGAGTTTCACTCTACTCAGTTCCTGACCGTTAATCACGCAGGCAAGCGGCTCTGCAATCGCTGCCTCTTCAAATGATAAATTGGGTGGCAGTTCATTCACACATCCATTCCTTACAGCTGGCTCAGGAACAAGCATATATTCTGCAAATCCTCCATCATAGTGATAGCCGATTGCGGTGAGATTATCGCACATTCCCTGTATACCACGTCTGCAGTAATAGCACTCGCCACAGGGAACAGCAGGGGCAACAGCAACCCTCTGTCCTTTTCTGTAGGCAGTTATTTCTTTCCCGACTTCAACTATTTCGCCTGAAACTTCATGCCCTGTAACCCTGGGAAATCTGATGTGCCTGTGCCCTGAATGATAAACCTTAACATCCGTACCACAGACTGCACATGCCTTCACCTTTATAACCAGCTCTAAAGGACCCGGGCTGGGAACCGGGATATCCTTTATCCTTAAATCCTCAATTTTCTCTAACACAGCTGCCTTCATTTCTCCTCCCAAAAGGGGGACAGGCTACTTTTTCTCCTCTGTTTTTGGACGGTCTACCACAATGTCTGGCATTAGACAATCTATCCGTGGTATAAAAATTTCCCTTCTTCTTTAAAAGTAGCCTGTTTTTTATCTGGGGACTTTTTCCCAGTCCTCAAGAAACTTTTTCAAACCTACGTCAGTGAGTGTATGCCTGAATAGCTTCTGAACAACATCAAAAGGAATTGTAGCTATATGAGCGCCTGCAAGGGATGCCTCAACTACATGTACCGGATTGCGCACGCTGGCTACAATAATCTCTGTTTTAAACCCATAATTTTTATAAATTGTAACTATCTGCCTGACCAGATCCATTCCCACATGACTTATATCATCCAGCCTTCCTATAAAAGGGCTCACATAACTTGCTCCTACCTTTGCAGCAATAAGAGCCTGGTTAGGACTGAAAACAAGTGTGACATTTGTCTTTATTCCTTCCCTGCTTAAAACCTTTACTGCCTTCACTCCTTCCGGGATAAACGGAATCTTTACCACAATATTTTTATGGAGCCTGGAGAGTTCCCTTGCTTCTTCAACAATCTGGTCCTTCTTAAGACTCACTGCCTCAACGCTGATAGGTCCGTCCACAATCCTTACAATCTCTGAAATCACCTCTTTTAAGCTGCGCCCTGTTTTTGCAACAAGTGTTGGATTTGTAGTTACACCATCAATGATTCCCAGTTCCACTGCCTCCTTTATCTCATCCACATTTGCAGTATCAATGAAAAATTTCATAGCTTCTCCTTTCCTGCAGGAAACAAACCCTGCACGCTGATATTCTCATTTTACAGGATTTTTTATCATTTGAAAAAGCAGTCCATCCTGTTTCTGGTCCAAGCCACAGATTTCCTGAAGCACTGCATCCAGACCCCTGACTTTCAAA
>Ga0123519_10005311_pt1 | contig 20578 bp, 12 predicted proteins | sample YelNatPaOPRAMG02_FD_87396 | JGI IMG/M metagenome (GOLD analysis project Ga0123519, IMG submission 87396) | Hot spring microbial communities from Yellowstone National Park - Yellowstone National Park OP-RAMG-02 (version 2) | ecosystem: Environmental > Aquatic > Thermal springs > Hot (42-90C) ...
GAAATAATAATTCGCGGGTGAAGTTCAAAAAAATTTGTATAACCAACAGAGATGTTAAATTCTTTAATAGAACCAAAAACGAGTTTTGGTTTTCTAACATTTGCTTTAATACACAGTTCATTTAATATTTCCTCAACCTCAGGGACTCGCAATTCTCTTTTTATTTTAAGTTTATTCCATATTTGTGTCGCGAGCCAGAAGAAAAACGAAAAAAACACAAATAATGGGTAGAAAAATAGTGCCAGAAGAAACAATCTTCCTGCGATGAGAGGTAAGCCAAGACCTACAAAAGCAGTTGGCACCCAGGAAAATATTTCAACGATACTCAGTTTGGAAATAAATAAGCCAGTAAAAGTGTAATAAAGGACTTCTGCAGAAAACCAGAAAAGAATGAAGTTAATGGGGACAATTATAAAAAAAGTAAAATACACACCAAGAGATATAAGTATCTTCTGACGAAATTTTAGTTTTGTTTTGGTGAAATATTTTTCTATTTGAGAAAACTGATTGATTTCCTTTTTAGCGGAACAAGCGTAACGGAAATGATTTAAACTACCCGTGTACAAAAGTATCATTAGTAGCGCTGGGACAAAAAGGATAAGGATGGATAAAACCTTTTCGTTTAAGCCGTTCATAAAACTTCTTCCTATTCCAGATAATACCTTTAAATTCTGTTGTTCATAATTACAATGTTCTTTATATGCTGTGGGAAAGGGCTTTCTTACTTCAGGAACGACCATTGTAATAAAATGATGTTTAACAATTGCCCATGCCCAATCACGAGCTGCACACCGAAAAGTTTCTTTTTCAGAATTCATGTTATCTATTATCTTCTTCTCAAGAACAAGGAAGTTCTCAGGAATTTTATCTCCGAAAAACTTTTTATTGAATGACTGAAAAAATTCTTCTGCTTCTGAAGCAGTTTTTATCTTCTTACTTCCAGTCAAGTTCCTGTGAATCTCTTCTACGGTCTTTTGAGCCTCTTTCAAATATTCTTCTAAACTTTCTTTATAACTTTTGGCAGTGGGAATTAAATTTTGAACGAATACAAGCAAAGCAAGAAAGCCAAGAACGGTTATAAAAGTGGGTATTACAAATAGACATGAATTCCATATTTTACCTTTTAAAACAACAAACGGGTCTTTGGAGAAAATTCCAGAAAGTCCTAAAAAGAGGCAATAAAGGCCGATTACGATGTATACGATAAGCCCCAGTAAGCAAAATCTTCCGAATACGATGCCTAATCCAATCACAAGAAATGAAAGCATAAAATGACTGTTATTTACCGCAATTCCCTTGCTACCTTCGGGCAAACTGGTTGTCCCCAAGTGTTCAGTAGCATCCTGTATTTTTTTCAAATATCTTTTTTCCACTTCGTCGCTAAAAATACTCCACACCATGTGACCCACTAAGTAGAGGATTAGGATTATCAGTAGTGCTATAATAATATCAGAATTTTTTGATTGCTCCCAAAAGGGATAAAGGTTATAAATCTTTTTGGGTGTGGTAGCAAATAACAATCCTATCATAGGTAAGACCAGTCCAGCCCATGCTGAATACTTTACCCATTCAGGTAAGGAAGAAACAATCTCAACTGCATTTTTATCTCTTCTTGGACCTGCATTAATATCCACAGTTATAAGTTTACCAGCATAAATTTTGGCTTTGAAACTATCAGTGAATTTCTGGAAGGAAATTATTTTGTGTTTTAATTTTGAAGAAAAGGACGCAACTATATTAGCAATTTCATCAATAGGAGTACCGGTTATTATTGTCGGCATTTAATTCATCCTTTAAAAACAGGTCTTTCTTTTAAAAAAACACTTTTTACAGTATTAAATTCTAAGGTAAGGGGAATATTATATGCATCAAAAATATTTCTTATAGAGTTTATTTCATCTTGCAGGTTGTTTTTCACGACTTCTTCTATGTTCATATTCACTGGGTATATATACTTGATTTTAAAAGCCACCACTATCTTCTGTGGAAAAATTTTTACTCTCTCTACAATTTCATGTTTCCAGTACTCTATATCTGTTTTAAATGGAATCTCTTTGTTCTCTCTGTATGGTTCAGGAGGCAATCTCCTATGGTCCATATCTAAAGCATCTGCTAAACGAATAATCGCTCCTAAATACCTTGCACGAATTTTAATTATTCCATCATCCGTTAAAAAATCTACTGTTTCTGGCAGGTCACAGATATCAACTTTTCTTGAATGAGCCGCACAGATATTTCCAAGTAATATTGCCTCTTCCTCATTAGCAAGTTGAATTTCTCTCCAGTGATTTAGTAAATATTCATGTACTCTCTGGTGATGTTTTTTTCTAACATTTTCACAGGTTTCAATATCATCAAAGTTTTCACCATGTAACTTCAACATTCCCAAATCATGGCAGTAGGCAGAAAGATATAAGTAATAAACTTCATTAGGGTCCCATTGCAACTTTTGTGTTTCGCAGAATTCTGCCATCAACCGTAGTATTCTAAAAGAGTGTCCTGGACCATGGTCAGTATAAAATTTGAAAAGCCCCTGAGAGTTTATATAATTAAGATGTATTTGACAGTAATCTCTAATTTTGCTTGCTTTTTCTCTCTGGAGAGGACTTAATTTTTGAAGAAACCAGTTTTCGGGCTGAAGGGAAGGAGAAAATAAGCCACTTTCTTCTATTTTTTTCTCAAGATAACTTAGCACTTCTCTGATTAAACCATCATCAATTTTCAGTTTCTTAAATTCTGGTAAAATTCTTTGGTATAATTCATTCTCTAATTTAATATCCTGTGAGGTGGACGATAAAAGAGAAAGAGTAGAAGTTATAATAAAGATAACCTCTGGGCTATATAGCGAAGGCGAACCATTGACTATCCCGAGATTATCATTTTCATAATCAAAAAGAGGAAGATTGCCGTCAGGAATATCTTTCCAGATATTTTCAAAATAACTGACTTCATGTGGGAGGTTTTCTTGTATAAACGAATAACTAATATCTCTTGCTAATTTTTTTATGTCCATCGCTCTTATTTAACTGGTTGACGTGGTAAAATTTTTCCCATTTCCCTTTCAATTCTTGGTAGGTCGTATTCCTCATGACTTTCTGGTTCTTTTGCTTTTCCTGACTTTACAAATTCAATCACTTCATAGAATCCCACTTTTTGTTCAAGCCAGTATAGTAAATTAAAACCTGCGCCATACTCATCGTATTCACGCAGTTTAATTGCCTTCATATTTTCTATTAAACCATAAAAAAACATTATTTTGAATGCTACCCATTGAGCAAAACCCTCTATTATTAATTTTTCAGGTGTAAATACACCATTTTCAACTTCATAATTATGAGCATATTCGTGTCCGATTACCTCAATTGCATCTTTCCTTTTCAGGTTTTCTATCACTCTTATTATTTTTTCCTCTGGATAAAAACTACCAAGAATTCCTTTTCCTAAACTCTTTACACATTCCAGAGGTACAGGGTTTTTTATCTCAATTTCTAAATGGTTCTTGAACAATTCAAGCACTTTTGCCCTAACCTTTTGATATTCAGTCCTTGCGTCTTTACACTCCAGACCTCTTAGCAAGAATCTGCAGTCAATACTATTTCGAGCAAGGGCAATCAATAAATCCCTTTTTCTTACATCTTCCTGAGGGTCGGCTATGCAATTAATTATTTTCAGACAAAGAGGGCATCCGTGTTCACACGGGCATGAGGTAAGAAATCTTATTAAAAAATCCTCTTCAAGAATTTTATCAATCTGGGTATATAAAATGTCAATAGTTTCCGAAATATAACATGCAGTTGGAATTATGTATACTGAATACGAATCAGAGTCACAAAAAATGAAAATATTCTTGTAAATTTCTGGGAAATACACGGGGATAAAAATTTTCAGGATGTGTTCAATTTCATGACAGAGTGATACTACGCACGAATGAAGAATGTCAGCCCTCGCGCTGATTTGTAAACAACGTGTTTTTACATTTCTGGTAACCTGGGGAGAAAGGGCAACAGTTGAAGTTTCCCTTCCGGACAGATTATAATCAATGTACTGTTTATAGCCCAGCAACTTGGAAGAGAATTCTATTTCACCAACTGAGATAGAAATATGAAGAGGGTGGTTTTTCATTTGTTTAGTTTTCTCTGTTTCAAATTTTAATCCTCCGAATTGAATAATCGGAATACGGACTGCGGGATCTATTGGGGAAGATAGACGCATTTTTCCTGTTTTCTGTTCCGGCTTGACCTCCTCAATAATAAATTTTTCGCCTTTTAAATAAACAATCTGTCCCTCAAAAAAGAGAAATGGATATGCTTCCCTATCAACACTCAAAAATGGTTTATCTTCAAGGTAAAAAACAATGTCATTTTGGGAAAAACTTCCCCATGGGAAAGGATTTAAAGATTTCTGTAAAATTGATTGATTAGTAATTCTTACCTTATCATCCCTTAATTTTAAAAAGTTCTGATACGATTTTATAAATTCGTCTGCGTTGCCCCAAATTTCCTCAAACTTTTTGATGTCAAGGTACAGATTTTGTGTATGAAATAAAAAAAGTTTGAAGTAATTATCCTGTACGGGCTTTAAAAACTCGGTGGAAAGGAGCAAAGGACCAAAAAGAACAGGAAACTGTTCAACAAGAGATTCAATATTTTCCTGGCGAGAAATGTAATAGGAGAATGGGTCTTCAGGCATCACAACTATACAATCCCCATCTTTATCAATGAGATTACCAATGAAATTTCTTAGCCTTTTGACATCTCTCGGAAGTCCAAGAAGTATGATTGTGTCAAAGTTCGAACTCGGTTTTGTTATATCTTCTGGGTCAGAAACAACGCTTATGGAAAATGCAGTTTTAGTTTTTGTTATAGACGCAGATATTTTTTCCCTTATCCTCTGAATTCCAAAACTGGATATTGGAGCAAAAGCATGCAATATGAGTATATTTTCTCTGTTTAATTTACTCACCAAGCCTGAAACAAGCGAAATGACTTCTTCAATGTATTCTTTCCTGCAGGCAATTAATTCACTGCCCTTCTCATTTAATATAATTTCTGGCATCCAGAAAATAACTTTGAAGCTATTTTTGGAAGCAGTATCCATTGTTATTACTTCAATTTCATCCGGGCTTTTACCAACAAGGAAAGTCACAAGATTTTTTATGTCGCCAGAGAAATAGGTTGTGAATATAAATCTCAGATTTTGGGACGAAATGGACCGAAGGACCGAAATTAAATATTTCAATTGTAAGAGATTACGCAGGTCAAAATCAAGAAATTCTTCAAGTATTACCAGTCCCAACTCAGAGATGAAATATCCTTTAGAATAAGAAGATTTTATATCAGTAAGGAATTCATAAATAATTTCGGGAGTAGTAATCAGGAGGTCTGGGGTTAATGTATTTAAATAACCTATGAAAGATTCTTTATCAGGGGCACCACCTACTTCAAAATAAAGGTTTGCTTTCTGGATGTCTTCTTCAAACTTTTTTTCGTAACGTAGAACGCGATTTTTATCAGGTACAAGAAAAATAGTTTTATACCCTGAAATCATATTGAGAATTGCCGATAATAAACAAACATAGTCTCTTCCACTTTCTCTCTCGATACCAAGTACGATATCCTTTTTGTTTTCAATAAGAGATGCGATGCTCTCGCCCTGATGAAGATAAAGCGCAGTATTAAATTTTTTAGAAAAATAGCCCACAGATGATTTCAAAATTTCATGCACCCGTGTTAAATCGTAATAGCTGGCTTCTCGACCCGGATAAGAAACAACATTATATGCCTGCCCCTTATAGAATTTTCCTAATCCTTTGAATTCCATTTATTTTTCCACGGGAAAATACCAAAATATACTATTCGGTACGCATAGGGCCATTCCACAACCTGCCAGTCAAAACCAGAATGTTTGGTGATCCTGCCTGGAAACTTGGAATAAATTATACTTGTACTCTTTGTAGTAGCATCCAAAAAAGATATTTTAGTGTGTTTAAGAGGAAACATAGGATAAAGGTCGTTTATAACATTATTAAATTTGTTGACCAGTAATGAAAAATCTGTATCTTGCGGGACAAATTTTTCTATGTGCTGTTTAAAAATATTAACCACTATGTTTGAAAAACTTTTCTGCAAGTTGTCATATTCAGGAAATTGCCACAAGAATTCGTATAGTTCCTCTATTTTCTCCCTTATTTTCTTTTCTTGTTGCTCAATTGTTATGGAACCTTCGGTTTTGATACTTAGAACTGAATTGAAATCAAATTGAATACTTAAATCCGTAAGATTGGAATAGTTTCTAAAAATATTTGTATAATTATCCAGAGTAAACTGGAGATTTTCGTAATCTCTGGCTAATACACCACTGGTCTCCACATCAAATTTTCTCTTCATTATTTTAGTAGATATCTGTTCTATCATTCCTTTTATTGTCTCTTTACCGGTGATACCTCTTAGCTCATCAAGAATTTTCTGACACTTATTAAACTGTCTTTTCAGTTTCAACCAACGAATTCCCAGAGATGCAAGCAGGAAGAGGAAAAGCAGGATGAGAAACACAAATAAAATTTTTCCTGGCAGTCCCTGAATAAATCCGAGGAGGGGCTTAATTTTAATGTATACAGGGATGAAAAGAATTATTGCCCCGAACAGAGGGGAAAGAATATAAGGTTTCCATATTTTTCTCATTTTCTCAAATTGTGAAAGTTCTTTAATCAATCTTTTCAGATATTCAATGATCCCATTTTCTGTTTTTTGAAGGAATCTTTTTATTTCTTCCGAAAAATAGTTTATGTCCAGAGGAAATCCAATCTTTTCTGATATTTTATGAATCTCTTTTATTATTTTATTGCGGACAGTTTTTATTTTGTTATAACTCTTCAGGTAATTCTTGATTGCATCTTGTTTTTCATTTTTAATTTTTTCAAAATAATCCTTTGTTTGCTTCCATTCATTTCTTCCGTAATTTCCAGCAATATCAAATGAATTTGCAAGAATTAATTCTTCTATAATCTTTATTTTCTTCTTTGTGAACTCACTGATTTGAAAACCGGATTCAAGAATGAAAAAATAATCTTCAGGCGTGCCCGGGAAAATTTCCGGTAAATTTTTTTCAAATTTTATTTTTGTTGGAGCAATATTTATATCTAACTCCACTGATGTATCATCCCCTGTGTCCTGTTCACTTTCTCTGTATATTTTTTGAAGACAGTTAGATATTTCTGTTAACAGAACCTTCTTAATATCAATTTCAATACTGAATGTGCATAATGTGGATAGTGGTATCCGAGAATCAAAACTACGGAATCGGTCGAAAAATTCCTTAATATTTTTTTCTCCGTATAACCCTGCGAGGATGAAATTTTCAATAATTACATTGCAGTCATCGGGTTTTAACTCCACGCCATTCTCAAATTCTCTATCAATCAAAAGAATTGGAAAGGAAACTTCAGTTTGCGGTGGGGGTTCATTGAATGATAGCAATGCGATAATGTTAATTCTTCTATCACCGATCAGAGACATTACATCATTGTATTGTTCATTACTATCAGTTTTTTTTAATATTACCGGGTAAAAAGAAACTTGTTCATCCGGGTAGAATTTGGCAATTAAATCTTTTCTTAACTCTGTATCCCAGATAATACTTGAATCTTCATCAGAATACATATTTAATAAATACCCTCCAAAATGGTTCTCTTTTTCATCTGCTATGATATAGAATAATTTCTTTGATTTATTTCTGTTCATTGTTCAGATAAAGCTCCAAGAAATTTCAATATTTTCACAAGGTCTTCTTTATTTTTTGGAACCTCACTACCCAGTTGGTTAATGATAATACTGCCGCCAGCAGTTTTTTCGGCTTTTATCATACCGTTATCATTCGCTGATTTAGGGTCTCCTCCTATTTTTTTCCAGAGTTCATACTCCTTGCTTTTTGCATCAACTGGTTCTATGCTCTTATGAAATGTGTAGGCATCTACAAAAATATTCTGCAATTCTGATATTTGCTCGATCGGGTTTTTCCCTGCTATTCTAAGAAGTATCTCATTCTTTATGTCTATTTTCAAAGATTGTGTAATCATTTCATCCGGAATTAATCTTCTCATCAATTCCGATAAACTCAAAGCAATAGTTTGATTACCATAAATAAATCTATTATTTTCTCTTACAATCTTTCTCAGACCAGAACTCAAAGCATAAAGAAGAACTGCTTCGGTTTCTATTTTCCTTGTTACAGGCGCTTCAAGCATAATATCATCGCTCCACTCTTTGTAAAATCTACTATCAACATGGGCGGGAACATCTCTGCCTTTTTCAAATTCTTGTCTGTGGGCAATATATTGTTGTCTAATGTGTTGCAAATTTTCAAGTGCGAAGAGTGGGAAGAGAAATTCCAGTCCCATAAAACAGATTTGATGTGGGTCCAAAAGCGGGATATGGTCTTTTGAAATGCCCGATATATATGGCTTGAACTCGGCTATTTTCTTATATTCTGGTGCATAGAACTGTAGTGTTTCAGAAAATGTCAATCCCTCTACGTTTGGCATCTTATTAAGGAGGTCTTTCTTTATTCCAGGATTGATCTTGCAGAAATAATTGGTTAACCCTTTTAGATTCTGCAGCAAACCTGCCATTGCTGTAAATTTCCATTTTTCCCTGTCCTTCAATAAATCCTGTGATGTTAAAAGATTTCTCGCAATGTCCGCAGTTAAATCTAATGAGAGGTCGGCCTTTATTTTTTCTTTACTTGTTGGGCTCGTTGCTGTTTTTGCGCGTTCATAGAAATGTTCAAAATGCCACTCCATTGCATCCCAGACACTGTATTTACTGATGATGTCTTTAATAGGTACAAGTAATATGCCATTAAACAGGTTATCTATTGTTTCAGAAAGATTTCTATACATCTGATTCTTGATTGTCTGCATATCACCTTGTTGTTCTTTAGAAACAGCTGTCCAAATTTCACTGAATATTTCACTGATACTTTTAACTTTCAATGCTTCCCTAATTTCCTGTCTTGGATTCGCAAATCCTTCGAGTATTGTTTCTGGTATCTTTATTTTTTCTCTCACAAAGCTTTCACACAGTTCTTCAATATATGATGTCCGTAATTCAATCGTCAGGGGATAGTCATTTTCTTTCATTCTATCCTGGTCAAATAGTGTTTCCCGTGGAGCTATCCCACCAACTTTTTCCATAAACTTTGTTATGGTATTATCAAACATCTCCTGTAAGAACACCACTGATTCTTTGAGTGAAGCGATATAACTTCTGATGCCAAGATAGAACTCATTTTTTTTCGGAACCTCAATTTTTGCAAACTCAAACCATAAAAATTTTTCAAAATATGTTATGAAATCATCTCGCACCTGTGTCCAGTTGCTCCGGAATCTTCTTGTACATTCTTTTTCCAGTTGTTCAAAAGCTGTTTTTACATAACTCTCGTAACTTTTTTCGCTTATTTCTTCAACCCCCTCAGTAGCAACTTCCTTTCCTACACTTTTTGTTGTCTTTTCTATTTTCTTGTCAATCCATCCCTTAAATTCATCAAGCCATGCAATGATACCATTAAAATCCAGTGTAGATATTTTTTCTCTAAGTGCTTCATATACTTTCTCTCCCATTTCAACAATCAATCCTTTATTTCCTGCCAATCTATCTCCGTAAAGTATCTTGTCAATTTCCCTCTCGTGTTCGCCTCCCCTGATTAAAAATGGTTTCCATTTACTCTCCAATTCTGTCCAGCCTATTTCTCTGATAGTTTGAATTAAATCCTTTTTAGTACAATTTTTGATTCTATTCCTACCTTTTTCCAGCATTTTATTTAATTTGTCTTTTGTGGGCGTTAGAAAGTCAATTCTGTCCATTCCATTCTGGATGGCAAAATCTTGTATGGGAGGCAGGTTACAACTAATGGGCTTTGTTGATCCTTTAAAAATTTGCTTGATAATTTTGGCTCCAATTGCTTCAGCAATTCTCTCATAGGGGAACACAATACTTGATATGCCAAAAGAACCATATCGTAAACTTCTATTATTTTCTGTTTTCCATTCTTTGGTTTGTGTGAATCTGTTAATTATATTGTTAAGGGATGTATTTATGTCCCTGTAATGTACACCAAGGACAAAAAGGAATTCAGCCACCAATTCCTTGTAATCATCGGATTTATAACCGGTTTTCTTCCCGGTAAAACACCTTCCGTCTGGATTGTAGTATTGAATCAAAAAAGTTCCATTGAGGAACTCACTAAAAGATTCACCTTGAAGTGGAATCCAGTTTGCCTTGCCTCCAAAGTTTTTTCTGTACTCTTCTGGATATATATTCCATCTTTCTATTTCTGTTAAGGCAGCAAATCCCTGTGGTCCAGTATACGGACCACCAAACTGCGAGGTAACAGTTGGGTCAACAAAAACCCCCCATACTAAAGCATTGTTTTTAACAATATTTCTTACAAGAAAACAAAAATCAATTAACATCCCTGCACCTGTTCCTCCTCCAAGAGAGGCAACTATGAATATTACTGGTTTTCCTTCGCTGGCGTCTGTTCCTGTTCCACTCAATTTGCACGCATCATCCCAGACATTTTGCACAGCTTTTTTAATTCCCTCAAAATGAATATAGAATGTTAGTGCGCCACATGCTCTTATCTGCCCTGCCGCAGCGGAACCAGTAATGTCACCGTGAAAATCAAGTCCCCAGGGTTCATCTTTTGACTTGGGCCACCATTCCCTGAAATTTGGGTCTTCATTCCATAATCTCTTAATTATTGACCCCGGATCCACCACCCTTAGACCAGGATGCATCTGGATATTATGATTAATTGGTTTACCCACATCATACCCCGGGTCAATGTCAAGTCCATAGAAAAAGACAGAAGTACCAATTAATTTTTTCAAAACTTCTTTTCTCGACATTCTTGTTTCAACTCTTTTGATAATACTTGTTCCAATGCCACCGAGACCAAAAAATATTGTTGCCATCTTATTTCCTCCTTTCTATTCGAAATCTTCTATTGTTACAGGTAAATGTCTCGTTTTCCATTATTGTCTGCCATGTATTGGATTGAATTTGAGTCCCTTCAAGAAGTATAGAAGATTTAATCGGCATCAGTTGTATGTTTCTGTTTCTACCTATCCTTATTGCAAAGGCGTTTGTATCCATATCGTTTATCTTAAGGTCTCTTGAAACCACGACCCTGTCAGAAAACAATTTCTGTGCCCTTTTTATCTGCCATGGCATTATTTCCTCATTTCTATCATCTACCTCAACAAGGTAATATTCTTTAGAAAACTTTGGAATTGATAGATACCAAAGAACGAAAAGGATAGTTGCCAACACGGGAATTACTGCACAAAGCAGAAACTTTTTTTTACTAACCTTTGTTTTTGGTACTGATGGTTGTTGGGGTTGAGGTTTCTCGGGCTGTGAAGGCGGCGGTGGAGTTATTGAAGTTTCTGAAATTGGTACTTCTCTTGTTTTTTGCTCAATTTTTACCCTTTCAGGATTATTTTTTGCTAACTGCTTAACTTCTTCTGGTGCTGGAACTCCAAAGGTAATAAAATATAACCATATTTGTAGTGGCTTTATTTGTTCTGGGTTCCAGTATTCCTCAAGAATTCTGCCAAATGTAACTGGAGATTCTCCTATTTCTGGAGGTGGTTCGTTTTTTCCGTCTGTGTAAATATAGATAACTTTTTGTGCTTCCGGGTTGCTTGCATTTATTTCTCTCATCCGGGTCGCCAGCATATCAAAAGCCCTGGACATATGAGTCCACTTGTGGTTGAAAACTAATTTATTAACAGTAGTTGCCAGGTCTTCCAAATCTTCGACCTTCTGTATTTCTCTGTCCCAGAAATACGATACATTATCACCAAACCCCATTAGAATTGCTCTGTCTCCAATATTCAAATTATGTTTACCTTGTTCATTTACCCCGGTCAGGAAGTTAATCAAATCTTTCTTAACTATATTATGGAGTCCATCCTTTTGCATACTTCCAGATAGGTCAACAACAAAGACAAATACTCTTTTTGCATGTTCCTGGCAATAGATTATCCTGCCGCCTAAGAGCAATAAACAAACGATACCCCATATTGATATTTTTTTCATATGCCCCCCTTATATGTTTTTACTTTGCAATTTTACCATACTGCATCCGATTTGAGAACAAAGTAAAAAGAAAATTTTAAGCAAACTAGTTCATTTTTTTAAATAATTTAGCTCTCATTTGTACAGTTTTCACATTAGTTCATATTATTTGTCACCCTGGGATTATCTATTCATCTTCCCTGATTTTTTCCTTGATTTTTTCCTTGATGTCATCCAATTTATCAATAAATGTTTTTGGCATTTTCACGACTTCGCCATTTTTTATTAAGGGATTTGAAGAATCTCCGGGTTTTTCAAGAGAAATAAAAACATCCGAAGAACCAAACGCTCGTCTTTTCAATTCAAAAATTGAGCCAGTTCGCACAACAGACCTGTGTTTTTTATGTATAAAAATTTTCACAAACACTTCTCCATCACTTCTAACTTCTACATCTTTTACCTTCCCAATTTGGATTCCCCTGTATTCAATCGGGACTTCAGGCTTTAAGCCATCTCCCCTATAGAAAACAATGTAACACTCAAGGTTCCTTTTACTTTCCGGAAAGGTAGAAATTCCCACATACACAAAGCCTGCAAGTATCAGAAGCCCTGCACAAATTCCAATAATTTTCTTCATATTCCAAAATATTTCCTATACATTAAATCCACAATTCCTTTTGCCAGAAAAGAATTTGTAATTTCAATTCTGGTTTGAGGAAAAAAGCGATACAAAAATAAAATCAAGTAGCACGAAAAAGTTAAACCTGTTGTAAAACCGAAAACCCCACTAAAAAATCTGCTTAATGGAAATAGATGTCCAATTTTTCCAACAATTTTTGCAAGAATTATAAAAAAAGTGAGGGTTAGAAAAAAAACTACACCATTAACAATAGACACCCATGGAAACGATAGGTGGAAAGATTTAGATACGAGAGAAGATAGATAAAAAGACAAAATTACTCCAGCCATTTGAATTAAAACACTCAGGAAGCCATGGAAATAACCGTAGATAGTAAAAAGAAGAAGTATTACGGGGATTAGCCAATCGTATGTATTTATATGCATGAAAAAATTTTAACCCCTATTATGATTTTGTCAAATTTTTTTCTCAAAAAACTTACTTATAATAGGGAAAGCACTTTTAAGTTCAGGGTATTTACAGAAAATTGACAGAACCCTTCTCCTGAGAGTAAAACGGTTTTTATAACCGAGAAGTAAATATGCATCAGTTTTTCTTTTTGTTTTCTCAAGGGCTTCTGCAATATAGGATAGTTCAATTTCTGCCAGTTTTTTACCTATATCAACTGGGACATCTTTTTCTTCTCTTTGAGAAACATTATCTTGTTTTCTGATTATTTCCACTGGAAGATGTTCTACCTTTACAGTATTTTCATTTGAAAATTTTGCTCGCAGTATTGCATACTCTATTGCCTGCTTTAGTTCTCTGATATTGCCGGGCCAATGGTAGTTCATTAAAGTTTCAATTGCTCTGGAATCAATTTTCTCTATTGTTGTTCTGTGTTGTTCCCGGAACAAAGATAAAAAATGGTCTACAAGAAGTGGTATATCTTCCTTTCTTTCACGCAATGGCGGCAAGAAAATCTGGTATGACTTTAATCTGTAGTAAAGGTCCTCTCTAAACTTACCTTCACGGACAAGCTTTTCAAGATTCTGGTGAGTTGCCATTAACCATTGAACATCCACCCTGATTTGTTTATTACTTCCCAATCTCGTGAATTCCTTTGTTTCAATTACTCTTAAAAGTTTTACCTGAATCTCCTGGTCAAGCTCGCCAATCTCATCAAGAAAAATTATTCCCTTATTCGCTTCTTCAATAAATCCAATTCTTCTATTTTCCGCACCAGTAAAAGCCCCTTTTTCATGCCCGAATAGGTCACTCGCAATAGTTTCCTTGTTCAATGCAGACAGCGAAACAATAACAAATGGTTCTTCTTTTCTTATTCCTTCACGATGGATGGCTTTTGCTACAAGTTCCTTACCTGTACCTGTTTCACCAACAATGAGAACATTGATTTGTCCGTCTTCTGCAACAAGTTTTATTTGTTTCCGTACCGATTCTATCGCCGGACTATTTCCAACAATTTCCCATGGTTCTAGTTTTTTAAGTTTTGATTCCAGACCTGAAATTTTTTTCTTAAGTTTACCTGTTTTGAACAAGTTGTTGATAATTACTCTGTACTCTTCTATGCCCACCTTATTTTTCTGGATAAAATCTTCTGCTCCTAATTTTAAACTTTCAACAGCAATATCAACATCACTATAGGCGGTCATAATTAAAACAGGCAGTTCTGGTTGCTGACTTTTAATGATTTTCAGAAGTTCAAGTCCCTGTTTATTTGAAAAATTTTCCTCTAATCTGATATCTAAGAGCACGACATCAAAAAGAGAACTGGAAAAAATTTCAAGGGCTTCCTGAAAAGTATAAGCTTTCTGGACCTGGAATCCCCTGGATAGATTTTTACACAACTCCTCAACAAAATTTACATCGTCATCCACTATAAGCAATTTTATGACATCCATTTTGACCTTTTGATCTCTTTTTGACTTATAAATTTATTAAAGTTATAATACTTATGTTATAATACCATATGTGCGGAATTATCACAAAATGTGCGTGGTTTGAAATATTGCATGTGAGATGTATATTGAAAAAATGCGAAAAACAGTAGAGAGTCATGGGTTCTGGTTTTTGGCAAACTTATTGCTCTATGGATTTTTGAAGGCAAGACAAGTTATTGAATGAAACGACAAAAATAGGAGAAACAAAAATGAAAAAGAAAATGGTTGGTTGGATAATAGCGGTTGTAGTGGTTCTGATTTTGATTTTAATTCCAGCACTATCCCGTCAGAAACAGCCCCAGGAAATCAAAATCGGTGCAATATTACCATTGACTGGTGACATGGCAATGTACGGTAATAATGATAAGATGGGTATTGATTTAGCAGTAGAGGAGATTAACAAAAGTGGAGGAATTAACGGGAAAATGGTGCAGGTATTATACCAAGATAATCAAGGAGAAGCTAAAACGGCTCTATCAGCATTACAGAAACTGATTCAAGATGGGGTATTTATTGTCATTGACGATGCAATGAGCTCTATTACTTTGTCAATGGTCCCCGTAGCAAAGGCAAAAAAAATTATAATAATATCGACAGGAGCAACTAATCCTCGGCTATCTGGTATTAGTCCATATTTTTTTAGAATTTGGAATTCTGATGCAGAGGAAGCTATATTTATGGCAAGATATTGTTTAAAAGAAAAAATCAATCAAATACTGGTATTGTATGTAAACAATGATTATGGGAAAGGATTGGCAGATGCATTCTCAAGAGAGTTTACAAAAGAGGGAGGAAGAATCGTTGAAAAGTTAGATTTTGATGAAAATTCAAGAGATTTTAAAAGTATCGTGGCAAGAATAAAATCTTACTCGCCACAATACATTTACTTAGTAGGATATGCAGCGCAAACTGGAATTATTGTTAAACAAGTGCGAGAACTCGGGATAGTGGCAAAAATTATTGGGACTGTGGCAATGGAAGATGCAAAATTTCTGCAACTAGCTGGAAAGTCTGCAGAGGGTGTAATTTATCCTTTTCCCAAAGAACCAACAGGAGAATCGTCCAGGAAATTTAAAGAATTATTTAAAAAGAAGTACAATAAGGAACCTGAGTTACTCTCTGATGTCGGATATGATGCAGCAAATCTATCAATTTATGCCATTTCTAAAGGTACCAGGAATGCCGACGATGTGAGGAAGATTTTTCTTCAGATGACGGATTATGAAGGGGCTTCAGGGATTATTAAGTTTGATGAGAACGGTGATGTGCATAAACCGATGGTAATAAAAGAAATAAGAAATGGGAAATTTCAATTGAAGGAGTAAGTGAATTTGCAAAAATAGTCAAAGGAGAAAAAAAAGATGAATAAATACGAAGAAATTATAAGTCCCAATGAAATAAAAAGATTACTCAAGGAAAATGCTAACCCATCTGATGAAGAAATCGCAGATATTTTACTCAAAACGAGAAAAAATGAAATTATTACCCTTAGGGATTGCGCTGTTTTGCTGAATGCTTCCGATAGATGGAACAGTGAACTATTTAATACAGCAAAGACTGTCAACGAAAAAATACATCATAAAAAATTTAGGTTTTACGGAGTAGTTTATATAAGTGATTTCTGCGTTAATACATGTAGATATTGTGGTGATAATATTTACAGCAAAAGACCTGAATGGTTACAGATTGAAGAAAACGAAGACTTAACTAATAAGGTTTTTAAAACAAAAAGGATTATGTCATTAAATGATTTTGAGGATGACGTGAAAGCGTTGTTATCTAAATTCCCTGAGGAATATCCATTGAAAGAATTATGTATCCTTTCAGGCGATACTCCGGGACTTGATGTAGATAGGTTAATCGTATACCTGAAAAAGTTGAGCGAATTCTACAAAGAAAAGATAATTTTAAATATTCCTCCGTTATCGGTTGATGATTTTAAGAAAATCAGGAGAGCAGTTAGTAAAAATATTCTTCATTTCAGGGTGTTTCAGGAAACATACGACCCTGATATTTACAAAAGAGAACATCCGCCTTATGAATTAGACAATCCTAGGATAAAGAAAATGGAAAGGTTTTTGAAGACATACAATAATTTGACCCCCAGCAAAATGGATTTTACGTACAGATTGTTCGCACAATCAAGAGCATTAGAAGCGGGATTTGATGAAGTTGGTTTTGGGGTCCTTTTTGGTTTGAACGACAGCGAATTCGGTTCAAAATACGAAATAATGGCATTAAGGATGCATAGTGATTACATTTACAAAAATTACAAAACCTACCCAATGTCAATTTCGTTTCCTAGAGTACTTCCTTCTAAAGGAATAACCTATAGAGTTCCGAAAGAGGTTGATGAAAATGAATTACTAAGATTAGTTGCTGTGACTCGAATTGCTATCCCCCAAACAAAGTTGATAATTACATGTAGGGAAAGCGCAGACTTCAGACACAGGATAAGACCAATTATTAATATTGAAGATTACGAAGCAAGACCCGGCCCTTGTGGGAATCTTTTGCCTACCAAAGCTGTTTTTCAAATGGAAATAAAAGATAGAAGAACTGGAAGGGAAATTTTAGAAGAGGTATTAAAAGATGGATATGAAATTGTATGAGATTGTGGATGAGAATGGACAAAAAAGAGAAGAAAAAGTTAAATTAGTTACAAATAACGAGGTACTGACCCAAGGTGGACAATTGAACTTAGACCCTTCCCAAGTTTGCGAACTGCTCAAAATTTTAGTTGATGAGATCAAAAAATGTAATAATATTAACGATGAGAAGGAAAAGGAGAAGGAGAAGGTAAAAAAAATCGATAAGTTTTTACGTTCATATCTTGGAATTGATGCTTTTACATCCCAGCCCGACTACCCTTTATTAACACCGGCGGAGCGACTTTCTATAAAGAGGTTACTTAATGAAGAAAACAATACCAATCATGTAAATGGAGGATCACAATCATTAAAAAAAGTGGCTCTAAGTGAAAATCTTAAGTGGATTGGGCTTATTCCTAAACACAATGGTAATTCCTACTACGTGCTCCTTTGTGGAAACGACAAAAAAGATAACAACTTAGTTCAATTTGCAATGTATTTAGTTTACCTTGCACTAACAGACAAAGGCGTAGAGAATATTTGCATAAAAGTAGGTGGCAATGGATAAGATAGCCCTTACTAAATTTTCAGAATTTCTACTTTCACTTTGTGAAAAATTAGTAAAAATTGCCGCAAAATCCTTATATGGTGGCAACAGCCAAAATGGAAATATCAGTGAAGAGGACAAAAAAAGAGAAATTTTTTCAATGATGTTTATGGTTTCATATAATAACACGAACTCTTTTAGATGGTTTTTAACAGAAGAACAAAAAAAATGGGTTCTAAAAGAATTAAAGAAAAAACTGTCCCCCAATAATCCCATCTCTGCTGAAACGTTTTTTGATACATTCATAAATTTTGAGTTTTCCGAAGGGGGGATGGTCTCTTATTTTAAAAAAACAGGTAGGGAAACGGAATACATAGTAAATTTTGAAGATGAGGGGTATATAATTGGAAAAGGATATGAAGAAGATTGGAAAGGACAGGACGAAACATTGAAAGATATGAAGGAAAAATTATTCTCCCAAATTGGCGATCCGTTTGTTTTCTTAGAAAAAATTTGGGCTTTTCAAAATGTTCCATTTTTTTATTTTGATATGGGTTCAATAGAAGATTTGCAAATCAGACTCTATGCTTTACTACCGCTTTTTTTTAAAGAACAGGGATCTCTACAAGGTAGAATAACCCAATTCAAAAAAATCGAGCAGATAATTTCTTATGGAAAATTGTTCTTTGAATCATTTACAAGCTTGAAAGAAAACATTCATAAGGATATTAAAGAAATTCAATCTCACGCCCTGCATTCTGCTGTTGCGGCGATTATGGCAAGAAATATGAGTCATAATATAGGAAGCCATGTATTAAACAGTGTGTCTGTCACACCGCAGAATCTGGTAGAAATGCAGAATCTAACAAAGTATGTCCAGCAAAGAATGGATTTTATTGCTATGATTACCAGTGAATTTCCGTCCTGGACATTTCCTGCTCGGTTTGTATGGGATATTATGTCCTGGTTTTATAAACAGAGTTTGATACTGGACTATATTGCAGAAGGTGAAGGGTTAAGGGCTTATGATTTTACTAAGAATGATAATAGCCAGAAAAATCGTTTGAAAGTCAAGGTTATTATTCTGAAAAAAAATGGAAAGGAAAAACCTATAGATATTACAGACCCGGGAGTCGGTAATTTTGAGGATGTCTGGGTTGCAATTCCTGGTGGTATCATTGGTTTTCAAGCAATCTATGTAATTTTAGAGGGTATTATCCGCAATTCTGCAAAGCATGGCTGGGTCCAGAAGAAGAAAAACAACCTTAAAAACCTTGAAATCACTATTGAAGTCACTGATGACCCAGAAAAAGATTATGTTACTGTTTTTGTTGGGGACAATATTGAACAGGAAGAGATAAATGAGGAAAAAGCCAAATCTCTTCTTCCTCCTGAGGAAGATAAAAATGAAGATAAATGGCCTATACATTGGAAAATGAACAAAAAAATTATTGAGCCCTTAATTAAAACAACAGGAGAGATAGCACCAGAAAACTGGGGAATTAAGGAACTGAAAATCGCTGCTGCCTTTTTGCAAAGAAATTTTAATATTCTTCAGGTATCGGATGAAAGTATCTTTTTTAAGGAAAATGGAGAAAGTTTTACAGGTTTAATAAAAGCAAAAGCGGTTCCCAAGCAGCAAGATGACAACTCATACACTTTTACCTTTGGTTATGAATTTGCTATTCCAAAACCAAAAGAGGTTATGATTGATGGCAAACTTGTAGAGGGTAAAAATGGATAACAATGTACGTGAACAGCTTAAGAAGGACAGTATATATATTGTTGATGTTGATAAGGAAATACCAAAGGACCTTAATTATGAGTTCGTTATACTGAACAGAGATATGATAATAGGAAAAGAAGAAGATTTTGTTAACAATAAAATTGAGTATTTCCCTGCAAGATTATTTGTTGTTGATGAAAGTGAATTTTCTGATGAAGTGTTAAAAAAAAGAATATGTGGTCTGCACCAAAAGGAGTTTGATCAACAATACCAAGAGATTAAAAATAATGAAAACATTGATTATGAAACAACAGAAAAATTCAAACTATGGCTGTATCAAAAATGGATTGAGCATCTGATGTCATCCCTCAATGTGAAAAATTTGAAATTCTACGTCCGCGTAAAAGGAGAAGAGGGGACAGGCGATAAGGAAATTCTGGAATATATTTTTAATAATTTCAAGGAAGAAATAGCCAAACTTCTTTTCGATGAGGATGACGAAAGTAAAGGAAATTTTATAAATAAACAAATACCGGAAGATCAACGTCCTTCTATTTTTAAAAATGAGGCCAATTTATTAGATTATTGGCTTGGTGATGGAGAAAGTGATGAAAAAAAGAGGAAACAGTTGGAAGGCATAATAGAAGCAATTAAAGATATTTTGGTGAAGAAAACACTAAAAACTGTCCCAACTGTCTTAGGTGAGTTAAAAGGAAAAGAAATTAATTTTAAGTTTGAAGATTGGAACATTCCGGGAGTTGTGACTGTTGAAAATTATGACATGGATGATTTAGATACCATTGCTTACTCTCACCATGCTGATGTTCGGCTCACAAATAACTTGTATGCTGAGTCGTTAAGTGGTTCTCAATCGTATTTTTCCTTATTTCAGTCAAAGTTAAGTGATTATCAGGAAAAGAAGTTTTTCTGTCAATTGATAGAGAATGCCTTATTAAGATATGTAATTGTGGATGAAAGGGTTGCTGACTACAGGGTGAAAAATAGTGATTTTGCTGAGAGGGCAAAGGCAGGAGGAATTCAGATTCCATTGAAA
>Ga0123519_10005312_pt1 | contig 20578 bp, 38 predicted proteins | sample YelNatPaOPRAMG02_FD_87396 | JGI IMG/M metagenome (GOLD analysis project Ga0123519, IMG submission 87396) | Hot spring microbial communities from Yellowstone National Park - Yellowstone National Park OP-RAMG-02 (version 2) | ecosystem: Environmental > Aquatic > Thermal springs > Hot (42-90C) ...
CTCTGCAAGACCCATGTTTATCCTCTTAGCCTCCCGGGTTCCACCTGTCAACGCCTCTATGATGAGAGGTATCCTAAGCCTCTTACCCATCACCGTCACGCCAGTATCTATCTCGTTCAAATCAACTTCGCACACAGCGTTGTGAATAAGCTCAACATCTTCAAACCCTGCGGTAACACTTGAGGACACATCTCTCTCCAGAGCTATGCGAATGTGCTCAGCCTTCCTGCTCTCGGTTGCCACAGTTTGAAGACTCTTCGAGAGTTTTTAACTCTGTTGCCAAGCTTCTCAGCAATAAGGGCTAGAGGGCTAAACATTCTTGTTCCTCCCTATTCTAACTTCAGAAGGGAGAATAACCTGGTGAAAAATAGCAAGGATTCCTCTCCCTTTCCACATAACATAGGATTATTAGAAATCCAGAATACTGAAGCATAGTGTATAAAAAATGGGGTCGAAATAAATTGAAGAGTTTTTCTGCTTTTGCTACTCTGTTTGGTCGCCTCAGCATCCTTCATGGTGGTCTTATGCAACATATTCACCATGAACTCAAACCTTCTGCTGGTCGACACAGTGATCTATGGCGGCTATGCAGGGCAAACGTACTCAATAGTATACAGATTCTAAACGGTTTCCTAGTCTAATTCCTCTGTGGAAACTCCTTTCTCAACCGTTCTCAAAACCATTGTGGGAGCATTAAGATTGCGTAAGGCTTCCTCAACAGGGTTTAGAGAAGCCTCGTCAACCAGGGTGAGGACGCATCCTCCGCCGCCTCCGCCAGTAAGCTTAGCACCGTATGCACCGGCGGATATGCTTGCCCACACCAGGGAGTCCAGCCTGCTGTTTGAAACCCCCATGAGGGAGAGGAGAAGATGGTTCAGCGTCATAAGCCTGCCTGCTTCAGCAATATCCGTCTGCAGGAGCCTGCTAATCCTTGTCGTGACATCGCTTACGGAAGCCATTATTATGTTGAAGAGCTCCGGCTCCTTCTCTTTTAGGGAGGCCACCTTGGAAATCATGTCTTTAGTGTTCCGCTCCATGCCTGAGTCCGCTAGCAGGAAGACGCCCTGCCCGGCTTCAAGCCTTTCAACCCCACTGTCTCTGACGAAGAGGATTAAACCGCCCCAGAGTGCTGCCGCCACATCTACACCACTAGGATTAACGTGTGCAACCCTCTCCCCCTCCATCGCGAGGTTAAACACTTTCTCGTCAGGAGGCTTCTCGTAAACCAGTTTCAGCAAAGCGTTCGCCAAGGCAACGGATAACGATGCGGAGGAGCCCATTCCTGAAGCAGGAGGGATTTCTGAGCTTATGCGAACCTTAAGCCTGCCCTTGAACCCTTCCGAATCCCTGAACGCAGTTATGATTTTTGCGAAGGGCTTCAGTGAGCCCGGGCCTGAGAAGGCTCCGCCGATCATCTTCGCAGCCCCATACTTGTCTGAGTATATCTCGTGCGTACCGATTTCGTCGACCGCTTCAACAGAAACCTTTGAGTAAACGTTCACCGCAGCCACAAGAGCCGGGTGGCCGTATACGACGGAGTGCTCGCCGGAGATGATTACTTTCGCCGGGGCCTTGCAGATTATTTTCAAACCTGGTTCACTTGAAGAAACCTATTGAAGAATATCCTACTACACCACCGTAGTCGCCTGAGACCTCGCCACTGTGATAATATTTCAGCAAAGTAGCCTTGGAGCACCCCATCTCCTTAACGCATGATACTAATGCTACCACAGGCCCAAGGCCGCAGAGCGACTCATAGTTTACGGCGACAGAGTGCACAAGCCTCTCATCCAAGGACTCTATGGCTCTAATCGTCTTCATATCTTTTTCCTCAGCCTCCTGAGCAGGAACATAATGGCTCATGTCTGAGCTTGCGAGCACAATCGACTTTTTTCCTTCAAGAGCCTTGGCAAGAGCCTTGCCGAGCCTAATGTTCCTGTCAAGGTTGAAGTCATGGATCATTATTGGGACAAGCTTGAAAGACCCGCCGTATATGAACTGGAGGAAGGGAAGCTGTATCTCAATAGAGTGTTCGAAAGCATGCGCGTAAGGATTGTCCTCGACGAACGGGGCGAAGCTTAGGAGGAGGCTTGTAGTCTGCCTGTCAACCTCAACATCCCCCAACGGAGTCCTCCATAATCCTTCACCCATGGTTGCAAACCCTGTGGAAGCCATCTGGTGGTCAGGCCCCATAACAACCACAGTATCCCTTACACCGTGTTTAGCAGCCTCACCGTAGGCCCATGTAGCAGCCATGCCCGAGTAAACGTAGCCTGCGTGAGGAACCATAAGCCCAAGCAGACCTGGGTCATACTCTCCTAAAGCAGGAATGCTTCCGAAGCCCAGTCTACCCTTGAACATGGATTCCAGCTGTTTCAGAAGCGTCTCCCTAGTGCCTTCGTACCAGCTTCCAGCGTACGCGGGTTTCCTAACCCTAGTCATATCCTAAAGGGTCTCCGCAACCTCTTCAATCTCAGTCTCAAACGCGTGGAAGTTTTCGCTTAGGCTCTCCGTAGGTGAGAGCACACCCCTATTCCTAAGAATCTCCCTTGTTAAAAGCCAGTATAATAAGGCTAGTGAACTACGCCCCTTATTGTTAGCAGGTATGATCAAGTCTATGTAGGAGCAGGAGTCATCAGTGTCGCACACGCCTATCACGGGGATGCCGATGAGCGTGGCTTCGCGAATAGCCTTCTCGTCAACCTTAGGGTCTGAGACAATCAGTATCTTCGGCGAAACGTAGCCAGCATATCGGGGGTTCGAGAATATTCCTGGGGGAAACCTTTCAACAATCGGTTTGAAACCGGTGTAGCCGCACATCTTCAGCACAGGAGTCTTACCATACTCTTTCCCAGATACTGCTATCACATCACCAGGCTCATATCTTGCAAGGGCTTTCGCAGCCACCCTAATCTTCTCATCCGTGTGAGCGATCTCAATCAGGTTTAAGCCGTCGGGCCTAGTGAACCTTACGAAACGCTTCATGCAGACAGTACAAACCTTCGTCCCGATATGGACTCCAGCCGCAATGTATTCTGTTCTCAGTATTAGTAGTCCTTCTCCACTTTTCTCACTAGTACTCATTGCCGGTAGCCCTCCTCTAATTGTGATAGCCCTCCCGAGTGCGATATCAACTCGTCAATATAATCCACGTGCGAGATGAAGATCCGTCTGCAACATATTCTTTTAACGTTAAGGGAATCCAAAACCTTCTTCGGGTCTTCTCCTGCTGCAGTCCTCTTAATGTATTCCTCCCAGAGGTGGCCTATTACTTTGCCGCAGGTGAAGCATCTCACGGGGAACATCAATTCTCATTCACCTACCTGTAAGACTTCTGGAACCTCTTTCTGGCTCTTGGCCCACCGAATTTCTTAGGCTCCTTCCTACGCGGGTCTCCTGATAGGAGATGCCTGTCGAAGTCTCTGAAAAGATTTCTAACGCTTGAGCTCCTAGTCCAGTTCGTAATGCTTCTGGCAAGCGCCTGCATCACTGCCCTCGCCTGCGAAGCGTGGCCTCCTCCACTCACCTTAACGTCGACGTCAACCTCCTTAAACTGCTCTGGGAGAAGCGTCACAGGGGTTAGTGCAAGCATCCTGTAGGGGTCGTAAAGCCAGTTTTCAGCAGGGTAACCGTTTATAGTTACTCTTCCAGATCCTGGTTTAATCACGGCTTTTGCAACAGAAGTCTTCACGGAGCCAGTTACGATTAAAGGCATTTTCCTGGGGGCAGGCATCTTTAATCAGCCTCCGGAATCTTGAAGACGCCTTTCAGATCAGAGATGGAGAAGGATCGTCTTCCAAGCCTCGAGGCGTCAGCCTCCTTAAACCTTACCGCCTCACCCTTCACACTACTAGGGTGACCCACATAGACCCTCAGCCTTCTAAAGGCTTCAACACCCTTCGGCTTATCCATTGGAAGCATTCCCTTCACGGTGCTCCTCACGTAAGTAACAGGGTTCCTCGGGTGCCTCGGAGTATGCTTAGGATTCCTCACGCTCTTCACCTCAAGAAACCTCCCGTATTCCTCGATGAAGCTCCTCTTATTCCCAGAGATCCTTGTCTTCTCCACATTTACCACGTGAATCCAGTAGCCTTCGAGAAGCCTTTTAGCAATGATTGAACACATCCTCCCCAGGATCTGGTTACTGGCGTCAACTACTAGAACTTTCTCAGACAATAATCTTCACCCCTGACCCTTTCGGCTCACTTCTGGCGAACTCGTCGAGCCGCATGACAGTGCACCCGGCTGACCTAAGCTTAGCCAGCGCGGATGACGAGAAGGAGAATGCTGCGACGGTGATGCTGTGCTTTATCTCTCCCTTGCCTAAAACCTTGCCTGGAACCACCACTCGGTCCCCGGGAGTTGTTAAATGGGCTATCTTACCCACATTAACCTCCGGTATCCTTCTCCCAGGTCTCGAAAGGATTTTCTTAACGCTCCTCCAGAACCTGGACTTAGACGCTTCCTCCACTTCAAGCATCACCTTCTTCGCCGCCATGCTTCTCCTCAACTTCAGAAAGCGTGACAGATTCCAGAAGCGTTTTAAACTTATCCCTCAGTATTTCCACAGCCTGTAGAAGAACCTCTAACGCGGGCATTGCACCCGTGGACTCAAGCTTGAAAACAAAGGTGTCAGGTGACTCTGTGAAGCTGAACGTTGCCAGAGAGGCAGGCTGCCATTTAGCATGCATCTTTCCTCTACCTAGCCTAGCTATGGCTTCAAGCCTAAGCCTACCGTTGGGAGGCAGCTTCGTAATCGGAATATTTCCGTAGACAGGATAGACATCCTTATCTCTACAAACCAGCTCCTTAGAGTAAACTGTGAGCGGAGCATCCCCTGAAGATACATCTATGCTGAGCGAGGTGAAGCATTTTTCGCTGGAGCCTTCTGAACACTCCGGGGAATCCATGGGCAAATATTTCCCTCGTGGGGTTCTCAAAGGTATTAGGCCAAGCCTGTGTGAAAGAACCTCGTCGAACATTGGGCTTGAGTTCTCGAATATGAAGACTTCGTGAATAGCAAGTGTGGGAACATCCTCAAGTATGGTTCTCCTTAAAGTGTTTACGAATGCCTCTGAACAGCCTTTAAGCCTAGCCTCCAGATACTCTTCGCTCAGCCTAATTACCTCAACATCCAATTTTGCCGGTTTCATGGTTCAGAAGGTATTTAAGGTTAGTTGAAGCCTCCAGCCGCTTTAAAACCCGGGGCAGGGAATGCTTATTAACCTCTTTGAAAAAAGGTTACCCGTGAGCACTGAACCCGAGAAATATGCTGTAGTCCGAGTATACTCCTCCGGAAACAACACTATAGTCCATGCTACAGACCCCAGCGGATCATCCACACTGGCAATGTCAGCAGCAGGCCAACACGTCAAGGCAGACAGGCTAGGAGGCAGCCCGTACGGTGCGATGATGGCTGCAAACACTGTTGCAGAGGCTTTGAAGAAGCTTGGGATAACGAGTATTAAAGTAAGGGTTAGGGCGCCGGGAGGGATTAAGTCGAGGACTCCGGGGCAGGGGGCTCAGGCAGCCATAAGGGCTTTAACAAGGTCTAAGCTTAGGATAATAGCGATTGAGGATGTTACTCCTATACCTACTGACGGCACTAGGAAGCCTGGTGGTAGAAGAGGAAGACGATTCTAAGCTGCCTTAACTTCCTCAACAGTCTTAACAGTTATGAGCGGCTCCTCATCTCTCTTAACAAGGTAGCTAGGCGACCTGACAACCTGGTTCCCGATTCTAACTCTGCCGTGCACGATTAACTGCCTAGCACCGTGGATAGTCTTTGAAAAACCCTTTCTGTAGACGATTGTTTGAAGCCTCCTCTCCAGAATGTTTGAAACAGTCAGAGAAAGAACATCGTCAAGCTTAGCATCATTGTTAACTAGGCCAAGCCTATGCAGGCTCGAGATGAGCTCTGATTCTCTTTTAACCCTCTCCCCGCCGGTTAGGCTCAGGTATGAGCGTGCAGAAGCCCTTACACCCCTGAGGAAGGAAGCAGCCTTCCAAAGCTCCCTCTTATTCCTCAAACCGTATTCTCCGACTAGGATGAGCTCCTCTGAGAGACGCTCCTTAACCCACGGGTGCTTAGGATGAAGAACTTTGCTTCTGATTCTACGTGGGTCACCCATCATTAGATCACTTTCCCTCGCCCTCAGAAGGCTTTAGAGTAGCTCTTGCAACACCTATTGGACCGCCTGTTCTGCCGGTTGTCCGGGTTCTCTGCCCCCTCACCTTTAAGCCAAGTGAATGCCTTACACCCCTCCAACTCCTCATCCTGATCATCCTCTCAACATCCATCCTCTGAGCAAGCTCTAAATCTGAAGTTACGAGGTGCTTATCCTCCCCCGTCAAAGGGTCCCTCCTCCTGTTAAGCATCCATGATGGAACATTGATGGACTTAGGATTATTGAGAGCAGCCTCTATCCTTGCAATCTCCTCCTCAGTCAAGTGGCCCAGCCTAGTGTCCATAGGTATGTTAAGGGTGATGCAGAGGGCTCTGGCAGTAGCCCATCCTACCCCCTTCACAGTTGACAGAGCGTCCAACACTTTCCTCTTGCCGTCGCAATCCGTACCGGCAATGCGAACTATCTCCCTGAATTCCCTGTTGCTCATGATAAGGCTTAATGAGGCTTTGGAAGAGGCGGTTATAAACATTATTCCCAGGCAAGGCGGCTAACAGGCTTTTTATCCTACTGTTTAAGCTTTTTAACGTCTAACACTAGGTTTTCTAACACTAGGTTTCCCGTTTAAGCATTCCTTAAAAATTAAACATGCTCCCGGATCCAAGTACCCTAGGTTGCAATATTTAAGGTTCTTCTCATTTCTAAATATTTTAGAAGCGCCGAGGAGGGGATTTGAACCCCTAAGGCTCGGAAGAGCCACAAGCTTGCTGGAACCGCTCCATCTCCAGGCTTGCCCCTTAGCCAGATTCGGGCACCTCGGCAGTCGAAGACGTTGAGGCAGGGATGTTTTTAAGTTTTCATCAGAATATTTCTAAACTGTTTACGAAACGCTTTAAACAGAATGTTTTTCGAAGCTTCATCTCGCCCACATCTTAGGATAGAGGGTTCTATCCATTACAACTCTCTCCACCGTTACCACTATTCCGCTTTTAGCGTGCAGAACATCATCTGAATCCATTGTAAGCGTCCCGAAGCCGATGCATTCCCCCTTCAACGTTTTAATGCACGCCATATCTCCTTTTGAAAGAGGATGATCTATTTTTGAAACGCCTTTCGACGCGAGGGGTGCACCATGTGCCACCGCTGCAACCGCACTATCCTTAACGTATACGGATGGGAATCCTTTAAGCGCCTCCTCCACAGGTTTAACAATCTTCCTGAGAAGATTTTCCTCCCCCTTCTTATAGAGCTGCCAAGCCGCGTAAAGCTCAAGCAGGGTTGAAGAGGAGTCTTCCTTCAGAAACCCGTCTCTAACTCTTCTAAGCTCAACCATGTGTGCACCCGTGCCTAGAAGCAGACCCAAGTCATGCAGAAGCTTCCTTACATATGTGCCTGGCTCCGTAACCACTCTGAAGACGAACCTTCTTTCAGCAATATCTTCTATCGTGAACCTCAGTATTGTCCTACGCCTCACCGCCCTCTTAACAGAAGACCTTACAGGCGGCTTCTGGTATATTGTGCCAGTGAGTTTCTCCGTCCATTTTCTTAAAGCCTTCTCATCGAATGCCCCGTGTAGCTCGCATACTCCAACATACTCCTTGCTCATCATGTGCAGATATTCTACCGCCTTTGACGCGTCGTTAAGACACACCGGAAGGACGCCGGACACACCAGGATCTCCCCATTGCTTCAAGGGTCCCGGCGTGCCCCGCCTTCCCAACGCTAAGTATTTTCTTCACGGTCGAGGAGACGTCGTGACTAGAGGGCCCAGATGGCTTATCTAGGTTTACGACTCCAAGCTGCATCAGCCTATCGATACTCCTCTTATCAGGGTACTCCCCGTATTTTTCGTCTGTCTCACACTCTTCTTTAACCAGCGTCCTGAATTTTACAATGTCAACCAGTGTCCTCAATCTTAAGCCGTTCCCCCATAAATTCTTTTAAACCGCTCTGCTCCACAGCTGCGAGAATAGTCTCATCCTTAGAGTTAACCCTTATCTTAACAGTCTCTGGAAGAGGCATCAGGTGGAGGATGTTCTTCCTTCCTCTCTTAACCCCGTTCAGCTCCTTCGGCCCCGTTATCAGAACACTCGTATCCTCTGCAGGCGCGACTACGATACACTTCTTCCCCTTGTCTCTGCCACGGGTTATCACACATATTCTTCCTGGACGCAATACTTCCCTAGGCATTTCTCACCACCATTTCTCCTCCAAATACGTCCGGACCGCCGTCTTAAGTATTCTACTCACAGACTCCTGAGATAGACCCCCAGTTTCAAGAACCATGTCGTAAAGGCTCAAGTCGCTTATGTTAAACCCGTAGTAATCCATGAACCTTTTCCTCTCAGACTCCTCCCTAGCAAGGGTTTCAGAAACCACTTCCTCCAGAGGCCGGTTCTCCCTTGCAGCGATCCTTCTACACCTTACTTCAAACGGGGCCTTCAGAAATATCTTGAAGGATTCAAAATCCTTTGCAAACCATCCTGCGAGAAGACTGTCTAAAACAGCTCCACCCGTATCCAGCAGGGAGAGAGTAACCTTATCTATCTCCCTGTCGAACTCAGGAGATCTCATGGATATTTCTGAAAACTGGGCCACGGTAACACCCTTCTCCTTCGCCATCGACCGGAAAACCGAGCCTGTTGAAACATATTGAAGCTTAAACTCTCTTGCAAGAGGTATGGCGTAGGTAGATTTCCCAACACCGTGCAGACCAGATACTATTATAATCGGGTTCTTAGGCCTCTTCAACTTCAACATCTTAGACACCTGTTCCGAAGGCTTTTCTGAAAACTTGCGAAAAGAAGAGGGCGCACACGGTATACCAGAGAAACAGGCTCAGCGACACTTTCTCTTCACCACCGTAGAGCGATGCTGAGAAATACCCTGCAACATCCCCCATCGGCAGAAAATTCATCAGCAGGTAGAAGGGCAGAAGCACAGTTACCATGCTTACAACCATCATCTTAACCTGCAAAGACGTGACCTCCTTCTCAACCTGAGACATGTGGGCCTGCTGCTTCTCAAGCTTCTTAAGAAGCTTCTGATCCTTAAGCCGGGCTGCAGCCATCTGCTCCGTGCGGAAGCTCTTCAACTCCTCCATCTTCTCCTTTATCTTCTCAGGATGAAGTACGAGTTTTACCACCAGCTGGTTGAGAAGCGCAGAGGCTGCTGAAACAATGGCCACAGTCATCAGGTTGTCCACGAGCATTTTAATAAACCTCCCCTACGCGTCGAATGCTTCAAACTGCTTGCCACGCATGATCTGGCTGTGCGCACCATGCTCATTCTTCAGGGTTTTAAATATACATGTTAAATAAATGTTTACCGGATAGCTTATCCTCCCAGCATCCTCGCTATGCCGGGATGCGTCTCAACAGTTTCCTCCAGAATCATCTGGTAGTATTGCTGTATTATATCCACTGCGAGAAGCACCCCCATTCCTCCACCTATCACGCTGAGCACATCCCCCACTCCAGAGATGAGTCCGATGGCTAAGCCTCCTACGATGGCAACAGTATTAATGTAGGTAGCTATCTTACTCTCTATGACACTTGGCGTAGACCTGAAGCCTTTTAGAAATACGTCTGAGTCGAGAAGCTGGGTGGAGATTGAGCGGGCATCCATACCTGAGACCGAGAGCCAGACCATTGAAAGAACGAGGCTTATGAGAGTAAGTATCAACACGTAGCCTATCGCGTGAAGAGGAGCCTCAGCAACCCGTGTAATGCCTCTTGGAGGAGTCACCAGCCAGGCTAATCCTGAAACAGGCACGTAGGAACCGTTAACCACGTTAACCCTGCCTATGAAATCAGCTACCGGAGTGTCAGCAAGCCAAGTCCCGCTTATAATGTTAGCTATCAAAATAATGTTTGAAAAGATGGCGGCCGCCAGGATGACTGGGATGTTCGAGACATAAAGCAGTTTAATCGGGAAGCCTCTTGAAAACCCTCTGAAACGGCCGTGTGAAATCGGAACATTCACCCTGACGTTCTCAAGGTAAACCAGAAGAAGGATGAAGAGCACGGTTATAATAAGCTGGAAGACCGTGGGGAGGGTTACGGCACCCCTGTTGAAAAAGTTGCTGAACGGGTTGCTAAGAGAAGCGACTCTTTGGAAGAAGAAGAGCACCACGCCCCACATGTAGCCGTCGGGTGCTGGCAGGGGGCTCAGGCAGCTCCACCATATTTCCTTAGCTACACCGGCAAGAATGAACAGGCTTATCCCGCTACCCAAGCCCCAGCCTTTTTGAAGAGTCTCATCCAAGAAGAGCATTAGTATCGAAGCTAAAGAAAGCTGCGTTGTCACTATTATCCTAGCTCTAAAGTCAAGAGTAGCATTTTTAGTTTCTAAGGAGCCGCTGAAAACAGTTGAGGCGGCTGAGAAAAGTATCAACACAAATGTTACAAGCTTAGTGGCTACCTGCAGCATCCTCCTGTCGTACTCTGAGCCCGAGTCGAACCTGATAAGCCCTGATCCGGCTAGAAGCTGAGTCAGAAGGCTGCCTGTTACTATGGGGCCGATGCCGAGGTGTAGAATAGACCCCTGGTTCCCCCCTATTATGATCCTCATGCTTGCCCAAGGGTCAGCCCCCCCGGTCGCAACCCCGTACAGGGGCACGTATCCCATTACAAGGTATATTGCTAGAACTATGCCTGTCCATATGAGTCTTGTTGTAAAGTTGACCTTCCTTGTCGGCGCCTCCACCTGGGGGACGTAGGGCTCAAGGCGCTCCATTGACTCGAGGAAACCCATCAGTCTTCACCCGGCTTAACTACTCTACCACCCTTACTCTCTATCTTCACTCTAGCCTTCTCGCTGCAGCCAGCCACCTTAACCACGTAGGCTGTTGAAACATCTCCTGCACCAAGAAGCTTAGAGTAGCCGTGTGCAGCAAGATCCAGTGTTCTCCCCCCTCCCTTAGTCTGAACACCTATCTTCCTGTAGAGTTCATCCAGCTCCCCCACATTAACCCGTTTGCCCTCAGTTTTCGGGACTCTTCTCATGAAGCCCTTCTCCTTCTCCTCCTTGTAGAAGCTCAGGAACTTGTGCCCCATGCTTCCGGCTCTACCAACCCCGCCTCTCGCACCGGATTTCCTGTGTTGGCCTATCTGCCCCCAGCCGTGAGTACGGGACCCCCGCATCCGCCTTACTTTTCTCAGTCTTGTTGGCAAGTCTCAACTCGGTGAACATGCTGGACTTTTTAACCCTTACTCCCGCGGGCTAAACCATCCTCTTAAGAATCTGGTTAACCCTGTTACCCCAGTCTCCCAGGACCCCGCCCTTCTTAACATTCTTCTTAACACTCCTCTTAAACCCGCCTTTAGGCGGAGTCAGCCTGAAAACAGGCTTAACCGGTTTAAGAGCATCCCTCGGGGAAGTGCTAAGCCAAACAGATTCAACAAGTTCATCCAGCGACTTGTGTCTAGTGAACTTTGAAATATTCTCGTCGCTTAAACGCCTGTTTCCCGGTAGCCTACCCCTCTTCAGCAGGAGTAGGCGAAGCATATTCTTATCTATCCTACCCCATAGCAGGTACTCCTTAGCCTGCCTCAGCATTCCTTCAACCGGAGGTGTCAGCCGGATTATTGTTGAGGAGTTAACTCGGAGGAGCCTCAGTTTTCTTAAAGCGGTTGAAACATCCGTAGTAGTGTTTACTGAGCCCCTTACTCTGACCACGACCGCAAGCGGAGGAAGGTTTTTCTCATCCCCCAATGGAGCCAGCCTCCGAAACTAGTAGACTAGTTGTGTAGAGCTTTTTCAAAGCCAAGTATGCAGCGGTGATGAAGGAGTGGCTCGTGTAGGTTGCTCCCTTACTCTTAGACCAGATGTCCCTTATGCCTGCAAGCCTGAAAACAGGTTTAACAACATCGCCGACAGCCAGCCCAAGCCCCTTAGGCCCTGGGAAAAGAGCAATAGAAACGCTCCCAGTTTTCCCAAAGGTTTTAGAAGGGATCGAGTGGGGCTCCCCGCATTTACACTCCCAAGAGCCACAGCCGCGTACAACAGGGATTATGTTCAGCCTAGCCTTCTTTGCAGCCTTCTCTATAGCGTCCCTCACCTGCTTGGCTTTGGCTGAGCCTATTCCAACATGACCATCTTCATCTCCCACAACCACTAGAGCCCTGAAACGTGTTTTCTCCCCCGCGTCACTCTGTTTCTGAACAGGGCTTACAGATATTACTTCCTCCCTTATCTTTCGCAGCAGTAGGTCAACAGCCTCAGGCTCCCTGATTTTCAAACCCATGTTGAAAACGTCTTCAATCGTTGAAACCCTGCCGTCCTTAATCATCCTGATTAACGGTGACTCCACAGTAATCTCCTTAGTTTCCTCCTCAGTCTCCTCAACCTCTTCCTCAGCCATGTTCAACACTCTCCCTCATCTTTTTCTTAACCTCTTCGAATATCTTCGGCATCTCCTCAATCTTCAGCCCCTCCTGAACGTATCTTGAAAAACCTTCTCCCCCTGAAGCCTTGAAATAGCTGACCACGTGTTCACCTGTAATCCTACTCTTATCTGGAAGCATTTCAGGGCTAACCCTAGTCTTGAAGCCCGCGTCGAGGAGCCCGCTGCACGCAGCGTATATCCTGCCCCCTTTAACCGGCTTATGGAGGCCAGCGTCAAGAATACCTTCTGAAACATTTTTCTTCAAGCATCTTAAGCCAGCCAGGTAGGCGGTGAGGTAGGTTGCAGGAGTATTATTGAGGCTGAATGGCCACCCGAACCTCCTTAGCTCCTGCGAGAATGCTGATGCAACCACCATGTCTCCAATAGGCCTGCTTAAGAATACTGCAACCCTAACATGCTTGTTTGAAACCCTTACCACGACCCGCGGCAAACCTGATCTAAGAAGCTTGGCCCTCAGATAGTAGTCGGTTAAACCCTGCCTGCGCCGTTTAAACTTAACCCTGTAGGATGCGGATTTAGCCATTAAGCAGCCTCACCCCTCTTCCTAAGGGAGGAAACATAGTTCATCAATACCCTTCTGCTTGAGAAGGCTCCTCCCTTCACCATCAGGTAGAGCCTCCTGTATACTCTCCTAGAGATAATCTTCTTTTCACGTAGCTCCTTTAGAAGCCTCCTCTGAGCCCTAGCCTTCTCAACCCATGTTACAGTCATCCTAGCACCCTTAGCCCCCTCCCTGCTTCCAGGCCCCCTCCTACCACTCCTCACCCTCACTCTTCCCCTGCTCGGTGTGGATGCAGGCCTCTCCCTTATAACGCCGCTTTTAATCAGCCTCCTGACATCAGCCCTTGTAACAGCGTTCTCAACATCCTCCATCCTCTCAGGATCTATCCAGATTCTTGACTCGCCCACCTTAAGAATGTCTGCAGCCAGCCTCCTAACTGTTTTAACACTCAACTCAACTAAGCCTCCTCAGCCTTCTCAATAACTCTCCTCCTGTAGTTCGCCACGATGAAGCCTCTGGAGGAAGCCTCTTTTACAAGCGTCTCCCTGAGCCTCCTGCCAAGCTTAGATGAGAAGACAAGTATCTTTCCCTCCGGGGAGCCAGCGTTCTCCAAGTCCCGTTTAGAAGATATTAGAATGGGTTTCAATCCTGACGGGTGGAGCCCCTTCACACTCCTAGGCGTACCGTAACCGATTCTAACAGACTTCGGCCAGCCCTTAACCCTGAGCCGCATCTTACTGTCCTTCCCCCTTGGCCTACGCCAGCCTTCTTCAAGCCGGATATACCTCCAGCCCTCCTGCCTTACGAACACAGGCTTCGTCTTCTTACGCTTCCTCCTTGAAGACAAAAGCTTCTCAGCTTCAGCGGTCGGCATCCCTACTTCCTCCACAATCCTTTCTCAACAACGTATATGCCGTCTATGTAGACCCGGGGATCCTTATTCCTAATCCTGGTGGCTGATTCAAACATTGCTGCAACCTGAGAAACCTCGTTCCCATCTAGCCCAGTCACAGTTATGTCTTGGCCTGAAACCTGGATGTCGACGTTTGGGAAGGGAATCCTGAAAACCCTCGGCGACTTCTCCCCGATGAAATTGTGTATAGAGACTATTCCTGTCGGCTTATCGTATTTAACAGTTACCGGGAAATGCGAGTAGACAATCTTAAGCTTAGCCATGTAGCCGTGGAGCACTCCCTCCATCATGTTTCTGACAAGCTTAGCGACTGTTCCAACCATAGCCTTAAACCTCTTACCCTTGTTAACGCTAAGGATCTTCAGAACATTATTCTCAAGCATAAACTTTAAACCAGTGTGTGAGAAATCTTTTGAAAGCCTTCCCAACGGGCCTTCAACAGTAACAGTCGAATACTCGAGTCTGATTTTAACACCCTCCGCCACTTCAACATTCTGAATATGCGCAGCAGCCTCCATAATGCTAGTAGACATAGGCGATCAGCCTTCCTCCAACCTTATTCTTCTTCGCTTCAACATGCGTCATCAACCCTTTAGGCGTTGAAACCACTAGCACACCAACATTGTAGGCAGGGAGAAACATTTTCTCAAACTTCTCAATGTCACGGTGGGATGCTGGAAACCTCGGTTTGACTGCCCTACATTTGTTTATCCTCCCTATAAGCTGGACTTTGAAGAACCCTGCTTTACCGTCGTCGATAAACTCAAACTCACCTATATACCCGGATTGCTGCAGTATCTTAAGAACGTGGCCTATAAGGTTTGAAGCAGGAGAGATTACGCATTCCCTCCTCCTTCGCAGGTCAGCGTTTTGAAGGGTCGTCAACGCGTTCGCCAAGGGGTCGTTGAGAGTCATCTTAAACACCTCAATTATACTTCTTGAAGCCGAGTGTTGGAGCAACCTCCCTGAAGCAGAACCTGCAATAGTTTAAGCCGTACTGCCTGATTATCGGCCCGTATGAGCCGCATCTCACGCATGGCCTAGCTCCTTTTCCGAAAGACCTTTTCTTACGGGTTGGGCGAGCCATTAAACAACCACCAAGCTAAACCTCTCCCTCATAAAGTTAATTGCTTCATCCCTCGTTACCCCATGGGCCTTGCCGACGCTGCTTCTCCGGCGCCTCCTGTACATTACGCGGAACCCTGGCCTGTAAAGCTTAACGCAAATATCCATGCCTAGCACACCCGTCTTAGGATCGTACTTAACCCCTGGAAACTGAATGTGCTCCTTAACGCCGAAGCTGAAAACACCGTTTTGAAAGCTTGAAGCCTTAACCTTTCTTCCGACGGCGCTGAAAGCCTTATTCAAAAACTCCTCAGCCATCCTTCCCCTCAGAGTCACCACTGCCGCAATAGCCTCACGCCTTCTAACGCCGAACTCCTTTATGGTTTTCCTAGCCCTTCTCTCAGCAGGCTTCATCCCAGTGAGAAGAGTCAGAACCTGCTTAGCCTTCTCTAATGGTTCCCCCGGCTTACCCGGGCAGATGTTGACCACCACCTTCTCAATCCTTATCTCCCTCATAGGGTTCGCAGACCTTTTCTTCTCCGTTAAAACAGTTTCAGCCAAGGCTTCTCCCTCCCAACAATCATAACGTAGTCCCTTAGCGTGCTAACCTCACTCCCATCGCTGAGGATAAGCGTCACCATACTGTCCCTCAGCAGGCTTGACTCCGAGGCTGTTTTAACAATTCCAATGGTGCCGGCGTGCTTACCCATGAAAACATATGCAGAGTTTCCCTCTGCAAGAGGAGTCTTGTCAACGATGGTGCCCTCCGGAATCTTCACTAAGAGCGAGCCGCCTATGTTCATAGAGTGGTCTTCTGCTTCGAATGTTCTCCCGTCTTCAGTAGTAAGCCTCAACCTTCCTTTATAGAGGTACTTCCTGTTAACCCTGCATATTTTCATAGAGGCCTCTTCCTGTGGGATCTCCACAGGGGTGAGAACACCTTTCTCGTCGACAAGAATCCTGTAATGCTTGTTAATCTCCCTCACGCTTACAACATCCATCAGCCCCACGGGAAACTTGTAGGAGGCTCTTGCAACCCCGTCTACAAGGATCATTGAGCGGCTTATAATATGCTTGGCCTCCCTACTGGTTTCAGCCAGCTTTAAAAGATCTCTGACGAGAACCAACAAGGGGAGAGACATTTTAAAGCGATGCGGACCAGGCTCAGGCACAGCGATAAACTTCTTCTCCTTAACGCTGACGACCTGCATAGCTGGCGGAGCAGCATACCTTTTAAGAACCTTAGAGCCTCCTTTACGAGCCACTTTGAGACCCCTCCTTAACAGGCTTATGTTTCCTTTCTAAAATACGCTGCCTCCACTTATCCTTCTCATCAATCTTCACCAGTATAACAGAGTTCAACGGTATCGGTACTAGGCGCTGCTCACCCCGAGCATTCTCACGGTATACTCCTGAAACATAGACGCGACCCTTCACCCTGTCAACCCTGTTCACATCTCCCTCAACACCCTTGTAATCACCCTTAACTATCATAATCCTGTCGCCGGTTCTCACCGGCAGGCTTCTGAAACCGTGTTTAGCCCTCAGCTCGCGACTCAGATGGACAGAGGAAGCCTTGTATGCCAAGTGTCTCTCGTTCATAGGCTTCACCTACACCACTGAGGAGGCCAATGCAGAAAGCTTAGGCCACAGGTCAACAGCCTCCTTAGCCACAGGCCCCTTAACCTCAGTACCCTTAATGTCTCCCTCAGGCGTCATTAATACTGCAGCATTATCCTCGAAGACAACCCTCAGCCCGTCTCTCCGTCTCACTGGGAAACGCTGCCTGACGATTATGGCTTTCATAAGCTTGTTCTTAAGGTCAGGAGTCCCCTTCTTAATGGAGACCGTTACAAGGTCCCCCACCTTTGCTGAGGACACGCGTCTAAGCCTGCCGCCTGACTTAGCTACTTGAACAATCCTGAGAATCTTAGCGCCAGAATTATCTGTGCAGAAAACGTTCGCACCAACAGGTAAACCTCTAGAGCCGCGAAGCCTATACTCTAGAATACCCTTAGCAGAAACTGCTCTAGATTTCTTCGCCGCCATCCTAGCTCACCTTCCCCAGAACCACGAAGTGCACCGTCTTTGAAAGAGGCCTGCTCTCTCCTATTATAACTCTATCCCCCATCTTGGCGGCGATGCAGGGAGGATTATGGGAGGAAACCCGGCTCCTCCTCCTCATGTAACGCTTATACTTCGGAACATACTGTAAGTATTCTCTCATCACTACCACCGTGTTCCTCATCCTGTCTGAAACCACAACCCCTTCGAAAACGCTTCCCCTGATTCTGACGCTGCCATGAAACGGGCACTTCTTATCGCTACACTTGTTTTCAGGAGGAGAAATGTTAAGGCTCTTAAGGAAGCTCATGGATCCATCCTCCCAGTCCTGTCTTCAGGTCTGAAAACTATTGAGTCACCATTAATCGCGACATCAGTGTCACCAAGCTTGAAAACAAACCTCTTGTTCCGCTTAGGTATTTTTAAACGCCTGCCTTCCCCGGAGACGATTGTAAAGGTGTTCTTAGTCTCCCAGACTACTCTGCCTGAAACCATTGAAGAATTAGTTTTCAAATTCACCACGTTAACCGGGAGCCCTATAAGCTCATGGTAAGCAAGGTTGCTAGGGGTCCTCATTTACTCTCAGCCTCCTTCTCAACAGTAAGTATTCTTGCGATGGCACGCTTCAACTCCCTAACAGCCTTAGTATTCTCCTCTAATCCGGAGGAAGCCCTCATCTTAGTGACTGTGAGCTCGTTGCGAAGCTCTTGGAGTTTTTTAAGACGCTCCTCCCTACTCATCGACCTTATTTCACTTGCCTTAAGCCTCGCCAACCTTAACACCTTCCTGCGGAGCCTCCATCACCTGAACCTCGTTCAGGAAGGAGGCGTCGCCAAGTATCTTAACCTTAACGCCTATCAAGCCCTGCGGCAGTAGAACCCGCGCCTTCCCAACCTTAACATGTTTCGCAGCAGGATCCCCGGCTGCAGGCAGGTAGCCATAGGTGAACTTTTCAAACCTGCTTCTATCAGTTGTAAGCTTACCAGCAATCCTTATCTCGCAACCCACAGCCCCCGCAGCAATAATCCTCCTGAGGGCAATCCTCGCCGCCCTACGATACTTAACACCCCTCTCTAATGCGCGACATATCATCTGCGCGACAAGCTGAGGCTCTAAATCTGGCTTCTCGACCTCAGCGACGCTAACCTGAGGATTCTCGAGGCCGAATTTCTTATTGAGAATATCTTGAAGCTCCCTGATGCTCCTCCCGTCTGGGCCTATGACAACACCAGGCTTACTTGTATAGATGGTGACTACAAGCCCCATTGGAACATTTGTAAGCCGCACCCCATTGTAACCCGCGTCCTTCAAATAATCTACGAGAAAATCGTCGATCATCTGGTTAAGCTTGCCGAACTCAAGAACCCTCTTGTAAAAAATCATTTTCTTTTTAGCAGACATGTCAGCCAGCCTCCTCCACGGCAAGAGCCTCAACATGCGTAAGCGTTTCAACCTTAGGCGTGGCCCTTCCAAACGCCCTCGGGGTATACCTCTTAAGCTTCCTCCCCCTGTGGACAACCACCCCAGTTATCCTCATCCTATCCGGGGAAAGACCCTTAACCTCAGCATTCGCCTCAAGCTGGGACACCAGCCTCAGGAAGAACCTAGCGGTTTTAACAGGGTATCGCCCAGCATCCGCCTTAGACAAGCCGTGTCTATGCGGAACCTGCTTCCTATGCCTCTTGAAGGGGACTGGCAGCCTCCTCTCCACAACAGCCTCAAGCCTCTCCCTAGCCTCAGGTATCCTCAGACCCCTAATGAGCCTAGCTACCTCAACCGAGTGCTTAGGAGATATTCTAACCTCTCTAAGACTAGCCTTAGCCGAACGAGGCTTATCCACCTCCACCACACTGTACTTGAAGCTTGGCAAACTTAACACCGGTTAGCTCGCGGGAGCAGGACAGAAACAGACACCAATTATTAAATATTTTGCCGTCTTATAAGGAAGGCTTAAATCCTCATGTAAAGCAGGTTTCAGCGATGAGAAATGAGTAAAGAGGCTGAAGCTGAGCCGAGCATACGTAGAGCAGTCAATGTGGAGAAGCTTGACAGAACACCTGACGGATACGTGGCACATATTAAGTCTCTTGAAGGATTGAGAAAGGTCGCCGCCATACTTAGGAAGCCAATTGTCTCCGTGAAGGATAGCGGAGAATATCTCGTTATAGATGAAAGAGTAACCTATGTTTGGAAGGAAACTAAGACAGGTTAAAAAAGGTTAAACCCGGTTCCTTTTTTTATTTTTTCCTATTTCAAAGGCACGTAGGTAGACGCCTTGCTGGCTCCTACACCCGGCTTCCCGTGTACAACCCTCTTATTAGTTATGGCGAACTCACCAATGTAATGGCCAACTTTATCCAGAGTTATCTCGACAGGTATGAAATCCTTACCGTTGTGAACCTCTATGGTTAAACCAACCATTTCCGGAAGAATGGGAAGATCCCTCCTATGAGTCCTTATCCTCTTAGGCTGCACCCCTGTCTGAGCCACCTCAGCCTTAATCCTCCTAATATTCTCAAGGAGCTTCCTAGTCTCAGGATGCAGACCCCTAGATAGACTCCTCCTAACGTGGGATGGGAGAAGCCTCATCAGCTCGTTCATCGAAAGCTGGTTAAGCTCCTCCAGCGTCTTACCCCTATACGTCTGAACAGTAGACATCAAGCACTCCTTCTCAAATGGGATATTTAATCCTTTCCACTTTAAAAAACAGGCTTGAAACCCGATACGGATTCCCAAAACCCTGCCTCCTAGAAGCCTTATAGAATAGGGCTAGCCGGCGTCTATTAAAAACATTAAAAGACTTTCAGAAGGAGTAAGAACTTTATTGCATTTAAAATAGGAAATCAAATAAGCAGTTACATGAATGAAAGATAAGGTTGAAAGAGCGGGGGCTCTATAGGTTAAACAAGTGCTGATGACCCTTTTAACAATGGAGGATAAAAAACTGTTGAAAAAGGCAACTAGCTTAATGGAAGGGCTAGAAACCCTCGGAGTAATGCGGGATTAGGAACTGCTTAAGGATTTAAAGACAACCCTTAAAGGAGTGGAGGAAAGCATTATCCTCTGTTCAAATGGATGCAACAAGTTTGCGTGATAACACAGCAACATAAGGATTAATTGAAATAGAGTCAATACCTGCCTTAACAAGGAAATCTGAACTAAGGGTAGCAAGTTGAACGTAAGTCTTCATTAAGGAATTCTGTCTTCTCAAGAGGAACTGACTTGGTTTCATTCCGTCAGAGACTTTTCTTATGCTTCTATGTACACATTAAGTTTATTAATGTCCAAGACGAATTGTTGAACGAGCCTGAATGGAGGACGAGGAGGAGCTTTTGAAGAGGATTGTAGTGAATCCTAAGGTTATGGCTGGTAAACCCGTGATAAGGGGGACGAGGATCCCGGTTGAGCACCTGCTGAGGCTGCTGGCTCAGGGTTTAACTTTTCAAGAGATACTTGACGATTACCCTCACCTGACGAAGGAGGACATTACCGCAGTCCTA
>Ga0123519_10005315_pt1 | contig 20560 bp, 14 predicted proteins | sample YelNatPaOPRAMG02_FD_87396 | JGI IMG/M metagenome (GOLD analysis project Ga0123519, IMG submission 87396) | Hot spring microbial communities from Yellowstone National Park - Yellowstone National Park OP-RAMG-02 (version 2) | ecosystem: Environmental > Aquatic > Thermal springs > Hot (42-90C) ...
ATCAATACCCTGGGTGGAGAAAGCGCGCGTGCCCTCAAAGCAGCGCTCGCCGACGAACATGAACGCCCAGCTCAGCAGGCGCAGATCCCAGTTGTTTTTCCTGGCGAACCGGCTCACCTTGTCGAAGGCGGCGGCGACGTAGCTGGCATAGTACTCGGTGTTGCGGAAGTTCAGAGCAGCGTTGTCCCAGGCGCCGCCGGCCGCCCAGCCATCGGGATCAATCTCCGAGAGCACACATTCCAAGTCCTTGTAGCCGGGATACTTGCAGATAATCTCATAGCCGGTCTTGACATCGGCCAGGATGCGCTTAATGGATGGTGGGTCAACCTTATGATTTTTGGGATCGGCCCGATAGCCGCCGCCCTTGACGTGGAAGGTGATGAAGTCGAGGGCCGTTCCCTTTGTGCCGGTCACGGCGTTGCTGCCGTGGGCGCAATGATCCAAAAACTTGTCCAGGAAGTCGGCGGAGTTGCGGCCATAGCTTGGGTTGGTCGTGGCGGGGCCGCCCACGCGCGCCTCCGGGCAGGCCGACTTGACTGCGGCCACGGTGTAATCATACAGCTTGTTGAATTCTTCGCTTGTGCCCTGCCAATAGAAGATGTCGGGTTCGTTCCACAGCTCGAAATACCAGCTTTTGATCTCGTCTACACCGTAACGCTCGACCAGATGGCGCACAAGGTTGTAGATCAGGTCATGCCACTTGCCGTAATCCTTGGGCGGGCAGGCCCAGCCGACGGAGCGATAGGTCTGGAATTGCCAATTGTCCTTGGTGATGTCGTAGAACCTGGGATCAACCAGATCTTGGGGCATGAAGCCAAGCTCGACAAACGGCTTGCAATGATGCTTGAGGATGGTGTCAATGATCAGGTCTACGAACGTCCAATTGTAGATGGGGTTGCCGTTGTCGTCTTCCAGGTAGCAGTTGGTCGAACCCCACTTGTAGAAGCCATGGCAGTTGCCGGTGCAGAGCAGATGGTGGGCGCGCACGTAGTATGGGCGATCCTTCAGCGCGCCAAACTTGGCGAGAAGCTCCTGGCCTTCGGGTGTGTAGGTGTAGTTGATCTCATCGTAGCCGATGTATGTCCAGTTGTGGGGCAGCATCCCCACCTGTCGTGCAGCGTCAACTTTCACCTGGACGGTCTTCTCAGGTCCTGTAGACATAATATGTTCCTCCACTTATAATCCTCCTGGAGATTGCGAACTACCTCCAGGAGAGGTTGGTCAGGGGGTCAGAATTAACAATGAGATGCCATGAACCGGTAGTGTAAAGCTTACCTTCACTGCCCCGTCATAGAGCTGCAGGCATTGCTCTGGTTCCAGAAGCTCAAGACCATCGCGCGCCTTGATGGCAGCGTGCTGGCCGGCTGCCGGGTACATGGGTTTACCCTGGCGCAGCCACTCCATATAGGCATTGCTGTGGGTTCCATCGACGCGATAGTGCTTCAGCCGAACACAGTCTGCGGCGAAGGGCAGATTGCGGATTTCGACATCCACCCGATACTCGCCTGCACGATCCCAGTCGTCATGGTGGTTGTAGATCAGGACGTCCAGGCTCTTGGTACCGGTGAGAGTGGCGAAGCCGGAGATGTCGGGTTCCTCGCTGCTGCCCCACAGGTCGGCGTAGGCCATGGGGTCCTTGGCAGCGTTGCTATGGAAGGCGACCTCCTGCGTTCCCATCTTGGCATACATGCGGAATAGATTCAGGATTGCCTTGTCAATACCCTGCGTCGAGAATGTGCGTGTTCCCTCGAAGCAGCGTTCACCCACGAACATGAAAGCCCATGTCAACAGGCGAACGTCCCAATGCTTCTCTCTGGCGAATTTGCTCACCTTGTCGAAGACGGCGGCGACATAGCTGGCATAGTACTCGGTGTTGCGAAAGTTCAGGTTGGGGTTGTCCCAGGCGCCGCCGGCCGCCCAACCATCGGGATCAATCTCGGAGAGAACGCACTCCAGCGTGTTGTAGCCGGGGTACTTGCTGATGATTTCATAGCCGTTCTGCAGTTGCCCGAGGATCTTCTTGACCGACGGGGGCGACTGCTTACCGGCCTTGGGATCGGCCCGATAGCCGCCGCCTTTGCAGTGAAAGGAGATGAAATCGAGCGGTGCGCCTTTCTCGCCGGTGACATGGTTTGTCTCATAAGCACAATGGGCGAGGAATCTATCGAGATACTCGATAGACCGGCGGCCTGGCTCCACCTCTGGCCGCGTAACTGCCGGGCCGCCAACGCGGGCGTCGGGGCAGGCTGCTTTCACCGCCGCAGCCGTGTAGTCATACAGCTTGTTGAATTCCTCGATCGTCCCTTTCCAGTAGTATGCGCCATCCGGCTCGTTCCACAGTTCCCAGTACCAGCTCTTGATCTCGTCCACGCCGTAGCGGCCGATGCAGTGCTGCACCAGGTTATAGATCAAGTCATACCACTTCTGGTAGTCCTTGGGTGGGCAGGCCCAGCCATAGGTCTGGTAGTTCTGCATCCGGCGCAGGTCCGTGCTCGCATCGTAGTACTTTGGATCAACCAGGTCTTGCGGCATGAAGCCAAGCTCGACAAACGGCTTGCAATGATGCTTCAGGATGGTGTCGAAGATGAGGTCAACAAACGTCCAATTGTAAACGGGCTTGCCGTCGTCGTCTTCCAGGTAGCAATTGGTCGAGCCCCACTTGTAGAAGCCATGGCAATTGCCCGTACAGAGCAGATGGTGAGCACGCACATAGTACGGCTTCTCCTGCATCTGAGCAAATTTGGTCAGCAGCTCTTGCCCTTCGGGTGTGTAGGTGTAGTTGATCTCATCGTAGCCGATGTAGTTCCAGTTATGGGGCAATTCCCCCAGCCATCTTGCAGCATCAACCGTAATCCTGGCCGACTTCTGCACTGCTATTGCCACACTAATCCTCCTAACGATTCCCAGGGCGGTGCGCTTCCCGCCGCATGGTCGACAAAGCCGCGCTATGCACGCCGTGGATATTTCCCGGTCTAACCCTCAATCATGCTCCAGGTGAAACCAATCAAAGTCAACAGCACCGCGCTTGTCGTCTATGTTATAGGTGAAAAGAGCAAACTTCTGCGCCTCGAACCATTGAATCTGGAAGTCCAATGGCTGGCCAAGCGGCACGAAGGTCTGGCCGTCCAGGCTATAGGCCAGCGAACCGCTGCCATCATCGCAGATGGCCTGCAGCCAGATCGTATCCTGCGTGAGCTGCGGCCCTTCAACGACGGCATTGTTCCGATAGGCTTTGACTGCACGCCGGCCGTTTTCCTGAACGACACCGATCCAGGCGTAGTCTTTGTTGAACAGGCAGAGACCGGCCCGCTGGCCGTTGGCCATGTTGCTCACATCCATGACAGTACTGCCGATACAGTGTTTGCCCATCATGAGCTGAACCAGCGTATTCCTGGCAAAGATGATCGAATCGGCAGCAAAGGGTACCGGGTGATGTTCCCCGTCGCTGCCCCCCGCCGTTTCCGGCAGTGATGCGCGCAGGCGCAAGTAGCCGGGTCGTTCTGTGAGCGACCAACAGGTTGGGTCGGGATTGTGATTCCAACGCCACTGGGGGCCGAGCTCCGGCGATGAAAACTCATCGGAACTGGCGGGTATGGTGATAGGCTGTCGCTGGCCCGTATTGGGCTTGGCATGGGCCCAGACAAGCCAGCCGGGGCCGCCCTCAATGCTGCCGATACCGATACGCGGCCAATCTTCTTCCCATCCGGCCGGTTCCAGAAAGGGTAGCCGTCCATGCCTGGCAATACCCACATGATGGAGAAACCACCACTCGCCCGACGGCAGCTCGACGAAGCCGCCCCCGCCTGGTGACGGGCCAACGCCGCCCGCGTCAAGGACGACGCGATGCTCATAGGGACCATAGATAGTCGTTGAACGATAGACATCTTCGACGCCGCCAACGCCGCTCATTGAGCGACGGCTGCCTGTGGCAAAGAGATAGTAGTAACCGTTGCGCTTGATGACGAAGGGATTATGGGCATTGGGCAGCGTCTCCTGCAACACAGTCCCTTCATCGAGTAGCCGCTTGCCATCGAGGCTCATGCGATGGAGGACAATCGGTGACTTGGCGAAGCCACTGTGGAAGAAATAGGCCTTGCCGTCATCGTCCCAAAAGGGATAGGGGTCTTCCCAATGGAAGGCCCGCTGAATCAGTGTCACTGGCTCCCAGGGGCCGACCGGGCTGGCCGCCGAGGTCATAAAGACACCGTCCGTTGAATTGATGCAGTACATGAAGAACCGGCCATCATGATAGACCAGCACCGGCGCCCAACTTCCCTGTTGATAGGCTTGGCCAGGATGGTCGTATTTGTCGTCCCAATCGAGTCGCGAATAGATACGGGTGAGAAGCTGCCAATTCACCAAGGCCTTGGAATGCAAGACAGGTATGCCCATGAAATGATGGGAGGCAGCAACCATGTAGAAATCATCACCGTGTTGCAGCAAGAACGGATTGTTGTAGTCGGCCCAGATGATCGGGTTTCGGAATGTCCTGTCGCCCTGGTCGCCCCATGTGGCCCGTTTCTCTGGTTCATGTCGGAGCAACCGGTTGCCGCGGATAGCGTTATTCACTGCGTCTCCTTGTCGGTATCCCAGGCTATCACTGCCTCACCAGGTCCACGCCGGCCAACCGCAATTCGTCGGCCCGGTGGCAGGCGACAAAATGACCGGGGCGAAGCTCGGTCCATGCCGGCGCTTCCTGCTTGCAGATGTCAACAGCATAGCGACAACGCGGGTGGAAGTAGCAGCCGCTCGGTGGCTTCGCCGGGCTGGCCACCTCACCCTGCAGAATGATGCGCGTGCGCCGGCGCAGGTCGGGATCGGCCTTTGGGATCGCCGAAAGCAGAGATTCTGTGTAGGGGTGAAGGGGATTGGCAAAGAGCTCGGCGGCGTATGCCATCTCCATGATCTTGCCCACGTACATAACGGCTACCCGGTCAGAGACATGCTTGATCACATTAAGGCCATGGGAGATGAAGAGGAAGGAGAGATTGAGCTCGCTCTTCAGATCCTGCAGCAGATTGAGAATCTGGGCCTGGATTGATACATCGAGTGCCGAAACCGGCTCATCGGCGACGATGAATTCGGGATTCAAGGCCAGGGCACGGGCAATGCCGATGCGCTGGCGCTGCCCGCCGCTGAAGGCGTGCGGATAGCGATTCATGTGCTTGATCTCCAGGCCGACCAGCTCCATCAGGTGCTGCACACGATCCACCAACTCGTCGCCTTTGGCAACATTGTGCATGCGCAACGGCTCACTGATGATCTGTAACACGGTCTTGCGCGGATCCAGCGATGAATAGGGGTTCTGGAAAATCATCTGCGCCTTGCGCCGCATTGCTTTCAACCCGTTCTTGTCCAGCGACATCACGTCAATGGGCGCGCTATCCTTGGGATAGAACATGATCTTGCCATCGGTGGGCTCGATGGAGCGCAGGATGCAGCGTCCAAGCGTTGTCTTGCCGCTGCCCGATTCGCCGACCAGGCCGAGTGTCTCGTTGCGTCGGATGTACAGAGAAACGTCATCAACAGCCCTAACGTGGCCGACGACGGCCCTCAGGAGCCCGCGTTCGATGGGAAAGTATTTCTTTAAATTGGATACCTCAAGCAGCATGTCGTTCTGCTGTGGTGAGTTCATCAAAGCCCTCCGTTGCTGTCCTACGCGCTTCGCCCGACCAGGAAACACCGTACCTGATGCCCAGGCTCGACTTCGATCAATGGCGGGATGCTGCGGTTACATAGCCCATCCTGGGCCAGAAGGCATCGCGAGTAGAAGCCGCACTCGTCAGGGGGATCGAGCGGTACGGGCACATTGCCCTTGATGTTCTCAAGCCGGATGCCGGGCTCTCCGTGCAGGCTGGGGATGGCCTTCATGAGCCGCTGGGTATAGGGATGCAGCGGGTGTTTGAAGATGGTGCGCGTGTCGGCGTATTCGACAATGCGACCGAGATACATCACGGCAACGGAGCTCGATACCTCGGCAATAACACCCAAATCGTGGGTGATGTACAAGACGGACATACCGAATTCCTGCTGCAGGCTTTGGATCAGCTCGATAATCTGGGCCTGAACGGTCACGTCGAGGGCCGTTGTCGGCTCATCGGCAATCAAGAGAGACGGATTGCACGACAGGGCCTGAGCAATCATGGCGCGCTGGCACATACCGCCGGACAACTGGTGGGGGTATTCATTCAGACGCTGACTGGGGTTAGGCAGGCCAACCTTGTCGAGCATGTCCAGGGCAATCTCGCGAGCTTCCTTCTTGTCTTTGGTGCGATGGAGCAGAATCATCTCCATGATCTGCTCACCAATCGTATGGACAGGCGAGAGGCTGGACATCGGCTCTTGAAAGATCATGGCGATGGACTTACCACGGATGGCGCGTATCTGCTTGCCGAAGGGATCAAGTTTCGCCAGATCAATGACGTTGTCGGCGGAAACGCGAAAATGGATCGTGCCATCAACGAGTCTGCCGGGTGGCAGGACGGTGCGCATGATAGAGAAAGCCGTGACACTCTTGCCGCAACCGCTTTCGCCGATCATGCCCAGGGTGGCCTCTTTGCGAATGTCGAAGTCCACGCCGTCCACAGCCTTCAGCGTGCCTTCGTCCAATTTGAAGTATGTTCGCAAGTTGCGCACACTCAGGATCAGAGAGCTATCCACAGTGGCGTCTCCTTCGGTCTACTTGTAGGGGTCGGCGGCATCACGCAGGCCGTCGCCCATGAAATTGAAGGCCAGGATGATGATGAAGATAAACACACCCGGCACCATGAGCCAGGGCTGAAGCGCGATTGTGCGCACGTTCTGGGCCTGCTGCAAGAGCACACCCAGGCTAATAGCCGGCGGCCGCAATCCCACCCCTAGAAAGCTCAGCGACGTCTCTGCCAGGATCATGGCCGGAATGGATAATGTGATGTTGACGATAAGATAGCTGATGAAGCCCGGAAGCATGTGATCGAAGATGATCACCGCGTCGGATGCTCCTGCCAGCCGCGATGCTTCAATGAAATCTTCCTCGCGCAATTCCAGCATCTTGCCGCGCACGACGCGTGCCAGGCCACACCAGCCAATCAGCGAAAGGATGATCGAGATGGCGAAGTAAACCGTGGTGGGCGGCCATTCCTTGGGCAGCACGGCTGATAGCGCCATCCACAGCGGGATATTTGGCATGGACAGAATAAACTCGATGATGCGCTGAATGATGAAATCCACGCTACCGCCGTAATAGCCGGAGATTCCTCCGATCACCGTCCCGAGAATGAAGGTGAAGGCGACACCGACCAGGCCAATGGACATGGAGATGCGAATGCCATACATCACCCGCGAGAACATGTCACGCCCGGAGTCGTCCGTGCCGAAGAGGAAGAGTTGGCCTTCTTTGACGCCAAAGAGGTGAAGATCCGACTCAATGATCCCCCACATCTTGTACTTGTCGCCGTGAACGAAAAAGGAGATCGGGCGCTGGATGGATGTGTCTTCCTTATAAACGCGCTTCCACGTAACCGGATCCTCCTCCTGTTTGAGGCCATAGGCATAGATCAGCCCCTTCTCACCGAAGAAGTGGATACCCTGCGGCGGGACGTGGATGAAATCGGTACTGCGTTTGAGCGGATCCTGCGTGGCGATGAATTCGGCAAAGATGGCGATCAAATAGAAAAGGATGACGACCGCTGTGCCGACCATGGCCAGCTTGTGTTTGCGAAACTTGCGCCACATCAGGGTCCACTGCGTGGCGACGTAAAGCTCTTCCTCTTTGCTTCGAGTGTGTGATCTTGCTACGGCTATAGCTGCCATAGAACTCTCTCCATCAGTATTCAGTGAAGCCGGGCATTCCTGCGGCCCATGCGGGCGTTCATGGTCAGGCACTGCTTATTCGGCCGGCCCTGGCATGGGGGGCAGTGGGACGACTGGACTGCGAACATGTGCCTATGTGTAGCGGATGCGTGGATCAACGACGACCAGCAGAATGTCCGATATAAACATACCGATAACGGTCATGAACGACAAGAGCATAATGGATGAGGCTGCCACATACGTGTCTTGGGCCAGGAGTGATTCGTAGAGCAGATTACCGATGGTGGGGACGTTCATGGCGATGGCGGTCACCGTTGCACCCGACACGAGATTAGGCAGGATCCAGCCGATGGTCGAGACAATTGGGTTGAGGGCAATACGCACCGGATACTTGATGATCAAAACTGTCTCGCCAAGCCCTTTGGAGCGTGCCGAAATCACATAGAGCTTCTTTATCTCATCGAGGACACCGCTGCGCATGATGCGAATGACGCTGGCGGCGCCGGCCAGGCCGACTGCAAAGACGAGGATCGGCAGGTGGCCGAGCATGTCAACAAACTTGCTCCAACTCATGGGCTGGTTGAGGAATTGCGGTGAATACAGGCCGCCAACGCTGGTGCCCAGATATTTTTGGCTGTAATACATCAACACCAGGGCGAGAAAGAAGCTGGGCATGGCCAGGCCGACGAAACCCAGTGTTGTAAAGACATAGTCGGCGATTGAGTACTGATGGGTGGCCGAGTAGATGCCGATGGGCACGGCCACAAGGTAGGTCAATAAGAGGGTGAGAAAGGAAATGAAAACGGTCGGGCCCAACCGCTCACGGATCTGCGTGACTACCGGCATGTTCCAGGCGAAGGAGCGACCGAAGTCGCCATGCGTCATATTGCTAATCCACTTGATATACTGGACGATCAATGGCTGGTCAAGGCCGTACTGCCGCTTCAGCTGGTCAATCTCCGATTGATCAACCTCTGTGCCGCGTGTGTCGCGCAGGCGGGCCATGTACGCCGTCAGGTAGTCACCCGGCGGTAGCTGGATGAGGAAGAACGAAAAAAAAGATACTGCAACCAGAAGGACAATCATGTACATGAAACGGCGGAAGAGATAGTATCTCATGGTTACCTTCTCCCATTACTGCCGATACGCAACCAGATGGTCGGGCTGCCACACCCGCCGGCATGGCCGCCGTCGGTGTGGGCTGTGCATCATGGCGATCAGACAAAAAGGCTGGATCCAGACTCCCAATGTCTGGCGAGACATCGGGAGTCTGGATATGGGTCTATTTATGACTTGAAGTACCACTGATCGCCGCGGTAGGGATCCCAGAAGCCATAGTCGTTGGCGAAGGTGCCCTCGGTGGGCACGTTACCCAGCTTGTTAGAGAAGATGATCACGCGTGGGGCCAGGTAGATGCCGATCCGGCTGAGGTCCTGCGTGTACTTGGTGGCGATCTCCTTGCCCAGCTTCATGTACTCGTCTGAGCCGGGCTTGGCAACGGCAAACTTGTCGCACAAGGCATAGAGATCCTTGTATTTCTGTGGAGGCTCTTCACCTTGTTTGCCGCCGCTGGCGAACCAGGACTTCCACAGTGGCATCTGCGTATCGCCGCCGGGGCGCAGGCGGGTCATGCTTCTGGCGCGCAGGGCCGGCTCGGCAACCGAGTCATAGGGGTCGGCGGTGGCGTCAATCTCGTTGGCTGCCAGGCGCTGATCCCACAGGCTGCGCTCTTCCTGCTTCATTGTGGTCTTCACGCCCACCTGGGTCCAGTATTCGGCGACCATCTCGGCGAAGGGGGCAAACTCTTCCCAGGTCTCCATGATGATCTCGAGTGGCTTGCCATCGGGGCGCATGCGCACCTTCTTGGCAGCATCCCACTTGAGCCCCATCTCATCCAGCAGGGCATTGGCCTTCTCTGGGCTATACTCGATGTAGTAGTCGCCCATCCATTTCTCGTAGAACGAGACGGACGGTGGAATGGTTGCCTGGCGAATCAGGCCTTTGCCGAAGGCGCGTACATCGTTGACCTGTTTGCGGTTGATGGCCAGAGACATAGCCTGGCGGAAGCGAATGTCGTTGAAGATCTGGCGCAGCACAGGGTCTTTGTGGGTTAGGTTCAGGCCGATGCCCACATCGCCGCCGCGGGTGTTGTCGAACAGGTAGACTTTGTAGTTGCCTTTGGTTTCGTTCTCTTTGTAGAGCGTGAAGTCACTGAGGGGCAGGGGATTCTCACCGGCATTGTCGAGCTCTTGGGCGATCAACTTCAGGTTTCTGACGTCCTTATCCTTGACCATGACGGCGATCTGTCCGTCAATGTAGGGGAGCTGGTTGCCGGCGGTATCGACTGCCCAGTAGTACGGATTGCGGTCAAAGTACTTGTTGCCCAGGTCGTCAATCTTGCTCAGCGTCCAGGGGGTAATATCAGGCAACTTGGTATCTTGTTGCGATTGGAAGCGGTCAACGTGGTAGAGGAACGCCTGACCCCAGCTATCAAACTTCTCGGCCTTGGCGACGTCGTTGGCCTTGTCGTTGTATTTGATGTGCCATTGCTTCAGATAGTGCTTGGGGGCGAACATGGCATTGTTCTCATAGGCAACGACCATGGTCAGGTCGAAGTTGGGATTGGGATTGGCAAACTCGACCTTCAGGGTCAGATCATCCACCTTGGTCAGCTTCATCAGGGTGCCGCCAGGGGCATAGATGACCGGCAACGTCGGTGTCAGGTCCTTATTCTGCAGGATGTCCTCATACCAGAACATGAAGTCATCGGCGGTGAGCGGTGTGCCGTCAGAATACTTGGTGCCCTTGCGTAGGGTGAGCGTCCAGGTTTTGTAGTCCTCTGATGCTTTGTAGTCCTTGAGGAGATTGGGGCTGATGGTCTTCAGGTCGGTCTCCCAACAGAGCAGGGCCTGGCGGCGTAGAGCATGGGTATCAAGCTGGCCGATCTTGGGGCCATAGGCCGGGCCGCGCTGGGTGCCACCGTACTTGCCGACTTCTTTGAGTGGTTTGACGACCTTTGGCTCCGACGGCAGACGCTGGTCAACAGGAGGCAGTTTGCCTGCTTTGACCAGCTCGGCAAGCTGAGGCGCTTCCTTGTATTTGCCTGAAGGAGCTGCGGCGGCTGGTGCTGTTGTTGGTGCCGCAGTGGCGGCGGCCGGTGGCTTGGTTGCAGTGGGTGCTGCTGCCGGTGTGGCGGTTGGTTGCGCGGCGGCCGGCGCTGTCGTCGGCGCTGCAGCAGGTGGCTTTGTTGGTTGCGGTGTTGCCGTCGGTGTCGGCCCACAAGCGGCGGCCAGGGCGGCCGCGGCGGCCGCGGAGCCGAGGCGCAGGAACTCACGGCGCGAGAGACGTGAACCCATGGTTATCCTCCTCTTACACAAGTGAAATGTGGTGATTTTCCATCTGGCATGAACGGTTACACCATCAAGACTGCCGGCTATCACCTCCTTTGTGCAACCGGAGTACCCCGGATGTCGAAAACAGGCTGACCCGCTCGCCTACTCCACAAAGATGTCCAGATAGGCGGCACGCTCGGTAAGTGGAACAACCCCGTGGGCATTGACTGATCTGAAGTAGATACTTTCGCCCTTCTTGAGGGTATATTCCTGGTTGCCGACATGCATCTTGACCTCGCCTTCCAGGACGATGATGAACTCTTCACCATCATGGACAACGGAATGCGGCTTGACCTGGCCCCGCTGACCGATGATAAGGACAGGTTGCATCTTCTTGTTGATGAAGTGCGGGGCCAATCCAAGGATTGCATACCCTTTGTCCGTAGCGACGAAGGCGTCTGGCCGGTTGAGCATGTTGGGCGTAACGGCCGCCGCAATGTCTTCCCCATCCTCCATCAGAACCGAGACGCGGACATTCAGGGCTTTGGCGATTGCGGATAGGGTTGCGATAACGGGGACGACCTTACCTGTTTCGATTTTCGATAGGAGACTCTTCGAGTAGCCACAGGCAATGGCTACATCTTCGAGTGTACGCCCTTGTTGCTGGCGGATCGTCCGAATGCGGGTTCCGATGTCCAATCGAATACCTCATCCATGGGCCAGGTGATTGTGTTTGAGTTCAGCTTTGCAGCCGAACGCCTTCAGAAACAGGGAGGATAGACGCCAATGGCCGGTAACCGGGTGCAGAAGTGATGAGAGCGGGATAACGCGAACCGATGATGCAGTTTCATAACATTCAACCGAGTTGAATGATAGCAGATTTTGACCTGCCTGTCAAGACATTTTGGCTTGACATCCGTGCATATTCTCTTCCACCTGGTGGGACAGGACGCACGGATCTGGGAAGCGGGTGACTGACCGTCCCGCAGGTTTGGGCAACCTGCGGGATGGTAGGGGCATGCCGAGCTACACCTGCTTCCAGGGTAAAGGTGAACAGTTACGCCGGCGCCGGTGCGCCGGTGGGTCGCGTTGACACACAGCAAGGACTGTGTTACGATGAAGGCGAAAGATCACCACCCCTCAAAGGAGATAATATGACCACACAGCACACCAGGGCCTTTGCTTACGTCGGCAACTATACGCGCATTGAACCCTATGCTCGTGGACGAGCGGACGGTATCAATGTCTACAGCCTCGATCTTTCCTCGGGGGCTATGTCCCTGCTTCAGACGGTCGAAGGAGCGATCAATCCCACCTTCCTGACCCTCGATTCGACGCAGCGCCACCTCTACGCGGTGAACGCCGTGCCGGAGATTGACGACCACCCAGGCGGCGCCATCAGCGCCTATGCCGTTGATCGGCAAACCGGTCTCCTCACCTACCTTAACCGCCAGTCCACAGGCGGGCCTGGGCCATGCTTTGTCACCGTTGATGCCACCGACTCGTTTGTGCTGGCAACGAACTATCAAGGTGGTAGTGTGGCTGTTCTGCCTATTCGGACCGATGGTAGCCTGGACGCAATGAGCGACTTTGTCCAGCACGTCGGGTCGAGCGTCAATGCCAGACGTCAAGAGAAAGCGCATGCCCACTCGGTCAACATTGACCAGAAAAATTGCCACGCGCTTGTCTGTGACCTGGGTATGGATAAGGTCATGATCTACCGTCTTGACCTGGCTGCCGGCAGGCTCATCCCCAACAATCAGCCCTGGGTGAGAAGCAGGCCGGGCGCCGGCCCGCGTCATCTTTCCTTCCACCCCAATGGTCGCTACGCCTACGTTATCAACGAGCTCGACTCGACGGTTTCTGTCTATGCTTACGACGCGGGGCATGGCGCACTGACAGAATTGCAGACTCTATCCACGCTACCCCAGGACTTTATCGGCGACAACACAACCGCCGAAGTGCGTGTGGCGCCATCCGGTAGATTCGTCTATGGCTCAAACCGCGGCCACGACAGTATCGTCATCTATGCCGTAGATGAGCAAACCGGCAGGCTCACTTACGTGGGGCACGAAGCAAGCCAGGGCAAGATTCCCCGCAACTTCACGCTCAGCCCCGATGGGGCATTGATGCTGGTGGCCAACCAAGATAGCGATACGATTGTTGCGTTTCATGTTGATCGTCAGACGGGAAAGCTAACGCCTACGGGGCAGATCACCTCTTCACCATCACCCGTCTGTGTCAAGGTTGCCGTCATGGAGGGCACAGAATAGCGCTCTGTTGGAGCTCGTGCTGCCGCCCTGGCTCTGCCCTAGCTTCAGGGGCAACAAAGAGGGGTGAGTAATCTCGGCGGTGACACCGTTCCCGTTCAATCTCTCCAACCTGCCCTCTATTACTGACATCATAAGAGGTGCTGACCATGAAGAACTGGTTTGACGTCTCGGGCAAAATCGTTCTCATCACGGGTGCCGGTCGCGGACTGGGTTTCGCCTTTGCCTCAGGCTTCGCCGATGTCGGCGCCAAGGTTGTCATCAACGATATCATTCCTGAGTCGGCGGCGCAGGCTGCGGAGACAATCAGGGCATCTGGTGGCGTCGCCGTTGCCTATCCGTTCGATGTAACCAGGCCCGATCAGGTCGAACGCAGCGTGGCGGCAATCGAACGGGAGGTTGGGCCGATTGATGTGGTTATCAACAACGCGGGCATTCACCGTCGGGCGCCTCTGGCCGAGATGTCGCTGGAGGAGTGGCAGGCGGTCATTGATGTCAATCTCACGGGCGTCTTCATCGTTTCCAAGTATGTGGCGAAAGGCATGATCGAGCGCCGGCGCGGCGTGATCATCAATATCTCATCCTTGAACTCCGAGGCAGCCCGACCGACCATCGGCAACTACTGCGCTGCCAAAGGTGGCATCACCATGTTGACGAAGTCTATGGCGCTGGAATGGGGTAAGTATAATATCCGCGCTAATGCCATTGGGCCGGGCTACTTCGTGACCGATCTAACCAGGCCGCTGGCGCAGAACCCGGAGTTCGATGCCTGGGTCAGGCAGAGTGTGCCTCTGGGGCGCTGGGGAGATCCGTCCGAGCTCGTTGGGACGGCGATTTTCCTGGCCTCAGAGGCGTCGAGCTACATCAGCGGCCGTACTATTTACGTTGATGGCGGCTGGCGGGCCTCACTCTAAACGCAAACCCCTGCTGCTTTCTTAGGCGGCAGGGATCCTAGCGTATCAAGGAGCAGACAGAATGATCAAGGGTACAACAATTGTATCGGTGACTGCCAGACAGGTCTATACCGACAGAGGGCATCCCGGTGTTGAAGCCACGGTGGTCACGGAGAACGGCGGTCGGGGTGTAGCAGTCTGCACGGCAGGCATATCGGTTGGGCAACATGAGGTGGAGTTTGCCTATGACGGGGGCAAGCGCTGGCGTGGACGTGGGGTTCAACGAGCAGTAGACAACGTGAACAACGTGATTGCTCCTGCGCTCAGGGGGATGGATGCCTCACACCAGCTTGAGGTGGACGACGTCATGCTCAATCTCGGCGGGCCCGACGCCAAGCTGCGCTTGGGTGGAAACGCGACCGCTGCGGTGTCGGCGGCGGTGCTCAAGGCAGGTGCGGCCAGCCTGGGTATTCCGCTCTATCAGCATATCGGTGGCGTCAATGCCTGCGTCCTTCCTGTCCCCGGAGCAGGTGCCTTCTCCGGTAGCAGTCGCTATGGTGGTGGGCAGCGCTCGGGCGACAAACCCAGCCACGAGTTCGTCTGTTTCGGCTTTGATACGTTCGCCGAGGCATCGTATGCCGGCTGGGAAGTCACGACTGAATGGGGCCAGGTCTTGCGCAGCAGGTTTGGTCTGAGCGGGGCCACACAGATACCGGCCGGTCTGGTCAAGCACGACCGCGAAATCTGGGATTGCATGGTCGAGACGATCAACAAGTTGGGCTACGAGGGCAGGGTGGGCCTGCAAATTGACGTTGCGGCGGGGACCTATTATGATAGGCAGAGCGGCAAGTTCGTCGGCCTGTTCTCGGCAGAAGACAAGACGCGCGATGATCTCATCACAATGTACCGTTGGATGGTGAAGGAATATCCCTTTGTCATTCTGGAGGATCCCCTTGACGAAGATGACTATGAGGGGCATGCTATCCTGACCAGGGAGCTTGGCGTGCAGATCGTGGGTGACGATCTCTTCACGACCAACCCACAGCGGGTGCAACAAGGGATTGAGGCTGGCGCTGCCAACACGGTGTTGCTCAAGGTGAATCAGATTGGAACGATCAGCGAGGCTTTCGAGATGGTGCGGCTGGCCTACCGCTATGGCTACGGGGTGATGCCGTGCAGTAGTCGCGGTGAAGGGGCAGACATCGCCGACTACGCGGTAGGCCTGATGTGCACCACAGTGCGTGGAGGTGCCACCGGGCCGGCCGGCAATCGCTATCTACAAATCGAGGCCGAGCTCGGCAAGCGCGCTCAGTTCTGGGGCAAGCGGGGCTTGAGGGGGCTCGGTGACTGAAAGACATGGACGCGATCATCAAGAACAAGCAACAGCTTCTATCACACGGCAACGTAGCGGGCAGATCGGTTGTGCTGGATATTCTGGAGGCCGGCCTACGGGCACCCGACCCGTATCCCAACATGCGCAAGCTGGTGCGTCTCGAGAACGGGAAGCTGATCGTGGGGCATCCCGATTTTCGCGAATCGGCTCCGCTGGAGCCGCTGGTCTTCGATCTGTCACAGGTGGGTCACATCTATGTGGTGGGGGGTGGCAAGGCCGTGCAACGCATGGCCGAAGCCCTAGAAGATACCCTGGGCGATCTGATAACCGACGGTCAGATCAACGCCAAGAAGGGCGACACCATTCGCCTGAAAAGGATTCCTGTCACGCTGGCAGGCCATCCGTTGCCAGACGAGGATAGTGTGGCCGGGGGACGACGGATGCTGGAGATCGAGGCGCGCTGCCGTAAAGGTGATATCATCTTCTGCCTCGATTCCGGCGGTGGAACGGCGACGACTGCCGTACCGGTGCCGGGGATTACCCTGGAGGAATTGCGCGAGGTCTACAAGATTCTCTACTTCGACTCTGGGGCAAATATGCCGGCGGCCAATGCCGTGCGCAATCATCTGGCCTTGGTGAATACCAAGCATGCCCGCTATGTCGGTGATGCAACCTTCATCCAGATTTCATCGCGCGAGGTGCCGCCATCAATTGTTCGCGCCCATCTCTATCAGCCGCCGAAAGGCGCCAATGGCCATCAGGCGGCGATCCAGGTGCTCAAGGCCTACCACTGTTGGGACAAGGTGCCGCAGTCGGTTCGTGACTTTCTGCTTGAGGGGGATCCCCGCTATGGCCCGATCCGTCCCGACGAAGTGCAGGGCAAGCCCCACTACCATTATCGCATCATGGGACCGGAATATATGTTCGCGGCGGCCCGGAAGCGGGCACAAGAGCTTGGGCTACAGGCAATGATCCTTGCCCTGAGTCTTAACGATATCGAGGCGCAACCGGTAGCCGAGACGTTTGGTCAGATAGCACATGAGTGCGAGGTCCTGGGCGAGCCGTTGCATCCGCCGTGTGTGCTCTTGTGCGGGGGTGAACTGGTGGTGGCCACGGGCAACAGCACGGGGCGCGGTGGGCGCAATCAGGAGTTTGCCCTGGCTGCTGCTCCCCGGATTGCCGGCAGCAAGAATATCGTTATTGCCTCCGTAGACTCAGAAGGCACCGACGGGCCAACCGATGTCGCCGGAGGTATTGTTGACGGCCACACGCTCGATCGCCTTGTCGAAGCCGGTTTTGACTTGCGGGCTGAACTGGAAAACCACAATTCAGGCGGCGTGCTTGAGGCCCTCGGCGACACGGTCATCACCGGTATCAGAGGGCAGAATGTGCGCGATCTGCGTGTGGTCTATGTTGGGGCGCGGGCGTGAAGCGCTGACCTGCCGCGACAACAAGAATCATTACAATCATGTCCAGGAGGAAGGTGTCCTATGACTGCCATTGATGCGATCCTGCGCGATGCCGTTGATGCCGGTGAGACATGGCGACATGTTGAGAAACTTTCGACCATCGAGCGGCTGGCGGGCACAGCAGGCGAACGTGAAGCCGTTCAGTACATTATGGATAAGCTGGCGGAGTACGGCATTCCCAGCCACCTCTATGAATTCGAGTCGTTTGTGAGCTATCCGCTGGAGGCGGAGCTGCAGGTCCTGGAGCCGGAACCCCTGGCTATCCCTTGTCGCCCCAGGGCTTTCGCTGCCAGCACGCCGGACGATGGTATCGAAGCCGAGGTGGTCTACTTGCCGTCGGAAGCGGAACATCATGACCGCAGCAAGATGATCTTTGCCCAGACGGGCGCCAACGAGGACTACCAGGCGCAGGATGTGAGTGGCAAGATCGTGTTGACGACGAGCGGCGGGCCCGACGGTTTGAAGCTGGCGCAGGATCACGGAGCAGTCGCCCATGTTCACATGTGGCCGTCCGGCGAAGATGTGATCCATGAGATGATTGTCTCTTCGATATGGGGTACGCCGACCCCGGAGTCGGCGGCGCGACTGGTGAAGATCCCTGCCATCTCGATCAAACGCGCCGATGGCGACCGGCTGAAGGCCCTGTGCGCCCGAGGACGGGTGCGTGCGCGCATCAAAGCCAATGTCTACATCGGCTGGAAGCCGGTGCTCCTGCCGTTGGCAGAGATCGCGGCTGCGGACGATGATGAGACGTTCATGCTGGTTGGCGGCCATCACTGCTCATGGTATGTCGGCACGACCGATAATGCTACCGGTGATGCCTGTCTGCTAGAAATGGCCCGTGTGCTCTATCAGCATCGTGATAGACTGCGGCGCAGCGTGCGCATCGGCTGGTGGCCAAGTCACTCGCAGGGCCGCTATGCCGGCTCCACCTGGTATGCCGACTACGCCTTTGCCGACTTGCGTCGCAACTGCATTGCCTACCTGGGCATAGATTCGCCCGGTGTGAAGGGCGCCGAAATCTGGGATTGTCGCTACAATCACGCCGAGGTCGAGCGCTTCACGGATCGCCTGATGCGCGAGGTCACCGGCCAGGAGCCGAATATTCGCCGGCCGCTGAAGGCGGGTGACCAATCGTTCTGGGGTATCGGTCTGCCGTCGCTGGGTGCCTATCGCATGGTACCCGCCGACTCTCCGGTGCGCGCCAACGTTGGTGGTTCGGGAGGTGCCTATTGGTGGCATAGTCCGGAGGACACAATTGACAAAGGAGATGCCGCGATTCTGGCATCGGACACGCAGCTCTATCTGACGATTGTCGGTCGGCTGTGCACGGCAGAGAAGCTGCCGTTTGAGTTCGTCACGGCAGCCAGGGATTTCGAGAAGGTGTTGGGCGAGCTCGCTCAGGCGGCAGCCGGCCATATTGACGTTGCGCCGGCCCTGGAGGCGACCCGACGGTTCGCGGATGCTGCCCAGGCTCTCGATCAGAGGACAGCCGGCGTGGCCGGCCCGAAGGCGAACCTGTTCAATCGCCGGCTGATGGAGATCAGCCGCATCATCAACCCGGTTTTGTACACCATGGCCGGCGATTATGACCAGGATCCGGCCCTACAGTTGCCTCAGTTGCCTGGGTTGCAGGGTGCTCGACGTCTGCCGGGCCTGGACGCCGCAAGCAACGAGTACGGCTTCCTGAAGACTCGTCTGCTGCGTGAGTTGAATCGCACGGTAGACGCACTCGAGCGGGCCACGGCTGCGGCCAAAGGAATTGCCGGTCAGTGACTTACCTGCCCGCCTCACAGGTCAACAGCCTGCCCAGGCTCAGGCACCTCAACGTGTCCAATACCTTTCTTGCGTAGAGCATCGGCCAGCGCCTCGGCCATCCGTTCTTCACCGTGGACGACAAAGACGTGGCTACTGGCGCTGGCAGCCTGACCAAGCCACCACAGCAGATCGTTGCGGTCGGCATGGGCGCTGAAGCCGTTGATGAACTCGACGTCGGCGCGCACATGGAACTCTTCGCCGAAGATGTGCACCTGCCTGTTTCCATCCTGCAGCCTGCGCCCGAGTGTATTCTCCGCCTGGAATCCCACCAGGATCACCATGTTGTCGGGATCCTCGATACCATGCCTGAGATGGTGGAGAACCCGCCCCGACTCGCACATCCCCGAGGCGGCAATAACAACGAATGGCTCCTGCATGCTGTTGAGCTTCTTGGATTCCTCGACGCCACGGATGTAATGCAGGCGGCGGAAGCCAAAGGGATCTTCTCTGGTACGCATGAACTCCGCCGTCTCCTGGTCGAAGCACTCAGGATGCAGACGGAAGACATCGGTGGCATCTACGGCCAGTGGGCTATCTACGAAGATCGGCACATCGGCGAGCGTGCCTGCCAGGCGCTGCCGGTGCAGGGCGTAGACGATTTCTTGGGTGCGCTCTACCGCAAAGGCCGGGATGATAACATGCCCGCCACGTGAGACGGTGCGGTTGATCAGGCCTGCCAGCCGCTCCTCGGCTGCGGCCATCGGCTCGTGCTCTTGATCAGCGTACGTGCTCTCTGTGATAATATAGTCCATGCCGGTGATGACCGTTGGATCCTTGAGGATGGGGGTATTGCGGCGGCCCAGATCGCCGGTAAAGGCTAGGTGAACGGTGCGCTTGGCCTCCGTTAGCTCGAAGACCGTGATCGCCGCGCCGAGGATATGCCCGGCGTCATAGAAGGTCAAGGTGGCATCGCGGGTTATGGCTACCTGGCGCTCATAGCTGTAGCCAACAAGCAGTTCGATTGTTCGCTCGGCATCGGCCGGTCGGTAGAGTGGCTCGACGGGCTTTTCACCGTGTTGAGCGCGTATCTTGTTGACGAAGTCACTATCAGACACCTGAATATCTGCACTGTCACGCAGCATCACGGCAGCCAGGTCACGCGTGGCTGCCGTGCAGAGGATATCGCCGCGGAACCCCTGCTTGACCAGGCTGGGCAGGTTGCCGCTGTGGTCAATATGGGCATGAGATAGAACCACGGCGTCAACCGACCGCGGATCGAAAGGGAAGCGGCTGTTGCGTTCATAGGCTTCGGCGCGGCGGCCCTGATAGAGACCGCAATCAAGGAGGATGCGGCGGCCGTTGACATCTAGCATATGCATGGAACCGGTGACCGTGCGAATGGCGCCGTAGAAAGTCAGCTTCATAAAGGAACGTCCTTTGAGTCGGCAGGCTCAGGGCATAATGTGGAATGATGCAAGGCTTTTCCACCCGCATAGTGGGCGGAAAAGCCTGTCAAAATGGGCGGGCTAGAATGTCAAAAGCCGATCAGCGTCGGCCCGACGAAGAAACCTACCCTTTTAGCTACTGTAATAGCTTAGCCACCCGTTGATCCATGGTTTGGCGCGACATCGAACCAACCTGCACGGCGGTCAAGATGCCGCTCTTGTTGATGAAGTATGAACTGGGAATCGGCCCGACGCGATAGAGAGATGCA
>Ga0123519_10005320_pt1 | contig 20556 bp, 19 predicted proteins | sample YelNatPaOPRAMG02_FD_87396 | JGI IMG/M metagenome (GOLD analysis project Ga0123519, IMG submission 87396) | Hot spring microbial communities from Yellowstone National Park - Yellowstone National Park OP-RAMG-02 (version 2) | ecosystem: Environmental > Aquatic > Thermal springs > Hot (42-90C) ...
ATTTAACATTACACAACTATCATACCCGGCTTCCCTGATGATTTGTGATTTTGTTTCGTGCTTCGTATTTCTCATTTTGGATTTTGCATTTTCATTTTGAATTTTGATATTTGATTTTTGCATTTTGTTTCGTGCTTCGTATTTCGTATTTAGAATTTTGATTTAACACTCTGCTATCAACTATGTACTATGTACTAACCCCTATGTACTGTAAACAGTAAACTGTTAACTGTACACTTAACTTTCATACCCATCTTCCCTGATTATTAATTTGCTTCGTATTTCGGATTTAGAATTTTGATTTTTGCTTTACTCCCCTGCTCCACACTATGTACTATGTACTAACCCCTATGTACTGTAAACAGTAAACTGTTAACTGTACACCTCCATAACGGGCTTCCCTAAGGTTTATATATTAGACATTTAAGGAAAAGAAAAAGTTTAGTTTTAATCTTCTGTTAATTACATAATTGTAATAAAAAATTAGGTCAAACTTAAAAAATCTCTTTACAAAATAGTTAACAAAGGAGTATCCATAAAAAAACAGTTATCAATACAATCCTTAACAAAATCGGAGAAAAAAGATATAATATTACTACAAAAAGATTTTATCAAAGTAAAAATGAATGAACTAAAATATGAAACCCACAATTGTGTATATTGAAAATTCAGTGTTTGGATTATATTATGATGAAAAACCAGAAAATAAAAATAAAGTTCTTGCAACAAAATGTTATTTAATCAAATAAAATCTGGATTGTTTAAAGTATTTACTTCGCCAGTTACTATTAAAGGACTTGTAAATCCTTAGTGAAGCCGTTATGTAAAGATAGTACATAGGGGTTAGTACATAGTTGATAGCAGGGGATTAAATCAAAAATCAAAATCCAAAAATCAAAATGCAAAAGGATAACTCAAAAGTAAAAATTTCTTCTTTTTATGTTAAAAATTTCCTTGATTATTTAAAATACCAGAAAAATTATTCAGCCCATACAATCAAATCATATAGTAAAGATATACAACAACTTATAGATTTTTTAAAAGAACAGAAAATAAAAGAACTTGATTACCATTTGTTAAGGAAATTCCTTGTTTTTCTCAAAGAGAAAAATTACCAGGCAAAAAGCATAGGAAGAAAAGTTGCCAGCTTAAAATCTTTTTTTAAATTTCTTTCACAGAAAAAACTTATCAATTCAAATCCATCAGTTTTGTTAAGTTCTCCAAAAATTCCTGAAAAATTACCAAACTTTTTGACAGAAGAAGAAGTAAATAAAATTTTGATAATACCAAAAGGAAATAAATTTCTGGATATACGAGATAGGGCAATTTTAGAACTTCTATACGGCACAGGAATAAGAGTAGGCGAACTTGTTTCATTAAAAATAAAAGATATAAACTTATTAGATGAATCAATAAAGGTTAAAGGGAAAGGGAAAAAGGAAAGAATTGTCCCTTTTGGAAAACCAGCATTAAAAGCATTAATAGATTATTTAGAAAGAAGGAAATGGATAAAAGAAGAAATAGTCTTTTTGAATAAATCTGGTAAACCAATAACAGAAAGAAGTGTAGAAAGAATAATAAAAAAATACGGTAAACTTGCTGGAATTACAAAAAAAATTACTCCACATACTTTTAGACATAGTTTTGCTACACATTTACTTGACAGAGGAGCAGATTTAAGAAGTGTTCAAGAACTTTTAGGACATGAAAGAATAACAACAACTCAGATTTATACACATCTCACAATAGAAAAACTAAAAGAATTATATTTAAAAACCCATCCACGAGCAAAATAATCAAGATACGAAGCACCTGATTACTTTGTCCAACTTTTCTTTTTTATTTCCTTCTCCCCTTGAAAGAAAAGGTGGAGATGAGGAGTAATATTTAGTTTCACCCTCACTTTCTCTCCTGTCAAGAGAGAGGCGGTTCAGTAAGGATTTACACCATTTCTACTATATACTAACAACCTCCTATATTTTAAATTGAGGGAGAAATGATTTTGAGTTAGTTAATAACTCATTGAACATTTTTTCAGATTTATCCGGCAGTATTGCCACAGGGTCAACCATAAGTGCTTGTAAAGCAATATTTCTATCTCCTTTCACTGCCGCATCTACTACCAATTCTTGCCAGGCAATTATTTTTTCAAGTTGCCCTTTTAAAATCAAAGGTGCTTCACCCATATACAATCCTCTTACACCGGAAAAATCTGTAACACCTTCTACTTCTAAAATTGCTGTATCAGGAAGATTGGGTACCGAACTTCTATTAGGGATATTAACAATGCAAACTTTTCTTTCTCCTGTGGCAATACTTTCTACTAATGCTCCAATAGATTCAAATAAAGGATTTCTTTTCTTTGAAGCAGTGGCACCATTTTTGTTCTGATAAGTAGAGTTTCCCAACTTTTCTATGAAATTTTTAATAGAATTATCTAAAAATTTCTTAAAATCTGCTACAATTTTCCCTCTATTGATGGGAAAATTTCTTTTTTTTGTATATATTTTTAAAACTTCATTCCCATGATGAGATTCAGAAAGATAATACGGTAAATGGTTAATATCTTTAATCTGGGCTAAAAATGGATAAAATTCAATAATATGACTATCATCCGGATAAACAATCTGATAGCCAAAAATTTTGGATAGTTTGGCATGTAAGGTATAATTTTTAGGTGGTTGCTTTTGTGCCATTTTTTTCTTAAGTTCTGGATATTTATCTTTTCTTTTATAGTAAATTTTCGTGAACCAATAGTAATGATTTGTACCAATCCATATAGTTTCAAGTTCTTCAGGTGGTAGATTCAGAATTTCTGCTATATACCGAATACCACTTTGAACGCCATGGCATATACCAATAATTGATTTTATACTAGAATATTTATGGCCTGCTCTACATAAAATTGCCATTGGGTTGGCATGATTAATAAAAATAGCATTTGGACATTTTTTTTCCATCTTATTCCAGATGTTAAGGTAAATGGGAATAGTTCTAAATGCAGCCATCATTGCTGCTGGTCCACAAGTATCACCTATTATTTGATAAATCCCATATTTAGCGCAAATCAATAAATCTTTTGAATGGATCCCTCCCGGATGATAAAAACCACCACCTCCACCACCTACACCGCCAATATCTCCTATTACAAAATCTGCATCATCAATTGCTTCAATAAGATTATTGATTACTCTAACTCTAAAATTTCCTCCTACTATCTCTACCAGTTTCTGAACATACTTAGCCATTAATTCTGCTCTTTCTCTATCTATATCATAAATTACAATTTCACTACCATTAAGTATTTTTTTAGAAATTATATCACTATACATACCTGCGAAGTTCATTGAAGCCCCTCCACAACAGACAATTTTTTTACTTGGCATAAATCCCCCTTGTTTTTCCCCAAACTTTAATCAAAGTATTTATATTTTCCCATGTATTTTCTGTTTCATTGGTTACATTATCTACAGGAGAAAGAATAAATCCTCCTTCTCGGCCAATTTCTAAAATAGCATAAGAAACTTCTTTCATTACTTCTTTTTTTGCACCTCTCTCTATTGTAAGAGGGCCATTTACTCCTCCCCAAAGACAAATTTTTCCAGTTAATTTTTCTTTCAGTTTTTTAAAATCCCAATTCCCCATTTTAGGGTCTATACCAATTAAAACATCTATCCCTAATTCTAAAAAATCATCTAATAAAGGCATCCCACCAGAAGTAATTATATAGCCGAATTTTGTTCCTGCTTGATGGACAATTTCTATTTCTTTTTTTAAAATAGGAAATATATATTTCCTGTAAAAAATAGGGGACCAAAATTCTATTCCTTCATACCAAGCACGTTTAATAAGTAAATCTATACCTTCTTCTAAATAAATTTGCATTCTTTTTATATTCCATTCAGAAATTATTTTTAGAATTTCTCCTATCATTTCTGGTTTATCCATTGCTAAAAAAATAGCATTTTCTACTCCGCATAGCCATAATAATGCATCTGCACCCATCATTCCCCCATCTCTATTTATTCCTTTTTCAGGAGCACATTTCTCTGGAGTTCCACTTCTCCATCCACCTGATATTAAAAGTCCTTTTTTACTGGCAAATTTTTTTAATTGATTTGACTTTTCTCTAAAATTAACAATATCTTCATTAGTTGGTTCAGCAAAAAGAAATCTCAAACTTTCAAGATCCTGTTCTTTTTCTATCAGAAACTTTTTAGAACGAACTGTAAGATAGTCATTAAAAATAGGTATAGAATCTCCATATGGCCAGTCAGAAGTTTTTCTTACCACAGTGTTTAATATACCTTTTGGGGTGATATATTCTTTATGAAGAAAAATAGAATTTTCTTTTTCATTTATTTCTTTCCACTCTTTAATTTCTACTTCAGGATGGAACCGAAAAGGTAATTCAGGCAATTCAACTTTCACATCAAGCCCTAATTTTAATTGTCTTTCAATAAATTCAAACTGGTGTTTACACTTTTTTGCAAGTGCAGTAAAAATCATGAAACAGCATGGTACATAATCAGGTTTTTTATTCTCTATTGTGATTAACAATCTCTCTTTACTTGTCATCATAATTCTTCCTCCTTGATAGATTTAAAAATTATCTATTTTTTCCATCTTACCCATAAACTTTTCATAATCTTTTTTAATCTGCTCTAAATTAAAAACATAGTCATAAAAAACTACTTCATCAATTGCTGTTATTTTATTAGTTATAAGAGAACTATTTGGAGAAGGATACTTCGTGCTTACCCCTCCTATTTGAATTACATTGGATTCTTTTAGAGTTTTTGCTATTTGTGGATCAGTTGTTATTTCCATAGCGTCAATATACATCTTCCCCTCATCAGCATTCCAGGTAAAAACCACTTGATGCCACTGCCCATTTTGTTTTTGCCATGTATCAATTCTTTCCCGATGATAATTCATAGAGCAATGGGGTGGAGGTTCGTTATATCTAAGGAAAACCAAACCTAAGTGAGAATGACTTGGTCTATAAATACGAAATATAGGTTTCCATTTCCCTTCTGAATAAGAAAATAGATGCAAAAAATCTAAATAACTTTCTTCATCCCAGTCAACTGGCTTAATCCATAAAGATATTGTTCCTTGTTCCAATTTCAATATATCAGAGAGGAAGTATTTAATACAGTTCTTCCCTGTGATTAAAGATTGCCCTTTAATTCCAACAGTATATTCAAGAGATTCATTTGATGGATAGAGTTCAATTTTTTCAACCTTATATGTTCCTTGTGATTTGATATCTCCATCAAAAGGTAGATAAAAAATTATTTTCCCTTTTATATCTTTATAAGGGAATTCTTCACCAGATAACATAAATTTACTATCTACCAATATCCAGAACAATAAACTTAACAATACTAATTTTCTCATATGTTCCTCCTATATATTTTTAAAAATCGTCTTCTTCAATTTTAGTAGGGATCTTTTTAATATGCAACTTAGAACCTAATATAAGATAACCAAAACGGGATGGATTATGAAATCCTCCATAAGTTGGTGACCAGGTAATCCAGCCAGCCCCAGTAGATGATTGAGCCCCACAAACATTAAATCCAATAATTTCTCCTTCTCTTGGAATAATATTAAGTAGTTCCCATGGGATAGAAATTTCTACTGTCCAAAAAATCTTATCAAATAAGCCAACAGCATTAATTCCTGGATGACTGGATGCTCCATCCCAATTTACCATATATTGAACATATCTTCCATCCATCTTTGGTTCTAAAAAAATTTGTATCAAGTCATTATCAATAGAAAACTCCTTCTTTTCTCTTTGGAGATTTTTTGTACCCGGTAGATATGTTCTAACAGCAAGATAAAAATTTTTATCATCATAGGCGACAAATACAATAGGTTGGTATTCAATTAATTCTGTACCAGTAGCATTAACAAAACCAGTAAGTTTACTCCCATAAAGTGCTGCTTCTAACCATGTTTGATCATCTATTTTCCCATCTAAAATAGGGGGAGAATTAGTTTTAACTACTTTTACCTCTGGAACTTCTCCTTTTACTCCGATAGTATAAGAAAATTTGGCAAAAAATATAACGAGAATTAATAAGTAATTTATCTTTTCTTTCATAACCTCTCCTTTTTAAGTTTTAACGCTCCATTTGTACTATTATTAAATTCCAATATTCTAAAGAAGGAACAATTATTTCTACTTTTCCATCTTTTATTATTGCATTTAATTCCAATGGTTCTTGACTGCCATCAGCCATTAAAGCATAAGATTTAATTTTTTTATAATTATTTGGAAGATTAATCTTAACCTTAATATTTTCTACCCTTTCCGGTACTTTACGGTCAAAATCCATTAATTTTGCTTGCAAGTATGATTTATCAAAATTAATAAGGTGGATATAAACTTCCTGATATTTTTCATTAAACTTTTTCTGAAAAGAATTCCCTTTCCAGTATACATGTTCAGGTGCTTCTACTTCAACCATATCTTTTGGTGTCCAATGGATATCTAAATCATAAAGATATTGTCCATAACGACAGGCAAATTTAAGATAGGAAGCAATCCCTTCTACTACTTTATCTTCTTCTACACTGGGAAGCCAAATATCACCCCAATGGTCCCAATATCCTATACCATTAGAAAGAAGTAAAGCCATATAAGGTTTTACTGTTTCAATTTTATATAATCGGCTTAATTCAGGTGTTACCCCGGGACATTTGGGATGCGGTGCAATGAAAAAAACACCCCAGACCGGTTTGCCAGTACTTTCTCTTACTGCTTGTAAGGAACGACCTAATTGCCATGGTGTATTTGCCCTATTGGTAATATCTTGTCCTTCATAAAACCACACATCTGCAAAACGATTACCTTTTGGATATGCAAATTTTTCTAAGTTTTTCCCAAACATATCTCTACTTGGTGCAAGTTCAATACCGTATAAGATATGATGAAGGCCATTAGGCACTATAACAAAATTATCTTTCATTTTCTTTATTTGTTCATTGAGGGTTTTTAATGTTTCTGCATAAATTTCATCACCAGAAATATTTACTAATGGCTTACCATTTTTGTCCACTCCATGTGCAGTATATTCAACAAATTGATTAAAACTATCAAGGAAATAACCATCCCATCCATATTCTTTAATAGAAGCAGCAAGTTTTTTAGAAAAATCATCTTTCCATTTTAAAGCATTTACAGCACCAATCCCTTTTTCATCCAACCATTTAATACGCACTGGATCACTATCATAATGAGTATATTTCCCAGTTGAAGCATCATAAACTCTCCAACTTTCATCTACTACAGGATAATCAGGAGTATGTGTATAACCAATTACCTTTATACCATTTTCATGAAATTTATTAATCCATTCTTTAAGTTTAGTTTTTGATATTTTTGCTTTTTTTGTTGATTCATGGGCAGTTGGGTCCTCATAGTAAGCATAATGCCATATTTCTTCTTTTGGTGTAAGGTCATTTACTCTTGGAGGCCATTCCCCACTAAATTCTATAGAATTCAAATATAAACTACGAAATTGTTTAATTACTCTTTCCATTTCTCCTTGACTACTTTTATAAGAATCCGGGTCAAAATAATAATGAGTAGTTCCAATTGCACCCATCCTACAAATTTTCCTCCAGTCATGACAAACTTCAAAAACTGCTGGTAAGGAAGTAGTTATGGTTTCTCCGCTTTCTGTTTTCAATACAAGATAAGCAGCATAACCATACTCATCTTTCAAATTAAAAGAACAGGAAATTTGTTGAGTATCTTTGGGGTGGATATCCAATAATGATTTTTCTATAAGGAATCTTTGATTTACTCCTTTATTTATCCACACTTCAATTTTAATTTTTTGGGAAGTTTCAGTTTCATTAACCACAACACCATTCAATTTCACTTTTTCATCAAAATCATATAGCAATTTTTGGCTAAAAAATTCTTTGATATAAATACTATTTTTTTCTTCACTATAAACAATATTTGACAAAATTAAAATACCTACTATACTCATCAAAAATAATTTTTTTAACATTTCCCCTCCTTTCTTATGGTTGATTCCAGAATCTATCATCTGGGTCATATGGATAAGCATCTCCAGTTCCAAAAGGCTTCTGTGATTTGTTCCTCCATTCAACATGTCCATCTACAAATAACACATTACACCCATTGTTATGTCTATCAGTTATACCTATATCTCTGTCTCTAATCCGCATGTTCCCTAAACCAGTAGGATTTGCGTCCATGAAATATGCACATAATGAAGTTTGCTTTATTTGAGGTAGTTTTTTGACTGCAACAAGTGGATTACTCAGATAAACATTAATGGCATAACTTGTATAAAAATATCCTATTCTACTTCCAGGTGTATCACTATCAATTATTTTTGTGCCACTGGGACAAACCCAAATGGTTCGCTTCCCTTTAGGTGTCCAATATTGTGTTGTCTGTTTTAAATATGGGTTAAGAAACCAACAGAATCCAATACCATCTCCAGTAGCAGGCACAAAATATTCATCATAATCTTGAGAATACATCATTGCTGCTGTTCCAATTTGTTTTAACTGATTTATACAAACTGTCTGTCTTGCTTTTTCCCTTGCCTGTGATAATGCTGGCAGAAGCATCGCAGCCAAGATCGCAATTATAGCCACAACTACTAAAAGTTCTATTAAAGTAAAGGCATATGGTTTTAAAAATATACTCTTTAAAAAATTTTTCTTCATAGTTTGCCTCCTATTGTAAAATACATCTTCACTAATCGCTACCTTCAGGAAAAATCTTAATCTTTGTGTTTATGATTAATTTTCATCAGAGAACTTCTTAAAATTAAATTTGTTTTTAGGAAAATCTGTTTCTTCTTACTTATAGGATTTTTAATTTCCTCCAGTAAAATCTTACAAGCTAATTTCCCCATTTTAAATTTATCTTGCGCAACTGATGTAAGAGGTGGAATTACATATGAGGAAATAGTTAAATTATCCATCCCTACAATTGAAACATCTTTGGGGATTTTTATATTTTTTTCTTTTAAAAGTTTCATAGCACCAATTGCATAAGCATCACCTATACAAAATACTGCAGTAAATTTTTTCCCTTTTTCCAAAAGTTTTTTCATCCCTATGTATCCTGCATCAAAATCATTTGATATATCTTCAGGGTCAACTTCTTCTATCAATTCTTCATTAATCTTTAAGCCATTTTTTACAAAAGCAGTTTTATACCCTTCCAGAACATCTTTTTTGGTAGAAATAATGGATTTTTCTGTAAGATGAGCAATATGTATATGTCCAAGTTGGATAAGATAGGAAACTACATTAAAAGCACCTTCTTTAAGATTGCTTACAACAAAATTAGCATCTATTTCAGGTAGATATCTATCAATGAATACAAATGGAATTTTTTGTTGAGAAAGTGCAGTAAAAACTGAAAGATTTTTGTTGTTCTTTACAGGAGATATTATAAACCCATCTACTTTTCTTTCCAGAAGGGCTTGAATATTCTTTCTCTCTTTTTCACAATTATTTATTGAATAGAGCACAACTACTTCATATCCATTTTGGGAAGCCACATTTTCTATCCCCGGAATTATTTCTTGAAAAAACTGACTTTTTACATCATCAATTATTACTCCCAGAATTGTTGTTGAACCACGTGCTAAATCCTTAGCTATTCTATTTGGGATATAATTCAATTCAGCAACAGCTTTTAATATCTTTTCTCTTGTTTTTTTACTTATAAAAGAATTTTTCTTCTTATTTAACACCATAGAAACAGTTCCGATAGAAACTCCAACTTTTTTTGCTATATCTTTTATAGTAACCATTTTATCGTTTTACGTAAAGCGTTTAAAGTGTAATACATATATTTATTTTTGTCAAGTTTTTTTTGGTTTGTTGAATAAATACTTTGACATTTTTCTTACCAGAAAAAGATGAATTTGGTGCCTTTTTCTAATATTATTTAACATCCTTTTAATCCTACCGAAATAATAATTTTTTATTCACCCCTTGCGTTCCCCTTGTTTTTATGATATTGTTATATATATGAGAGAAAACTTGGTATTTCGTGGCCGGCAATTTACTAAAGAAGAAATTGAATTGATTAAAAATATTGTAAAGCAAAACTGGTTGAAAGGGAAAAAAAGTATTGCTAAAGTTGTTTGTGAAAGAATTGGCTGGTACTCATTAAATGGTAGATTGAAAGTTATCCCTTGTTTAGAGGCACTTCGTCGTATGGAACAAATAGGTCTTTTATCTCTACCAAAATCTAAAAAGCCATCCGGTTATCATAAAATTAAAATTCTTACAGCACAGCAGGTAAATTTTAAAATACCAAACCAAATTACAGATACAATCAAAAAAACAGACACCCTTTATTTTCAATTAGCTAAGAGTAAAAAACAACTTCTTTTATGGCGTTATCTTATTCAACAATACCATTATTTAGGATACACCCGTTTAGTAGGAAGACATCTGAAATATTTTGTATATTGGCAGGAGAAACTTGTTGCTCTTATAAGTTTTTCAGATGGTATTTATCATCACAGATTACGAGATAACTATTTAGGATGGGATGAAAATAAAAGAAAAGAAAACTTACATTTAGTTATCAATAATAACAGGTTTTTAATTTTGCCCTGGGTAAAGATAACCAATTTAGGTTCTCGTATTTTAAGTGAGGCGACAAAAATTGTTCCTATAGACTGGGAGAAAAGGTATGGTTATAGGCCGAAGTTTTTTGAGACATTTGTTGAAGTAGATAGGTTTATTGGTACAGTGTATAAAGCAGCTAATTGGAAACTTTTAGGCAGGACAGAAGGTAAAGGAAGGCGTGGTATGAATTATTTTTCACATGGCAGGGTAAAGGAATATTACATCTACAATTTATAATATGGCAAATGTAACTACAGCAATTGTGCAGAAAGAATTAAAGGAAGATTTTTCAGCAATAGAAATTGCAAAAAAGTATAGATTAACCAGACAGGCGATTTATTGGCATATAGATAAAATAAAGAAGAAGAAAAGAAAAAAGAAAAAAAAGAAAAAAAATTACAATCTACTTATTAACTGGAAACTATATAATGAGGGATTGGTAAAAAGGGGTGAGTTTCTTTTAGATTTTTCTTTTTTTCAAGATTGGAAGGAAGAATTAAACTTTATCAATTCTGACAAACCAGGCAGGCCATATCAATACCCGCATAGTTTCATCTTATTTTTTCTAAGACTGAAAAGCATCTTTAAAATAGATTATCGGACACTGGAAGGTGTCGCCAGGAAATTGATAGAATCTATTTTCCAAACTAACAAAGCGCCTGACTATACTACTTTTCATATTAGATTAAAGAGGTTGAAAATTGAGATTGATGTATATCAAAAAACTGAAAAACAAGATATAGCAGGGGATACTTCTGGATTAAAGACAAGCAATCGTGGTGAATATCGGATAAGCAAATATCGTGGTAAAAAACGAGAGTTTGTGAAATTACATTTAACTGTGAATACTGAAACAAAACAAGTAGTACATTGTAATGTGACACCGGAACAAGTACGAGATTGTGAGGAATTACCTAATATGGTTTCTTCCAGTAGTAAATATGGCAGAATAAATAATGGATATTTTGATGCTGGGTATGATAGTAAAGACAATTATCAACTATTGAAAGAAAGAGAAATAAATCCTGTAATTAGGCCAAGACGGTCTAGTTCTTTAGTAAGGATAAGAGAAAAAATAAATCAGATAGAACAAAATGGAACTGCAGAAGGTAAGGAGAAAAACACTTATACCAGATTAAAAGTGCTAGAAGAATTTCTTACCAATGAAGAAGAATGGAAGAAAAAATACGGTTATGGGAAAAGATGGGTCGTAGAAGATAGATATTCTGTATTTAAAAGATTATTTTCTGAACATGTCTACAGCAAAAAGATAAAAAATATGAAACAGGAAGTAATTATAAAAGTCAACTTGATGAATTTATTTACCAGTTTTTTAATTGGAAGTAAAAAAAGCATCTCTATAACACAGATGAAGAAAAATTATTCTGATAAGCCACCTTAAAATTTAATAAATAATATGATGTAAAAATCAGTTAGGCGGTAAGAAAAAATATTATTGATGGAGCATCTATTAAAACTTATTATTACCTACTTGGAGAATACATTAGATACAAAATTAAAACTCAGAATAACAGAGTGATGAGTTAGTAGTTGAATTGAAAAAACCTGTTTTTGAAAAAGTTTCCCATTAAGACATTAAGAAATGTAAAGTTAATTATTCAACAAACCAAGTTTTTTTCATCTATTATCTTATTTATCTTGTCTCATTCCGTAAAAAATACCAATTACAAAACATATAATTAAGTTAATAATTTTATTTCTCGCACGTTTCCTTTCCATATACTCATTTAAAGACATCCTTCCACTTACTAAATTAACTTGTTCAGAAAGTTCTCTTGCTTTATTACCTCTTATAATTGTCCTTATTAAAAAAAGTACTGAAAGTGGTAGGAAGATTACCTCTGTTGCTGCAAAGATATTTATTTTTATTTATTCTCGCTTTGATTTCTGGCACGCCAGTACTCTATTGATTCTAAAGTATCTTTCATTATACCAGAATTCTTAATCATTCTGGCAATTTCTGCTGCCCTTTCGTATTTCCCATATATTGCCAATCCCTTAGCAATATGAGACAATATCTCTACTTCAGCAATGTATGCCAATTTCTCATCTACAAATTTATTATTTTTAATCATTTCATAAACTTCTAACCCTTCATCTTCTAAACCTGCCTTTCCACACTCCAAAGCAAGTATAGTTGCTACTTTGGCTTTTTGTAATTCATCACTAATTTTCTGTAGTTGTTCAAGACATTGTTTGAAAAGAACAAGTTTTTGTTCTTTCTGTTGTACTTTTTCAATTTCAAATATCTTCTCAATATCAATAATATCTTTCATTTAATTTTCACCTCCTTCCCTATTTAACCATTTTTCTTCTTCATATTTCATTTGTTTTAATTTCCTGTTTGTTGATTTATTTCCCATTTTAATATCCAGACGGTTCTATAACATAACTAAGAATTTTTTCTCGTCTCCCATCTGGATAACACATTTCTATTATCCATTTATTCTTAAATATCATATAAATTTCCCTTTCATATACTTCCTCATACATCCAATCAATAGTTTGGTCGGTCAGATATTTCAACTCCATATCTACTTCCTTCATTATGTATGTAATTTCCTCAATGATGTTTTTTAACTTATAAGAAGAATCATAAAATGCTATTAATTCAAAGTTTGCTTTTTCCCAAAGTTTTTGGAATTCTGATAAGTGAAGCAAAAACACTTTCTTCTGTGCTAAATCTCTCAGAACTATATTACTATCTTTTCCCTCTTTTTCGCTTATCCACTCAGTATATTGAATCTTATAAAATTTTGGTTTTTCCTCAATCTGAAGTTTTACAAACACTGAACTGGTATATGAAGTAATACAATCTAACATTTGCTCTGGAGTAATTTTAAAATGCAACTTTTTCTCACCTGCAAAAGTATCAGTTGGATATTCCAGTAGCAAAATTTCTTCCTGTATTTTTTCAATTTTTTCTATTTCTTCTCTTGTCTTTATTTCATAATCAGTAGGTTCTGCGGTTAATAAATCTGTTGTTTTGTTTTTAACAAAAAGATTCATAACAAAACAGATGATTTTTTTATGTAATTTTTCACTGATAAGTTTTTCAAGAAGAGTAAAAGTATCAAGTTCAAGGTAAGGTTTTATATGTTCCTCAGGTGAATCCTTCATAATTTCATAAGTTTTTGCTTTACTGAGAATAAAATCTGACCATGGAACACCAAGCATTTCTTTTAGTTTCTCACTTGTTTTAGCATCTGGTATATACAAATCTGACTGTAAATCTTCTATTTCTACTTGTGAAAGCCCTAACTCATGTAACTGATTAATTTCTGTACTACCTAATTTTTCTTTTACCAAATTTGCAAGACTTTTTTTAGTAAAATTAAAATTATATTCTATGGGATGCCTGAAAACTTTATCAAGATAGATTACTTTGCTTTCATCAGGATTTAAATAATTTGAAAAACCCTTTAACAATTTCTCTATTCTATCAATCTTTTCTTCCAGATTTTCTATTTTTTCTTCCAGATTTTTTATATCCGGACTTTTTGCTTTAATTCTTTTTTTATTTTTCATTTTAGGATATACCCTTTTCTTTTAAGAATTTCTTTTAAAGATTTTTTTCCCCTTTTATAATCATTTTTCACTGCCTCTCTGGTTTTTCCAATAATCTCTGCTATTTCTTCCAATTTCCATCCCTCCAATTTCAATTTAAGAACAATTTTATAATTTTCGTTTTGAACTTCCTCTACTGCTTCACTTATTACCTTTTCAATTTTTTCTTTTTCCATTGACCCTTTTAGCCCATTTTTTTATATTATACCTAAAAAGTTTTTATTTGTCAAGTTCTTGTAATTTTTGACCTTGTTAGACCCTTCTCTTGACAGTTTATTCTTTTATGGGTATAATAATAGTGTAGTATCCAATCAAAAATCAAACCAACAAGATAATTGAAAAATAAACCTTTTCTTTTATGTTTCACAAACATTGAAAAACAAAAAAAACTATAATTTTTAAAGAACATCTCAATTCAATGCTGCAATATAGTTAATTAAAACCAATTAACAAGGAGGTAAAATATGTCTAATAAATATTTAAAATTGCTCAGCAAATGTTTAGACATTGGAGAAATTGTTGAAGAAGTTAATATCCATACTTCTAAAGATAATATGGACTTCAAGGAATGTAAAGAAAAATTTCACCAAAAAATAGAAGAAATTGAAGAAATTGTCAATAAATTTCAGGAATCAAAAACTAATTTCTCATTGATTGAGATAATTAAAAAATACAACCTTAATAATTTTGAAAGAACCGTATTATATTTTGCATTTTCTGAAAGATTTTTAAATAAACCACCTTTTTCTCTTATACCTTTATTGAAATTATTCACTAAAGGAGATAATGAGAAATTAGTTGAATTGAAGATTAAATATTTACAACCAGATTCCAAACTTTTAAAAAATAATATCCTATCTCTCCACGATTCATATCATGAAGAACGTTTCACCATTTCCAAAAAAGTTTATGAAAAAATTTGCAATAAAGAAGAACCTGATGAAAATGAATTAATTTCTAAACATATTCCGGTTCCAGAAGAAATTTATTCTGTATTATCTAAAAAAGTAATAGGTCAAGAGGAAGCAAAGAGAGTTTTAAGTATAGCAGTTTCTCAACATTATCACAGAATTCTAACAAAAACTAAAATTAAAAATAATATCCTTTTGATTGGCCCAACAGGTGTAGGAAAAACTTATCTGGTGAGAACTTTAGCCGAATATCTGAAAGTACCTGTAGTTTTCTGTAGTGCTAATGAATTTACTGAAACAGGTTATGTAGGTAAATCAGTTGGCGATATAATAGGTGAATTATATGAAAAGGCAGAAGGCAAAATTGAAAAAGCAGAAAAAGGGATTGTTTTTATAGATGAAATTGACAAAATTGCTACCTGCGATTCTGACATAAATAGGGATGTATCTGGCCGTTCTGTTCAGGAAGAATTGCTTGACTTGTTAGGTGAAACAGAAGGGAAAAAAAGTTTTAAATACGGTGGCTTCCTACACGATAGAGTATGTTTAGACCCCAGCAAAATTCTATTTATTGCTGCTGGTGCTTTTGAAGGCATGGAAAAAATAAAAAAGAAACAGAAGGAAAACATTGGATTTTCAATAGGTAGTGCAGAAAATACAAATAGTTCTTTGAATTTTGAAACAGAGGACCTTGAAAATTATGGACTAATTCCAGAATTAATTGGAAGATTTCCAATCATTGTTACTCTTTCAAATTTAACCAATAAGGATTTAATAAGAATAATGTTGGAACCAGAAAATGCAGTGTTAAACCAATACAAAGATTATTTTAGAAATTATGGCGTGGAATTAGAAATAACACAACCTGCTCTTGAAAAAATAGTTCTACTTGCACAGAAAAGAAAAACTGGAGCTAGAGCCCTAAGGAGTATTCTGGAAGCAACTTTAAGACCTTTCCTTTTCCAATTAGGCAATATAAATACATCTAAAATAATCATTGATGAAAAATGTGTTACCGGCTCAGGAATATACATGGAAGAAATCCCTTTAAACAAAAATTTGGAGATGAAAAATATAAAAGAATTAACTGGATAAGTTTTTGTGGGCTCCTTCTAAATCCTCCAGGTTAGAACATAGTATTCAGATAGACAAGATAATCAGGGTGCTTTCCGGGGTGCTTCACCATCTCAGCACCCGTGCCAAACAGTGCTCCTTATTCGTTGCACTGGCACCCCTGAAACCCAATAAGGTATAAAAACAACTACTTACATTAAGGTATTTCTTGTTGAAATACGTAAGAAGAAGCATCTGGAATTTATCTCTTAAAGAAGAATCTTTTCAAAATATAAAAAAGGGGGAAATTTTCCTTTCCAACTTTGTATTCTTATATCTAACGTTTTTACAGATAAAAGAAGTTACCGAAGGCAATTTGGCCAAAACGTAACCTTTTATCCACTGTTATATGCCCCGAACGGAGTAAGAACAAATGGATGAAACATTCCGCTGACCGATGTTTTTCATTATCTGTTTCCATTATCGTAATATTTGCTCAGTTTCTCAGTTAATAGAATTACCAATTGATTATAGGACGTAGTGTGTTGGTTTTTGAAAAACTCCAATAAAAGTTGTAAGGTAGTCCCTTCTCTAAATATTGCCCATATGATTCCTTCATTCCACAATTTCTCGTTTTCTAAAATCTTTCTCCAAGTTCTCAATTCTAAATCTTTAATTTCCTCAAAACTTTCTTTAGGTGTACTGTCTAAATTTATTTCTGGTAACTCTGGTAAACTGTCCTTCCATTGCTTTAACCATGAAAGAATATTATCCCATATCTCACGATGTTTGAAATATTCAAATAATTCTTTACCATAGAAAAGATTAAGCGTAACGTCATAGAATTTTTCAAGCCTCTCTAACTCTTGAAGATAATAGTTTTTGTTTTTAGATAGGTCTGGATCAATGAAGTACATAATACCAATTAGATCTGAACCATGTTTCTTGTGCAAAATTTCAAGTTTTGTTTCAAAGTTGGATATCTGCCCTCGCTTTTTTGTAGAGTCGTGGTCATCCCTTACTTTTTGTTCAATGAAATAATATGTTCTCCTATCTGTAAAATATTGATCTAAGGAAAGTTGTTCTCCTTCTTCGTTCACTATAGTTTTGGATAGGGTTTCAAAACCAATGTCTTTCAATATCTGCTCTATAATTTCTTCAAGTGCATCTCCCATGCGAATTTCATGAGATTGTAAGAGATGTTGTAGAATCTTGGCTCCGGGTTTTGTTGGTCTAAATAAACCTATAAAGCGTTCTGGGTTCTCTGCAATTTTCCGTAAAAGTTCTTTCTTTTCGCCTTTAAATATATGTTTGTTTAGAATCGTACAGAAATCTTCGTAGTTCATTTTATAGCCATGTATTTGTTTATGTGTTTATGTATCGTTCATCTGAGAATAGATAATCTGTTATTATTAATGGCTGTTTAAACCTTTCTTCTATACCTTTCACATATTTAGGATTAATTTCTATCATGAGAAAATTTCTTTTTAATGCCTGTGCAACATAACCAGTTGTCCCTGTTCCAGCTACAGGGTCTAAGACTAAATCACCTTCTTTTGTAGAAGACAAAATTACTCTTTTGAGCAATTCTACAGGTTTTTGCGTAGAATGGAGTTTTTTCCCTTCTTCATTTTTAATCCTTTCATTTCCCCAACAAAGAGGCAATACCCAAACATTAGCTCCTACCTTACCAATCCCAACTTTTTTTGCATATTCTTTATTAAAAGTGTATTTTTTAACGTGTTTATCTTTTACAGCCCAAATTAAGCTCTCAGTAGCATTTGTAAATCTCACACCTAACCAATTTGGCATAGGATTAGTTTTCACCCAGATTACATCGTTAAGTATCCAGTATCCTAAATCTTGCATGATTTTTCCAATTCTAAAAATACTATGATAAGTAGCAATCACCCAAATTGTAGCACTTGGCTTCATCACTCTTTTTACCTCTGTAAGTAATTTTTGAATAAATTCGTCGTATTCTTGAAAAGAGGAAAACTTATCCCATTCATCGTTTACTCCTTCAACAACTGTTTTTACTGTCCACCGTCTCAATTCTTTATTTGGCAATTGGAGAAAATAAGGTGGATCGATAAAAACCATATCAAATATCTCATTATCTATTTTTTTGAGTACTTTGAAAGTATCTCCTAAGATAACTTTATTTTCAATTTCTGCAATGTGATATTTTGTTTTTTCCTCTTTATCTTCTATTACAAAGTTCACATTATCTTTTAAATCAACTTCACTCTTAAATAAAACTTTTTGTGGGCTTACTCCTTTATTCATCGTTTTATCCTCCTAATTTTTTATCTGACATATAACTTACCAAAAGGGGGCAATATCATCTTTTGCAGAATTTACCTTCTACTCTTTCACTTCCAAACCCCTAACTTTATTATATATGCTGATAATTAAAAGTCAAACAAGATTTATCAGGATTTTGGTAATGTTGCAAAATGCTTGTAAAAACATTCTGTATGATATAAAAAGAAAAATTGATGTTTTTAAAAGGGAGAGATAAAATTTAGAAACTGGAAAAATATTGGTTGTAGGTTTTTTTACAGGAAAAATTTATTTATGGATTTGATTGGATTGGTGGCTGGAATAATCAGTAGTATTACATGGGGTACAGTTTTTATCTTTGGTAAAATAGCGGTTGAAAAAGGTAACTGTCATCCTATATTACTTTCTTTTATCAGGTTTCTCTCTGCTTCTATATTTCTGGCTTTTTCTATGTTTTTTACCAGAGAAAAATTTAAAATAGAGAAAAGAGAAATTTTTGATTTTTTTATATTAGGTGCAACTGGTATTCTTGGAATGAATGTTTTTATTTTTTATTCTGTGAAATTTGCTCCATCTTCCTCAACTAGTATCTTGATGAATACAAATGCTTTTCTCATTGGAATATTTGGCCACTTTATGCTTAAAGAAAAAGTAGCAGTAAAAGAAATTTTAGGGATTTTAGTCGGATTTTTGGGTTGTTACTTCATCATCAGTCAAGGTTCTTTCTCACTACATCCTTCTTTTTTAGGAAACTTACTGACTTTTTTAGCAGCTATCTGCTGGGCTTTCTATACGGTATGGGGAAAAAAGAAAAAACTTATTAAAAAATATGGACCAATATCATCTACATTTTGGGCTTCAGTTTTTGGGACGATATTACTTGGACTTACATTATTGTTTTTTAAAATTCCTTTTTATAGAGAGAAAATAGGTCTTATCATAGGAATTTACTTGGGAATTATTCCTGCTGGAATTGGTTTTACTCTATGGTTCTTTGCAATACAGAGGTTGAAAACAATCACTGCTGGAATATTACAGTTCCTCGCTCCCCTTACAACAGTAGTTATTGCAGTGTTATGGTTTAATGAGACACTTTCTTCCTATACAATTATAGGTGGTATTTTAATCCTTACAGGTGTGATTTTCCCTCTTTTAAAATTCCCAGATAGGAAACAATTTTTTTAACAACTTCTTCTTTTGATATTTTTGAAAATTCTTTTATTCTTCCATCTTTGAATATAAAAATAACTTCTGCCTTTTTCCCTTTTCCAAAAAAGGAAGGAGTATTTCCAACAATAAGGTCAAGTTTTTTCTCTTTTAGTTTTTTTAGTGCATTTTCTTTTATTTTCTCTGTCTCAAGGGAAAAACCAATCACTATTTGATTTTTCTTTTTTATTTTTGATACTTCTTTTAGAATATCAGGATTTGGAATAAGTTTTAATGTCCATTCTTTTTTTCTTTTAATTTTTGAAATAGAAACTTCTTCTGGCCTCCAATCACTAATTGCAGAAGCCATTATCAAACAATCAACTTTTGGGAAATCCTTTAATACTTCTTTTTTCATTTCTTCTGCTGTTTCTATTTTTATCAATTTAACATTTTTAGGAGGTTTTAAATGTGTAGGACCACTTATAAGAATTGTTTTATATCCTTTTTTTTGAAGAAACTCTGCAAGTAAATATCCCATTTTACCTGTTGAAGGGTTACTTATAAATCTTATAGGGTCAAGATACTCTCTTGTTGGACCTGCTGTTATTAAAATTTTCATGTTTTTTCTCTTGTTTTTACTAAACTATCACTCTCGTAAATACTCACTAAACACCGTTCGTATTTAAGTAGTCAGTAGCCAGTAGTGAGGTGTCAGGGATACTACTTACCCTTGGCTACTTTTTATTCCCTAATTTCTGACTACTTACCCCTGACTCCTGCTTTAAGTAGTCAGTGTACAGTTTACAGCAAACTACAAGATAATTGGGGGATAAATTCTCGCAAAATACGCTCGGTCAGGTGCGGGCAGTTCACCATCTCACTGCCCTTGCTAAACGATGCTCTTTATTCATCG
>Ga0123519_10005322_pt1 | contig 20555 bp, 28 predicted proteins | sample YelNatPaOPRAMG02_FD_87396 | JGI IMG/M metagenome (GOLD analysis project Ga0123519, IMG submission 87396) | Hot spring microbial communities from Yellowstone National Park - Yellowstone National Park OP-RAMG-02 (version 2) | ecosystem: Environmental > Aquatic > Thermal springs > Hot (42-90C) ...
AGGTGTAAATTTTTTAACATACATATCCAAATCCTGAGAAAAGATAGAAAAAATTTTTCAAAAGGGTTGACATATATTAAATATGTTATATAAAAAAGTTTGATTAGATTAAATAAACCTTTATTTTAGGAGGATGAAATGACAACTTTAAAAAGAAATCAAAGGTTCATTATCGGGTTAGCCTGCATGCTAATGCTATTAATCTATGGCATGTTAGGTTGTAATGGTGATAATGGAGGAGAGGATACTCAGGATGCAAAAGATGCCCCTCCCGAAGCTGATGTTCAACATGACGAAGTTGCACAGCAAGACCCAGACACTATAGAACAAACTGAAGCAGAGATACAGGAAGAAATAATAGATGTTACAACTGAAGATGTCCCGGGAGAACCTTTACCAGAACTTCCATGCCCAGCTGCCTGCCAGCAGGTCCCAACAGGTGGTCAAATAGGTGCTCCGTGTGTTTCGAGTGCAACATGCGATAATGGCGCTACATGCATACCACAGTCAGAGGAAAGTTTCGGCGGAAGAACATATACAGACTTTTACAAAGGTGCATGCATTCTTTATGGTCCCGACCCCACAGGATGTGACCCGGAAGTTCCAACCAGTTGTCCTGATGGTTCTGTTTGCGAGTACATGGGAGAATATATGGGACAAACATATCACGGGTGCTGGGATTCATGTATTCCAGCAGATACTTCGAGGAACCTCTATGATTACAACTGCGGGTGCAGACCTGGTTATGCGTGCGATATAACTGCTGCAGTATGTTTCCCTGGATGCTCCAATAATAACGAATGCTGTGAAAGATGGTGGGATCTTAATGGTGATGGTAATAGGCAACCTGACGAAGTAGTTGCAAAAGAGGGTTGCACGAATACCTGTGATGATGGAGGACTTTTCTCCGGTGGATCCGAAACCCTTTGTTCTGCAACTTTTAATTGCATCAACAACGGTGACCCGACCAATCATATTGGAGGTCCCTGCGAAGGAGATGCCTGGTGCCCAGCAGACGGAAGATGTCTCGACGCATTTCGTTATTCAGACGACCCCGCGGATCCCACTTTCCCTGGTGGTTATTGCATAAAAGACGGCTGCAATTATGTTGGAAGAGGATGCACTGACCAGGGTGGAGCATGTGCCGATTTGGGTAGTGCTGATGACCATTTCTATACCTGTGTCCAGCCATGTCATTTTGGTAGGCACATTACCGATGATAATTACGAATGCAGAAAAACTTCAGGCCAGGAATATGCATGCTTCCCTCAAATACCTTCTTATACGGGATACAATTTCTGGTACACAGCACCTGCTGATGGTTCCGATGGTTGGTGCTGGCCAGGTAATTTCCATCCAACAGGCACAGGGGACCTTGGAGATTCCTGCACAAAAGATGAGGATTGTGCTTTTGCATCCGAATTTGGAATTGGATTCTGCGCTCAATTCAGTTCAATTCCTATGAGTCCATTCTGCTCTGCACAATGCAATGATACAGTGGCAAGAGGTATGGCAATATGCGGTGGGGATATTGCTCCTGATGACCCGGCTAACAATACCGCTAAAGGTGCATGTTTCTCAGGTCTTTGCTGGGAAGGGTGTGATCAACCCGGTGCAGCTCTTGGCTCGAATGGTTGTTCGCTACCTGATAACGCTTGCTATCCTGCAAGTATGTTCTCAACATCTTTAGTCGTTGGAAATGGCTTAACGGCTCCTCAGGGAATTTGCATACCAAAGTGCATTAACGACACATGGTGTTCGAACATGTGGTCAATTGCAACTACATGCAATACAACTTCAGGTGTTTGCGAATAATAAACAGGATTAAATAAAAAGAGACATGTTTATCTGGAAAAAAAGACCTCTAAAAGTCAATAGAAGAAAAACCGCAAGGCGAAAGGCAGCCCTCCGTTCAAAGTTCATGCGTAGAACTGCTCGAAGAAGAAGTTAAAAATCTGCTGCAATGCCTGCAATTTTAGAAAAATCATCAAAGAGAAAGAATTAAATTTTTTGTTTATTTTCTTTTCTTCTACTCCATTAAATTTTGAGTGATTCTTTTTTTGTTTTCTTTTTTCCCTTTTGCGCTTTTTTTCTCGTGGGTCTATTTTTATTTTTTAAAGGACGAGAAATTTTTTCAATCATTTTTGTTTCGGTTGTGCTTTCAGGAGTTTCTTTTTTTTCTTCCGTTATTTCCTGAGGTTCTTTTTCACAAATGCTGGTAGAAGGTCTGTCCCAGTCATGTTCAGGTTCTGCTACTCGATAAAAATCATCATCACTTTGAACATCCTTTTTAACCATCCATGATAGAAAATCAGGAACCGGAATATGCCCATCCTCAATGAATTTTGTTGCCCTCGATTGAATTTCCTTTGCAACCCTAATTCCCCCTATCATCAAATCCACTCCTATGACAGGCAAATCTTCTTTCATAAATTTTTTCAAGAGTTCAATCTTAGATTTAAACATTTTTCCCTCCAGATTTAGTAAATACCAAATTTCAATTATTTTTGCCATGAAAATAACAAATAAACCAATGTAAATGCAAATTTTTCCAAAGTAAAAGCTAATAACAGGTAAACTTAAATCTTTATTTCGTAGATTTATTAAAATTTCTCCGAGAAATTTATCAGAGAAATTTTATTAAGAAATGAGAATCAAAGGCATGGACCGCAGTCTGCTTCGCATTTTCGACAGTTTTCGGAGGGTCCACAAACATGGTCTCCGCAAACATCCGGACATGCTCTGCAATCTGCAGGGCAGGTTATGCATGATTCTGCTGGTCCACAGATAGAATCACCGCAGGTCGATGCACATTGTCCACAATCCGCTGGACAGTTTGAACAGTTCTCGGTAATTCCGCATATACTATCCCCGCAGCGGTCGGGGCAGTATCCACAGTCAGCCTGACAGAGTACACAATTTTCATAAGCACCACAGTATCCATCTCCACACCATGGGCAAATACCACAATCCGGCATACAGGTCGTGCAGAACTCTGGATAGGTACAAATGCCATCTCCACAAACAGCAGGGCAAAGACCGCAATCCCACTGGCAACTTATACAACTTTCAGAAGGACCACACTTCGCATCTCCGCATACATCAGGGCAGGCACCGCAATCGCTTTCGCACCTCCAGCATGATTCAGTTGGACCACAGACTCCATCTCCACAACTATCCGGGCAATGCCCGCAATCAACTGGACACCCAACACAGTTTTCTGTCACGCCACAGTGACCATCACCGCACACATCCGGGCAGTAGTCACAATCTTGTGGACACGACCAGCAGTCTTCCCCTTCTTCACACTCCCAGTTTCCGCATCCAGGACATGAACCGCAGTCCCACGGACATGTTGAGCAGTTTTCTGTTGCCGCACATACATTGTCTCCACACCATGCAGGGCAGGAACCACAATCTACTGGACAGGTATAACAGAGTTCTGATGTTCCACAAATTCCGTCACCACAGGTATCAGGACACCTTCCGCAATCCTGTTGGCAGGAAGCACACGATTCAGTTATCCAGCATATACCATCACCACAAATATTACACATTCCACAATCATACCAGCAACTACTGCAATCCTCAGTTGCTCCACAAACGCCATCACCGCAGGTATCAGGACATAAGCCACAATCCTGCGGGCAACTTGCACATGTTTCGGCGAGTGTGCAGAACCCATCACCGCAGGTTGGGCAGTTACCGCAGTCACGAGGGCAGGATGTGCATGTTTCAGAAACAGAGCATCTTCCATCGCCGCAGAGGTCAGGGCAATTTCCGCAGTCACGAGGACAGGATGTGCATGATTCTGTCCATGCGCAAATTCCATCACCGCAATTGGGCGGGCAAACACCACAATCATGCGGACAGGAGGTGCATGTTTCACTTCCTTCGCAAACATAATCACCACAAATTGGTGGACATGCTCCACAATCCACCTCACATTTTACACATGATTCTGTAGAACCACAAATGCCGTCACCACACAAATCTCCACAATTTCCACAATCCGAGGGACAATCATTACAACTTTCAGGGTAACCGCAAACGCCATCACCACAGGTAGGGGGACACCATCCGCAATCCCATGGACAGGAATTACAGGATTCAGATGACTGGCATCTTCCATCACCACATGTTACACATGGTCCACAATCAAGCCAGCAATTGGTGCAGTTTTCTGCGGGCTCACATATCCAGTTTCCGCATTGTCGTGGACATGAACCACAATCCCGAGGGCACTCTTCGCAACTTTCAGAAACACCACACACACCATCTCCACAGAAGTCAAGGCATGGTCCACAATCGAGAGGACATGTCTGACATGATTCATCTATTGTGCACCTGCCATCGGGACATGTACCTGGACATGTTCCACAATCCCATCTACAGGTCATACAACTTTCAGTAAAATCGCAAACCCCATCTCCACAAATTCCAGTGCATTCCCCGCAATCTCCGGGGCAGGAATAACATGTCTCCGAGGCTCCGCATGTTCCATCACCACACTCGTCTGGACAGGCTCCACAGTCAACAGGGCACGAAGAACAGGTTTCACCACCAGTGCACCTTCCGTCACCGCATCCCGGACAAACTCCGCAGTCCTCCGGACAGGAAGCACATGTTTCCGTTGGTCCACAAATCCCGTCTCTGCATACATCGGGACATCTTCCGCAATCTGCTGGACAGGAAAAACAGGTTTCGAATGTTCCACATATTCCATCACCACAACCTGCAGGACAGCTGCCACAATCTGCAGGGCATGTAATACAACTTTCAGTTGCACTGCATATTCCATCACCACATCGATTCGGACACACACCGCAATCAGAAGGGCAGGAGTTACAATCTTCTGGTGGAATGCAACTACCATCACCACAACCCGGGCACGGACCGCAATCTTGAGGACAACTGAAACATGTCTCAGTTACACCGCAAATCCTGTCCCCGCAGAGGTCAGGACATCTACCGCAATCGGATGGACAATCCCTGCAATTCTCACTAACGCCACAGATACCATCTCCACATCGGTCAGGGCAAACTCCACAATCAACAGGACAGGAATTACAATTTTCAGACGGAGAACAGATTCCATCTCCACAGCCCGGGCAATTTCCACAATCAATTACGCATGTAAGACATGATTCTGCTGGACCACAAACCCCATCACCGCAGCGGTCGGGACATGACCCACAGTCAGAAGGGCAATTCAGACAGGTTTCACTCAGTCCGCAAATTCTATCTCCGCATGTATCAGGACATATTCCGCAATCTTCCGGGCATGTGGTGCAGGATTCTCCTGATTCGCTTCTGCAAACTCCATCACCACACCCTGGACATGGACCACAATCAATTCTGCAAGTTGAGCATGATTCTCGGGGCTGGCATATTCCATCTCCACAAACAATCGGACATTCTCCGCAATCGACCGGGCAGTTTAAGCATGTTTCCTGAGGATCACAAATAGAATTTCCACATCCAGGCGGGCATTCTCCACAATCAACCGGGCAGTTTAAACAGTTTTCACCACTACCACAAACTCCATCTCCACAACCCGGGCAATAACCACAATCCTGAGGACATGTTCCACAACTTTCATTTTGAGAGCAAATTCCATCACCACATCGCTCCTGGCATTGCCCGCAGTCTTCAGGACATGAAGAACAACTTTCGGACGAACCGCATATTCCGTCACCACAACGGTCAGGACATAAACCGCAATCCTCGGGACATGTTGTACAAAGTTCTCCAGAACTGCAAACACCATCTCCACAACCGGGACATGGTCCGCAATCCGTTCTACAATTCATGCAGGTTTCGAAATCTTCACAAACTCCATTTCCACAATAATTACAAGAACAATCCTCAGGACATGACTCGCAGGATTCCTCAAAACTACAAAAGTTATCCCCACAAACACTATTAGAAGTTCCTACTCCTCCCCTGGAACAAAAAGTAAAGGCAAAAGAAAAAATGAAAAAAGCGGAAATAATAAATAACAGTAGAGAAGGTGAAAGGCTTTTAACTTTAATTTTGGAATTTAAAATTACAAATTTTGTAATCTCTAAAAATAGAATTTTTCGTTTTTTCATTTTTTTCCTCTCTTTAAAATTCATTATAAACGTTCATGGGCAAATTTTGCCCACCCCCAGAAATGAAAATTTAAATTTATAGATTCCTGCTTCCGCAGGAATGACTTTTTATCCTCACGAAAGTAGAAACCTAAATGACCTTCCTCTGTCATTCCCGTCCCTGTTTTCACAGGGATAAACTCCAGCGGGAATCCATGATTGTTTCTTTGTCATTTTCATTATAAGTTTATTTTTATTTTGTTCAATGTAAATTTTAATAATGGTTATAAAATTAACACCCAAAAGACTATTATAAAAATTGCAAATTTATTTTTCAATCTTTATTTAATTTCTGAAGATTTTACAAATATAAACTGACCTCTCCTGTTAGCATTGAAACAGCATATAAACTTAATTACTGATAAATGTGATGAAGTTTGTTTGACGGCATTACATGGTATTGATATTATATTATTATAATAATAGGAATGTTCATTACAAAGAAGGATAACAATGGGACATATCCGCACAGACATAACAGTAAAAGGGAAAAAATCTTCAATAGAATTAAAAAATGTGCTTATTGACACCGGGGCAACTTACACAGTTTTACCAGAGGAAGTGTTGGAGGAGGTGGGTGCATGGGGACCTATGCCAGGAGTTGAAATAGAACTTGGGAATGGGGAAAAAGTCACAACCAAAGCATATGGAGTGATAATAAGGATTGAAGATGTGGAATCGCCTGCGATAAGTATTACCTTCAAAGGAGCTAAAACCGTTATCGGTGTAGAAACGCTGGAGTCAATAGGTTTGAAACTCGATCCAACAACAGGTAAATTAGAGTTCACAAGACCGAAAGGTTTAGCATTTTTCTACCGATGCAATGGAACTTCGACAATTACATTTTTTGATTAGTAACTTTTTATTTTGTGAAGGTTTCTGCTGAGGAAAATTTTAAACATCCTTCCACCACTTGGCAAAAGAAATCTCACACCAATAAGATACTCATCATTTTCTACAGATTTTACCCATCTGACTTCCCCGAGAAATTTAACCCTTTCAAGTTTTGAATTCATGGATTCCAATTCAAATTCGAGTTCCAAAATACTTTCTGGCTCCAATTTCTGTTTTACCCTGAGTAAAACCCCTCCATATCCCATCCTCTCTACAAGTCCGTTTTCAGGATTTTCTTTCTTCTCAGGAAAAAGCATGCGAAAATACACTGAATGCGGATTTTTGGGTTGCCCACTCATTAACTCTACTGCTTCATACCCCATTCGAGCGATTCAACATACGCATCCACACCAAGAGGCTCACCTGTAGATTTAACGACGAATTCATCCCATTTAAGACTCGAACCCAATCTAAAAACATTATCAATCAAAAATTTACCGAGTTCATTTTTCCCTCTAAAAATGACTTTTATGGGATCGGATTCACCTGCTTCCTTAGCAAGTCTCTTTTGAAGCTGGCACTGGAACATCTGCCCTATAATATAGTTATGATAATAAACGGGAGCACTAACTATATGGTCTTTTGTCGCCCAGTCAGGCATATTTCTATCAGGGGGTCTATGAATTTCCTGATATTTCTCGACTAAATCCCACCACAATTTTGAAAGGTCCTGCTCTGGATTTTCATAAAGCATCTTTTCAAAGTAATACATAACCAGACTCCAGCGTGCAAACACAAGCCTCCCAAGTGCCTTTTGTTTCAATGTTGGAATAGTTATTTTCTTCAAATCTTTGTCACCTAATCCCAGAGTTTCCTTTAACCAGTACGGGTTCTTTGTCATTTCCCCAAACAATTGAGCAATTCCCTCTGTTGTGAAAATATGAGCTGGCTCTCTCAATTCCCATGGCATATCAGGTGTATAGTAACTATCATAAAAAGCATGTCCAAGTTCGTGAAGAAGTGTTTCCATCCATCTATCAGACGGAGTTATATTACACAAAACTCTTATATCAGGCTCCTCTCTATCTATAGTAAAACAGAAAGCATGCTCGCTCTTACCGGGTTTAGGTAAAAGGTCACTTCTTTTGAGAATCGGCTCAGGGTCAAGACCAAAACTCAAATAAAATTCCTTAGCAATCGCTACTATGTCTTTATCTTTGTAGTAAGCATCATAATCAATTTCCGTCAGTTGTGGTGGTTCCTGGAAAAACGGGTCAGAATAATGCCATGGCATGAGATTTTCTGGTTTTATCTTAAACTTTTTTGCTAAAACCTTATCGAGCTGAGCCTTATATTTCTCAAAAGGTGCTTTTGTCTTTGAATCAATCTCCTCAAATAGAGCATCGAGCATTTTCGGGTCATACTCCTGAAGGAATAATTGCATTTCTCTGTAATTGTTAAATCCTAATTTCTGAGCCGCTTCATTACGCAATTTTATCAGATTTTTAAGTTTCTCAGAAACAAGATTTCCAACCTCCTTATGCGCCTCCCAGACTTTTTTTCGCATGGCAGAATCCTTCGATTCCTTCAAAACATTCATAACATCGTTTCTTGAATACTCCTTTCCATCCACTTTCCCTCTAAATGTGTTAAAAGTTTCTTCAATTTCTGTAGAAAGTTTGACCATTTTTTCCATCAAATCGGAAGGAATCTGATTTTCAAGAAATCGAAGATAAATGAGTTCCAGCTGTCGCTTCAGGAATGGTTGTTTTATCTCACCAGATTGAAGAGCCTCCTTTAAAAAACTGAATTTCTGAGGGTCAGAGAGGTATTTCTTCTTGGCAATAGTTGCCTCTTCCATTTTTTTGTAATAATCACCCCCGGTCGAATATGCCATCCAGGAAGCATAACTCTCTTCCTTTTCGAGTTTTTTCATATCCTGTGTGTATGATTCTAAAAACTTTTCAAACTTTTCCGTCATTGTCATTTCCTCTTTCGTTTCTTCAACTGTTACATGGGTCTCAGTTTTAACACTTTCCTTTGGATGAGTCGGACCGATTGTTTCCTTTTTCTGCCCACAGCAAACAAAAAATGGGACCCAAAACAGCAAAATTAAACCTATTAGTGCAAACCTTTTTTTAATAACATTTTTAATTTTCATTTTTCAATACCTCCTTTCTATGGTCATCAGTTTTTCAAACTTCCTACTTCTGCAATTCTTCCCTTATTCCGAGTTCCTTCATTTTTATTTGAAGGCTCTTTCTACTAATACGAAGCAGTTGTGCTGCTTTTGTAACATTCTTTCCGGTTAATTCAAGAGCTTTCAAAATATATTCCCGTTCAATCTTGTTTGTCTCAGCTTTCACAACTTCTTTGAGGTCACAAATTTCATCCTCCTTGAGAGATATTGTAGAAGGTAACTCCCTTATTTCTGAAGGCAAATCATCGATTCCAACTATTCCATCCGAATCAAAAAGTACAGCTCTTTCGATATAATTTTCAAGTTCCCTGATATTTCCCGGCCATGAATATTCAAGAAGAAACTTCACCGCTTCATCGCTAAATTCAGATACATTTTTACCGAATTTCATATTAAAGTTTTCAAGAAAATATTTTGAAAGAGGCATTATGTCCTCCTTCCGCTCTCTTAAAGGAGGAAGATGAATATTGACTACATTCAATCTATAATAAAGGTCATCACGGAATGTTCCCTTTTCAACTGCTTTTTTTAAATCAATATTTGTAGCAGTTATAAGCCTTGTATCCACTTTTAGTGTTTTTAAACCACCCACTCTTTCAAATTCCTTATCCTGCACTGCCCTTAGAAGTTTTACCTGCATTTCCAGAGAAATCTCTCCTATCTCATCAAGGAAAAGCGTCCCTCCATGAGCAAGTTCAAAGCGACCCGGCTTGGATATTACAGCACCTGTAAAGGCTCCCTTTTCATATCCAAAAAGTTCACTTTCCAGTAGTTCTCGTGGTATAGCAGCACAGTTAACCTTAATAAATGGCTTGTTTACCCACCTTGACCTTGCATGAATCTCCCGTGCTATGAGTTCCTTTCCTGTTCCACTCTCCCCTGTAATTAATACAGTTGATGGGGTGTCAGAAACTTTCTCAATCAATGAATAAATTTGAAGCATTGCGGGACTCGATCCCACTATTCTAAGGTCTGTAAAAGAATCCTTTGGTTTTTCCGGAGCACCATCGAAAGTTTTCCGTCTTTCAAATCTTGGCTCTCCTCTTGCAAGAAGTGCAGTCTTTATTGCTTTTCCAACAATAGAAGTTAATTCTTTAAGTTCAAAAGGTTTTGGAATAAAATCAAATGCTCCCGCTTTTACAGCCTCGATTGCTTTTTCCACAGTACCGTAAGCTGTAAGAATTATCACCTGAAGGTCAGAACGCATATTGAGTGCTTTTTTGAGGAGCGTAATACCATCTATTTTCGGCATTTTGAGGTCGGTAAGAATAACATCAACATATAATTCTTCGAGGAGACTCAAAGCCTGCTCCCCATCATACGCCTCTACTACCTCATATCCCTCCCTTTTTAGAGCAGAAGAGAGAACTTTCACCATATTTGGCTCATCATCTACAACCATTACTACAGAAGATTCCTGCATCTAATTTCTCCCTTCCCTTAAATTAAACAGAAGTTGTAAGTTTTAAATTGTATGCACACTTATTGCACAAATTGAATTTATTACCTATAATATTTTTATGAAAAAAACAATTCGAGTTTGTAATTTAGTCATTTTCATATTAATTTTTATTACATTAATAACTTTTTATCCCGCAGAAGAAAACGCTTCACAGATTATTAAACTCTCTTTTAAAGATATCGTAAAAAAATCAGATGTTATAATATTAGGTAAAGTAATCTCAAAAAAAAATATCCCTAATAAAAATCTTCCCTTAACAGAAACTCTCGCAAAAGTTTTAGATTGTGTAAAAGGATGCGACAGGATAAATGCTCAAGATTCTGTGGTGATTGTAACACTTGGGGGTAAAGTAAATGGTGTAATAGTCAGAGTAAATGGAGAAGCTGAGTTTGAAATCGGGGAAAAATTTATTGCATTTTTGCGTTTTCAAAAAGAAAAATTAAGGGTAGTTGGGATGAATCAAGGAAAATTGAAAGTAGAAAAAGACAAAAAGGGAGGCAAGGAAATGGTAATCCTGATGGGAAATTACCATTTCGCAAAAATTGAAGGAAATGTTGATAAAGAAAATCCTCTTCCTCAGGAACCTATGCCCTTTGAAGTTTTCTGGCAAGCTGTAAAAGACGAAGTAGTCATTCATGACACTACCTTCTCCAACACCTCCACAAATTCACCAGCAAAAACCACATTTCAATTAAAACAATAAAATGAGGCAACTATGAATTCCATAAGATTTGGATTAATTTTGCTCTGTTTTCCCCTGAGCATTTCTACTCAGGCACTCTCATGGAAACAGGCATCTGCTCAAAATCCTGACGGGAAAACCGTTTTTTTTCATCAACCAGATGATAAGATACCATGGAAAATATCATCCAGAGGATCAGATGATATTGCAGATTTTTCCGCACTCGAATCTTCCATAGAAACAGCGTTCAAGACATGGAACGATGTAGAATGCTCAGATGTGGAATTTGTAAAGGAAGGAATTACAGATAATGGATGCGATCAAATAGGTTATAATCCTGATGGAGAAAATGAAAATTTAATTACATGGTGCGATGACTCATGGGACCCAGGTTACCCGCAAGAAGCACTTGCTCTTACAGTGGTTTCATATGACGAGGAAACTGGAGAAATACTGGACTGCGATGTTGCCTTTAACGGTTATCTATTTTCTTTCGCTGTACTGAATGGAGAAGATTGTAACGGACTTCACGACATACAAAACACAATGACACATGAAGCAGGACATATGTTAGGGTTTGATGAAAGCAATGTACCTGGATCGACAATGTTTCCATATACTCAACCATGCGATACTTCCAAAAGAACCTTAGAAATCGACGACATTGATGGATTGTGCACCATGTACCCTTCAGGTAAGAAACAAAACGGATGCAAAATTGAAGTTGCAGATGAGTATCATGATTTTTCAAACCCTCATGAATTCTATTTAAAATTCATCCTTGTTTTTCTAATATTCGTAATCATGCGGAAAAAATTTTTCCAACACTGATTTTAAACGCATCAAATCGTATTTTGCCATTTCATGATTGATGAGATTGAGATAAAAAGCCATTTCAAAAAGTAAATATTTTTTCATGCCGATAAAATCATAAATTTGCAAAACCAATGCAAAGCAAATCCCCATAAAAAGATGACTTTCTGAAATGATAAAAGGAAATCCTGATTTACAGATTATGTCAAAAATGGACTTTACAGCGCTTTAGATTTTTTTGAAATTCCCAATAGTTATGCATGTATGAACATATGTACTTAAAAAGTCCAAAAAAAATTGAAAAAATACCTGTGCAAAAAACCCTTATATTTCAATAGTTTATTAAAATTCTTTTTCCGCATCTTGAAATACAAGTCTACCCATGATTTTAAAAAGAGACTCACAAGCGATTATAAATGGGATTTTAAAATGACAATGTCCACACATGATAACTCTTTCCCCGATAAGTGGAAAAAAATAGAGGCACTGATACAGGGAAAAAACCGAAAGAGTCTTGATATGTGGCTCGGGCAAATTCATAGCGTTAAAATAAAGGATGCTGAAATTGAAATCACCGTACCAAATGACTTTACCAGAGAATGGATTGAACAAAAGTACGGAAAAATTATAATTCAAGAATTAAGTAAGCTTGATGGAAAGGATTATAAACTCAAAATCATAAGTAACTCTTCTGACGGAAATGGAGCAAATGCTTCGTTTCTGCACAAATGCAAAAGCAAAGTTAAACAAAAACAAAATTCTTCCGAAAATTCTTTATGGGAGGAAAAATTTACTTTTGCAAATTTCGTTACAGGAGAATCAAACAGACTCGCTGCGGGCGTTGCCAGAATGGTAGCAAGTGATGCAGAAAACACAGTTTCTCCAGTTTTTATATATGGTGGAACAGGTCTCGGTAAAACTCATCTCCTTCGAGCAATATTGAACGAAAGGCGAAAAGCAAATAAAGCACAGGGAGTTATTTTCCTTTCTGCAGAATCTTTTATGAATCATTTCATAGAAAACATCTCCTCTGGAAACATGAAGGAATTCAGGGACTATTACAGGAAAAAATGTGAAATACTCCTTATTGATGATATCCAGTTTATAGCAAGTAAACAAAAAACACAGGAAGAATTTTTTCACATTTTCAACGACCTTTATCACTCAGGAAAAACAATTGTTATCTCCAGCGATAAATCTCCGTCAAATTTAGAAAAAATTGATGAAACACTCCGCTCAAGGTTCGAGTGGGGTATAGTAGCAGGAATTAACCCTCCTGAATTTTCTACCAGAATAAAAATAATTGATTATAAGGCTCGAAATCTTGGAATTGATCTATCAGAAGAACTTCGGAATAAAATTGCCATGTCATGTGAAACTAACATCCGGGAAATCGAAGGAGTGCTAACTAAAATTCAAATACAATCGAAAATTTATGGAACGAAAGAATTCGATAAACTTTTAAAAGAAGCGCTATCTCATGTAACTCCCAGAGGGGTAGCAAGAGTAACTCACGAAGATATCATCAGGCTTGTTGCTGAATCATATGGATTGAAATCATCGGATTTAAAAGGGAGGGGAAGAAATCAAATGGTGACATTGCCACGGCAAATTGCAATGTACCTATGCAGAGAGTCACTCGGGATGTCCTTTCCAGAAATAGCAAACAAATTTGGTGGAAAAAATCATAGTACAATTGTGAGCGCTTACAAAAAAATACAAAACCTCATAGAAAAAGACCTCTCTTTGCTTTCAACAATAGAAAAACTCGCGGAAAACCTTGGTCTTAAAATTTGCGATCGCAATGAAAATCAAAAATCGACATTGGGTCGGTCAGCCTTTAAATCCGCAAGATGAGCAGTAAAGTTAAGAAAATGAACAACCATCCTGTCAGGAGATATTTCAAGTAAAGATATACTGCCAGTATCAATTTTTATACTCCAGAAATTTTTCAAGGGAATCTGTAACAACATGCAAACGAGGAGTTTACAAACCACTCTATGGGTTACAACTACTCCACATAATCCACATTGATTCTTTTTTATAAAGGATAAAAACAGGTTTAGCCTATCAACCACATCGCTAAAATTTTCACCCCCTGGAAATTTTACTTTTTGAGGGTTTCTTTTCCATTCTTTGAACAACTTTTTATACTTTCTCATAACCTCCTTCTCAGTTAGACCCTGCCAGCGTCCAAAATCTATATCAATAAGCTCTCTTTTAATAACAGGTTCAAGATTCCTTGTCTTTCCAATATGCTGGGCTGTCTGAACAGCCCTGAGTAGCGGACTTGAAAAAATAAAAGATAACGAAATTCCTTTAAAGAAATTTTCACAGAGTCTCCCTTCCTCATGACCTATCAAATTCAAAGGAGGGTCGAGCCTGCCACGAAAAACTTTTTCTTTGTTCATTTCGGTTTGACCGTGTCTTACAAGATAAATCAGAGCGCTTTTTTCCATACAAATATTTTTACGAAAAATCTGTGGTAAAAAACAATGATTTTTTTAATTTTTTAGTTTGACAGATTGATAAAATAAATTTAGATTTAGGGAAATTTTGCAAATTGGAAAAGGGGAAATTTAAAAAGGCGGAGAAAAGGAGTTAAACCAATTATGCAAAAACACGAATTTAACCTGATGAACTTTTTGAGTGATGACATGAAAGATTTTATTGAGATAATGCCATTTCATATGATGAGGATGCTCGAAGGAGAAAGGGGAGCATTTAAGGATACTATGAATTTTATTTCGAAGGAAATTGTAGCATTTGGATCCGCTTGGGCATACACTCTGGTTAAAATGAACCCTTATTTAATGCTCAACCCTTTCGTCGGAGGTTTCTTAAAAAGTAATGGCAATAAAGAGGACATTTTGCAATATTTTAACCGAAAAAGGGAACAATTGCTATCATTCATCGAAATGAAAACTGGGAAATACGACGAGGAAGTAGAAAAAGAATTTGGCTTTCAGTTTGATGATGGGCAGTGGATGAAGTTAGCGGAAACTCCACGAGTTGAATTATGGTTGGTGAGAGATTTCAAAGACATGCGAGACAAAGTGCCACTTATTATGATTCCACCGATGATTTTAAATCCGGGAGTCCTTGCATGGGAAAAAGGAAGAAGTTTCGTTCATTACCTCTCTGATAGAGGAATTCCTACTGGTGTTATAGTAAACAAAGACATACTCAAACATGTGGAAGTTCAGGACATGAGCATGGAAGACCACATCCTCGATACACGGGAAATGTGTATTGAGGCAGCAAAATACTTTGGGAATACCCAGGTGATACTTGGTGGATATTGCCAGGGGGGCGAGTGCTCATTAAGAGCACTTGCTACTGGAAAACTGAAGGGCGTTGCTGCTTATGGTCTTCTTGGAGTGGCACCAATTGACCCTACTGATGTTGGTACACTTTACGATAATTACCACCACCTTCCATCGAAAATAACCCTTGATGACGCAGCAGTAATTTTGCCTACCGGAAGAAAAGTGATTCATGGAGATATAATGAGAGCTGTCATTGAGTACGGCAATCCTGAAGCCAACAATCCATGGAGCCAGATGTTAAGGGATTTGATGATGTGCGATAATGGAAAACCGTCGAAAGGTGCTCTCAAAATGTGGTACTGGCTCAATAAGACACTTCATTTGCCATATAAAATCATACAACTAACAAATCTAACATACAGATATCCTATTATCGATGGCGTGTATGGTTATGAGTTGTTTGGCGAAAGGCCAGACCTCAAAAAATTGGGAGAATATGGGGTAAAATCGCTGTTTGTAGGAACTGCAATGAAAGACACACTCGTCAAGCAGGAAGCATCTCTTTTTCTTGTTACACTTCTCAGAAACATTGTTGATGTTACTCTTTGTCAGTATAATAAAGGTCACCTTGGAATGGTTCGTGATTGTGTCCTTCCAAATTCTGATGAACCGCTCGACGGCTACTCTTTAAAAGGACAACCAGGACCTGTTATATGGTACAGAGAAAAGGTTCGGCGTTATCCTCTTGCTATATAAATCTTTTATATGAGGAAAAAACAAAAACTACTTTTAATCATAGTTACAGGATTTGTAGTATTTTTATTCAGAACCTATCCAGCTAATTCACAATCCACACGCATAGATTCTAATAACTATGTCATTGATACATATAATGGGCTGCAATTAGGATCGCTTCGGGTAGTATCCTTAGGAGGTGCCTACACAGCAATAGCGGAGAGGTCTCAGGGAATAGAGGCAAACCCAGCATCAGTTGCTCAGAGGGTGTGGTATTCACAATATCTCTTTGATTACGATGTTGGTTACGCATATCTTAAGCCCGGACTTTTCGTTGGTGAAGATATGGATTACGATAACGACAAAGACAGAAGTTTTGATTATAGCAATTTTATTGCTGGTGTTCTTTTTGCGTCTCTGCGAGCAGGATCAGCAGGAGGAGGCGGAACTACAAAAATCCAAAGGTACATACTTGTGGATGGAAGTGGACGACAGGCAAATGTATGGCATGGAACCGTAGATGTAGCATTCGGCTATAATTTCAAACAGGATTTTATTGTGGCAGGAGTTGGACTTCAGTTTGACTTTTTAAACATCCATGTACAGGAAATGAAAAATAATTCCCTTGGGTTTTTATATGCAGGAGCAATAGGAGGAATTTTATTTCGAATAAAGAGAATACCACTTAGAATAGGCGCAAGCATTCACCTGCCAATGCCCGGGGTTCACAAAATGTGGGATTATGGTGTAGTTGAATGCACCAAGCAAAATGGTTCAACAATAAAAAAAATTCTTTCAGGTGAAAATTGTAGCAGTGAAGGACTTGCAATTCCAAATGGTATCTCTCATCCATGGACATTCAGATTGGGTTTTGCATGGTTTATTGGAAAACTCCCATGGAACGAAGATTGGAACCTTGAAAAGCGAAATTATGAATATTCCAATAAGGTTCCAATGACCGATGGAACTTATGCATGGTCTCCGTGGCAAACAGAATATTTGATGGGAAGGAGCGAAATAGACAGGCGATACATTTTAATTTCATTTGATATAAACCTGGTAGGAGGAACAAAAGATGGAGTTGGAATGGAGGGTTTTTTGACTCAAACATGGAAAAGAAGCACAGAATCGCCGACAGTTTCAATTCATGGTGGTATAGAATCCGAAGTATGGGCAGACAGACTCATTATAAGGCTTGGGGGCTATGCAGAGCCATCGCGATTCAAAAGACTTGGATATCGTGGGCATGGAACTTTTGGTTTTGATTTGAAATTATTTTCAATCTGCTGGGGCTCCTCAAAAATGACCTTGCGTGGTTCAGCAGGGCTTGACGCCGCCCCCGGTTATTTTAACGCAGGTTTCTCAATTGGTTTCTGGAAATAAACCGGTTCTCCGTTTTAAATGTTAGTGCCGGAGGCGGGAGTTGAACCCGCATGGAGTTAAACTCCACCGGATTTTGAGTCCGGCGTGTATGCCAATTCCACCACTCCGGCTTTTTAGGTTTTTCCGATACTTACAACTATTTTAGTATTGTTTATATCGTTGCTGGTGTCCAAATAGTGTCCATCCAAAACCTTAACTGCCTCTTTTTTATGCGATTGCGATAAATGTGAATACCTTAAAGTCACGCTAAATGTTTTATGCCCTAAAAGTTCCTGAACAGTTTTTAAATCCACTCCATTCATAACTAAATGCGAAGCGAAGGTATGACGCAATGTATGAAATGTAGCACCCTCTATTCCGGCTTTCTTTAATGTTCTCTCAAATCCAACTCGAGGTTCTTTCAATGGCTTTCCCCTGTTTGTAAAAAAGACATGTTCAGAATCGTTCACATTTTTACCCTTAATCTTTAAAAGAATCTCCTTAACGGTCACATTCATCGGAATCTGTCGTCCTTCTCCACTCTTAGAGGTTTCCACATTTATTATATTCGAAACAAAATCGATGTTTTTCCATCTTAATGCTAATAGTTCTCCTTTCCTCATGCCTGTATTTAATGCCACTATTACCAGAGGTTTTAGATGCACTGGACAATACTCTATAAGTCTTTCACATTCTTCCTGGGAAAGAAAACGAGTTCTTTGATTATTTTCTCTAAATAACTTCACCTTTCGAAAAGGATTTGTCAAAGTAAAACCCCACTCAATCGCTTTATTAAATAAATGCCTCAAACATGCTAATTCAATATTTACTGTCCTTGGAGAAACTTCTGCTCGCCGTTTTGCTTTATAACCTTCAATTGCAAAAGCGCTAATATCTGGCAATGTTTTACCAGCAAAGAATTTTTTTAAGTGCATGAGACTCAATTTATCTCTCTCCCATGACCGCTTATTCACCTTCGACCATTCCAGATACTTATCAATCATTTCTTCAAATGTAATCTTTGGCACTTTCTTCACATCCAGGAACTTTCCCTCTGCAATTTCCACCTGTCTTTTCTTTAACGCTATCTCCGCCAGTCGCCTGCTGGGACCGACTTTTTCCCTCTTTCTTCTACCCTTGAAGTAATAGTCAATATAATAATTATCGCCTTTCTTAAAAATCGCCATGGTTGTTCACCTCCTTTCTAAAAAATTTTGAGGAGGCATCCAACTTCCCCGAAGACACCGGTATTCTGTTTTCAAAGACCGCCTTCTCCGTCGGGAAATCAAATTCCCTTCGGATATTTAATATATTTATATTACTTAGGTTCATAGAAATAGTCAACTCTTTTATTTGTTTTGCTTTGTATGAGTTATTCATATTTTATCCTACTTATGTTTATTTAGTGTCCATCTATCAAGTAAATTCAGGACGCTAAAATTGAAAGTTGAAACTCCTCGCAAATTGAGGATTTTCATACTGGCTTTTCAACCCCCTTTTCTGGACAAGCATGATTAAAACTATTACCCCCATCTTGAAATGAATTTTTAGACGGATTTGGGACGGAATTAATAAGTTCTTTAAGTCGAGCGTGCACCGTGCTTCGTGCCGTTTTGAGCTCCCGTGCGATTTCTCGGATCGACCTTCCCGCCTGGTAAAGACTGAGTAATCTTTCCCCCACAATAGGAGTTCTTCGCCTACCCAGTTTTTTACCTTTTGCCCTTGCTCGAGATAATCCCGCAACTACCCTTTCTCGAATAAGCGCCCGCTCAAACTCAGCAATAGCTGCAACCATCGTAAAAACCATTTTTCCCACTGGAGTGGTCGTGTCGATATTTTCCGAGTAGGAAATGAAGTCAATTCCAATCGCCCTGAATTCCTCAAGTGCTTTCAGAAGGTGCGTCGTGGAACGAGCAAATCTATCAAATTTGAAGACGAGAACCACATCGAATTTTCTTTTCTTTGCATCTGCCATAAGGCGGTCAAGCTCAGGTCTTTTCTCAATTGCGCCTGAAATTCCGACCTCATTATAAACTTCAACAATGGTAAATCCCCTTCGTTCAGAATATTGTTTCAAAATTTCAAGTTGCATGTCCGTGTCCTGCTCCCGAGTGCTGACACGCAAGTATAACGCAACTTTTTTATTTTGATTTTCCGTCATAGCACGCCTTGTGCCCCCAATTATTTTCTTTCATATACTTTGCAATCGCTTTTTTTTCTTCAGGAGAATTTACTTCAATGACCTCTCCGCACACACAACAAGGATAACTAACCAAATATTTTTGTTTTGCAGCTTGAAAACCCTTGTTATAGGCTGACTTCTCGTTTGCCTCCTGAACTTTTTAATTTTCTCGAACCAGTTGAGATAGACTTTTTCCAGTAGTTTTCTGAAGTTCTTTTAGCTTCTCAAAAACATCTTTAGTAAATCTTATTGTTACTGCAGGGTGTTTTTCTCTATAACGATAAACAGCAGGCGGATAATGCCTCTTTGGTCTCTCGATTTGCATATCCGTTTTCATATCAATTGCCATATAAATTATGATACTTTGTAATACTAAGTGTTACATACCATAGCAACATATATGGTGCTTCATAAGCGCTATCGTCAATAAATTCTAATAAACTTTGTTTTTTTACTATACAAAGTTTTTCCATGGATATTTATAATAAATAAAGCATAGAGAAATTTCCCCTTGTATATTACTCAGTTCTTCATAAGTGAGCTCGCAACTGTTTTAATTCAGTATAGTCTCACCTAAAAAAATGCTAACGCATTTTTTCAGGGATACCCCCCCTCTATATCCCGCCATTGCATAAAGGGAGACAGGAAATTTTTACATGCCATAATATTATCTCCTCTTCGATTCCTTGATTAATTCTCGAACCCAACTTGGAAGCAAATTGTATTCAACTTTTTGAGTTACTACCCTTTTGACAGGAGTCTCCGCATCATTATCATTCTCCTTTTTCAACTGTTCCATGCGTGCAACTTCCTCTTCCTCGAGCAAAGGTGGCAAGCCTAAATCTACCACGCCACCACCCTCAAATTCGATGGTGTCAAAAT
>Ga0123519_10005323_pt1 | contig 20551 bp, 21 predicted proteins | sample YelNatPaOPRAMG02_FD_87396 | JGI IMG/M metagenome (GOLD analysis project Ga0123519, IMG submission 87396) | Hot spring microbial communities from Yellowstone National Park - Yellowstone National Park OP-RAMG-02 (version 2) | ecosystem: Environmental > Aquatic > Thermal springs > Hot (42-90C) ...
AGCTCGATAAAGAACAGAAGAAGTTCCTCAAATATAATACACTCTTTGGGAAAGAGCTTGTGGATAGTGTCGCCCGATTGTGTGTAATGAATCTCTACCTGCACGGCATTGGAGGAGAAGACCGCCTGTCCGGCGGACAGGAAAGTCCCATCGAAGTGGGTGATTCACTTGTTTCAGAACCGAGAGAGAATTACGATATTGTCCTTACCAACCCGCCATTTGGTAAGAAGAGTAGTATCACCATTGTAAATGGTGAGGGGAAGGCAGAGAAGGAGGCACTTGTGTATGAGAGACCGGATTTCTGGGCGACCACATCCAATAAACAACTCAATTTTCTGCAACATGTAAAATCCCTTGTCAAAATAAATGGCAGAGTGGGAATTGTCGTCCCCGATAATGTCCTATTCGAGGGTGGGGCTGGTGAGGTTGTCAGAAGAAAACTCTTGACCGAATGCGACCTGCATACAATCTTAAGACTCCCGACGGGTATATTCTATGCACAGGGAGTCAAGGCTAATGTCCTCTTCTTTGATCGTAAAGCTGCGAGCGAAAAAGTATGGACAAAAGAGGTCTGGTTTTACGACCTCAGAACAAATATGAACTTTACCCTCAAGACCAATCCACTCAGGTATGAGGATTTACGGGAATTTATTGACTGTTATAATCCCGAAAATAGATTCAACCGAAAGCCCACATGGAGTGAGAAGAATCCAGACGGGAGATGGCGTTCTTTTAAGTATGATGAGATTCTACAAAGGGATAAGGTAAACCTTGACATCTTCTGGATCAAGGATAAAGGTCTCGAAGATGCGGAGAATTTACCTGCACCCGAGAGTCTGGCGGAGGAGATAATTGATAACCTCGAGTATGCCCTCGAACAGTTCAAGGAGATAGAGTCCACACTTACGGAGAAGAGGTGAATTTTTAGATTTATTGTCTGAGGTTGGGGTAGACTGCGTTCTGGAGAGATGGTGTTGTAAATGAAGAAGATTTGAGGTATAGAATGATAAGTGGCCTCGTGAGATAAATTTATGAAACAAGATGAATTCAAAATAACGAAATAGTTATTTATAGGTCAAAAGAAGGGCCAGAATTAAAGGTACATTTGGAAGAAGATACTATTTGGCTCACGCAAGCACAGATTGTTTTGCTTTTTGGAATCCAAAGACCAGCGATTACTAAACATTTAGAAAATATTTTTGCCACTGGTGAATTAGATGAGAAGGAGGTTGGTTCCATTTTGGAACATACTATTCAGCACGGTGCCATAAAGGGGAAGACAAAAACCAAAAAAGTTAAATTCTATAATTTGGATGCTATTATTTCTGTGGGTTATAGGGTTAATTCCAAAGGAGCAACTCAATTTCGTATCTGGGCTACCAGGACTCTTAAAAAGCATCTGATTAAGGGTTATACCATCAACGAGAAGCACCATTAACGGCTTTGAGGGAGGCTGTCGTCAATGCTATTGCTCATAGATTTTTACTATAAGTGGCATTGTAAGTGGCATTGTAAGTGGCATTGCAAATATAATCGAAAAGTTTATTGACCGATGGGGATTTTGGTTGTAAGATATGAGTATTATGGAGGTGTTTATGAGTATTAGTATGAATAGGTATTTTTTGGTTTTATTGATAATTTTTGTATATTCCTGTACAGTTTCCATAGATGGTGCCCCCTGCAATCAAGAGTCACAAAACTGCCCGGAGGGTCAGTATTGCGGGAGTGACGGAGTCTGTCATAGGGGTAATCCTGAAATAAAGGATGTCTATGCCGTCGGTGATACGCATTCGTCTCGGGATATATCGGACATCTCGATGGATACATATAAGGATGTGGGGGAGGATTCTCTCGATGCCTTGGATGATGTTATTACTTATGGTGATACCGAGGTAATTACAGATGTCCTGTCCGATGTTGGCTGTAAGGATGAGTGCAGTGCCAATAATTGTAAGAGCAAATCCATTTTACTATTGTGCAAAGATTGGGACAATGATGGGTGCAAAGAGGCAAGAGAGGTTACCTGTGGAGATAATTCGGAGTGTATAAATGGTGAGTGTGCTTGTATTGCTCCATATAAGGATTGTGATTCGGATATGTCAACAGGTTGCGAAACAAATACCGATGAAAATCCATCCAGATGTGGGAGTTGTTCCAATGATTGTGGTGATAATTCTGTGTGCAACAAGGGAGTCTGTGGTTGCATCTTCCCTTATAAGAACTGTGATGGGAAGTGGTCTGATGGCTGTGAGGTGGATCTGTCGTCTGATGAGAAGAATTGTGGAGATTGCAATAACGATTGCGGTGTAAACGCAAAATGTAATAATACTAATTGTGAGTGTCTGTTTGGATTTGCAGATTGCGATTCTGTTAAAGGTTGTGAGATAGATCTGAACTCTCCTTCGACCTGCGGCTCGAGTTGTCAGAACTATATCAATTGTGGACCGAATTCGGTCTGCAATAACGGGTTCTGTGCCTGTAAGAGCGGATATGCAAACTGTATGAATGGCTGGATTGATGGCTGTGAGGTAGATATCCTGAAGGATATAAATAATTGTGGTGAATGCAATCACAAGTGTCAGCCCAGAAATGTCAATAATGCATTCTGTAATGAAGGGAGCTGTGATTACGATTCCTGCAAGAATAATTATATAGACAAGGATCTCGACAGGGAGAATGGTTGTGAATTCTGGACCAACTTCCCCAAGAGGTATCGATATACAGGTACGGGCAACGAAATACCATCGGTCATTGTGGATGCTGATAATGGCTATATCCTGGGAGGAGATATCGTCAACAATGCTATGTGGATATTACGGGTGGATAGTAATGGAGAGATTTTATGGCAGAAGAGTATTCAACTGTATGGTGAGGCACACTTGAAGAGCGGAATTCCTCTATATGATTTAAATGGCGTATTGGACGGATACCTCTTTGCTGGCACGCTCAAGAATGCCAACAGGGTGGATGTGTTCTTGCTCAGAGTAAGTCCCGAAGGTATCTTGCAACGGAGCAAGAGTTATTTCGTGGCAAATTCGAATGATGTCTTTGATGTAGGCTCTGTAATCAGGAAGGTATATAGAGGTACGATAATCGTATCGGGGTCTTATAATAGCAAACCGATGGTAATGTTGGTGGATACTGATTTGAATTTCAAGGGTGCATTCTATTATCAGCAGACTAACTTTCAGCTGGAAGGTATATTCAGAGATGGTGTCTTGAGACCGATAGAGCAACAGTATGTGTTGACGGGTGAAATCAAATTGGCGGGGCGTTCCCAATCCTTCTATCAGGTGTTATATATGGTACTGTCGAATGATGGTGATGTGGCAGATCAGGATATATTTGGTATTACCGGGAGTCATTTTACGGGCAATTCTATTGCGGGATTCGAGAGCAATGACAATAACTATGCAATCGCTGGATCGAGAGAGAATCTGCAGGATGGGTTGAGTGGTATGGTCTATATCTATAACTATCAGTATAAAAAATGGGAAAAGGTTGTTAGGGTTACTGTTCAGGATCCTTCTGGAAATAGTCTGCCGACATCCCTCAATAAAATATGGAAACACCCGGAATATCCCGACAATCTGATTTTTGGAGGAAAGGTCGATATCTCCTCGGGCAATTCGGATGCCTTGCTCGGAATCCTTCCAGCAGGCTTCGATAGTATTGGCCAGATAGTTGCAATAGGTTCGGTCAAGAAAGAGTATCTATCGAGCGCAGTCGTGAATGATAAGGTGGCATTTGTTTCTCCAACAGATTCATATACCTCAGATATCGATATGATGGCTGTGAGACTGGAAAATGATCTGAAACTTACCGGGGCAAATTGCGATAAATCATTTTATAAAATTATGCAAGGATCTATTGAAAAGTTGAGTATATCATCGATTCAAAAACCATCTTTCAATAGGTATGATATATCGAACATCAAGGTGCAGGACAATCTGAATTCTTATGCTAATGCCAGTGGTTCGGCAATCAATATATGCGCCGAGCCTTTCAATCCATAAGGTTCAGTTAACATTTGCAATTACTGTATATTGTGATAATTACTTCCATTTACGAAGTATGGGAGAAATAAGGATTCCACATAATGTAAGTCTTATAGTCAGTATCCTCTATAGCAGGGAGGAGATGCTACAGCAGGCTATGAATCTACTCAACGATAGATTCTTTGGCGGAGAGTTGTTGTCTTTCTCCCAACTGTTCGATTTTTCGGATTACTACAACGAGGAGTTGGGGACGCCCATTTACAGGAGATTCTGGAGGGCAGACAGGCTATTTCCAAGGGACTCTCTGGCGGATGTTAAGTCTCAGACCAATGAGATGGAGAGGCAGTACATAAGAGAGGGGAAGAGACAGTTCAATCTGGACCCCGGATTTCTCTCTGCAGAAAACTTCATACTTGCCACCACCAAGAACTATACGCATCGTATATATCTAAGGGATGGAATCTATGCAGATCTGACACTCGTCTATAAGGAAAAGGGTTTCAGGACCCTCGAGTGGACATACCCCGATTATGCGGGTGAGGAGATTCGCAATCTCCTGCGAATGGAGAGGGAGAGGTATTTAGGATTGTTGAGGGAGTAATATGCCATTGAGAAGTATGACAGGATATGGTGTCGAGATATTGAACAGCGGATATTCCGTAGAACTCAGGTCACTTAATGGTAGATATCTGGAGATGAATGTAAAGATACCTCAGGAACTGTATCGACTGGAGAACATCTTCAGAGGCATATTGAGGGAGTATTTCGTAAGAGGCAGCCTCGACCTGAATATATCCAAGAGATATTCCGAAAAGATAGTAGGGATACCCAGACTCAATACCACCTACGCAAGGCATTATATCGACATTCTGAGAGAGATTTCGAATATGAGCAATAGCCCCGTGGATTATTCAACCTTGTTGCAGATAAAGGACATAATATATATCGATATCGATGAAGAGAGTATCTCGAATGTGGCAAAGTCTATCGAAGAGGGCATCAGGAGCGTATGTGAAAAAGTCCTGGAGATGAGGGAAAACGAGGGAATCGTTCTCGGGAATGAATTGCAGAATAATCTCATTGGTCTCAAGAGACTCAATGATAATATGAAGACTATGAAGATGAGTCAGAATGAGCAGGTGAGAAGGGGGATATTGGAGAAGGTAGAGGAGTTCTTATGTGAGCACAAGGTAGACAACGGTAGATTCGAGGAGGAGATCCTGTACTTTGTCAATAGACTCGATATCTCCGAGGAGGTGGATAGGATAGACAGCCATATAAGTCAGTTCGAATCCCTGTTGAATGAGGGGGGTTCTGTCGGGAGGAGATTGGATTTTCTTTGTCAGGAGATTTTGAGGGAGTTGAATACGATTGGCTCCAAATCTACACTGATAGATATAAAGAGGTCTGTGATAGAGGGCAAGGACATTATAGAGAAGATTCGGGAACAGGTACAGAATATAGAGTGAAAAAGCAATATGAATATTATTATCCAGTACGACATCTGTGGATATTTGATAGATGGAGATTTCTTATATGAGGAATAGAAAGAATGGTTTACTTGTTGTCTTGTCTGCAGTATCGGGTGCGGGTAAGACCACTGTTGTAAACGAACTCATAAAAAGGGATGATTCGTTTGTGAGGTCGGTTTCCTGTACTACGAGGCCGAGACACGGTAATGAAGTAGAGGGTGTGGATTATTTCTTTGTGAGTGAGAAAGAGTTTCGGGATATGATAAAGAAGAGGATGTTCCTCGAATATCAGAGTGTACATTCCTATCTCTATGGGACGCCGAAGAGATTCGTATTCGATATGCTCGATGAGGGGAAGAATGTGATTCTGGTCATCGATACCAAGGGTGGATTGAACATCAAGCGGGCATTCAGTGATTCTATACTTGTCTTTATGCTCCCTCCGTCGCTTTCGGAGTTGATTAAGCGATTGGATATCAGGGGGAGGGAATCTCTATCGGAGAGGGAAAAGCGTATTCGGAACGGCAAAGAGGAGTTGAGAGATGCCTTCAAGTACGATTATATCATTGTCAATGACCGCGTGGATAGGGCGGTGGATGATATAAAGGCAATAGTTCGTTCCAATCAACTCGTTGCAAGGAAGAATCGTGAAAAATTACTCGAAATAATAAAGGAGTATGGTGTATGAAGAGAATGAAGGGATTTATAATCGTAGTTGGATTTACTCTGTTGTGTCTTAACTACGCCTCTGCAAATCTATTCAATGTACTGGGAGGTGAACCGGAGGATTATTCTCTGAAGGAGATGAAGTATTTCAATTGGACATCCCTGCAGATAATAGAGAGCTATGTGGATCAGAAGAGGGTAAATGCCTATGAGATGTTCAAGGCGGCGCTCCGCGGGGTGGAAAAGGCAGTGCCCGAACTTGTCATAAAGTTCAATGAGGATACCCTGAATCTGGAGATGAAGATGGGCGACAAGGTCGTATCCAAGAAGCTCGAAAAGCGGCCGACCGTTCTGTGGGAGAACACCATTTTGTTGAAGTGGGTATTCGATTTTGTCGATGACAATATAAGGGACAGAAAGAGGATATATGAGGTGGAGTTCAGCGCCATCAATGAGATGCTATCGGAGCTGGACCCGCACAGCAATTTTATGAATGCAACCCAGTGCAACGAACTTCGTATATCTACTGCGGGTAAGTTTGGTGGCCTCGGAATAATTATTCAGTCAAAGGGTGGGTATGTAACCGTAGTATCCCCCATAAAGGGAACCCCCGCCTTCAAGGCGGGCATAAAGTCGGGTGACAGGATAATCAGGATAGATGAGGAATCAGCCGTCAATATGACCCTCGATCAGGCAGTAAACAAGCTCCGTGGTGAACCGGGTACGAAGGTTACGGTATATATACTCCGCGAGGGCTGGTCCGAGCCAAAGAAGTTCGTCCTGACAAGAGAGGAGATCAAGACCAGGAGCGTCGAGAAGCTACTCCTTTCTGACGAGTCTAAGAAGCACAATGTGGCTTATATAAAGTTGAATGGATTCAGCGATGAGACATATGAGGATGTGAGAAAGGCGTATAAGGATCTGAGAGATGAGGCGAAGAACAAACTGGATGCTATCATTCTGGACCTTAGAGATAATCCAGGTGGACTTCTGGATGCGTCTGTCAAAGTATCGGATATGTTCCTCAGGAAGGGTACCATAGTATCCACTCAGGCAAAGGATGGAGAGAAGGTTGAGGAGAAGGTAGCAAATAACGATAACGATACTGATATAGACCTACCGATGGCTGTATTGATAAACAGGGGGTCGGCATCTGCCTCTGAGATTGTGGCGGGTGCATTGAAGGACAACAACAGGGCGGTAATATTGGGGCAGACCTCGTTTGGAAAGGGTTCGGTTCAGATACTATATGACAGGTTGGCATCGAGGGAAGAGGTAGAGAATCTGAAGGATTATAAATTGAGCGAGCCTATGAAGGATTGTCTCAAACTCACCATAGCCGAGTATATGACTCCGAGGAATGTCTCGATTCAGTCTATCGGGATTACCCCGGATATCTATCTCGTGCCTCAGATTGTTCAGAGATATTCGATGAATATGTACTATTTCCCGCGGTACTCTTCGGAGGTCAAACTGGAGAAACACCTCGAGAGTTCGCGTCCACCGGAGGATAAACCATTCGTAATACTCCCGTATGTATATGAGAGGGATCTGGATGATGAGGATCTGGATGACCCGTATTCGCAGGACATAAAAGAGGATTTCGAGATGAGATTTGCCAAGGAGTTACTCCTGAGTGGAAAGAGTAATAATCGTATGGAGCTTATCGAGACGGCAAAGAGACTGAGGGAAACATATTACAATACGGAGAGCAGAAAGTTTGCAGAGATGCTCAAGAAGCGTGGAATAGATTTCTCCGAAGGGGAGAGCGGGAGCCTTAATCTGGATCTCAACATCACATATAAGAAGATTATCTACAAGAACGCCGACAAGAAGGAGGATTCCAAGAAAGAGGATAAGATCGTTGAAAAGACAGTAAATATCGGCGAAGGGGAGATAAGGGCAGGCGATGACTATTTTATGAATATCAAGGTAACCAACAGGTCGGATAAACCCGTATATAGGTTGAGCGGTATTATCGAATCTCAGGACCCTGTCCTCAATGGGAAGGAGATGTTCTGGGGTAAGATCGCCCCCAATGAATCCAAGGATTATGATGTAATAGTAAAGCTCTCCAAGTCCTTTCCGAAGGTGGCGGTCCCTTATAAGATAAGATTCCTCATAAATGGCAGATATCAGGAGAAGGAGTTCGTAAAGGTGTTGAAGGTTCAGGATCTGCCCGAACCCCGCTATGTACTCACATATAACATCTTCGACAAGGGTGAGAACTCCAACAATAACCAGAAGATAGAGAAGGGGGAGACGGTAACTATCAAGACAGAGGTCTATAATTCGGGCGAGGGTGAGGGATTCAATCCGAGGGTTGCTCTGCAGAATCAGTCAGGGAAGTCGGCATATCTGAAGAATGGTATGTGCTCTTACAAGTCCTTGAAGCCGACGGAGAAACAGGAGTGTGACCTTCAGTTCGTAGTGAGGGAAAAGGTAGATTCGGATTTGAAGTTCAAACTATATGTCTCCGATGATGTTGTCTATGAGGATGCCGCGGTAGTGTTGAATCTCCCATTTATGAAGCCACTAACCCAGGTCTCGAAGGGCAGGGTGGATTTGCCTATTATCAAGGTGGTATCTGCGCCTCTTCAGGAGGTGGTGGATGCCAAGTCTGCACAGATAGTATTCTCTGTCTTCAACCTCAAGGGTGGTGAGGATATATATATCAGGGTAAACGACAATAAGGCATTCTACATCCGTAATTCCAACAACAAGGCTACCATAGAGAACATCAAGGCAGAGATCCCTTTGAAGGAGGGATTCAACAATGTCTATATCTTCGTAAGGGTCAGCGATGACCAGTATGCGTATAAGCGGGTTGTGATTACCACGCCAAAGAAGTTCGAACAGAATGACATCATAGCGACGCAGAATAATTAGATTTGTCTTGTACGATATTGAAAAAAAATCCTGTTGCAATTGGTTTTGTGTTGTGCTATAGAAATAGCCTCTTTTTTGGAAAGGAGTAGTTTCGGCTATGGCAGTTAGAATTAGACTCGCGAGGATAGGTGGTAAGAAGCAGCCATCATACAGGATCATCGTAACGGATTCAGAGAACATCAATCTCAGCAATCATCTGGAGCAGATCGGTTTTTACAACCCAAGAGCGGAGAAGGACAACATCAAGATAGACCTTGCAAAATACGATAACTGGATCAAGAAGGGTGCAAAGCCTACTGAAACAGTAGCAACCCTCATCAAGGCACTCCGCAGGGCAAACCCGCCTGCATAATTAAATAGCATTGAAGTTATTTTTGGATTCATTTTGTTTTATGTTACCAATCAACCATCAACAGTGGAGGTAGAAGATGAAGCAATTGATTGAGTTTATCGCAAAATCCTTAGTGGACAAACCAGAGGCCGTAGAGGTCAAAGAGGTGGAGGGTGAGCAGACTTCCGTAATCGAACTGAAGGTCGCAAAGGAAGACCTTGGTAAAGTAATCGGTAAACAGGGTAGGACTGCCCGTGCAATGAGGACGATTTTGAGCGCAGCATCTACAAAGATGAAGAAGAGATCTGTCCTCGAAATTATAGAGAACTAAAATTCACCTCGAAGATTATAGCCGGTGGAAGTAATATTTCACCGGCTTTTTTATTTAAATGGACCCGATAATCATTGGCGAAATAGTATCGGCTCACGGTATAAAAGGTGGAGTCAAGGTATATCTCTACAATACCAGAGACCCCATAATCTACAAGATCGATTCTGTTTATATCGGGGACAAGAATAGCTATAGATTGTGCAAATTATTGAAAGCCAGAAAGATCTCCGATCGGTTTTGCATACTACATCTGGATGAGATATGCTGTAGAAACGATGCTGAGTGTTTCAAGAGAAAGTTCATTATGATTACGCCCGAGATGCTTCCGCCAATCGAAGAGGGCTATGTCTATATCTCTCTTTTGATCGGGAGCTGTGTGTATGACCAGAATATGAAGGAGCTCGGGATAGTAGAAGATTTCATTGATACCGGGGCTCAGTTACTTATGCTCGTGAGACACATAAATGGCAGTGAGTTTATGGTCCCCTATGTGGATGAATTCATAAAGCGGATAGATTCTCAGAGAAGGCAGATAGTAGTCAATGTCATCGAGGGGCTTATCGAATGAACATATCGGTTATAACCATCTTCCCGGAGATGTTCGAGTCCCTGAAATACGGCATAGTTGGTCAGGCGTTGAAGGAGAATAGATTCACATTGCATATAGTCAATCCGAGGGATTTTACAGATGATGTCCATCGTACAGTAGATGACCGACCCTTTGGAGGGGGTCCCGGAATGGTGATGCTGCTCGAACCGTTGGTCAAGGCAATCAACTCCGCCGACCCATCGCATAGCTTCAGGAGAATACTGATGTCCTGTTCGGGGTGTGTATACAATCAGAAGAAGGCAAGAGAACTCGTTGGGCTGGAAAATCTGATGATAATATGTGGCAGGTATGAGGGGGTGGATTATAGAATACGGCATTTCATAGACGAGGAGATTTCTGTTGGGGATTATGTGATGTCGGGTGGAGAGATCGCTGCGATGTCGGTGATCGATTCACTCGTGAGGTTGTTGCCCGATGTAGTTGGCAATCCGGAATCTACTCTCGAGGAGTCATTTAGTGAGGGACTGATCGAGTATCCACAGTATACCCGGCCAAGAGAATTTATGGGTTACAGGGTGCCAGAGGTCCTCTTCTCGGGGAATCACAACAATATCAGGCGATGGCGGAGATATATGTCAATAGTGAGGACGAGGAAATTAAGGCCGGATTTATATGAAAAATTTTCCTTGACTGATGAGGATAAAAAAATTATATCGCAATTGGAGGCAAGTTATGAAGACAGTGAAGACAGTAATGAATGCAATTGAAAAGAGACAGGTGAGAGAGGATATCCCGGATATCAGACCGGGAGATACTGTGAGAGTCCACCAGAAGATCTACGAGGGTGAGAAGGAGAGGATTCAGGTATTCGAGGGAGTGGTCATCAAGAGAAAGAGGGCTCACAACAGGAGTTCTATCACCGTCAGGAAGATCTCCTATGGAGTGGGTGTAGAGAAGATATTCTTTATAAATGCCCCAACCATCGAGAAGATAGAACTGGTACAGAGAGGAAAGGTGAGGAGATCGAGGCTCTACTACCTCAAGGAACTCAAGGGCAAGGCTGCAAGGATCGAAGAGGAGAGATGAGGTCATCTCTTGTCAAGAGATTCTCTCATAAGTAGCAAAATCGAGGATTCTCTCAGAAATCAGGGATATAGTACCATTGTAGGTGTAGATGAGGTGGGCAGAGGACCGCTGGCGGGTCCGGTAGTCGTATGTGCATTGATATTGCCGATCGATCACAATATATCCGGTATAAAAGATTCCAAGAAACTATCAGAGAAGGAGAGGGAGGAGATAGCGGAGGAGATAAGAAAGAGGGCGATTGCCTATTCGATTGCAAAGACAGGGAATAAGGGAATAGACAGACTCAATATACGAAGGGCAACGCTATACACAATGAAACGGGCAGTCCTGAACCTGTTTAAGAGGCTCGATAAGATGCCCGATCTCGTCCTTATAGACGGGAGGGATAGTATAGCACTCCCTGTGGAATGCCGTGCGATAATAAAGGGGGATATGCTGTCGGAGAATATCGGGGCGGCATCGATTGTGGCAAAGGTGTACAGAGACAATCTGATGAAGAAACTGGACAGGAAATTCCCCCAGTATGGATTTGCCATCCACAAGGGATATGGTACCCGAAGTCACTACGAGGCTATCAAGAGATTCGGGATATGTGAGATTCACAGGAGGAGTTTCAGACTCTACTGATGACCAATAGATATCAAAAGGGATATTCTGGTGGATATGCTGAGGAGCTCGTGGTGAAGTACCTTATGGAAAAAGGTTATAGGATAGTCGAGAGGAATTATAGATGTCCAGTGGGAGAGATAGACATAGTAGCGCAGAAGGATGAGTATATCTGTTTTATTGAGGTAAGGTCTCGCACCAGTAGTGATTATGGAGAGCCATATGAGACTATTACATATCCGAAACAGAGGAAGATTTGCAAAACTGCAAAGTATTTTATCTCTCAACACCCCGAGTATTATAACAAATATTCTTTCAGATTCGATGTTGGCTCTGTGATATTTACTGGTAATACGGATTACTCGATTGAATATATCATTGGTGCATTCGAGTCGATTGAGTAATATTGTTGATTTTTTCTACAAATTGGTTATTATGTCGATATGTTTTATGGAGGTCATTCGATGGATACCAAGAGATTACTGTTTGTACTTTTATTCCTTCTCTTAGCCCTTCCTATATTTGCCGGGTCGATATTTCTAAATGGAGTAAAGATAGATGGAGTAAGGGATCAGGAGTTCAAGGCGGTAAATGTCAAGATAGACAAAGATGGAAATATCCTGATTTCTGCACCACAGTATATTGTAAAGACATCCGATAATGAGCCTCAGAAACCAGCTGCACCCACTCAGGCAAAGGCATACTTTCTGGTTACACAGATTTCAAAGGATGGTAGAGGCGGGTATGATATCGATCTCTTCATAAATGGCAATTGGGTAAAGAAGATTACCAATAAGGATGAGCAGATCGTTATGGACATGACCAAATATATGACCAACGGCAAGAATACCATCAGGCTCACCGGCGTCAAGGCGAAGGATGAGGCTGCAAACCCTCAATCTCAGGGCTTTACAGAGGTAATTATTGGGGAGGGGACCGCAGGAAAGAATAATGTTGTCATCGACAAACCTCTGGTGGATTATAAGTTCCCATCAAAGGATGCAAATCCTGTTATCAAGGATTTCGAGATAGAGGCACTCGTAAAATAGTATGTATCAGTATGTATCCGACAGACAGGTATGGGCACTCAAATCAGAGGACATCATTACTCTCTATCTGAGTTCCAACAGGATACAGATATCGAGATATAGCGGTGGTGTGGCAGAGGGCAGTGCCTTTATATGCGGATTCAGGAATATGAGGGATTCGTTCTCGATGTTCATAATGATATACTATCCATCTCTCAAAGCCTATGATTATTATTTCTGGGACAATGAGGACATCGAGCTCGACACATATTCTGAGGCTGAGGAGGAGGCGGTTGCGTTCTGTGAGAATATGGGATTCATAATGAACAACACCCATTTCAGAATGGCGTCTTCGGAAGAACAGAGGATGCTCATTCTGGAGTGTCCCTTTGCATATAGAAATATCAATGAGTTTGATGCCTTCATCTCCAGAAGGGCGGCAGTATCAAAGGAGATTAAAAGACCAATTAGTGAGGTATCTGATAATGATAAAAAAGTCGTTCCACAGACCAAAAACAGACAAAGACCACTATCTGCTGAGATTTCCTCAGATGCCTTTACGCGTAAGCTGGCTCGCCTGCTTTCTGCTTTTTAGTCTTTCGATTTTTATCTCGGGTTGCCCTGCATCTTCTCAGAGGGATGTAAAGAACTCCCGAATAGCCTACGACCTGGGCTGTGATTATATGAACAAGAATCAGGGTAGGGCGGCTTTCGAGCAGTATATCAAGGCAGTAGAACTCGACCCTGAATTCGCCGATGGACACAATGCGCTCGGGTTGATGTATTTTGGTATGAAGGAATACGAGAAGGCAGAAAGGCATCTGAAGACCGCAATAAAACTCAATCCGGATGTACCGGATTATTACAACAATCTTGGGAGGGTATATTCGGAGGTAGGTAGATACAAAGAGGCGATAGAGAGCTTCAAGAAGGCTATCAGTTTTCTCGTATATGCCACGCCGCATTTTGCACACGCAAATCTGGGCTGGGCTTATTACAAGAATGGTCAGGAAGAGGAGGCATTTAAGGAACTCAATACGGCATTACAGATATCACCCAACTTCTGTCTCGGCTACAGGTTGCTCGGAATAATCTACTCGGAGAAGAATCAGCCCATAGATGCACTCAGGAATCTGAATAAATATCGGGAGTACTGTCCCGATGACCCGGAGCCATACTTTATGATAGGTGAGGTAAAGAACAGATTCCAACTCGCCAGCAAGGATGAGGTTATCTCTGATTATATGAAGTCGCTTGAGAAGAGACCTGTATTCTGTCCATCTATAAAGGCTCTGGGGAATCTATATTACAATGGCAAGAACAACCAGCTTGCACTGTCATACTATGAGAATTTCATAAGTGCCTGTGGGGATGATGCAGAGGTATTTTTGAATATTGCTGATTTGTATTGCAAGAATGGAGATAGGAATAAGGCAAGGGTATATCTCGTATCCTGTATAGAAAAGTGGAAGAATACCAATTACTCCTCCAGTTGTCAGAAGATGCTGGAAACTATCTCACAATGAGTATCGACTCAGTCAGATATGATGAGACAAGGCATAGCGTGGACATAAGGGGACAGAGGTGTCCATATACATTCATCAGAGCGAGACTTGCATTGGAGCAGATCGAGATAGGTGGTGTACTCGATATCCTGCTCGACAACAGGACTGCGCTCGAGAACCTCCCCCGCGCATTTATGTATCAGGGGCAGGAGTACATCGAGACAAGGGTTGTATCCGATTCGGAGTGGATAATAAGAATCAGGAGGAAGAGATAGGATTATGGATTTTTCCGATGGACAGATAGAGAGGTATTCGAGGCATCTCCTCTTGAACGAGATAGGTGGGGAGGGACAGAAGAGGTTGTTTCATTCGAGTGTACTTGTAATAGGTGCAGGTGGACTTGGCTCTGCCTTTCTGTATTATATAGTTGGTTCGGGTATTGGCAGAGTAGGGATTGTCGAGAGCGACAGGGTCGATTTGAGCAATCTCCAGAGGCAGATTCTCTATAGTACAGGTGATATCGGGACCAGGAAATCATTGGCTGCAAAGAATAGACTCAGTGGATTCAATCCCGATGTGGATATCAGATTATACGACATCAGGCTCGATGAGCAGACCTCGGGCGATATCTTCAATGATTATGACCTAATAGTAGATTGCACTGATAATTTCGAGAGTAGATTCTTGATAAACAGACTTGCTATAAGATTCAGGAAGCCGCTCATAAGCGGTGCTGTGGTGAGATTCGAAGGGAATGTAATGCTCATAATCCCTTATGAGACATTCTGCTATGATTGTGTGTTCGATGATACAGAGAGCGTTGGACAGCAGATAACCTGTGTAAATTCTGGTGTTCTTTCGAGTGCAGTTGGTACTATTGCAACCATTATGGCTACAGAGTCGATAAAGTTTCTTCTGGGACTGGAGACGATAAAGGATCACCTCCTGCAATACAACGCCAGATCACAGACTATTACAAAGACATTTATCAGGAGAGATCCCTATTGTAAGACCTGCTCCAAAGACTATTTGTGATATATCTCGAAGTATGACTTTGGATGTGCACAGGCGGGGCACTGCTCGGGAGCCGAATCTCCCTCGTGTATATATCCACAGTTTCTGCATCTCCATTTGACAGGTTTTTCTGCCTTGAAGACAGTATTCTTCTCGACCCTATGCAGGAGTTCTCTATATCTCTCCTCGTGTCCCTTCTCCGCAACCGATACGAATCTGAATACGGCAGCTACCTCTTTGAAACCCTCCTCTTCGGCAATCTTTGCAAACTCCGGATACATAACTGAGTGTTCATACTTTTCGCCCTCTGCGGCGTGAAGGAGATTCTCTGCTGTAGTTCCAATCTTGCCAGCCGGGAATTTGGCTGTGATCTCCACCTCTCCACCCTCGAGGAATTTATAGAATCTCTTGGCGTGCTCCTTCTCGTTGTCGGCTGTATCCAGGAATATTGCGGCTATCTGTTCATACCCCTCCTTCTTTGCAACGGATGCATAGTATGTGTACCGATTCCTTGCCTGAGACTCGCCGGCAAAAGAAGTTAGAAGATTCTTCTCTGTCTTTGTACCCTTCAAGGATTTCATATCTACCTCCCTGATAAAAAATGCAGTCCAAAATCTATTTGTAAACGACTAAAATGTCAAGGTTTATTGAATTTATTTGGTAGGGAAATTTATGAATGGCTCGGATATTAAAAAAACCCCGTTTCTTCAGATCTCTCTATTAAAGAGGGAAATTTCTCCTGCTTATCTATCTCTTACTTATCCATTTCCCACTCTCTACTTACTCATTTCCCATTTATCCACTTCCCACTTAATCATCTATTTTAGCATCCACCCCTAATAACTGAAACTTTATTACATATGTAATTATTTTCTTGACATAGGTAAAAAGTATGTAATATTTCATAGTCGTTATTGTGTAAATGTTTACAAATTCTTAATGATTAACAGGTCATTCTCAATTATTAGGTTTAATCAGGAAAACAGGTCTTCTATACTCTCTGTCTTAGAGTGCAGGAGTAGCGGTATTGTGTAATTTTCTACACTCTTTGTAAAGGAGTACGAAATGAATGAATTAAAAGGATTTAGTTCGGTATTCCTAACCAGAGATAACCAGATTGTGAATGAGATTCAGAGATTTTTCGAAAAGAAGTGTATCTACCCACACTTCAGGCAGATGGACTCTATGGAAGGGCTGGGAGATATCCTCAGGAGTAATGAGTGGGATAATATAATCTATGACAATGGTATGACAAATGTCGATTTGTTAGAGGTTCTCAAGTCGAGGGAGAGGGAGAGGAGTAGTCTGCCAGTAATTGTACTATCCTCAGAGATGGAGAATGATAATATTGCCGATCTGTTCAAAAAGGGGATAGACAATTTTGTATCGAGGTCAAAGTATGATAGGCTTCTGGATGCAATCTCACAGGAAAGAGAACTGAGGGAAAGGAAGGATCAGTCCAAAAAATATAAGAATCTCAGAGAATTCTCAAATAGGTATGAATTGGTAAGGAGATTTGCGGGCGGGGTCTCACATTCTATAAATAATATGTTAATGGTAATCCTGAACAGTGCGATATTCCTAAAAGATGATAGAGGATTGTTGCCACACTTGAAGGAGGATGTAGAGGAGATACTGAATGCCGTACAGAGGGGACAGAGTTATATAAGGAATCTCCTTATGCTTGCAGGCGGTCATCAGTTGAATATGCAGATAATAGATGTAAACTCCTTTCTATATAAACTCGCAGATAGTCTGAGAAGAGGTGTTGGTGGGAATATAGATATAAATGTTACGAGGTTGCAAAAATCGGTAGAAATAAAGGCCGATGAAAATATTCTCCTTTCTGCCTTTTCGAAAATCGCGGATAACTCAAAATATTTTATGCCAAGGGGAGGGGAGTTTCACATAAAGACCGAATTGGTAGATTTTGATTCACAGGATGAGTTTGTCGAGGCGGCGGGTATAAAGGCGGGAGAGTATGTAAAATTTACATTTTCTGATACTGGTGTGGGTATAGACGAGGAGAGCAAGGCTCATATATTCGAACCATATTATACTACCAAAGGTTTGGGTATCGCGGCAGGACTTGGTCTATCGATTCTATATGGGATAATCTGGGAGCACAATGGGGCAGTCGATGTCGATTCGGAATTGAATAAGGGTACGAATATATATGTCTATCTGCCAGTCTTCAAGAGAGATTCCAAAGAGATATTGATGCCAAAGGTGTCCGAGTATGCACCAAAGAAAAGAGGTTCGGTACTGGTTGTAGATGACGATGAGGATGTGAAGAATATCCTGATACGAGTGTTCTCAGAGGAGGGTTTCAATGTCTCCTCTGCTGTAAACGGTCTCGGTGCTATTGTTATGCTGGAGAAAATGAAGCCCAAGGACCTCGTTGCTCTGGTTACTGATGTAATAATGCCCAATATGAACGGAGTGGAACTCGCGAGGGAGGTCAGGCAGAAATACAAGGATGTAAAGGTAATATTCATCTCGGGTTATCCGGACAATGATCAGGAGGTCTTGAGATTCGAGAATTCTATCTTCATTCAAAAACCCATAAATCGTCAGGATCTGATGAAGAGGGTGAAGGAATTCATCTCGGGAGAAGAGTCCGAGATATCATAGAATCGTATTATTCTTTAAGTTGCAAGCAAGAGAATTTTGATATACATCTCTCTTGATGTGTTCTATGGAAAATCAGAGGATGTAGATTGATTTTAATTTTCGTTCTAAATACTCAAGAGTCATTCTTTTACGAGGAGGACTTTTTATGAAGGACAAGAGGAAGGATGAAGAGGTCTTGAGGTTGTATTCCGAACTTCTCCCAAATATTGCCGATTATGTCGAATTATACTCTAAGAAGAATCCCGAGAATACTGCGATTATCGAATACAATACAGAAGAGGTCGTGAGTTGGAAGAAGCTCAATACATCGGTAAATGCCTTTGCCGCAAAACTACTCTCTATAGGAATAAAAAAAGGGGATATTGTTGCTACCTCGTTGCCTCTGTTGAAGGAGCACATATATCTTATGCTTGCCTGTTTCAAAATAGGGGCAATACTTGCGCCGCTCGATTTGAGGTTGAAGACAAAGGAGGTAAAGTACTCCCTCGACAAGATAAAACCGGTTGCCTACTTCTTCCTCGGCAAGACTCCGCTGATGGACTTTGGGAAGATTGCAGAGGAGTTGATGCCCGAATGTAGTTATATAAAGCACTGGGTGCAGTTTATAAAGGAGGGAGAGCCTATCAAGGGGGCAATCTCTATCAAGGATTTTGCAAAGGATATTAAATGGCAGTACATCAAGAGTCTATTTACCGGGAGTGTGAAGAGGGCAAGGAATCTGGTGGAGAAGCGCAATCCCTGTCTAATAATATTCACAACGGGTTCTACGGGTTCTCCGAAACCCGCCCTTCTATGCCATGAAAACATACTTATTCAGAATATAGGATTGAGGGTTGCCTTCGAGATGACCGAAAAGGATATAATGCTTGTGAATCTGCCACCTTCACATGTCGGATGTGTTACGGAGCAGCTTCTCACTACCCTATATGCGGGTGCAACGGCGGTGATACTACACATATTCGATGCCTCGAAGAGCCTTGATGCGATTCAGAAGTATAGAGTTACAATACTCGGGCAGATCCCTGCGCTATTCAATATGGAATGGAGACTCTCGAAATATAAGGAGACAGACCTCTCGTCTCTGAGATTTGCAATATATGGTGGACAGGCTGTCTCGAAGGAGTTCCTCATCAAGATGAAGGAGATGGCACCTCGAATCGGGACGGGACTCGGGCTAACGGAGACCGCGGGATTCTGTACCTATACAAATGTAGATGCAGATGTAGAGGAACTCTCTCGTGGGATAGGATACGATATGCCAATTACTCCTATATCGGTAAGAGAACCTATGAAGGCGGATGGCTATGCGGGTGATGTCAAGAAGGGTAATGAAGTTGGTGAGATCTGTTTCTCTGGTCCTCAGATATTCTTGGGCTATCTGGGGGATGAGGAGAGTACAAGGAAGACTATCTCGAAGGATGGGGTGTGCTATACCGGCGATATGGGATATTATGATGAGAATGGTCTGCATTTTTCAGGAAGGGCAAAGCTCGTAATCAAACCCAAGGGGTATCAGGTGTATCCCGAAGATATAGAGAATCATATAATCGAAAAGTTGAAGGATAGGGTAAGTATGGTCGCTTGTGTGGGTGCAGAACACCAGATATATTCGGAGGCAATCATTGCCTATGTCGAGGTAAAGGATGGATGTACAGTCTCCGAGAACGATGTCTTCGATGCCTGCCGAGATATTGCATCCTATTCCAGACCATCTTATGTTGTTATCCTGAAGCCCGGTGAGCTGCCTCTCAACCGCGTTGCAAAGACGGACTATCTGAAGTTGAAGGAAAAGACTTCTGAACTGGTAAATAGACTGAGAACAGATGGGAAGTGGGATAGATGATCGAAGAGACTGTATTTATTCTCGAAGCCACATATAACCCGAAGTTTCCTTACAGGATAACCATAAAGAAAGGTGAAGAGATCTTACTCTGTCTCTGGGTTCAGGACAAATGGCCAACAGAGGGCAGACATATCTTCTGTATAAGACAGGGTGGTGATGAGCCGATAGAACCACTCGAGGAGATCGAGAGAGTCCCTGTCTTGTCCCTCTCACAGTATGGAAAGAGGCTGACCATTGTACTCGATAGACCTATTAATAAGAGATCTGATTTTTTATTTATTAGAAAACCATACAGGAATAAGGAAGGCGAGTATGAACAGATCTTCTGGTTTACTCAGAAGTCTATCGAGGAGAAGAGACCATCGGTCAGGCTATATTTCCCGAAAGAAGAGGGACTCGACATAATTATAGACAGCAGAGAAAAACACCCTTATAAATTCAACGGTTGCAATATACAAAGGCAGAGACTCCCTGTAGGGGACTATGCCCTTTTGATAGACAACCAGATTGTATCTGTTGTTGAGAGGAAGAGATTCGATGACCTGCTCAGGATGATGACGAATATGTCGGAGTTGAACCTGATTATCTCAGAGTTGAA
>Ga0123519_10005329_pt1 | contig 20536 bp, 18 predicted proteins | sample YelNatPaOPRAMG02_FD_87396 | JGI IMG/M metagenome (GOLD analysis project Ga0123519, IMG submission 87396) | Hot spring microbial communities from Yellowstone National Park - Yellowstone National Park OP-RAMG-02 (version 2) | ecosystem: Environmental > Aquatic > Thermal springs > Hot (42-90C) ...
CATCTGCAGGAGCGCCAAAGCATACGTCGAACTCGGGCCAATCGCATGCAAATTCCGCATGGACATGTCAGATCGCGAACACAAAGTCCGGAAACTCACCCCGGCTGACGCGCTCGTGGATAATATCCCACATTCTGTCCTGATAAGAACGGCTTGTGTAGAGGCCGAGAAGGGAGAAGGTCAGCGTGGTCGAGGCTCTTGCGCGTCTGGCAGGGTGTCCCGCAAGTCTTCGGGCTGTTTCAGAGAACACGGCTGCAAGCGCCTTGGGCTTTCCGTCTGCGGTGAAAATTCCGCCGTGATTGCTGATGTCGCCGGCCCCGGGCATGTCGAAGGTCGGCCAGTTGAGGAATCCGTTCACGTGCAGGCTGAGTGTTTCTATCAGGGTTCTGGCGTAGGCTGCGTGTTCCTCCTCGGTCCGGTACGGCAAGTCGCAGAGAAAGCGGGAAGTTCCGCCGCCGTACCAGCCGAATTCCTGGACGACGACGGGTTTGCCGTAGTAATCCATGCGGGCATTGCCGACGCACGTGCTGAGCCAGTATTTCAGCGGCTCCCCGCCATCGAGGGGGTCGCCCCGGCCTCCTGGAACGCATTGCCATGCCGGGTAGGGGTGGAAGGTGACGAAGTCGAACAGATCGTGAAGTGCCCTGTTGTGGAACCCGTTGGCGAGAAAGAGGTCCTGGTCCGGCGACAGCCATGCATTGTTGCCCTGGCATATCATGTGCCCGGGATCAACGGACCTGATGACCTCGCACTGCCGTCTGCACCACTCGTATCCGCGGGCGTTCAGATAGTTGCGGAAGTCGTATACGCGCAGATCGAACGGCCTGTCTTCAAATCTCACGCTGCCTGGAACGTCTTCGAACCGGCGGAAGGATGAACCGTAGGCGCGATTCATGTTGTCCACCGTCACATACTTGGCTTCCAGCCAGGCGGGCCAGCGATCCTTGAGGATGCCCTGAATGCGGATGGCTGAGGGTCCTTCCGCGGGCATTCCATGGGGGGCGTCCCAATACAGGAGTTCGTTGCGAAGGTCCCACGCCCATATGGCCGGATGGCCTCTGAAGTGTCCGCAGAATGCCTCCCAGAACGCGCAGTCCCAGTCGAGCTGGCGGCCGCTGTCCGCCAGACGTTCCACGTCGAACCAGTCGTTGCCTCCGATGTATCCCCCAACCGGCATCAGATATATGCCGCGTTTCTCTGCCAGCGAGATGAAAGTGTCCCAGTTCCGGAGACCATCCGGTTTCAGGCCTGAACCAGGATCAAAAACGCGATTCACGCCGATCGGCTGGCGGAGACAGTTCAGGCCGAGGTCAGCCATGAGTCCGAGCCTTCGATCGCAGCCATGTGCGTCGAAATTATCGAACAGCGTGCCCTGGCATGGATGGACCGTGTTGAGAACGTTGCCTCCAACCGGAGTGACCGTCTCATTAGTTCCGTCGAATTCAAAATTCCACCCATCCCTGGATACGCGTATCAGTTTCATTCAGGTTCCCTTCCCGTTCATGCCTTGCATCGTGCCCCAATTAGTTGAACCGCGCGGGACATCTTATACAACCGTGGCTTTTCTCAAATGCAAAATGCCGGTCGGGTTCGAGGCCCGCAGCGCCGGGTGGTCAGGCCGCATCTTGAGCGCAAGGCCCGCTTTGGACAGTCCTTCCTGACGTCCGGGGATGCAAGCCCAAGCATTTTTCTTTATTATCGGTGCGCAGTCGGGTATTTAGACAGGCGCGTTCTGCTCGCAGGTGGAAAGGCAATGAGAATTCTATCTGGAATACAACCGTCTGGAAAATTGCATCTTGGCAACTATTTCGGAATGATGAAGCCCGCCCTGGATCTGCAGGGATCCGGCGAGGTTTTTCTTTTCATAGCCGATTATCACGCTCTGACGACGATTGAGAACGGCGACATGCTTCGCAGGGGCACAGTGGACGTCGCTCTCGATTTTCTCGCGTGCGGCCTTGACCCGAAGCTGACTGTGTTTTTCAAGCAGAGCGACGTGCCGGAAGTGACTGAACTGTCGTGGCTGCTTTCGGTTGTGACTCCCATGGGATTGCTCGAACGCTGTCACTCGTACAAGGACAAGATCGCGCGGGGAATAGCTCCCAGTCATGGCCTTTTTGCCTATCCGGTGCTGATGGCCGCGGACATTCTGGCCTATCAGTCCAACACAGTGCCGGTGGGGAAAGATCAGAAGCAGCATGTCGAAGTGGCCCGTGATCTGGCCATCAGATTCAATAACCGCTACGGGAAGATTTTCACCATTCCGGAGCCTTCGATCAGGCCGGATGTGGCCGTCGTGCCGGGAATTGACGGGCAGAAGATGTCGAAATCTTACAACAACCACATAGAAATATTCGGCGACGAGAAAGAGACTCGTTCCCGCGTGATGAGGATAGTGACCGACAGCACTCCCCTTGACAAGCCGAAGAATCCGGAAAAGTGCAGCGTGTTCGCCCTGTACAGGCTTATTGCGTCTCCTGGCGAGACAGAGGAGATGGCTCGCAAATACAGGGAGGGTGGGTACGGCTACGGCGAGGCGAAGAAAGCGCTGTTTGAGAAGCTTGTGGCCTATTTCGAGCCGTTCAGAAAGAAACGCCGGGAATTGGAGAACAATCTCGACTATGTCAGGGATGTGCTGAAGCGCGGCGCGGAAAAAGCCTGCGCCGAGGCGGAGCGGACGCTTGCCGCCGCGCGTCGAGCCGCGGGGCTGGACTGAAATGCCTGGGCAGGGTGATTACAAGCTGCGGCTGGAGATATTCGAGGGGCCTCTGGACCTCCTCCTCTACCTCATCAAGAAGAACGAGGTGGACATCTATAACATACCAATCGAGAAAATCACCGCCCAATATATGGAATACCTTTCGCTGATGCGGATGCTGGACCTGAACATTGCCGGAGAGTTCATTGTAATGGCCGCGACGCTCATGGTGATCAAGAGCCGCATGCTGCTGCCGCCAGAGGAAAGGCCGGAGGGCCAGCAGGAGGAGGAAGAAGAGGATCCGCGGTGGGACCTCGTACGCCAGCTTGTCGAGTACAAGAAGTTCAAGGACGCGGCGCTCCTTCTTCAACAGAAGGAGATCATGCAGGAAAACGTCTTTCTTCCATTGCACAGGGGGATTGAGACCGCGCCCGAGGACACGGGCCTCGAACTGCATGATGTCAGCCTCTTTGATCTCATTTCGGCGTTCAACGAGGTTCTTAAGCGCGCGAAGCCGGAGCAGATTGCGGACATATACGCTGATCGGTGGACGGTCGCCGACAAGATTGATTATCTGGTGTCGCTTCTCGCGGTGAAGTCCGAGGTGATGTTTTCGTCGCTGTTCAGGCCGGAGGCATCCAGGTCCGAAATAATCTGCACGTTTCTCGCGCTTCTCGAACTCATGAGGCTGCGCCAGGTTGAAGCCTTTCAAGCCGACGCTTTCGGCGAAATAGTGATACGCGCCGCGGTCGGTCCTGCGGAGCAGGACGCGGCTGGGGCCGAAGACCGCGCGGAACGCGATGCCGGACCCGCGGATGCGGGATCGGCCGGGGCAGGGGAGGTCTCGGGGAATGGACAAGACATCGGTGTTGCCGGAACTTAAGGAAATACTCGGCGCGATGATATTCGGCGCCGCCCGTCCGCTTTCATCGAAGGAAATGACCAAATGCATTCTGGAAGTGGCTGAAAATGGCGGCGCTGAAACGGCGGCTTTCAGAAACGTCAGGGAGAACGACGTGGCAGCCGCTCTGGAGGAGCTGCAGGCCGAGCTTCGGCGCGGCAAGCCAGGATTCGAGCTTGTGCAGGTAGCCGGTGGATACAGACTGCAGACCTGTCCGTCGTGCGGGCGGTGGGTGCGGCATCTCCTGAATGTCCAGAGTCGGTCACGGCTTTCGCAGCCGGCGCTTGAGACCCTGGCGATAATTGCCTACCGCCAGCCTCTCACCAGGTGCGAAATAGAGGCCATCCGCGGCGTGAACGTGGATCATGTGATGAAGACCCTGCTGGAAATGCAGCTTGTGCGCATATGCGGACGCAGCGACCTGCCGGGCCGCCCGTTTCTGTACGGCACGACGCAGGCTTTCCTGGAACACTTCGGCTTGAAGGACATCAAGGACCTTGCAGGAATAGATCCATCCCTGTTCAAGAAGATGGAGAAAGACAGGGCCGCCGGGAGTGAAGCTGCAGGCGGGTACCGACAGAACAGGACTGCACCGGAGCCGGTTTCTGAGGAGCGCGAGGCTGATGAGGACGCCGTCCGAGGCCAGGAAGAAGACCGGGAACGGGAACAGACTCCTGAGCAAGAAGCCAGGGAAGCTGAAGAGGAGGATGTGGAAGAGGATATCGAGGACGAAAGCCTGGATGACGAGGAGGATGGCAAAGACGAGGAATGAGGTTTTTCTCCAGGATCAGGAAAATATGACTTTTTCGGAAATTGCCAATCCATGGGTGAAAGGGTTCGGACGATACGAGCCGGGGCGTCCCATCGAGGATGTCGCGCGTGAACTGGGTTTCGCCGACGCGGACCAGATCATCAAGCTGGCATCCAACGAGAACGCGCTGGGACCTTCGCCGCTTGCGGCGCGCGCCATGCGCCGCAGCATCAAGAGGATGCATCTGTACCCGGACGGAGGCGCGTATTCCCTGCGACATGCCATAGCGGCCAAACTTTCGGTGAAACCGGACCAGGTGGTTCTCGGAAACGGCAGCAACGAGATCATCGAACTGTTGGGGCATGTGTTCCTTTCGCCGGGAACCGACATAGTAATGGCCAGTCAGGCTTTCGTGATTTATCGGCTTGTGGCTGCGATGTTCGGTTCGGCCGTGACCAGCGTTCCGATGCGCGATTTCACCCATGACCTGGACGCGATGCTAGCTGCGGTCCGGCCGTGCACGAGGATCGTCTTTATTTCCAACCCAAACAATCCCACCAGCACGGTTGTGGAGCCGGCCGCGATCGAACGGTTTATGTCTTCTGTTCCGGATCACGTTATCGTATGCTTTGACGAGGCGTATATCGAATTGCTGCCCCCGGAACGGCAGCCCGACACGATCCGCCATGTTCGGGAGGGAAGGAAGGTTGTTGTTCTGAGGACCTTTTCGAAGACATACGGCCTTGCGGGACTCCGGCTTGGGTATGGAATCATGCCGGAGGAATGCGCCGATCTGCTCAACCGCGCCAGGCAGCCTTTCAACGTGAACGCCATGGCGCAGGCGGCCGGTGTTGCGGCGCTGGATGACGACAGGCATGTGGCGAGGACCAGAGCCATGGTCGCCAGGGGAATATCCTTTTTCGAACGCGAACTGCGGAGGATGAAGCTTCCTTTTGTTCCGCCGTCGGCGAATTTCATCCTTGTTGAGGTCGGGGAAGGGAGGAGAGTTTTCGAGGCAATGCAGCGCGAGGGGGTGATAGTGCGGCCAATGGATCCGTACGGCCTGCCTTCGCATATCAGGATAACCATCGGCAAACCGTCGGAGAATCGAAGGTGCATGGCAGCGCTCAGGAAAGTGCTCGGCATGACATGAACCATGGTTCCGGCAGAACGACTGTAAGCATAATAGGACTGGGCCTTATGGGCGGTTCGCTTGGCATGGCGCTCAGAAAGCGGAAGCTTGCGCGGGTGCTCGGATATGCGCGCCGGCATGAAACGAGGAAGCTCGCGAAGCGCCTGGGAGCCGCTGACGAGGTTTTTGACGACCCTTCCGAAGCGGTGCGCCTCGCGGATGTTGTGGTTTTCTGTGTGCCGGTGCTTGCCGTCCCGGAAGTGCTTGCCGCCGTGGCGGGGGCAATCAGGGCCGGAGCTGTGGTCACAGACGTGGGCAGCACCAAGGCCTGGCTTCACAGACGCTGTTCAAGAATTCTTGCGGGCACGTCCGCGGTGTATGTCGGAAGCCATCCGATGGCTGGGTCCGAGAAGACGGGCATCGAGTGGGCGAGGGCGGATCTGTTCAACGGGGCGGCGGTTGCCGTAACCGTCTCGCCGCATGCAGATGGCCGAACCATGGGCGCAGCGAACATGCTTGTCCGATGGTGGGGGGCCATCGGCTGCCGGGCCGTGATCATGTCTCCGCGGGAGCATGACAGGATAGTGGCGCGGACCAGCCACGTCCCGCATGTCGCTTCGGCGGCTCTTGCGCGAATGCTCGTGGGTAGGGACAAGGAGATTCTCATGTGCGGTCCGGGAATCAGGGATGCGACAAGGCTTGCGGCGGGCTCCGATGTGGTATGGCACGACATATTGCGGACGAATGCCGCGCCGGTGGCGAAGGAGATCGCCAGGCTGCAATCTCTCCTGGCCGGTTTGAAGATGGATCTGGAGCGTGGAAACTACTCGGCTGTAAGGAAATTTCTCGCCGATGCGCGGGTGCGCAGGGGGTTTCTCGAAGGCGCGCGGCCTGCAGGAGAAAAGAAGCATGGCTGCTGAAACTGCGAGGATTCTGTCTCCGGGCAGGGCTTTCTCCGGGGTTGTTCGCGTTCCCGGCGACAAAAGCATATCGCACAGGGCCGCCATGCTTGCGGGCCTTGCGTCAGGCCCCTCCGTGATTCGCGGTTTCCTGTGCAGCGAGGACTGCCTGAACACTCTGCGCGCCGTGGAATCTCTGGGCGCTCGCGTGACAAGAAACGGGTCGGATGTTCAGGTGAACGGCGTGGGCGGACGGTTCCTTGCCGCGCCGGGTCCGCTTGACATGGGCAATTCAGGCACGGGCATCAGGCTCATGGCCGGGATTCTCGCTGGCCACGATTTTGTTTCCGAATTGACGGGCGACGCTTCGCTCAGGTCACGCCCCATGAGAAGGATCAAGGAGCCTCTGGAGGCAATGGGCGCGTCAGTTGAATGTCTCGGACCGGGAGGATGCGCTCCGATCCGGATAAAGGGAGGCAGGCTGCGCGGAATCAACTATCGGCTTCCTGTCGCGTCGGCGCAGGTGAAGTCCTGCATCCTTCTGGCAGGGTTGTTCGCCGAAGGCGGCACTACGGTCGTCGAGCCGCTGCCGACCAGGGACCATACCGAGAGGATGTTCTCAATGCTCGGTATTCCAGTGCGCGTCGAAGGCCTGTCAGTCTCGGTGCTCGGCTTCGGGCCGGACCGCCCGATTTTCCATGGTTTTGAGATGACCGTGCCCGGCGATTTTTCATCCGCTGCCTACTGGATCGCGGCCGCGGCGGCCACGCCGGGGGCTGAGGTCACTGCGCTGGATGTGGGTCTGAATCCCAGGAGGACTGCTCTCCTTGATGTGCTGAGGCGGATGGGCGCGGACATTGAGGTGAGGTCTGCCGATGTCTCAGGAGGAGAGGCGCGCGGCGATGTTTCGGTGAAGGGCAGAAGGTTGAGGGCGACGAGCGTTTCTGGCGCTGAGATTCCCAACCTGATTGACGAGATTCCCGCGCTGGCGGCGGTTGCGGCGCTGGCGGATGGGACCACGGTGATCAGGGACGCATCCGAGCTCAGGGTGAAGGAATCCGACCGGATAGCTTCCATGGCCGCGGGTCTGGCTGCTATGAACGTTAAAACCGAGACCTTCCCCGACGGAATTGCTGTTGTAGGGGGCGCGGAGGTTCGCGAAGGAGCGGTTGTGGATTCGCGCGACGATCACCGGATCGCCATGTCTCTGGCTGTTCTGGCGGCTGCTGCCGGCGTGAGCCTGAGGATCGAAAGGACTGCGTGCGTGGCGACCTCGTATCCGGAATTCTGGCGGGATTTGGCTCAACTTACGGGTGCTGATGTCAGGGCAAGTTATAGCGATTGACGGGCCGGCTGCTTCGGGCAAATCAACGGTTGCGCGGCGCGTTGCCTCGGCGCTTGGATGGGTGTATGTGGACTCGGGCGCGCTCTACAGGGCTGTGGCATGGAAGGCGCTGAAGAGCGGAGTTTACCTGGAAGATGCCGAGGCTGTGCGCCGCATTGCGGAAAATCTGAAGCCGGAATTCGATGTGCGGGATGGAGCCGTGGTGTTCTGGATTGACGGGATTGAGCCTGGGTTGGAGTTGCGGACCGAGCGCGTCAACGCAAACGTCAGCCGGGTGGCGGCGCTGCCGGCTGTTCGGGAGAGAGTCGGCCGGTGGCTGAGATCGCTCACTCGATTCGGTAATCTGGTAATGGAGGGCAGAGACATCGGGACCGCTGTTTTTCCGGACGCGGAGCGGAAGTTCTACCTTGATGCGTCGCCTGAGGTTCGGGCGAAGAGGCGGCATGCCGAGATATTGGCGCTGGACAGAAAGGCCAGCGAACAGCAGGTTGGTGAGTCTTTGCGCAAGAGGGATCTGGTGGACAGCACGCGCGCCGCGGCTCCGCTCAAGGCGGCGCCCGATGCGGTGGTGATTGACACCACTGCTCTTTCGATTGACGATGTCGTCAAAACAGTGCTCGCGTACGCGGGCGGGAAAGGGAGAAGGAAAAATGGGAAAGGATAAGGCAACTCTGCAGCAGGACATAAGAATCGGAACGCTGGTTAACGGGGCGGCGAACTGCGCGTCGACCATCCGTCAGATACTTCCGCACGGATTCGAATCGTTCAGCATTACATTCTGGCAGACAACTGGAGGGGTTGATCTCAAGGAACTGGCCCGCGAGGTCAAGGATGCCCTTGGGGACAGCGGAGCGGTGGTGTCGTCAGTGAGCATTTTCGGCAATCCGCTTGAGAACGGCCCGAAAGACAAAGAAACCTTGGAAGGCTGGCGGAAGTTGATTGACTGCGCGCATCTTTTCGGGTGCGACCTTGTGACCGGATTCGCCGGCAGATTGAGGGGGCAGCCGATAGACAAGAGCATGCCTGTCTTCAAGAAAGTGTTTGGCGCTCTTGGAAAGAGGGCGATGGACAAGGGTGTCAGGCTTGCGTTCGAAAACTGCGACATGGGAGGCAACTGGCAGACGGGTGACTGGAACATTGCCCACACACCGGCGGCATGGGAGATGATGTTTGATGCTGTTCCTCTTTCGAACCTCGGCCTTCAGTGGGAGCCCTGCCACCAGATGGTCAAACTCATAGATCCGATGCCGCAGCTGCGCGCGTGGGTGAAGAAGATATTCCATCTGCATGGCAAGGACGCCACAGTCTATCATGACGTTGTCCGGACGCACGGGATCGGCGGGCCTCATCCGTTCGCTTTTCACAGGACGCCTGGGTTCGGAGACAGCAATTGGACCGACATCATATCGGAGCTTCGCAGGGGCGGATTCAGGGGTTCAATAGACATAGAGGGATGGCATGATCCTGTGTACAGAGGCGACCTCGAAATGACCGGCCAGGTTCATGCCTTGCAATACCTGAAATGGTGCCGGGGCGGCGCTGCTGTTCCGAACCCAGGGCAGTGACTGGTTTGACGCTGACGCGGCAGGATACGTTGGCGCGCGGCCCCTGGCGACCGGCAGGAATGTACCAGCTCCGAGGAAGAGAGAGGCGGTTCCAGAGCGGATGGCAGTAGTATGGAGAAAACGCTGGCTGTATGTCCTTGAGGCGCTGGCCATCGTGTGCGCCGTCATAGCGGTCGGCCTCATGGCTGCGTGGTGGGTCCATGGCAACGCGTTTTTTCTCAAACTTGCGGCGCTTTATGCCCTTGCAGCGGTCGTACTGCTGGGCTTGTGGGGACTCCTGACCGAAATGCGCCGAATGGCGAAAAGGGGACAGGCTTCCCATTTTCGGAAGGACATTGGACAACGATGACGCGAACCAGTCGGGGCCATCTGAGATGGGCCGGGACTGCAATCGGCGTCGCTCGAAACGGTGAAACGATCGCGGCGGTCCGCGGCGAGAGACGGGGAAGCCGTGTCGCATACGAGCCTCTGGACGTTGGAAAAGCCGCGGAGATGGTTTCCCGCGGCGCGCTTTGCGCGGGGCACATGCCGGCGAGGCAGACTATTGCCAGATGGTTCGAGGCGCCCTTCGACAGCAAGTGGAAGGCGCGGCGCGTCATGCCGACCCTTCTCGATATTCACCTGCCGTTCGCCCTGGAGGATTCCTGCCACGCGATCATGGCAGGAGGCAGGGCGGTCTCGGGCCGCGCGCGTTACCTTGCCGTCGCAGCCCGGATCGAGGATGTGAGACGCCGCATCGAAGAGCTCAACGCCGCCGGCTTCGATCCGGTGGTTCTGGATCATGAGGGGCTTGCGCTCTGGTCGCAGAGCATTTCGGAGCGCGAGCCGTCGGCGCGCGACGCCGTCCGCATAGTGGTCAATGCGGCGGGCGACGCCTCGACGCTGGCCTTCGGGACGGCGCACGAGTTTCTTGCCGTCTACCCTTGGCGCACCCGCGATCTGGAGTCCGCCGCGCGCCTGGTGAAGGCGTGCCGCGCGGCTTTGGCGACGCAGGATGCTGTCGCAGAGTGGGCATGGACAGGGCCTGAAGCTGCTGATGCGGCCTTTGTGGCTCGCGCGCGGGAAATTCTTGGAGCTCACTGGTCCGGCGGTCATTTCACGCATGAAGAACCGGCTTTTTTTCTGGCGCGCGCTATCGCCGGCCGCGCGCTCTCCGACGGTCCGTTCAGGTGCAATCTCAGAATCGGCGCTCTGGAGCATCGCGTTATTTCCGAACACGAACGCCGTGTGACGGCATGGTCGGCGGTGGTTCTATGCGCCTCCTCCCTTTTTCTGTTCGGCTCGTCGCTCGGCGTCAGGCTCATGTTGTCTGGTGTTGAGCAGGGGCTTGACGGAGAGTTCTCGGCTGTCGCGGCGCGGACCGCAGGTTTTCCTGTTGCCGCACGGGGGCAGCACGCGCTCAAGATCGTCGAGGCCGCAATCGAGAGTCGGCGGAAAGACTTGCTGCCTTTCATCAACCGGGCCGGGCCGTCGCTGACTGATATTCTCGGCGAGATCACGGTGGCTGCTGCCTCCAACTCGCTCCAGATCGCCTCGCTGAACCTGGAGAGGACAAAGATATGCATCAACGGCATGGCGGGCGACTGGGCGGGATGCCAGCGAATGGTCTCGTTCTTGAAGGATCTGGGATATGATCCGCGCCTGGACATTAAAGATTCGGGCACAGACGGCCGCGTGCCATTCAGCATCGAGGCCGGAGGCCTCGAGGGAGCGCCGCGATGAACCATGATTGCGCGATTGGGCCGAGCGCGGCAGATGCCGCGCTCATGGCAATGCCTCCCGTGTGGGAAATGGCCTTTCCGACCCGTTCTCCGCATTCGGTGTTCTGTGTCGGGCAGTTCAACGCGCATTGTGGTTGAACGCCATGTTTACTGGATAGGTTATGCAAACCCGCCGTTCGCGAAACGCAAACTCAGGGATGATGAATGCGAGGGCCATGCTTGCAGCGGTTTTGAGCGGCCTTTTATTTGTCTTCTCGCTCGGTTTTGCGATCAGCACCGCCGTGCGGCTGCGAACGATTTCGGCCAGAATCGAAAGAAAGAGGCAGGAGACAGCCGCAATGCGAAGACTTGCTTCGCGGGTTGAAGAGTGGAAGGCGGCTGTGGCATCCGCGGAGGCGGAAGCACGATGGACTGGCGCTTCGCTGGACGCTCTCCTGCGCGAAATGTTCCCGGCCGCCTCTTCCGACAGCATACGCCAGAACGTCCGGAAACTTCCGAACGGCTGGTCGCTTCACGAGGCCGAAGCGAGTCTGAGGGGCGTCTCATTCGAGGTTGCGACGGATTTCGCGCGGCGCGCGGAGGCTCCTGAGCGCGGTTGGAGAGTGGCCGGGCTGAGTTATGTTGCCGAATACGGAGCGGTGGGGGCGGGCAACGCGGTGATACGCTTCGAGGCGCTGGAGCGCTGCGGTACATCGCCGGGCAGCACAACCGGAGGGGCCGACGTCCATTGAGAATCATCCATAGAGTCCTCGACTTTCTTCCAGAATGGAAGCCGATCAGATGGACGGCGGTCGGCTTGGGCGCTCTTGTCCTTTTGTGCGCCGGGGTGTCGCTGTTCCATACTCCTTCCTGCGAGCTGATGTATTCCCCGGCGCGGGTTGTCGCGCCTGCCGGGGAGGGGCGGGGAACGCTGGTGTTGTACGTTGTGGAGGCTGGAAACACCGGCGCATGCGAACTGGAGAATGTGGATTTGTGTTTCTCCAAAGAGATCATGGATCGCGCTGTGCTTCCTGTCATCGCCCGGAACTTTGGCGTTTCCGAGCGGCGCATAACGGTAAGCAACGAGCCGGGCGTGACGGTTGTTTCGCTGGGCAGGCTTGAGCCGGAGAAGCGCGTCAATATATACATCACGCTCAAGTATCCGGATGGAATACAGCCCGACACTTGGGAAACTCTTTTCCTCGGGGTGCGCATGCCGAAGGGAAGGGCCAGGCAAGGCGACCCCGGCATGACCCTGGTCGGTCGCGCCTGGATGGCTCTGTTCGGTCCGTCAGTCTGTCGCCTTTCTTGCGCATTTTACCATTGAGGAAATGCAAAATTGGAGTAAGCGTCGCCATAGAGGCGGGATTCGAAGTTCAGAGGGAGCCGGATGTGCGATGAAATACGTGAGCACAAGAGGGGGAATTGAACCGATCGGCTTCAGGGAAACCGTCATGATGGGCCTCGGCCGCGACGGTGGCCTGGTCGTGCCCGATACGATTCCCGACGCGAGGGGCAGGCTGGCCGCCTGGAGGAATCTTGGCTACCAGGAGCTTGCCCTTGAGATAATGAGGCTCTTTGTGGATATTCCCGATTCGGACCTCGCAGAGTTGATTGCGGCCAGTTATTCGGCGTTTGACGATCCTGCGATTGTCAGGGTTGTCGAGGCCGGGAAGGTCCGCATTCTAGAGCTTTTTCACGGCCCCACACTGGCTTTCAAGGACTTGGCGCTGCAATTTCTCGGCAGGCTGTTCGAGTATGTCCTGGCCGGATCTGGTAGGGAACTGAACATCCTCGCAGCCACCAGCGGAGACACCGGCAGCTCGGCAATCCACGGGGTTCGCGGAAGAAAAGGCATCAGAATATTCGTGCTGCATCCGCACAAGCGAGTCAGCCGGATTCAGGAACTTCAGATGACTACCGTGATGGATCGCAACGTGCACAATCTGGCGATCGAAGGAACCTTTGACGACTGCCAGGCGATTGTGAAGAAGCTGTTCAACGATCTGGAGTTCCGGGATCGTTATTCGCTTGGCGCCGTGAACTCGATAAATTGGGCGAGAATTCTCGCCCAGATCGTCTATTACTTCAACGGCGCTTTTCGCGTGATGGAAGAAAGCGGGAGTTCGAAAGTCAGATTCGCGGTGCCGACGGGAAATTTCGGGGATATTTTTGCGGGATACATGGCGGCGAGGATGGGGTTGCCCATCGGTCTTCTTGTGCTGGCGGCCAATGATAACGACATTCTGGCGAGGTTTTTCAACAGAGGAGACTACTCCATCGCTTCCGTGCGGGCCACGCTGAGCCCTTCCATGGATATCCAGGTCGCGAGCAATTTCGAGAGATATCTGTATTACCGCCTCGGCTGCGATCCGATGCGTGTCAGGCGCGCGATGGAGGATTTTGAGCGGACAGGCCGCCTCGATTCATCGCTTGTCGGGTCGGAATCCGACAGGCTTTTCGCCGCTGGTTCGGCCGGCAGAGAACAGACGCTGTCGGCCATTCGCCGCTATTACGAAAAGCACGGATATCTTCTTGATCCGCACACAGCGGTGGGCGTGCATGTGGCTGAAGGCTGGCTTGATCCGGAGGAGCCCATGATATGCCTTGCAACGGCGCACCCGGCCAAGTTCGGCGAAGCGGTGAAGCTTGCCGTCGGGAAGGACATCGCCCGCCATCCAAGGCTTGATGCGCTGGAGGGATTGCCGACCCGGTGCGAGGTTCTGCCCAACTCCGCGTCGGCAGTCAGGGATTACATTGAGGGGGCCATAGGGGCATAAGCCTTGGTCTTGCGTTTCCGAAATGGCCGGATTGAATGACCTGCCGGTGCAACATGGGGTTAGGGCGCGATGCGGCTTGAACGGTCCAACGCAGAACCTGGGCTTGTCAGACGGAATGCCGGAATGAATCGCATGGATGAAAAGCTTCGCAACTTCAAATGCCGGATGTGCGGCAACTGCTGCCGGCCGAGAGGAGAGGTGCGGCTGTCGCAGGCGGATGTTGACCGGCTTGCCGCGTTTCTGTCATTGAACGCGAAGGATTTTGCTGATGCGTACACGGAACTGACCGGGGACAGGCGCGGCCTGACGCTCAAGGAGCGCGAGAGCGGTGAGTGCGTGTTCCTGAGCAGGGACAACTTGTGCATGGTGCATGACGCGAAGCCGGAGCAATGCAGGTCGTTTCCTGTCGGTTGGCGTTATCCGGGCTTTGAGATAGACTGCAGGGCGATGAACCCGGATTGCGCGTTTGAGGAATGACCGGACCGTATGACGTGTCGGCAAGATATGGCGCCAAGGCGAGAAGAGGTTTGAGCCTGCAAGCGCGGAAAAGCGGACAGGGAGGATGAAGATGCCATTTCTCAAACCGCGGGGATTGGCCTTGGGCGCGGCATCTGCATTGTTCTCAGGCGCCGCCGGCGTGCGCAAACGGCGCGCTTCGCATCTGCCGCGCTCGGGCCAGTTGCAGAATCAGGGATGAAAGGCGATTCAGATGAAGTATGACGAAGCGAGAGACAGGATTCTCGGCATTTTCAAAGGCGCCGCGCGCTCAGCGCTTTCTGCTGGCGATATTGCGGACCGGCTTGGCCTGCGGGGCGGGCGCCGCAAGAAGCTTGACGGCTGGCTCGCCCGCATGGCGAAGGAGGGGCTGCTCGCCAGAGAGCCGGGAAACAGGTATCGGCTGCCCTGGGGCAGGGATGTTTACTCTGGGCGCGTCAATTTTTCGCGCTCCGGACGCGGCTTTGTAGCAGTGCCCGGCGGTGAGGTTGTCGTGGAAAAGGATGCTCTGAGAACCGCCCTGCCCGGCGACCGGGTGAAGGTGGTTCTGACTCAGGGCGTTGGGCGGCGCGGCGGCGCCGGCCGGCGCGCGTCTGACAGACAGCAGGGCAGGGTGGTGGCCATAGAGGAGCGTTCCCAGCGAGATGTGGTGGGCACCCTTCGTCGCCGCGGCGGTAAATGGACGGTCATTCCATTCGATCCGGCATATCCCCAGCCTTTCGCGGTGTCGAGTACTGAGGGAGCGAAGGATGGCGACAGGGTCATTGTCCGGTTCTCCGGCTGGTTGCAGTCTGCCGGCCGTCCTGAGGGCCGGATTACCGAAGTAATAGGCCCGGCGGACGATCCCTCCCTCGACACGCTTTCGGTGATAAGACAGTATGCGCTCAGGGACGAGTTTCCTGTTCCTGTTATTCGCGAGGCTGAAACCGCTTCCCAGAGGCGGAACGATCCCGGCCGAAGAGTTGATCTCAGGGACCGGCTCGTGATCACCATTGATCCGCTCAGGGCGCGCGATTTCGACGACGCTCTTTCGCTTGAACGTGGAAGGGATGGATGTTTGGTTCTCGGAGTTCACATTGCCGATGTTTCGCATTTCGTTCTGCCCGGCACTCATCTGGACAGGGAGGCAAGGGAGCGCGGCACCAGCGTCTATTTTCCGGACAAGGTGCTGCCCATGCTTCCTGAACAGCTCTCCAATGGAGAGTGCAGCCTCAATCCTGGCGTGGACCGGCTGGCTTTTTCAGTGTTCCTTCGCCTTGACGCGAGGGGGACGGTTTCCGGGCGCAGTTTTGCCAAGACGATAATAAGATCTTCGGCGAGGCTGACTTACGAAGAGGCTCTGGAGCATCTCGAAGGCGGAGTAAGGACAGGCAGGAAACGGCCTGCCGGAAGAGCCGCGGCGGTCGTCAGATTGCTGCATGACTTGAACGCGATAGCGCAGAACATGAGGCGCAGGAGGTTCGAGGGCGGCGCGCTGGATCTCGACAGCCCTGAGTGCGAGATTGTGATGGGGCCGAACGGGATGATGACGGATATCCGGCCGGTTCCGAACGACATTTCCCATCAGCTTGTCGAGGAGTGCATGATAGCCGCAAACGAGGCTGTGGCCGCCGAAATTGTGTCACGGGGATATCCGGTTCTCGCAAGAGTTCATGATCCTCCAAAGGAGGAAAAGCTCCAGGATCTTGAATGTGAGCTTGAGAACCTCGGATTCCGGTTCGGGTCGCTGGCCGGAAAGGGGAGGCTTTCCTCCTTCCTTGCGTCCGTCAGCAATCACCCGCTCGGCGAGCATGTGAAGATGCTGGTATTGCGCAGCATGAACAGGGCCATGTACGCGGCGGAGGAAAGGGGGCACTTTGGGCTGGCAAAGGCGCACTATTCGCATTTCACATCGCCAATAAGGCGGTATGCGGACCTGGTGATGCACCGCCAGCTTGCCGCATGCCTTGCCGGAGCAGGCAGACCTGCGTATTCCCGCGAGGAACTCGCGAGGCTGGCGGCTGAGTGCACTGAGGCGGACTGGCGTGCTGAGGAGGCGGAGCGACGGCTTGTGGAGTTGAAGAAGTACCGTTTTCTGGCAAGAGAGGCCGCCTCCGGAGCGGCGCCTGCCCGCGACGCGGTTGTTGTGAGTGTCGCTGGCTTCGGCGTTTTTGTGGAGTTGCAGGGATGGCAGATGCAGGGGCTTGTTGCGTTTCGGGATCGAGGGGAGCAGTCATGGCGGGGAGGGGCCGGAGGCCGGAGCAGGCGTCAGGCGTTGTATTCGCTCAGGCCAGGAGACAAGCTGAAGGTCAGAGTCCTGCGGGTTGACGAGGAACGCCACAGGATTGACTTTGCGCTTGTCGAACCGGCCGTGAAATAGTCTTGGAATTTTGCGTTTAGCCTCTTTCTCCCATTCTGCGTATCGAGTTTCCTGGTGTCTGATGGTTCAAGGCGTGTTGTGCCTGAACACCGCTCTTTTCCGGCAGGTCATGCAGTCCGGCCATTTTTCAGACGCAGTATCCGGGTTCGTCTGTCTGTTCGAATACATCACAGACCGTATGCTGCGCAGGTCCGATCGCGGCAGGGCAAGCCCTGAGCAAAAGCGCGCAGCGCGGTCTTGACCTGAGTTGCGCTGTCTGGTATCGGATGCTTCCCGTTTGAAAGAAAAAGCCGGTTTGCGAGGGCGCATCCGGCGACGGGGGCCGGTACGGGGCTGGGACCGTGGCGGCTCTTTTGTTTAACAGGGATTTGCCGGGATTTTGGGCGGGAAAACGGCCTTGTTGCAGAGAAGAACGCGGGCCCCAGTGTTTCGGAACCCCGGTGGAAAGCGCTGGCGTGTTGCCATTATTGGAACAGACAGGAGATGCAGATGCAGAAGATTGAGGAAAAACTGAGAAGCAATCTGACACCCGATGGATTCGCGAAGTTGATGGCAATAAGGGTGCCGCGGCTTCACGAGTTTGTGGCGGACGCCATTGAGCTGTGCCGGCCTGATCGTGTTGTGGTGCATGACGATTCTCCCGAATGTGTTGATGAAACGCGCAGAAGCGCAGTTGCGATGCGCGAAGAATCTCCGCTGGCCATCAATGGCCACACCGTGCATTTCGACGGACCTGAAGACCAGGGCCGGGACCGGGAAGTCACCAGGTATCTTGTGCCTTCAGGAGACTCCCTTGACAAGTCGTTGAACCAGATCGAGCGAGAAAAGGGGCTTGCCGAGGTTCGCGGTCTGCTGGCCGGCTCGATGAGGGGGCGGACAATGGTGGTGAGGTTTCTCACTCTGGGGCCGACAAACTCTGTTTTCAGCATACCATGTGTCGAGTGCACGGACTCCTGGTACGTTTCGCACTCGCTGAACCTCCTTTACCGCTTGGGATACGAGGATTTCAGGCGCGCCGGTCCGGATACCGAATTCTTTGCCATCCTTCATTCCGCCGGCAAGCTAACCGAGCGGATGACAAGCGCGGAGCCTGACAAGAAACGCATCTACATTGATTACACGAGGGACACGGTTTACAGCGTGAATACTCAGTACGCCGGCAACACCGTTGGATTGAAGAAGCTGGCGCTCAGACTGACGATCCGCAAGGCGGACAGGGAAGGCTGGCTGGCCGAACACATGTTTCTCATGGGTGTCAGGGGGCCTGGCGGGCGGAAAACCTATCTTGCGGGCGCGTTTCCGAGTGCATGTGGAAAGACCTCTACGGCAATGCTTCCGGGCGAAACGATCGTGGGCGACGACATCGCATATTTCCGTGCGATCAACGGCGAATTTCGCGCCGTCAACGCTGAGGCCGGGATTTTCGGCATAATTCAGAACGTCAATGCAAAGGATGATCCGGCAATCTGGGATGTTCTGACAAGACCGTGCGAGGTTATTTTCTCCAACGTTCTTGTGAAGGACGGCAAACCATACTGGCTTGGTATGGGATGCGAGACGCCGGCCGACGGGGAGAACTTCATTGGCAAGTGGTGCAAGGGTATGAAGGATGAGAAGGGGAACGAAATACCGCTGGCTCACAAGAATGCCAGGTACGCTGTGTCCCTGAAGGAATTGGCCAATTGCGATCCCGAACTGGACAATCCGAACGGTGTGGTGCTCGGCGGAATCATATATGGTGGCCGCGACGCCAGGAGTTATGTGCCTGTTCAGGAGGCTTTCGACTGGGCGCACGGCATCATTGCCTACGGCGCTTCGCTGGAAACAGAGACCACCTTTGCCATAATAGGGAAGGAAGGCGTCTCCGAGATCAACCTGATGAGCATCCAGGATTTCATATCCATTCCTTTCGGCAAATACATCAAGAACAACCTCGATTTCGGTCGAAAGGTTGCAAAACCGCCAAAGGTGTTCGGGGTCAATTATTTCCTGCGGAACAGGGAAGGCAAGTTTCTCAATGGCATCCACGACAAGCACGTGTGGGTCAAGTGGATGGAGCGCAGAATCCACGGCGAAGCCGGAGCAAGGCTGGCGCCCACAGGCCTGATACCGATGTATGAGGACCTTGTTCCGTTGTTCAGGGATGTTCTCGGCAAAAAATACGGAGAATCCGATTACATCGCTCAGTTTACGATAAGGGTTCCGGAGAATCTGGCCAAGCTGGACCGCATAGAGAAATTTCATCGGGAAAACGTTGCTGACGCGCCTTCCCAACTGTTCGAAATACTCGCCGAGCAGCGGAAGCGTCTTCTCGAAGCGCGGGCTGAACACGGCGATTACATAGAGCCGGCCAGGCTGAAGCAGGTCTCCTGAACCTGTCTTCGGCCTTGCGCGGTCGCATCGGTCAGCCAGCCGAATCAGTCGTCAGAGGACTGAGGGATCCTGGGGAATTTGAGGCCATCTCTCAAGCCGCCGGGGCGCTGGCTGGAGCGCCTCATCTGTCTCGCCCGGGCCGACCGTAAAATGCGGGTTCACAGGAATTGGGCGATATTCCTGCGCGCGGTGCCGTTGCGGTAGAACGGGGTGGGCGCGATGCGTCCCTTGAGAATCTGGCGGGCGCCGCGGATTTGGACGGTCGAACCCGCTGAAGAGAAACCTGCTCTCACATATCCCATTGCCACAGCGTATCCGACAGACGGTCCGAAGCTTCCGCTCGTGACACATCCTATCTTTTCGCCTTCAGGCGTTTCAATTATGTCGTCTTTGCGTCCGGCGCTTCTGCCTTCCAGCGCAATGCCCACAAGCTTCTGGCGGCCGCCCATGCTCACTGCGTCGCGTCCGATGAAAGGCTTGTCGAGCCGGATCGCCTTCTCGAAGCCGCTGTCCATGGCGTTACGTTCCTCCGACAACTCGTGGCCGTAGAGGGGCATGCCCATTTCGAGCCGGAGCGTATCGCGGGCGCCGAGGCCTGCGGGGACCGCGCCGGCGTTCATCGCCTGTTCCCAGAAAGCAGCGGCGTCAGAGGGGGAATCGAGAAAATAGAGCTCAAAACCCATTTCGCCGGTATAGCCGGTGCGACTTGCCAGAATTGCGCCGCCGCGCCAGCGGGTTCGGAAGAAACCGTAGTACGGAACCTCCGGCAGGTTCCCGAGAATTGTTCGGATAATTCCGGGCGAAGCCGGCCCCTGGATGTCGAGTTTGGCCACGCGTTCCGAGATGTCTTTGATCTGAACATCGCCGGAAACATGGAGCTGCATCCACTCAAAATCCCTGGGCCGGGTGGCGGCGTTGACGACAACGAGGAACTCCTCGTGTGCGAGTCTGTAAACGACCAGATCGTCAAGCACGCCTCCTGACTCGTTGCACATCAGCCCATAGCGGCATCTTCCATCGGGAATTGAGGAGACGCGGCATGTTACAAGCCTCTCCAGCGCGGACTCTGCGGCAGGGCCGGAGAGGAGAATCTCGCCCATGTGGCAGGTGTCAAAGATGGCGGCAGCTTTCCGGCATGCCTCGTGTTCGCGTATGATGCCGGAATACGATATGGGCATCAGATAACCGGCAAACGGAGCCATTCTGGCTCCGAGCGACACGTGCAGATCGTACAGGATCGTTCTGTTAAGGGAGGAAGCTTCGCTCATGTGATTTGGCGGGGCAGGAGATGCTTTGTGCAGTTGGCGAGCCTGAGCACTGCCTCTCCCGAATCCCAGACATCGAGAATTGACAGGGAAGCGTTGTTAATTTCGATGAGAAGCGACTCGTGCGGATTGCGGCCGCCCAGTACCGGCATGATCGTCCGGATCAGATTTCCATGAGCGACCACCAGGATCTTCTGGCCGGGGCGATGGTCATGGCGGATGCGCTCCGCGAACCGCCTGACTGCTTCCATCTCTGCCTTCATTGTTTTCCGG
>Ga0123519_10005332_pt1 | contig 20532 bp, 22 predicted proteins | sample YelNatPaOPRAMG02_FD_87396 | JGI IMG/M metagenome (GOLD analysis project Ga0123519, IMG submission 87396) | Hot spring microbial communities from Yellowstone National Park - Yellowstone National Park OP-RAMG-02 (version 2) | ecosystem: Environmental > Aquatic > Thermal springs > Hot (42-90C) ...
GCCAACGCCGCAGTGATTGCCGCGGTCAACGTCGTCTTGCCATGGTCAACGTGACCGATAGTGCCGATGTTTACGTGCGGCTTCGTTCTCTCAAACCGCTGCTTAGCCATCTAGATCGCCTCCTAGAAATCGAGTCAAAACAGTAAAATCAAGAGTCCAGTGTCGCGGGCGCGAAACGCACCCGCGAGTCAGAGCCATATCGAGACCGCTAGTGCCTCACAAGGCGACGGCCCGTCATCTTCATCACCAGCTGCTCAGCGAACTGGTCCGGAACCTCGTCGTAGTGCGAAGGCTCCATCGAATACGATCCCCTACCCTGCGTCATCGACCTCAGGGCAGTCGCGTAACCGAACATCTCCGCCAGCGGCACCTTTGCCATCACTTCCTGCGTGCCGCCGGGAGCGGACTCCATATGCTCTATGCTGCCTCTCCGTCCATTGATGTCGGAGATAACGTCGCCGATGAAGTCCTCGGGAACGACAACCTCAACGCGCATAATCGGTTCCTTGAGAGTCGGATTCGCGCGCTCGACCGCGTCGCGCACGGCCATCGAACCCGCCATCTTGAACGCAGCCTCCGAGGAGTCGACTTCGTGGTACGACCCGCCGGTCAAGGTGACCTTCACGTCAACAACAGGGAATCCCGCGATCACGCCGGACTCCAAGGCCTCTTCCACGCCGGCCTTGACCGCCGGGATATACTCCTTGGGCACGTCGCCGCCGACTACCTTGTTGACAAACTCGAATCCCGAGCCCGGCTCGCCCGGCTCGACCTGGATGATAACGTGGCCATACTGCCCGCGCCCGCCGGTCTGCTTCACGTAGCGCGTCTCGGCCTTGCACAGGCTCGTAACGGCCTCCTTGTAGGCAACCTGCGGTTTGCCGTGGTTCGCCTCGACCTTGAACTCACGGTAGAGGCGGTCAAGAATGATCTCCAGGTGAAGCTCGCCCATGCCGGCGATAATCGTCTGTCCGGTCTCGGCGTCCGTGTGAGTCTTGAATGTTGGATCCTCGGCGGCCAGCTTGCCCAGCGCAACGGCCATCTTATCCTGGTCGGCCTTGGTCTTGGGCTCTATCGCGACGGCGATAACCGGATCGGGGAAGTGGATCGTCTCGAGGAGAATCTTTTCGTTTTCAGGGCAGAGGGTGTCGCCGGTCGTCGTGTCATCGAGCCCCACTCCGGCAACAATGTCGCCTGCGTAGACTCGCTCGACTTCCTCGCGGTGGTTGGCGTGCATGCGCAGGATTCTGTTCAAGCGCTCACGCTCGCCCTTGTTAACATTGTATATGTTGGCTCCCTTGTCGAGGGTGCCGCTGTAGACGCGGAAGAAGGTGAGCTTGCCGACATACGGGTCGGTCATAATCTTGAATGCGAGAGCGGAGAACGGCTCGTGATCGGAGGCCTCGCGGGTGACGGTCTGGCCGTCTTTCGCGCGGATGGCCTCCACCGGCGGCACGTCGAGCGGGCTGGGCAGGTAGTCCACAACCGCGTCCATCAGCGGCTGCACGCCCTTGTTCTTGAACGCCGACCCACACAGCACCGGCACGAGCTTGTTGGAGACGACGCCCGCGCGGATGCCGGCTTTGATCTCTTCCGGCGTAATCTTCTTGCCCTCGATGTACTTCTCCATCAGGTGCTCGTCGATGTCGGCGATCTTCACGATGAGCTCGTCGCGCGCCTCGATCGCGGCCTGCTGCATATCGGCGGGGATGTCGGTCTCCTCGAATTCGAGCCCGAGCTCGTCAAGGAAGCGGATTGCTTTGAGCTTGACGACGTCTATGATGCCGGCGTGGTCGCCCTCGCTGCCGAGAGGAAGCTGGATCGGGATGGCGTTCGCGCCCAGTTTCTCACGCATCTGCGTGACTACGTTCTCGAAATCGGCGCCGACGCGGTCCATCTTGTTGACGAACGCGATACGGGGGACCTTATATCTGTTGGCTTGCCGCCAGACGGTTTCGGATTGGGGCTGAACAGCGCCCACCGCGCAAAACACGGCGATCACGCCATCCAGGACACGCATGCTGCGCTCTACTTCTACGGTGAAATCTACATGGCCGGGGGTATCGATGATGTTGATGCGAGAGTCGCCCCAGATAGTGGTGGTCGCGGCTGAGGTGATTGTGATGCCGCGCTCCTGCTCCTGCTGCATCCAGTCCATGGTAGCTGAACCTTCATGCACCTCGCCCATCTGGTGAATGCGGCCCGAATAGTAGAGCATTCGCTCGGTGACCGTTGTCTTACCAGCGTCGATGTGCGCGGCAATGCCTATATTCCGTATTTTTTCCAACGGATAGTCGCGTGCCATTGTTCAGCTACGTCTTTCGAGGGAAAGCAGAAAACGAGCACGACCCCCGGGCTGCGAACCTGAGACAGGTTCCGTCCCCTAACTGCGGGTCCTCTTCTCGCCTTCTATCTTCCGCCCCCTTCCTGGGATATAGATTAGTATCGATGATCCACGATCGAATCGCGGATCGAGAGCATCTTACCAGCGATAGTGCGCAAACGCCTTATTGGCTTCGGCCATCTTGTAGCCGTCCTCGCGCTTCTTAACCGATGCGCCCGTGTTGTTCGCCGCGTCCAACAGCTCACCCGCGAGCTTCTCCATAGTAGTATGCCCCGAACGCTTTCGGCAGTTCGTGACGATCCAGCGCATAGCGAGAGAAACCCGTCGATCCGAACGCACCTCGACCGGAACCTGATACGTGGCTCCACCAACGCGCCTCGGCCGTACTTCGACCGCCGGCATCACGTTCTTCAGAGCTTCCTCGAAGACTTCGATGCCGCTGCGCTTGGTCTTCTCCTCGACGAGATCAAGCGCGCCGTAGACGATCTTCTCCGCGACGCTCTTCTTGCCGTCGAGCAGTATTCGGTTGATCAACCTCTGAAGCATCCTGCTCCCGTAGACCGGGTCAGGCTGTATGTCTCGCTTTTTCGCTGGGCCTTTTCTAGGCATACATTCCTCCGAACGAGTCAGAAGGTCGGAGCGGTGGAGGGTCTGAACGTCGGGACCCCGCAACTCTCCAACTTTCGCACTTTCAAACTCACTTGGGCCGCTTGGCTCCGTATTTCGATCTTCCCTGCTTGCGGTTGGCAGTTCCCGCGGAATCGAGCGCGCCACGGATAACGTGGTAGCGAACGCCCGGCAGGTCTTTGACTCTGCCGCCCCTAATGAGCACAACGGAGTGCTCCTGCAGATTGTGGCCGATCCCGGGGATGTAGGTGGTGACTTCCATCCCGTTGGTCAACCTGACTCTGGCCACTTTGCGTAGCGCGGAGTTCGGCTTCTTAGGCGTTTCGGTTCGAACGACCAGACAGACGCCTCTCTTCTGCGGGTTGCTGCGCAGGGCCGGCGCCGAGGTCTTCTTCTTGATCCTCTGGCGGCCCTTCCTGACTAGTTGGCTAATAGTCGGCAAACTCTCGAAACCTCCTCGCGAGCCCGCCCCGAACGCTGACGCGTGTCGAGGCATCAAAAAAGCCCTTCGCGACACATTCGAAGGGCACATTAGTCCACCTACACAAGACTTCGGTTGTTCCCGCACCATCGATACGAGAAAAGGTGTGCTAATCGCCTCCTGATGTGTCGGCTACGCCCGGGCTGCCTCATGGCCACCCGAACCTAATGATTATATCCAACCGCTCTGCGGCTTGTCAAGAGCGCTCGCAAAAAAACTTACAGCACCTCACCAAGCCAAGCGTTAGTATACCACGAACGCGCTCCATTGCGCAATGAATCCGCGCACCGAAAACCAAAAAGCGGGCCGGTCTTGCTCCCGGCCCGCTCTATCTCAAAGCAACTTCCCGTCCCTGACTCGGCGCCCCATACAAGGCGGGGCCGACGAGTCGTGCAGCTTTAGAATGTGGACAGATTGAAGCTCGCGCCAGCGTAGAAGTCCTTGAAGCCAAGGACGCCTGCATCGACGGACAGAGCCTCGATCGGCTGGAATCGGACAACGCCGCTGATCGTCGAATCGTTGCGAAGACCCTTGTTGAGGTACTCGACGGCAACGCTCAGCTTCGGCGCCAGCGACATGTTCAGTCCGGCGAAGACGCTTCGGTAGAGTCCGGTTCCGAACCCGACCGTGCCGCGGACCGGCTTCGACACCTGGCCGCTTACGCCCTCAGCGATGTTGGAGATGTTCTTGCCGAACACGATGAACGTGCTGGCTTCGTTGATCGTCCCATAGGTGAGGTGATCGAGCCTGTTGGCGGCGTCCACAACGCCGACCGTCACGGACGGCATCGTGAGAGTCTCGGCAAGAACCCGATACTTGGCGTTGATCAGGCCCTCGGTTTCGACGCCCTTCGTATCAACGTCGATGCCGACCGCGCTGACTTCCAGGTTCGGGATAATGCCAATAGCTCCACCAAAGGTAGTCACGTCGACGCCCTTGACGGCTCCATCGGGCTTGAAGTCGAAGATCCTGTCCGCAGTAGGCGTCAGGCTCTTGGCCGACACGATGGTGTCGTCCGGAGTCTCGATCAGGCCGCTGATCCCGTAGATCGTGGTTGCGGCATAGGCAGCGCCCGCATATCCGAGCATCATTGCCGCCAGAACGAGCAGCACAGCAAACTTCCTCATTTTACTTGCGCTCCTTTCGGATAGTTGTAGCCGGCAGGAGCGGCGGGCAGAGTGTCCTAGTTTCCTCGCCCAGCTCCCGCGCAGGCTTAGGGCCGAACCGTAAGCAAGCCGGTTCGATTCCTAACTGATCCTATTCGTGCACGCCTAGCAGGATTCCTTCTTGTTGAGCTGATAAGTCTGAAGTTTAAGGTGGAGCGCCTGCGATGTTCGGCGCCGCAGGCTAGCCCGGATTATGCACAAGCCGCGTAATCCGGGGCTTGGGGAGCATTGTTCACGCTCCTCGTGAATGACGCAGGCTAGTGAGGAGCCGCAGTCGTGGCGGCTGGCGGTGCAGTCGCGCCTGTCGGCGGAGCCGAATTTGTTGGCGGCGCAGGCAGCGTGAAGGTCTTCTCGCCCCTCACTTTGAGGCTGCCGAGCGGCGGCTGGGCCTGGCCGTTGAGCTTGAGGTGCACGGCCCCCGCCATGCCGGACTTGATGTAGACGCTCTTGAGCCCTTCGAACGCCTTTGTCTGGCCGTTGGGGATTATGCCCATGAACGCGGTCGTGTCGTCCGTCTTGATCTGAACCCACACATCGCGCAGTGCCGTCACTTCCAACTTGACCTTGTCCGGCGCTACGGGCGGCGCAACGTCGGCGGGCTTGGGGTTGACTACGGGTTCGGCTTTGGGCGGCGTGACCGGCTGTGCCTTGGGGATCGTCGCAACGTCCGGCTTGGGAGCGTTCGCGCGCGAAGCGGCGGACTCATGCGATGCGGCATGCTTGTGGCGCACGTTGTAGAGCGCGTAGTATCCGCCTGCTGCAAGCGCGGCCAGGATCAGCACCACGAGCAGGGAGTAACCGATGGCTCGCCACGCAGACCCGCCAGGCCTCTTTGCAGTCGCATCGGCATCGACGCTCGGATTCCACTTCTCCTCGTATGCTTCCAGCAGTTCAGCGCTGTCCAAACCCAGGAAATTGGAGTAATCGCGAAGAAAGGCGCGCGCATACACCCTGTTTGGGAACGACTCGAAACGATCCTCCTCCAAAGCAGTGATGCTCTGGATCGCGATCTTGGTCGCGTCGTGAGCCTCCTGCACGGAGAGCCCGCGCTTTTCTCGCTCCAACCTCAGGGTATCGCCAATAGAATCCATTCCGCGCCTAAACCTCTCGAGCGCTCTCAGCGCTTGCCGGTAAAACTATTCTATCCACAAAAAGCGATCATATCAACGCTTTGGGCGTAATAGTGTGCACTTATGTAATGCCGAACTTGCTTCGGCTGTGCTTCATCGACAATAGTAGCACAATTCGAGGAGTTCGCCCATCACGTCGAAGCTGCACACCTTCACGCTGTCCGGCAGGACCAACATCTCACCACTGAGGTTGAGAATGGCTTTGACTCCGTTGTCGACAAGAATCCGGGCGACGTTCGCAGCGTCCTGACCCGGCACGGCAACAACCGCAGTGGAAACATTCGACTCCGACAGAGCCTGCCCGACAGCATCCAGCGGCATCACCTCATGACCACCCACGGATGTTCCGATCTCCTCCGGACTGCCGTCGAATACACCGATGACCTGGCATGCGTGCTTCATGAGCCTGTCGACTGCTCCGCAGTGCAGGCGGAAACACGCCGCTCCGACCCACACGATGCCCTTCCGTTCGTTGAGCCCAAGTATCTCCGCGAGGCGCTGCGAGAGGTAGTCTATTCGATATCCGAAGCTGGGGGTGCCGAACTCGCCGAACCTGGACAGGTCCTTTCGAATCAGAGCCGCGTTGACCCCTACCTTCTGCGCCAGCCGCCAGGACGACACAGAGGTCGCTCCCTCCGCGGCAAGCGAATCCAGGGCGGTCAAATACCACCTCAGCCTGTTCACGACGCGCTCGGACATCTTCTCGACCGGCTCCGCGTCCTTTTCCGGGCGCTTCTTGGGCTCCAGCGCCCGTGCCATTCGGCCAGCCCACCACCGCGTGTTCTCGAACCTGCTCCGCATCGGGCATATCGTCTCGATGCTGCGCTTGAGCACACACGACTCCTCGGAGCAATCGTTACAGGACGCAAGCTGCCGTGATTGCACGCAGACGAACACGGCGCACTGCTTCTCTTCGGACTCACTCAGCAGTCGATTGCCGTCGGTACAGCCAGGGCAGTTCCCGCGCTCCAGATATCTGCAGCCATCGCAGTTGTAGATTCCACATGCTGAAACGTTGTTCGACTTCATAGTCCGTCCACCCCCGCGGGAAGCCTCACCGTAAATGTGCTCCCGCGACCAAGCTGTGTATCAACCTCTATCCTGCCTCCGTGGGCTTCGACAATATCCTTAACTATCGCCAGCCCCAGGCCGGTTCCCCCAAGACGCCTCGACCGCGCCTTGTCTACCCGGTAAAACCTCTCAAACACCCTGTCCACTTCGCCGTGCGGAATCCCAATGCCGGTATCGCACACCGAGATGGCCGCCTCGCCACCTGCCAGTGACGCACTCACATTCACACATCCGCCCGCCGGAGTGTACTTCACGGCATTGTCCAGCAGGTTCCTGACCAACTGCACCAGCTGGATCTCATCCGCGCGGATGACGATTCCTTCGGGCACCTCAAATGTCACCGTCACCTGCTGCTGCTCAGCCAGCGGACGCACCGGCGCGAATGCACGGCTGATGGCTTCCTGCACGCTGACCTCGCTCTTCTCCATACGCGTGACGCCGGAGTCGCGTTTGGCGAGATCCATCAGGTCGTCGATCAGAGCCGACAGCCGATCGCTCTCGGCGACAATCGTGTTCAAGAACCGATCCACGAGATCTTCGTCGTTCTTGGCTCCTGCCAAGAGGGCTTCCGCTGTCGCTCGAACCGCGGTGATCGGCGTGCGCAGCTCGTGGCTGACGTTCGAGACGAATTCCTTTTGCATCTTCTCGTGACGCCTGATCTCACTAAGGTCGTGCAGGAGAAGCAGAGCGACACGCCCAGCCTGCGATCCCGAGAATGGCGCGGCTCTGATACCGATGGTCTTCTCGGGCACACCCGGAAGCCGGACCTCCGAACTCAGCACTCCCTTGCCGGCGATGCAGTCCGCCGCCAGCCGCGCGATCTCAGGATGAAACTCAGCCGCTTCCACGGATTGCGAGCGCGCTCGCAGCGCCCTCGCCCCGAACATCTCCTCGGCAGCGCGGTTGAACAGGGTGACCTCGCCTTCGCCGCCAACGATTATGATGCCGTCCGCTACCTCCGACAGCACTTCCTCAGCCCGACTCTTCTCCTGCCGCAGAGCCTCGACCGCTGCCCGCGAGTCAGCCAGCGCAGACAGAATATCCTTCGATTGATACGCGCGCCGTGCAAGGACCTGAACGGCGATCACGCATGCTCCAGCAAGTGCCAGCAGCGGCAGCGACCACTCGAGCGCCGGCCGAGGCTTCAGCCCCGCGATCTCTCCGACCACTACTCCGGCGGCTCCCGCCAGTGCAAGCACCACGCAAGACGCCAGCGCGAAACGCAGGTGGGTCAACTAGCCATCACCTTCGGCGCCGATCCGATACCCCACACCGCGCACCGTCAGCACCCTCTTCGGTGCACTTGGATCGTCCTCCAGTTTCTCACGAAGCCACCGGATGTGCACGTCGAGCGTGCCGGTGTCATAGCTCGCGTCAGAGTCCCAGACCGCTCGGAACAGATCCTCTCTGCTGACGACCCGGTCTTTGTTTGACATAAGGACCCTCAGCAACTCGAACTGCTTCAGCGGCAAGTGCACCGTTCGGCCATCGATAAGCACCCGCCTGCGCACAAGGTCCATGTCGATGCCCGCGGCATGCAGCCTGACCTGCTCATCTTCTCCGCGTGCGGACTCGGTCCGCCTCATCACCGCGCGCACGCGCGCAATCAGCTCTCTGACGCTAAACGGCTTCGGCACGTAATCGTCCGCGCCCAGTTCCAGGCCCACGATGCGATCGATCTCCTCGGTCTTGGCGGTGAGCATGATGATCGGGACGCTGGACTCCTTGCGCACGACGCGGCAGAAGTCGAGCCCATTGAGCTTGGGCAGCATCAAATCGAGGATTATCAAATCGGGGGCAAAGGACCTGAATGCCGACAGGCCCTCGAGGCCATCCGGAGCGGTCTGAACCTCGAATCCTTCACCTTGCAGGGAATAGGCGACCGACTCCGCGATAGCAGCCTCGTCCTCAACGAGCAGTATCTTGTAGCTCAACGCGCTTGTCCTCTGTCTGCGACAGCAAGTTTGTGAAATATGGCACGAACAGTTTCATGTTACGACGGAGAGCGCTCGCTGTCAACACTTGTACGCCAAAAAAAAGGCCCGGCGCGAATCGCACCGGGCCTGCTGCAAATCGTTATGCTTAGAGCGTGTGGGTCGGGAACGTGCCCACGTTCGGGCAGACCGGGTTCGTGTCCACGGCATTGATCGTGTAGGATCCGCCGGACGGACAGGACAGGGTGTTCTTGATGTAGGTCGGAGTCAGGTCGGCCTCGACGGGAACGCCGGTTCCGACTTTCTTGTTGTCCATCGCCCACTGCATCTTGGCTGTGTCGATCTGGCGCAGATTCGCCACACAAGCCTTGGCCCGGGACGTGTCGCGAGCCTTCATAAAGTTCGGGATCGCGATAGCGAGCAACACTGCTATGATCAAGACCACGATCATGATTTCGATCAGGGTGAACCCGCGTCGCTTCTTCACTGTGAACCTACTCATTAGTTGCGTTTACCTCCTCCAAGGTATGTAGTCGTTGCAAGCCCGCCCGCGCAGTCTGCTTTCGAGTCGGGCCATACGGCCTCAATGACGTTGTTCCATAGGTAGAGGTTAGGTTAACACAGGTAGAATTACCGGGTTTGGGGGGAATTGTTGGGGCCTTGCGTTCGGCCCAGCTGGTCTATCGCACGGGCCCGGAGTGATGGGGGCTGCAATCACGCGTTTGACGAAGACTTTCTCCTGCTGCATGGCTTCCCGCGGCGACCGGAAGACGACGACATCGCCTCGCCGCGGATCAGATGAGCGACATACCATCTTGCTCACCATAATGTGGTCGTTCGTTACCAGGGTCGGCGCTATGCCCATCGACGGCATATAGTAGAAGCCGACGCTCATTCTGAACGCAACAAGCGCGCTGAGCTTTCTCGCTGCGTTTCCACCTACGCGGTGAACGCGTCCCTGATAATGTCCTTGACCACGAGCTTGCCGTCGGATGCGACGACTTCGACCACGTCGAACCGGCAGGCGACGTCGGTCGAGCCGTGCTCGACGAGGTAGTGCTCGGCGGTCGCGATGAGCTTGCGCATCTTGGCAGCCGTGATCGATTCCGCCGGCGTGCCGTACTCATCGGTTCGCTTACAGCGGACTTCCACGAAGACGAGGCTGTCTCCTTCATTTGCGACCAGGTCGATCTCGCCGCGGCGACAGCGATAGTTGGATGCGACGATACTATAGCCGCGCCTGCCCAGTTCGGCGGCCGCGGCGATCTCGGCGCTTCTGCCTACTCTAGACCTGGGAGACGGCACTGGTTGATCCTCTCGGCGACAGGGGCGAACGATCTTCTGTGGCAAGGGCACGGCCCGTAGCGTTCGAGCGCCTCCAGGTGCAGTTTCGACCCGTAGCCTTTGTGCCCGGCGAACCCATACTCGGGGTATTTGGCATCGAGATCGACCATGATGCGATCCCGCGTGACCTTGGCGACTATCGAGGCCGCGCCTATGGAGACACTGAGCGCGTCACCCTTCACTATCGCACGTGACGGAGCGGGGAGGCCCGGAACGGGCTTGCCGTCCACAAGGATGAAATCAAAAGCGGCGCCGATTGCCTCAAGCGCCGCTCTCATTGCGTGGTCTGTCGCGTGCAGTATGTTGATCTTGTCTATGAGCTCGGGTTCGGCGATTCCTACGCCGTAGACGGCGCGCGAGGTGATGTATTCGAACATCTCGTCGCGCGCTTTTGCGCTCATCGCCTTGGAGTCTCCGATGCCGGCAGCTTCAAACCCCTCGGGCAGTACTACCGCCGCGGCCACCACAGGCCCGGCCAACGGCCCACGCCCGGCCTCATCAAGCCCAGCAACACGCGCGAAGCCATTCTCCCACACTTGCTTCTCAAACGCCCAAGGATCCATCGAAGGCTCCACCCGGTCTAATGCACGATTCTTATCCGTGTTAGGGGCCAGAAGATGACCATGGCCTTGCCGAGGACTCGGTCGCGCTTGAGCAGGCCCCAGAAGCGAGCGTCGTTTGAGTCGTTGCGATTGTCGCCCATCACGAGCAGCCGATCCTTGGGAATCTTGACGAGCTGCACGCGCTCCTTGCCGATCTTCTGCGTCACGATCCAGTCAGGGTTGGTGTTCGGAAACGGATAGGGCTGATCCGGATCCTCGGCAGTATATGGCTCATTGAGCGGCTTACCGTTCAGATACACCACTCCCGGCACGACCTTGATCTTGGCCTTAGGATTCCCAATGGTCTTCGCAAGCTCGGACTTGTCAACCTTTTTGCCGTCCCGGTAGATATCGCTGCCGATGAGCTTGATGCTGTGACCGGTCTCGAGCAATGCGGACACGTCCTGCAGATCAAGGGCCATCGCGGGGCTGTCCTGCGGCCCAAGGATCACCTTGCTCTCGCCGGTGAGATCATTAGTCTCGACGCTCACGGGCTGAGGACCGATCTGCGGTGAGGCCAGCATTGAGATCTCGCGGTTCGGGACTACCTTGCCGTCCTCGTAGACGCTTCCGCCCTTGATCCGGACATTGGCCAACTGCTCCAGCACGTGTCGGATTTCCTTGTGGTTATACTGCTGCGTGCCGATCAGCACGTAGCCCGGTGTTATCCGAACGGTGTCGCCCGGAGTGGCGACGACGCGCTTGATGAAGTCCTTCTCGTTCTGGTTCGCCTCGGGCGGGGACTTAAACACAATGATGTCCCCGTGCTTTGGTTCCCAGAACCGATAGATGAACTTGTTCACCAGGATATGGTCCGACTCCAGCAGCGTGGGGTGCATCGACGCGGACGGAATGAAGAACGCCTGCACGATGAACGGCCTGATGATAAAAAACACCAGCGCCATCGCCACCGCAAGCGATTCAGCGGTCTCCGCGACCGATTTCGCGACCTGTCCCTTCTGCTTGGCGAGCCCGAACCTGATGGCGAGCAGCACTGCTACAATGATCAGCACCTGCCACCACTCAAGGTTCGCAAGCGTCTCCATCATGTCATTAAGCCTCATTAGGCGTTCTGGCGCTCCTTGATCCTGGCAGCCTTACCAACCTTGCCGCGCAGGTAATACAGCTTCGCTCTGCGCACCGCGCCCCGGCGAATGACCTCGAGTTTGGCGATTCGCGGAGAGTGAAGCATGAACGTTCTCTCGACACCGACTCCGTGCGAAAGCTTGCGCACGGTAAACGCCGAGCGCAGCCCGCCGTCCTTCTTGCCGATGACAACTCCCTCGAAGATCTGAATCCTCTCCTTGCCACCCTCGATAACGCGAGTGTGAACCTTCACCGTGTCTCCAGGACCGAACTCGGGGGTGTCGATCCTTAGCTGTTCGAACTCTATCTGCTCGATGAGCTGCACTTTATTCCTCCTCGGCTTTAAGCCTATCAAGAATGCTCTTGTCTTCTTGTGTGAGCGGCGCTGTTTCCAGCAGGTCCGGCCGCCTGCGAAGCGTCCTTTCCAGCGATTGCGCTCGCCTCCATTTTCTTATCTGCTCGTGGTTGCCCGAGAGCAGCACTTCAGGCACGCTATGCCCGCGGAACTCCGCGGGACGCGTATACTGCGGGTATTCCAAGAGCCCGCTGGAAAACGACTCGCTTTCGGACGAGCTCTCGTCACCCAAGACTCCAGGCACCAGCCTGGCAACCGCGTCGATCACGATAAGCGCGGCCAACTCTCCGCCGGTAAGCACATAGTCGCCAACTGAGACCTCGTCAGTGACCAGTTGCTCGCGGACTCGCTCGTCCACGCCCTCGTATCGGCCGCAGATCATCATCAGATGACTCTCGGAAACGAGCTGTTCGGCCATCGACTGGTCGAACCGCCGCCCCTGCGGAGTCATCAACAGAATCCTCGGCTTGCCTCCGCGAGCACGCGCAATCAGCGACTCCACCGCATCGAATACGGGTTCGGGCTTCATTACCATTCCCGGCCCGCCGCCAAAAGGCGCATCATCGGTGGTGCGATGCTTATCCGCCGTGAAATCCCGAAGGTTCACGGCCTCCACTTGGATCAGGCCCCGTTCCCGAGCCCGCCCGAGAATGCTCTCGCCCACAACCGCCTCGATCATGCCCGGGAAGGTTGTCAGCACCTGAAATAACATAGCTCATTTACTACTTCATATTGGCTATTGACTACTTGCCCCTGCCGCCGACCTCGCGCCTGATGTCAATAGTCAGTAGTCAATCTAACAGTCCGGGCACCGGCCTGATCACTATCTTGCCCTTATCAAGGTCCACTTCGGCCACTACGTCGCGCAGGGCCGGAATGCACAGGCCCGTGCTCGTCACATAGACATCGTTGGCCCCGCTCTGCAGGACCTCAGTCACCTCGCCGCACTCGCGGCCATCGTCGGTTACGACCTTAAGGCCGATTATGTCGAACAAATAGAACTGCCCCGCCGGCAGTTCGCCCAGCTCGCCCTCGCTGATCACGAACTCGGAGTCCCGCAGGGCCTCGGCATCATCGCGCGTATCGACTCCAGCAAGCTTGATCGTCAGCCCGCCTTTGTGCGGCTTCTGGCCGACGATCTTCACCCGCCTCGGCTCGCCTTTCGGTGGTTTGAGGACAAGCTCATTTCCCCGCTCGAACCGCTCGGGAAAGTCGGTCAACATGATGACCTTGACCTCGCCACGAATCCCTGCGGGCGCGACAATCTTGCCGACGACAATGTCCTGCTGATCTCGCGGCATAGTCCCTACGGCAGTATCTTGACGAAGACGTTCTTATGCTCTTTGATCGCCGCGGCTTTCGCCACGGTTCGCAGAGCATTCGCGACCCGTCCCTGCTTGCCGATGACCTTGCCGAGATCATCTTCGGCCACGGTGACTTCGTAGGTCACCGAACTGCCCTCGTCTATCTCCTCGACGATCACCGCGTCGGGATCATCGACCAGGGCCTTAACCAGAATCTCGATCAGGTTCTTCAAATCAGCCTTCTCCATCACTTGTCACCCTGAACTCGTTTCAGGGTCCACTCCTGGACGCTGAACTATCGTGGCTTCCTGCGGAATCCACAGCCGTTCCGAGGGAATCAAGTTCAGCATGACAATGCCTACTCGGCCGGTTCCTCGGCAGGCGCTTCCTCGGCCGCAGGCTCTTCAGCCGGGGCTTCCTCGACGACGGCCTCTGCCGCGGCTTCCTCGACTGCGGGCTCCTCGGCCGAAGCAGCCTTCTCCTCGACAATGGCCGGAGCTTCTGCCTTGGCCTTAGCCTTCTGCTTCTTGGCCTCGACCTTAGCGGCCGCGCGGGCGATCGAGGCTTCGCTCCGTCCACCGAGCATGCCCATCTGCTTCAGCAGGCCTCTGGCCACGTCGGACGGCTGTGCGCCCTTCTTGATCCAGTCTTCCGCTTTCTCGACGTCCAGCTTGAGCACCGGCGGATCCACGGTCGGGTCATAGTAGCCGATGTTCTCGATGAAGCGTCCGTCACGCGCATTGCGACTATCCGCCACGACGATTCTGTAGAACGGTCGCTTCTTCGCTCCCATCCGCCTGAGTCTGATCTTTACCAATTGGTTCTCCTCCTCGGGATAGCTTTCAGCTATCAGCTCTCAGCCGTCAGCTTTCAGCCCCTGAAGGCTGATAGTTGACGGGTTGACGGCTGACAGCTACCTCATAAACGGAAACTGCGGCATGTGTTTGTGCCGCTTCCCGGATTCCTCCGCGCCGGTCATTGCGCGGATCATCTTGCGCATCTCACCGAACTGATTCATCAGCCGGTTGACATCCTGAACGCTTGTGCCACTTCCGGCGGCAATCCGCCTGCGACGGCTCGCGTTCAGGATAGTCGGGTCGCTGCGCTCATCGATCGTCATCGAACGCAGGATCGCCTCGACCCGGCTGAATTCCTTCTCATCTATCTTAGCACCCTTAAGCTGCTGGCTCATGTTGCCCAAACCAGGGATCATCTCCATCAGCTTGTCGAGCGGGCCCATCTTCCGCATCTGCTGGAGCTGCGCGAGGTAGTCGTTCAGGTCGAACCTGTTCTCCCTCAGCTTCTTTTCCAGCTTCGCGGCCTGCTCCTCGTCAAAGGACTCCTGCGCCTTCTCGATCAGACTCAGGACATCCCCCATGCCGAGTATGCGTGATGCCATCCTATCCGGATGGAATGGCTCGATGCCGTCCATCTTCTCCGACGTGCCGATAAATTTGATCGGCTTGCCGGTGACCGCCTTGATGGAGAGCGCCGCGCCGCCGCGGGCATCGCCGTCCATCTTTGTCATCAGGACGCCGTCTATCTCCAGCGCCTCGTTAAACTGCTGCGCCACGTTGACCGCATCCTGGCCGGTCATCGCGTCAACCACGAGCAGCACCTCGGTCACATCGATCTGCTCGCGTATGCGCTTAAGCTCCGACATCATCTCTTCGTCGATATGAAGCCGGCCGGCGACGTCGATCAGCACCGGGTCGTTGCCGTTCGATCTCGCGTAGTTCAGCGCCGCCTTCGCGACCGCGACCGCGTCCTGCCGATCGCCGATGTCGAACACATCGACTCCGACCTGCTCGCCGAGTGTTCTGAGCTGCAAAATCGCGGCGGGGCGATACACGTCGCCCGCAACCAGCAGCGGCTTTCGCCCCTGCTTCTTGAACATACTCGCGAGCTTGGCAACCTGAGTCGTCTTGCCCGCGCCGTGAAGACCGGCGACCATCATCACGGTCGGAGGCCGGTCGGCAACCTTGAGCTTGGCCTGCTCACCGCCGAGGAGCTTTATCAGTTCCTCGTGCACTATCTTTATGACCTGCTGCGCGGGATTGAGGCCCTTCAGCACCTCCTGCCCGATGGCGCGTTCTTTCACGGCCGCGACGAAATCCTTGACGACCTTGAAGTTGACGTCAGCCTCAAGCAGCACGAGGCGGACCTCGCGCAGTGCCTCGTTGACGTCGCTTTCAGTCACGCCGCCTCCGCCGCGCAGTTTCTTGAAAACGCCCTGCAGTTTGTCAGACAGACTCTCGAACATCCGCAATACCGCTTGCCCTGGGTAGCCCACGAAGCGGACGTACCGAAGGGACAGCACAAAATGAGGGAAGAGCCCGTGAGGTCCCTTCCCTCAGTCGCATCTACACGTACATCCTGATAGTATACCGGCTGCAAGCGGACTTGTCAAACTCAAGTGCCGGTCGAACAGTAGTGCCGCACGCCAATCCGCCAGACGCGCAAGCTCAAGGCCAGGAAAACCACGCCGGCGAGGGGGCTGAGCCAGCTCAGCAGCGGGACAATCGCCCCGGGGCGTGCGAATATCGCGGCGGAGGGCACGTAGGCAATGCAGGCAAGCGGCACGAGCCAGGTGAACAAGTTGCGCAGCCAGGGCCTGTAGATCGAAAGCGGATACTGCGCGGCCTCGGAGCCGCCGTAGGTGAGGATGTTCATCAGCTCGAGCGACTCGATGGTCCAGAAGCACATCGTCGCCTGCAGGACGAACAGCCCGGCGAACACGCATACGCCGCCGCCGATCCCGGCAACAGCCAGAGCGGCCTTGGCTGGGGTCCATGCAACGTGCAGCCTGCTCGCCGCCCACAGCAGCACTATCAGGCCCTGCGCGACCTTGCCGATGTGCGTGGGCGATACGTCCTGACCGGCAACCTGCAGGATCGTGCTTCTAGGACGAAGCAGTAGGCGGTCGAAGTCGCCCTTGCGGATCAGGTGCGAGAAGAGATCGAATCCTCTGAAGATGGTCTCGGCAAGCGCGATGCAGATGTTGACGCCACCGTAGAAGAAGGCAACCTGGGGCAGCGTCCAGCCTCGCAGAGAGCCGAAACGCGAGAACATCACCCATATCGCCGCCACCTCGCCAACCGCGATGGCAAACGACCCCAACGCCATCATCAGGAACGACCACTTGTACTCCATCTTGCCGCGGAGGGTGACGCTCAGATATCGAAAGTAGAGGCTGATCGCGTTCATATCACCCTCCCTGCACCACAAGCCGCCTCGTGCCACGCCAGAGCATCAGGCGGCCGATCAGGACAAAGACCGCGGTCCAGCCGAGTTGGCTCACAAGCGCCCAGTGCAGATCGCTCGCGGGGATGTGGCCCATGTAGAGCCTGTATGGGATGTCCGCGATGCCCCTGAACGGCAGCCAGTCCAGCGCGGTCTGGGCCCAGCTCGGGAACAGCGGCAGTGGTACGAGCAGCCCTGAGAAAAGCATCACCAGAGCCCCCATGATGCGCAGGACACCATCGCCGGAGATCGTCCAGAGAAGGGAGATGCTGACCATGGCCGTGATGGCCGCGCTCAGCAGCACCGCCGCCATCACGGAAACGACGTAGGCGATGGCGGAGGCGGCGGTCTTCGGCGGCTCCATGCCGAGCAGCAGCGCGATGACGAACATCGGCACGGCGCGGAGCAGTGTCGGGGCCGTGCGCAGCGCGAGTATCCGGCTGAACCAAACCGCGTAGAGATCGCGGGGCCGCAGGAGTTCGTAGACAACGTCGCCCGAGCGGACCATCGCGGCGATCTCCCGATCGACGTTCCAGGGCAGCATGGCAAGCATCGCCTGGCCGAGCCAGATGTAGGTAATCGACTGCGAGAGGCTCATCGGCTGGTGAGCAGTGGACGATTGATAGAACGCCGTGACTACCATCACGCGGACCAAGCCCCAGAACAACTGCGTCGCGAACCCGGCAGCGGCTGCGGCGCGGTACTGCAGCAGCGCGCGGAAGCGCGTCGCAATTATCGCGTAGTATGCGCTCACGGCCGATGCTCCGCGTAGAGCTTGGCGATGACCTCTTCGATGGGCGTGTTCTCAACGAAGAGGTCTTTCACCGCATACTTGGCCGTCACCTGCGCGATGAGGTCGGCAGCCGAGATCACGTCCGGATCGAAGCGCAGCTCGACACGCGTGCCATCGGAGCGGACGACCTCCACGCCGGAAACAGAAAAAGGTGACAGACACCTTTTTTCTTGAGCGCAAAAAAGGTGTCTGTCACCTTTTTCGAGATCGACAATCAGCCTGCGCTCGGTGGTGACACTGGAACGCAACTCGTCAAGGGTGCCGTCTGAGAGGATATGGCCGTCGCCAAGCACGATCACGCGGCTGCAGAGGGCCTCGATGTCGTCCATGTCGTGGGTGGTCAGGATGACGGTCACGCCGCGCTCGCGGTTGATGCGCTTGACGAAGCTGCGCACTGCGAGCTTGGAGACGGCGTCGAGGCCGATGGTGGGCTCGTCGAGGAAGACGATCGACGGGCTGTGCAACAGGGCCGCGGCGAGGTCGCATCGCATTCGCTGGCCGAGGCTGAGCTGGCGGACAGGCGTGTCGAGCAGCGGATTCAGATCGAGGAGTGCTATCAACTCGTCCCGTGTCGCCTCGTACTGCGAGTCCGGCACGCTGTAGATGTCGCGCAGCAGATCGAAGCTCTCGACGACCGGCAGGTCCCACCAGAGCTGGGTGCGCTGGCCGAACACGACGCCGATCCCACGCACGTGCGCGATCCTGTTCTTCCAGGGAATGAGTCCGCACACGTCGCAGCGGCCGGAGGTCGGAACGAGAATGCCCGAAAGCACCTTCACAGTCGTGGACTTGCCCGCCCCGTTCGGCCCGATATAGCCGACGAGTTCGCCGGGTTCGAGCGAGAACGAGATGCCGTCGAGCGCGTGCACCATCCGGCGCTTGCGGTGCACGAGCCCGCGCACCGAGCCCCAAGTGCCAGACGTACGCTCGGAAACGGCAAAGGTTTTGGTGAGGTTTTCGACGACTATCTGAGGCAAGAAGTAGGCCCTCCGACAAGCCCGCCATTACGGGTTAGACTGCGGAGGACCCTATTCCTTCAGACAACGAACACCGGATCGTTGGGCGACATGTGGTCGGGATCATTGAGTTGGGCCCCGGACGGGGGAGGGACTGGGCCCTTGAGCAGCGGGTCGGACGTGCGCACCATGAAGTCGTCGAGGCGGCGGCGCATGTCCTCCAACACGGGCTCGAATCGCACGTCGCCGGCGAGGTTGTCGCACTCCATCGGGTCGAACAGGAGATCGAACAACTGCTCTTGCTCGACGCGCCGCTCGTTCCAACCGTTCGCGAGCCAGAGATCGCGGGTCTCGCCCTCATCGCAGTTGGGCATCACCGGCGTCTCGCGCCCGCCGAAACGGCGGATGTATTTGTGCCGCTTGGTGCGCACGCAGCGCATGGGCTCGTAGGCGGCATGATAGGTAACTTCTGCGAAGAGCTCGTCATGGATCTCGCGGTCTTTGCCGCTCAGAAGCGGCACGAGTGAGACGCCTTCCAGCCAATCAGGCGGATCGATCTCGAGTAATTCGCAGATGGTCGGGTAGACGTCGATGTGCGAGACCATCGAGTCGATCGCGCGCCCGGCGCCGCTGACGCCCGGCCCGCGCATGATGAGCATGACGCCGATGCCGTGGTCGGTGAGGTTGCACTTCATGTGCGGGAAGGCAATGCCGTGATCGGTGGTGCAGATAACGAGCGTGTTCTCCGCGAGGCCGTTGTCATCGAGCGCGTCGAGCACTGCCCTGATCTTGGAGTCGAGTATGCGCGCGGAGGTCTTGAACCGCGCCATATCCTGCCGGGTGTCGGGAGTGTCGGGCAGGATCGCGGGCGGCATGCAATACTCCGGCCGGATGTCTGCGTCGGGCTGGGGAAAGACGCGGTGCGTTTCCACGATGCCCACCTCCAGATAAAACGGCTGCCGGGGCGCGCTGTCGAGGAACTCCGCTGCGGCGGTGTGCGCAACCTTGTTGTCACCGAGCAGCGCATCGTAGCCCAGTTCGGAGACGCGATCCCAGGGAACCACGTGCTGGAAACCCGCCTGCGCCGTGAAGTAGCCGGCCCGCTGGAGCGTGTGCTGCAGGTGCTGACGAGGGTCGTTGAGCCTGAACCCGCGATGCGCAAGGCCGATCATTCCGTTCTGGTGCGGATAGCAGCCGGTGAGCAGCGCGGCGCGGCTCGGCGAGCACGTCGGGCCGGCGCAAAACGCCTGCCGGAACAGCACGCCGTCCTCCGCCAGAGCCTGTATCGTCGGCGTGGGTATCGCGTGCCCATAGGGTTGCACATAGCGGCCCGTGTCGTGCGAGTTGATGTAGAGGATGTTGGGTCTCATCTGCGCCATTCTACTTCCTTGCTAACAGACTTGCATATCTGGTCATGCTGAACTTGATTCCCTCCGAACGACACCTGAATCGAGTTCAGGAGACTCATTGACGACCGACCGATCGCGGCCCTGCGGTACGGCGCAGCTCATTCTCGAGTCGACACTAAGCGCGAGGATCAGGCAGCAGAGGCAGGCAAGGCTATGTGCGTCGAGGCGTGGGAAGACCATGCGGCACGTTCCTTTCTACCGCTTGCTTGCATGGAGGATGGTCAAGCCCACGACCTCGTCGCCCTCATAGCGGATGATTACGTCATCGTACGACTACCAAGAATTTGCCAGGCTCGTGCTCGCGAACCGCCAGAAGCTCGCCATCGCCGCCGAGGAGGATCCTTGCCGGGTCGGCGACCGCCTCGAGGATGTCGGGCCGGAGCCCGGCCACCTCCGAGTGCTACTCGGTGATGCGCGCCCACCGCTCGTCGGGCAGTCTTGTCTGGATTCCGTTCTTGGACACTACTGTCCACACCATTGGGTGTTCCTCGGCAGGCATGTCGAATCAGGTCGCTATGCCCATTATACCATTCAGACACCAAATGAGCTCATAGCCCAGAGTCCGGGGTGCATGTCAGACTTACGGAATCAGGCTGCAATTTTGGCAGCCTCTAGTATTGTGTTGATTCTGCCATTGAGAACGGCCGAGCGCAGGTGAGCAATCGCCTCGATGCCCGGCTTCTTCCA
>Ga0123519_10005333_pt1 | contig 20531 bp, 34 predicted proteins | sample YelNatPaOPRAMG02_FD_87396 | JGI IMG/M metagenome (GOLD analysis project Ga0123519, IMG submission 87396) | Hot spring microbial communities from Yellowstone National Park - Yellowstone National Park OP-RAMG-02 (version 2) | ecosystem: Environmental > Aquatic > Thermal springs > Hot (42-90C) ...
AACGGATAGCAATAAAATGTTTATCCGACAACGGTTGAGCCTCACCCCTACGGGCTGAACCGAAAAGATAAGCTAAGAGCACGTTATCATCCCTTTCAAGAACATCCCTAACTACCCGCGTTACTTCACTTTTTCTCAGCATCTTCAATCCAACTTAACCACTGGTTAAACCGTTCCTTAAAACAACTTTCACATATGAACCTTAAAAGTTTACAGGCTCAGGCCTTATGATTTAGATTTCCAGAATTTTCTCGACGTGTTCCGCTATCTCCTTGCTTCTCACCGGATTCAGAGAAACGATTTCCCATTTTTTATGGAATAGGAGATAGCCATTGGTTAAAATGCTGAGGAAATACGAAACGCAGATCTCGCTTCAAATGGCGGAAAAGGAAGATGAAAAGCAGGCCCAAGCAGTTCCTCTGACATCCTCCCACCCCTGTAGGGTGGGGGTTCCCGATTCGTGGGCGCTCTTCACTTCATGGGGCTTCATCCCATCGGGTTCTGCGTGGGCTGTGTCAGCTTCGGCCCCTGCCATGGACGTATAGCCTATGGCCCGCTTCACCGCTTTGCCTGCCGGAGCCTCCCCCTCCTATTTCGGCTTGAAGCCTCATACCAGACTTTCGAACATCCACACTACATCGAGCAACCCGCTCAAAGAAGCATTGAAAAGAGCTGTATTTAACCGCATTCAACCCACCTCTAAAGAGCGTGGGGGCTTTCTACGCTACTTTGTAAAGGGTTAGTTATTTTTATATGAGTTTTCATCTCGAATATCGGCGAGATCCTCATCAATAAATAGTAGAATAAGAGCATTTACACTTTACTTATAGGCAAGTACTTTTTATAGAATAAGAGCATTTATAGTATTTTGTTATAAAATTTTGTAGGTGATTAGATGGTTTATGAAGTTAAGATAAATAGGCAGGGTCAGACAACTATACCCAAGCCTTTAAGGGAAAAGTATGCCATCGATGAAGGGGATAAAATCATATACGTTGATCTAGGCGACCACATAGCCATTTTGCCCGTTCCGAAGCATCCTATCAAGGTTTTAGAAGGCTTAAAGATCGAGGCTAAGGAGCCAACATACGAAATGAAGAGAGAGGCCTTCAAAACCGCTCAAAGGCTCATTGGTCAGCTACCCACGGCTGAAGCCTGTGGGCTTGTATGGGAATCATAATGGCTCATCTCGAAATCGCCATTCATCCCTACATTAGGCTCGTTGACCGAAGCCCATCCAGAGCGAGCCGGCTCAACTCTGGAGAGGTTGAGGGAGGCCACATGGTCGGCGTTATCTTGGAAGCCACATTTGACGCATCTGAAAAGCGATCGGCTTCTCCTGTTGGCTTTGTCGATGTGTCCGCATCTTGGACATGTTATGGAGGTGTTTCTGGGCTGAACATAGACTATGGGGATTCCCCTTTCCAAAGCCTTGTATTCAATAAAGGATTGGAGTTTTCTGAAAGCCCAGCTGTGGAAGCCTCCGTTTCGGCTCTTCCTATACTTAGCGTTGTTGTGGATTCCTTTGATTTTCCATTACAACTACGTTGCCTTTCTTGAGCATGTTAACGAAAGCGACTAGAGCATGGTTTTAGTCGGCTTCATTAGAGTAGTCGACGATCAAGCTGGAGTCTAGAGGATTACTGACTCCGCCCGTATAGGATTTCATCAACTTCGACGCTGGCCCTTTCCGACCCCTTACCCCAGTTGAACGGGTTTATCTCCAAAAGCCTTGCCCGAGGCTTCGCAGACCTCTGTTTAACCCATATCTCCATCGCCTGCGTTAACGCCTCACCCAGCTTTACACCCTCCTCCGCAGCCTTCGCCTTAAACCTGCGGAATACCTCCGCGTCCACACCCCTGACAGTTACATTCAACCGTAGCACCGAATTAAAACATGTCAAACAAAATTTAAAGGTTAGAAAGCGAGGAAAGCCGGCGAGCAATTCTCCGAGATCGCCTCCGGAGGACTTGCGAACCAGCGGACAGATGCGTAGAATAAACCCGCATCGAACACTGTGGTTTTAATCGATCTCCTTCAAATCGTCTATGAATTTAAGATACCATTTAAACTCTTTCTCCGTCGCTACATGGATTTCTAAAGGCACCTCTAGCCCTATCCTCTTCAAGACGGAGGCTTTTAGCCTCGCCGCTTCATCCCTGCTTCCAGCTATTTCATCGGAAACTATCAGGAGGTCTATGTCGCTGGAGGCCGTGACCCTTCCCTTTAACACGGAGCCGAAAACGAAGACTCTCACACCCCCATACTTCTCCCCTACAATTTCCTTCACCCTCCTAGCTATTTCTTCATAGTTTTTAAGGTGTTCAAGGGATTCCCTCCCAGACCTCACATACTGTCTAAACATCTTTCACAGCCTCCTCGAACCTTTCAGCGAAGGCAAGCAGGACCTCCACCTCCCCCCTCTCAAACCTCCTCGGAAGATACCTTGAAACAATGTACGCGTCCTCAACCCTCGTAATGGACGTCAACTCCGAATCTATGAAGGAGGATAAACCTCCCTCCGGGACCGCTGAATCCAGCTCCCTCAAAAGCCTTATAAGCGAATGGCTTCTAGGATAAGCTCCAACCCTCATCAAAAGCTTATACTTTACGAATAAATGGCAGAACTGCTCAACGCAGAAGGCCGCTATATCGTATTCTCCCTCTTCGCAGAGTCGCCTAGCGTTTCTTAGGAATGAATAGGCCCTGTCCCTGAGAACCTCCGCCTCTTCCATAGCCAACTTAGGAACAACTAACAATCAGCCGCTATTTAAACTGACACTCCCCTTTAAAGGGCACAGGCCATCCAGCCGATCGGTAAGCGGCGCGGAGTTTTCCCCGGGATTTAAGGGAATCTTCCCCATCATCAACGATTCAGGAACGCTTACCTATGGCATTATTTATGAATTAAATGAATAATTTATGGATTATTTATGGATTAAATGGTGAATTTTATGCTATTCATGGCGCGTGTTGACGGTCAAGGTCGAATGGTCCTACCTAAAGAGGCTGGGCGGGCTCTAGGGGTTGAAGGGGCCTCTAAGCTCGTATGCAGGGTTGTCGGTAACAGGGTTATCCTAGAGAGGTACGTGGCGGACAGGGTTCGGGAAGCCTTCAGCAAGCTTGAGGAAGCGACGCCTAGCCTGGACCTAGACGTAGGGGAAGTTGAAGGTGGAGATAAGCATATTGACGTGAAATACGCGCTCCGTAAAATTGGGTTTGGAAGGAATAGTTGACGTTGGAATCGTCGTCATCGCGCATTTTAGAAACCCTGCCCAGAAATACGCGGCTGAATTCCTCATTAAAGCCCTCAAAATTTGAGAAACGCCTCATAGTCCCTTTAAGCCCATACCTAGAAGCCTACGTGGTCATGACCAAGGCTTAGGAGAAGCGACGCCGCAAGGGCCCTGCTGGAAACCCTCACGCTTGAGTCGCCGGCCTTCTACGAGAACGTGTCGAAAACCGTTGCTGAAAAAGCCGTGGAAACGGCGTCTGAGCTTAACATCTCTTCATGGGACGGCTACCTAATGGAGCTGGCCAGAGAGCTCAAAATATCCAAGATATACAGCGTAGACGAAGAGCTTAAAGACAAGATTAAAAACGTACAAGTAGTAAACCCCACACCGAAGTGATGAAAGAGTACCATAAATATCTGAAAGAGAAACTCATGAACCGCCACCACGCCCATCAACTAAACTTTCATAACCTCATTGAAAACCTTAATGATAGGCCTCTTCACCTGAGGGATTTCAACGCTAAAGTTGCCCCACCCCCTAACTAAGCAACGTAAACGTTAACGTTTAATACAGGCGAACCGGAAGGGAAAACATGAGATTCGAGGAAAAATGACCGTTAAGCTGAGAGAAGAGTTCCTCAACCTCCTGAAAGAGGATTTAGAGTTCAGATACATCGTAGCCGGCTTCATAGGCTTAGACGAAGTTCTGAAAAGACTCGACAAACATGAAGCCGAGCTCGTCAAGCTGAGAGAAGACATGAATAAGGGCTTCGCTAGACATGACGAAGAAATCGCAAAGCTCAGAGAAGACATGAACAAGCTTAGAGAGGACATGAACAGGGGCTTCCAAAGGCATGACGAGGAAATCGCGAAGCTGAGAGAGGACATGAACCAGGGCTTCGCTAGACACGATGAAGAGCTGGCTAAGCTGAGAGAAGACATGGTGAAAGGCTTCCAGAGACATGACGAGGAAATCGCAAAGCTCAGAGAAGACATGGTGAAAGGCTTCCAAAGGCATGACGAAGAAATCGCGAAACTCAGAGAGGACATGGTGAAGGGCTTCCAGAGACATGACGAGGAAATCGCGAAGCTCAGAGAAGACATGACGAGGGGCTTCGAGAGACATGAGGCTGAAATCGCCCAGCTGAGAGAGGACATGAATAAAGGCTTCAGCTTGTTGGAGAGGCATATATCTGCGTTGGGGGCTAGGTGGGGTTTAATGAGCGAAGAGGCTTTCAGGGAGGGTTTAAAAGGCCTGTTGGAGAAGGAGCTGGGTTTGAGGGTTGAGCGTTGGAGTGCCTTCGACGATGAGGGAAGCGTTTACGGGTATCCCAGCCTCTTGGAAGTGGACGTAGCCATCGTCGACGGTAAAACCATCCTGGTAGAGGTTTCATCGCATATCAGACCCTCGGATGTGGTCGCCTTCAAGAGGAAGGCTGAAGCCTACGAGAAGGCTACTGGAAGGAGGGTGGAGAGGTTGATGATCATCACCCCATACGCCGAGGATAAGGCGAAAGAAGCGTGTATAAAACAGGGCGTAGAGCTTTACACAAAAATATAGGAATACCGGTTGCCTAACATTTTAAGAACCAACGCGCGTTCTCCACATCCTTCCAACCCGGTTTGAAGCTGAACATGAACAGTTTGGAATGAAAAGGTAGAGGGGGAAGCTGCTTTTAACCCGACGCAAGCCTTTCACAAGCGTAGATCAACCAATATTAAGAACGTAAGGCGATGGGAAAGCCGATAAGCCTACGCGATTTTCAATTTTCAATTTGAAAAATTAAGCCTTGACCCGTTTATGGCGGGGAGTTTAGAAAGGTTAATGGTGTTAAGGGAGCTTTGACAGATTTCTCGACGCCCTTGAAGCTTCGAAAACGGAATTTAACGGCTTTCCCTGACGCTTCACGAGAACTGAGACGTGAGGGTTAAGTTCTAGGCGTTGTGGTTGGGGTCTTGGCGCCGGGAGAGGGATTTGAACCCTCGAGGCCTGAGAAGGCCACAGGCTGCCTCGCGCTTCAAGTCGGCTCCAGGCTTGGGCCTATGGGTCTGCCCCGTACCGGACTCGGGAACCCCGGCGGCTTCCATGCTTCACGTGCCTTTTCATCTTCGAGGCTGAATATTAACCTTTATTCACCTTTCCATCTTTTAACGGTTCTTTAACGGTTCATCCGGGGTGGCTTCTCCACTTTTTCGGGTATGTTCCAGGGGGCATGATGACGCGTTTCACCTTGGCGGCGATTCCCCTCTCCTTATCCAGTATTTCGTCGGTTGACATGGCGGCCTCGGCTAACGCGACGACTTCGCCTTTCAAAGTGAAGATTCCCGTTAAACTTCCCCGTTTGATTTCCAAGTCCAGTTTAGCGACTCCAGGTACGGCGAGGGAGGCGCCGTGGCATAAAGCGTCCACGGCTGAATCCCTAACGTAGATTTTAGGAGTATGTTTAAACATGTATTCCACGGGCATGACGACTTTTCTGAGAAGCGATTCGTCGCCGTTCAAATATGATTCCCACGCGTTTCGAAGCTCCAGTAGGGTGGTGAGGTTTTCGTCGACGTGGAACGGCCCAGCCCTAATTCTCCTCAGCTCCCTCATGTGGGCTCCCATTCCCAAAGCGTCCCCTATGTCGGAGCACAGCTTTCGCACGTATGTTCCAGCTTGACACGCTACTCTAAACAGGATTAACCGGCCTTCATCCTCCAGCAACCTGATGAAGTACACTTTCCTCCTCCTTAAAGCCCTTTTCACAGAGGCCTTAACAGGTGGGAGCTGGTATATTTCGCCCGTGAACTCTTCAAGGATCCTTATCAACCGATCCTTTTCCACTTCGCCGTGCAGCTGCATTAAGCACACGTATTCTTTACCCGACTCCAATATGGCTTGGATGGCCTTGGTGGAGTGTTCTAAGGCGACGGGGAGGACGCCGGTTACCTTTGGATTACCCCAGCCTTTCGCTTAGGCTTCTAGGGTTCCGCCGTGGCCGGCCCTCTCGAGGCTGAGCATCTTCTTCACCCAGGCCACGACTTCATGGCTTGAAGGCCCCGGAGGCTTGTCTAGGTTTACAACTCCGAATTTAACATGGTCCTCGATGGGCCTTTGGTAAGGGTCGTAGCCGTAGTCTGGGTTTGTGTCGCAGCTGGATTTCACCACAACCTCCCTTTCCGTCAACCAAGGCGGTTTAAACTCCAACACCACCGCCACCGGGTTTAACGTGAACCATGCCTATTTAAACGTGGCTAGCCGCCTTAAACCTTCCGCAACCTAAATATACTGGATTAAAGTCAAATTTAAACGCTGTTAGAGGTGGATAGGCCATTCATCGGCTCAACGCCCCACTTCGACGGATGGGACCATCCTCCTACACCTCAGGTCGGTTAACTTGACGCGTAAATTTATGGACATGCTTACCCGGCACCTAAGGATCTCAGGGGCTGTTGGAATCCAACGCAGATACTTCGTGATGAACTCCTTCGACGGGGTTTTAACGATGCTCGGCGTCATCGTCGGCTCCTACATGTACGGTGTGATGGACGCTTGGAAAATGGTGGGAGTTGGGGTGAGCGCCAGCTTAGCCATGGCCGTTTCAGGCTTCACCGGAGCCTACCTCACCGAGAGGGCGGAGCAGAAGAGGGCTTTGAAACACTTGGAAAAAGCGATGTTGAAGAAGCTGCACAACTCAATACACGCCGACGCCTCGCGCACAGCCATGTTTTGGGCGGCCATCGTGGACGGAGGCTCCCCCCTCTTAATGTCCATCATCTCCCTCTCCCCTTTCATCGCCTCCCACCTACATTTAATCTCGCCTCAAACAGCGCTTTACCTATCGGTTTCCCTCATATGCTCCATCCTCTTCCTCCTAGGGGCGTTTTTAGGAAACATATCCAAGGAAAGCGTCTTCCTCTCAGGCCTCAAAATGCTGGCCGCCGGCTTCGCGACAGCCTCGATAATAGCGTTCCTCGCCAAGGTGACGAGTTAACCATGCGACATCCACACGGGCCCGCAACCCTTTCCAAACAATGGAGTGGCTGTCCACGCAGCGGTGAAATGGAATTTGGCTGAGAATAAGAATCGGGTTAGGCGAATCGTCTTGGACGTGCTTAAGCCGAGGGATCCCCCCATCTACGAGCTGGCTTCCCAGCTCGCGGAGTGTCGAGGCGTCCGAGACGTCAGCATCACCGTCGCCGAAATAGATCAAAGCACAGAGAGCATTAAGGTTTCCATCGAAGGGGGAGGCGTTAACATCGAGGATGTGAAGGAATGCCTTGAACGATACGGCGCCAGCATACACAGCGTAGACGAAGTGAAGGTAACTCGAAGCGAAACCGAAGCCTAACCCAGCGGACACCCTCCTCCAGCCAACCCACAATAACGCAAACCCTTGAAGAAACGCCTCGAGGACAGGCGTAAGCCCGCCCCACTGGCCTTCGCGTCGCTTCGGCTACGCCTCAGTTTAACCATCCCTCGACGCTTCAACGTTTAAACGAAGGCGTTATCCCTTAAAGCGCCTTCAAGGGGAGGCTTCAAGGCGACGTTTCAGCTTGAAGGCTTACCCGGGCTCCTTCACCGTTTTCCCCAACAACTTCTCCAGGGCTTTTTGAACCTCCTCATCCGACGCGCCCTTCTTTATTTTAACGGTTTCCCCCGTGGGGTCGAGGTGTTTAACGTTGACCCGCCTTCTTTTCACGCCTGTGAGGCTTTTAGGCCCTGTGACGAGGACGTAGTTTTTATCCACGACGTCGACGACGACGCATTTCCTCCCCTTTTCCCGCCCCATCTTCTTCACGCATACGCTGCCTACCTCCATGACGCTCATACGTTGTTTCCTCCTCGAGTTAACTTTCTAATACGCTTCTCACGATGTTTTTAAGCGTTGCCGTCATCTCTTCAAGGGGCATTAGGTCCGTGTCAACGATCAGGTCGTAGACGGATAGGTCGTCTACGTCGATTCCATACAGCCTTAAATACCGCTCCTTCTCAGCCCTCTCCCTTTCAACGGTGGCTTTCTCAGCCTCTTCGAGGCTGACGCCATCCCTCTCCGCGATGCGCTTCACCCTCACGGGGAGGGGGGCGGTTAAATAAATTTTCAGCAAGGCGTTTTCCCCAGCCATCCAAGCTGAGAGCTGACCGTCGATCACCACCCCGCCTTTCTCAGCCTCCTTACGCGCCTCATCGTCTATGAAGCGGTCAATGGACCCGTCTTCCTCGGCTAAACGAGTTAACTCCAGCAACGTTAACCCACGCTTCTCAGCCACCTGGCGGAACAGTCCTCCAATGGATAGATGCTTTAAATTGAACTCTTGGGCGACGGCCCTGGCGTATGTGGTTTTACCGGTTCCATGGGGGCCGCTGAAGGTGATCACTGGTTTACGCTTCAACGCCGACATGGACCTAGACATGTTAATCCTCTGGGTTTATTCCGAAAAGCCTTGAAAGGGGTAGGCTGACGGCGAAGGATGAGATGATGTACCAGGAGTAGAAGGGAACCACCGTCGCCCCGAGCTGGCTGTCCGTTCTCCCAGTTAGTAGGAATGGAATCGTGAACGGCGTAAAGGCCACGGGAGATGTCCCGTAGAAGCGGCTTAACACCATGAATATGATCCAGAAGGGTAAGAGGAATATGAAGCTCACCTTCATCCTATCCCACATCACACTGCTTTGAAGCTTCATGATGGCCTGTTGCTTCTTCATCACCCTGGCCAGCTCCTGCTTGTTATTGGACTTCCTCGCTTTCTCCAACTGTTGTCTCCAAGCGTTAACCTCCCGCATCACGGATTTAATCCTCTTCACGTCAACCATCAACCGGTTGGCCGCGGTGGTGATCAACGACAGAACGGTGGCGACGGTTAAAATGAAAAGCGTGGAGTTTGGAATGGAGGCGTATGGTTGGAGGAGGCTTTCCATCAACTTCATAAACGTGTCGAACACGCTCAATTTAAGCCCCTTACCAATTCACATCTTTCAACCATCAACCTGATACCGGTAAATCTTCAATCCTCAATTTAAATTCATAGGTCCAACTACAGGACTTGTCAACTAAGCATCGATCCTTTATAAACCCTACATGAACCCTAAGTCTTAAAGTTGACGGCCCCCTCCTACTTTCCCAGCAAGGCGCCTATCGCCGGGTACATTTCAGACAGCCTCTCCCTGGCTAGGATCTGATAGTACTGCTCCAATATGCCTACGGTTAAGAGGATTCCTGTTCCAGATCCGAACGCGCCTAGGAAGTCCGCTGAAGCCGCTATGAGGCCGACGATGACGCCTCCTAGAACCGTGACGGTGGGTATGTACCGGGAGAGAAGCTGCTGTATCGGGGTGTAGGATCGCCTGAACCCCTCTATTTGCATGCCTGAATCCAGGAGTTGCTTGGCCACGGATCTAGCGTCCATCCCACCCACTTGAACCCATGTCGTGGCGAAGAAGAGGCAGGCTAAGACGAGGAGGACGGTGTACATTAAAGCCCTCAAGGGGTCGGATATGACGTTGGCTAAGCCGTGGGGGGACACCACATAGTATACGAGGCCCCCTTTAGGGCTGTATTGATTGCCCTTCAACTCGAAGGTTCCCAGCAGGTTCAACCAGAAGTTCGCGCCCGATTGATTGTACTTCGACCATAATATTTGGGATATGAAGTATATGTTTCCAAACAGCGCCGCCGCGAAGATCACGGGGATGTTGGACACGTATAACAGCTTGATGGGGTATTTACCCCTGAACCCCCTGTACCGCGCGTATGAAACGGGGATTTCAACCCTTAACCCGTTTAAATATATGATGACGAGGAATACGATAACGGTTGTCGCGAACGCCACCATGTCGGGCAACCCCTCACTCCTGTACACGGCTTCGGTTAACCGGGCTCCGCCCCTGAGGGCTTGGCCGAAGGCGATGAGGGCGCCGTAAAACCTCCCGTCCTTCATTGGGCCTAGGGGCGCCACGCTGTCCCACCATATGGTTTGAGCCACCCCCGCGGCTATGAAGAGGCTAATCCCACTGCCGAAGCCCCAACCCTTCTGCAACAGCTCGTCCAACATGATGATCACAACGCCGGCCGCTAACAGCTGAATCAATATGATGAACTGAGTTTCCACCCCGAGTTTCCCGTAGACTCCACCTATCAAGTAGGCGAGGGCCTCGAAAAACGTCATCACCACCGCTAGGATTTTGCTCGCGGATGTGAAGAGGGCTCTGTCCTGGGGGTTGGTCATGTCAACGTCGATCATCTTGGACCCTGACAGGATTTGCAGGATTAGGCCCGCGGTGACTATGGGTCCTATGCCCAACTCCACCAAGGTTCCCCTATGGGAGGCGAAGATCACCCTCAAGGCGCCGAAGGGGTCGGCGGCCCCCTCCTTTCCCAAGCCGTATAACGGGATCTGACCCATGATGAAGTATACGATCAGCGCTAACGCCGTCCACATCAACTTCTCGTTAAAGTTAACCCTTTTCTTAGGCGGCGCTATCTCGAAGAAGTATTTGGTGAAGGGTTTGAAAAGCTCGATGAACCGGACCACTACGCGCACCTTCCGCGGAGCTGATTAATTAAGCTTCAACCTCCGCCTCCAACTTTAACTGTATTTCCCCTCCAGCCCGCGCGATCTTCTCCCTAGCCTTCTCGCTGCATTGAAGAACCTTAACCAAGTATGGTTTGGACGCTGAGCCTTCACCCAGCAGCTTTTGAAACCCCAACTTATCTAGGTCCACTAAAATTTTCCCGCCTTCGCTTGGAACGCCGAATTTCTCCGCCAACTCCTCCAGCCCTGTGAGGTTTAAAGTGGATGGTTTACGCCTCAGGCTCGCCGTGTGAAAGCCTCTCTTACCTATTCTCTCCAAATCGTACTTAACGGTGTACGTCCACTTATGCTTGCACCAACCCGCCTTTCCATGTCCTCCCCTCATGCCGCTCTTCCTATGCTGACCTGACGTACCCCATCCATGGGTTCTAGACCCCCGCATCCGCCTTGTTTTCCTCAACCTTGTGGGCATCAGCAGATCCCTTAACGTTTAATCGGGTTCTCCGTTATAAATAAGCTTTCACCCAAAGCCCCTATGCGAAGCCTTGTTTTTAAGGTTGAAACGGAAACGTTTAATTCAATATTCAACATTTAACGCTTAACGTTCCACCCGGCGTGGGGGTTTTTAAAGCATTCTCTTCAACAGGTTGTTGATGTGTTCGCCTCGATAGCCCAGCTCCCCGCCTACGTTGAAGGGGCGTTTCACGCTTCCCTTAAAACCCTTTCTTGGAGGGTGAAGCCTGAACACGGTGTCAACGCCGTTTTTCCTAAGCTTCGCCAAGGTAACCTCACCTGTCAGCATCGCTTGAGATAGGTCCTCGAACCCATTCTTGTCGAAGGCGGTTTTGATGAAGGCTTCGTCAAGCCTTTTTCCACCCTTCACCACACCCCTTTCCCTCAAAAGGGATGTCAAAGTCTCCCTGTTTATTTCACCCCATGTAACCCAGTCCTTTACCTTTCTTAAAGCCCCTTTAACGCTTTCATCCATTTTCAACACGGCGGCTTGGAACCTTCTTTTCAGCCTGAGAACCTCGAGGGCTTTCTCTACGTCAGGTGGGATTCTACTCGTTCCCCTCAGCCTCACCGCCACCCAGAGGCCTTTAACCTCGCCCATAACTGTTAACCAGCCCAATCCTCCTGTACCAGTATCCTATACGTGTTCCTTAAAGCGTCGAAGGCGGCCATGGATGTTGAGGCCACTGTGCTTGTGGAGCCGAAGCTTCTGGTCCAGCAGTCCTTCACCCCCGCTAAGGTGAGGATGGTTTTAACGGCTTCGCCCGCTACGAGGCCGAGGCCCCTGGGGCCGGGTATGATCTCCACTTTCACGCTTCCACATTTCCCCCTAACCTTGAAGGGCAGTGAATGCGGTTGGTCGCATCGGCACTCCCAGCTGCCGCATCCCCTGCGAACCGGGATGAGGTTTAACTTGGCTTGAGCGGTCGCCTTATCTATGGCGATTCTGACCTGCGCCGCCTTTCCTGAGCCGACGCCAACGTAGCCTTCCCCGTTTCCCACCGCGACCATGGCTTTAAACCTGGATCTTTCCCCAGCGTCCGTTTGCTTTTGAACCAATCCAATGTTGAGAACTTCCTGTCTTAGATTCGGCAGCAACATGTCAACGATTTCAGGCTCCTTGATTCGGAGGCCTTGAGCGAAGACTTCACCTATGTCTATGATTTCCCCCGATTGAACGAGGGCTCCCAGCCTTGTTCTCGGAATCCAACCCGCCTCCACGGATTTCACGCCCATGTTTAAACTTAAACCTCCATTCAACGCCTTTTGACCAGTTTATGGGCCTCCAAGTATTCGTTTAAGTGGGCTACGCTTCTGAAGGCCCCTCCTTTAACCATCATGTACAGTTTATGGTAGTCGGCCCTCGAAATTTTCTTCCCATCCTTCAACTCTTTAAGCCTCATCCTCTGCTTTCTCACCCGTCCAATCCACAGACGTTTTTCATCGATCGAACTGCCCTTCCTTCTACCAGGGGTTCGAGCCCGCTTCTCCCTTCTCCCCTTGCTCACCCCCCTTTCAGGCCTCTTCTTGATGACGCCTTCATGGATGAGCCTGCTCACCTCCTCCCGGGTGATCGCGGCTTCAACCCTCTCCACGTACTCTGGGTCGATCCATACTCGGCTGACCCCGGCGTTTAAGATCTCAGCCGCCAACCTCTTCTGCGTCCTCAAGCTCATTCTTCACTTTTCACCTCTTCGGACGGCTCTTCCTCTACGGCTTCCTCCCCGCCTGGGGGCGTAGGCTCCTCCAGCCTTAAGGGGTTGAGGACTTTAAGGTTTAACTCATCGGCCTTACTCATGATCTCCAGCCTCTTCTTCTCCCCGACGGTGGAGGCGATTCGAACAGCCTCCTTGCTGGGGTCTAATCCATACAGGTCCTGAGGGCTGTGCACCAGGGTTTCCCTTAACCCTGAGGGGTGAAGCCCCCTTTTCGCTCGAGCGTTCCCGTAGCCTACGGAAACCACGCTGGGCCACCCCTTGATTTTCCTCCTCATCCGGCTTGTTTTTCCTTTAGGCTTCCTCCATGAATCCTTCACCCTAATGTACCTCCAGCTCTCCTGCCGGGTGAACCTTGGCTTTCTCCTCCCTTCCTTCATAAGCCCTTCTCCTTCCCGTAAACGTATATGCCGTCGAGGAAGACCCTATGATCCTTCCTTTTCACCTTGGTCGCGGCTTCGATGTTGGCCGCTGTTTGACTTACATCTCTCAGGTTGAGGCCCCTTACGTGGATTTCATCGCCTGAAGCCTCAACCTCCACGTCGCCTTTTATCCTAGCGATCCTAGGGGTTCTTTCGCCTAGGAAGTTCTCTATTAACACGATTCGCCGTTGTCTGTCAACTTTCACGTTTATTGGGAAGTGAGCGTACACGATTTTCAGCTTATAGGTGAAGCCCTTCGTGACGCCGGTAAACATGTTTCTAACATGGGAGGCGGCTGTTCCCACTAGGGCGGCGACCTTCTTCCTAGGCCAGAAGGCCTTCACGGAGACTTCTCCTTGGTTAAGGGTTATTTCCACAGGGATGTGGGATAAGTCTTCCCTTAAGGTTCCTAGGGGACCCTTCACCTCCACGACTCCTCCGTTAACCTTCACCTCCACGCCCTGGGGAACCTCAACCCTTCTCTCCACAACTTGTAAAACGCTCATCGCCCAACTCCCTTCACATATACTTCTTAAATCCCAGGGAGGAAGCGACCTCCCTGAAACATTGCCTGCACAGGTTTAACCCATACTTCCTTATGACGGCGTTTTTTTGACCACACCTCCGGCAGGGGTTGCTTCCCTTACCGAACTTCCTCTCCTTTCTAGGCTTCAACTTAGCCAATTCCCTACCCCTCCACCACTTCCACTCCAAACCTGTTTTTGATGAAGCTTAACGCCTCCTCCCTGTTGACTAAATGGCTTTTACCCACCTTGCTTCTCTTCACATTCCTCCTCTTCACCCTGAACCCCGGCCTCTCCAGGGTTACGTGAACGTTGAACCCGTATATTCCAAGGTTTGGATCATACTTGGTTCCAGGAACCTCTATATGCTCTTTAACGCCGAAGGAAATGTTCCCCAGCTCGTCAAAGGCCGACGACGGCAACCGGTTCCTCACCGCTTCGAAAGCCTTTTTCAAGAATTCCTCAGCCTTACCGCCTCTAAGCGTGGAGATGCAGGCTATGGGCTCACCCTTCCTGATCCCGAAGGTTTTAATGGTCTTCTTCGCCTTCCTAGGGCATGGTTTACATCCAGTCAACTCCGCCAGAACCTTCATCGCCTTCTCCAATGTTTCACCCGACTTTCCCACAGCTATGTTCACCACTACCTTACCCAACCTTACCTGCCTCATCGGGTTGATTGGAAACGTTGATGAACCTTGACTCAACCTCGACTACCTTAGCCTCACGACTGGTTTAACCGTGAACGTAGACATGGAATAATACTTAAACTTTTACTGGAAAACCTTGAAGAAAACTGTTGAAAACGGTTAGATTATGATGTTGGCGATGCCCGCGAGCCTCGGCCATCTTTCAGCAGCCTCCTTGGCCACTGGGCCCCTGACCTCTGTTCCCTTCATTTCCCCTTCAGGGGTGATTAAAACAGCGGCGTTGTCTTCAAATTGAACCCAAACCCCGTCGCTTCTCCTGTAAGGCTTCCTTTGCCTCACAACGATCGCCGGTAAAATCTGCCTTCTCAAATCCGGTGACCCCTTCACCACTGAAACCTTCACCATGTCCCCTACACAGGCTGAGGGAATCCTCCTCAACCTGCTTTTATACCCAGCCACGTTAATCAACCTTAAAACCTTCGCTCCCGTGTTATCGGCGCAGATCAACCTCGCCCCAGCTGGCAGGCCCCTGGATATTTTAGGCTTATACTCCGCCACTCCTTTAGCGCCCGCCGCCCGAGCCTTAGCCCCAGACATTCCTCAACCACCTTTCTTCTTTCATCAAACAGACATGGAGGTGAAAGCCAGCGCCCTCGCCCATATACTTTTCCTTAACCCACTTCGCTTCCATCTATTAATTTTATTTTTCCCCACATAACTTATTTTTCCAGTTTTTCCAAGACGACGAAGGACACGTTTTTACTTATGGGCCTGCACTCCGCGATTCTAACGGGATCTCCGACGTTGACTTCGATGCATGGGGGTTTATGGGCGAGAATCCTGCTTCTCCTCTTCTCATACCTCATATACTTTTTAACGTAGTGTAGGTAGCTTCTTTCAACCGTGATCGTTGACTCCATTCTGGTGTTGTAAACCCTTCCCGTCAATATTTTTCCCCTGATCGACATTTGTCCATGGAATGGACATGCCTTGTCGTCGCAACCCTTTTTAGGCGGGTTCACGGGGACGCCTATGTTTCTCAAAGCCATATCCTCCTCTTCATCTTTAACCTTTCCTCAGGCCTGCCAGCTAAAACCCTACCGTTCACAATAACCTCCCCTCCGTTTATTGAAAAGGCGAAGCGCGCGTTTGATTTGGGCACCATGAGCCTCCTCTTTCCTTTTCTAATCGTCAGCGTTTTCATCGTTTCGTCGATGACTTCTCCTTCCAACCCCTTTAAACCTGGATGCGTGCAATCTTTAACCTTAACCTTCAAACCGATCAGTTCATGTCTCAAAAGGTTCCTCGTCGTAATCCTCACTCAACCTCCCCCATTTCCCTTTGAACCGTTAGAATCCTCGCTATCGTCTTCCTAATCTCCCTTATCCTCGAAGGGTTTTCCACCGTTCCCCCCGATTCAACAGTGGTTTTAAGCCTATTCAACTCAACCTTAAGCTCCCCCAGCCTTTTCTTTCTCTCCTCCGCCGACATGTCCCTGATCTCCCTCATCCTCAATATCGGCATATTCCTACCCCTCCTTCTCTTCCATTTCTTTTTTCTCTTTCTCCTCCTCTTTTCCGGCGACTTCCTCCTTTAAAGATGGTTTATCGGGGAAGTGTATTCCAGGGGGTAGGATTCGAACCTTTACGCCGAAAAGTCCGGGTTTAAGCTGGGTGTAGGCTACAGCGGTTTTCAGCTGCTTCAATACAGGGTCACCGCATCTTGGCATGTAGCCGTCTCGGTATTTCTCGTATCTCGCCCTTTCCGTTGTGAGTTTACCGCTGATGATGATTTCAGCGCCCAGCGCCCCCGCCTTCATGATTCTCTGTAAAGCCCAGTAGGCAGCCCTCCTGAAGTGAACACCCCTCTCCAACGCTGAAACGAGTTGAGAAGCCATCACCTTAGGGTCCAGTTCGGGCACATCCACCGGAGCTACTGAGATCTGCGGGTTCTCCACGCCGAACTTTTCCTCCAAGGCCCGGGTTAAATCGCGGATGCTTTGACCCCTTCTACCGATGACCATGCCGGGCCTGGCGGCGTACACCACCACCCTTGTTCCAAGAGGGGTTTTAGCCAGCTCGCAATGGCTGTATCCAGCTCTCTTCAACTCTTGGGAGAGAAACTCGTCTATATCCGAGCGTTTTAAACTGTCTTTAACGAAGTATTTGGTTACAGACATGACCGCTTATCTTCCCTCGAGGCCTCTTATGTAAGTGGGGTGAGATAGGCCAACAACCCTCCTATTAAGGTTAATGCTCCCATACTCGGACACAGCTTGTTCAAAGCGGTTTAGAAGGCTTCATACCCCACCAACTCCACATGTGTTAAGGTGTCGTAGTAGGGTGAAGCCCTTCCATGAGCCCTTGGAATCGCCTTCCTAATCTTCCTCCCTCTTTGAGACGCCGCGTGGATGATTTTAAGGTTCTCTAAGTTAAACCCCTTATACTCGGCGTTGGCCTCCATCTCCTCCAACAGCTTTAACATGATTTTAGCCGCCTTTACCGGATATCTCCCCGCGTACCATTTAGCGTCCAAGCTTCTATGCGGAACCTCTTTCTTATACCTCCTGTAAGGAATGGCCCTTTTCATCGCTATGACATCCTCCATGAGACGCTTCGCGTCCTTAACCAGCATGCCTTTAACGGCTCGGCATAGCTCAGTCATGGCTTTCGGCGAGACGCTCGCCTCCCTACCAGAGCACTTCACCGTTCTATCAGGGTCCAATTCCTTAACGGAGTAACCCCACGTCGGCATCCATTCACACCCTTCAAACGTTTATTCAAACGTTCACCTAAAACGGTGATCACTCGGTAAAAAACATTTTGAATAACTTTAAACATTGGAAAACGCGGTTTCAATAAACCCTTACCGAAACGTTCAAATGAATAAACGGCGATGCGAATCGCGGCGTCGATAAAACTTGACAACTGGACCATGGGAGAAGCCTAACCCTTTCAAGACCAGCGGTTTAAACTCTTCCAATCAACTTCAACCCCTCAATATGGATTCTCAACTGTTCAAACATGTTTCCCATCAGAGGCGCGAGGGAAGATAAGCAAGCCGGCGACGTTAAAACTGAGCCAATTAAAAAAGCAGCTTAAATACACGAGCACATCACCATAATAGGTGGAGGAGATGTTTAAATTTTGAGAGGGGGTTAACCGTTGGCGGGTTTGGAGGCGGGTTTGCTGGCTAAGGAGCTTTTCATCTTAGCTCCCCTTGCGGTTTGGTCTCTTTTCTGGATGGGGTTGGGTTTATGGTTTTCAGCTAAGAACGGTGACAAAGCTTGGTTCATATTCTTTCTCCTCGTCCATTTAGCCGGTGTCCCTGAGATCGTCTATCTTCACCGCCGTGGCTGCTGGCCCTTTAAGCCTAAGGAAAAAGGTAGAGAAGGAACCGGGTGAAAATTAATCCATTACAACGTATTCGATGATTCATCAGCAAGTTTCCAGCCTTGAAGATGGCCTTAACGATCTACTCTTCTTCACTTAACCTGCAACTTCCATGAAGCCCACAGGTGAAATTAGAAAATAGGATTTTAAAATCGTCGCCTTACCCATCCGCGTTAGCTTGGCCTTCGCCTAATTTAAAGTTTAACCTTGCTCCCCCTCAGGACCGAGTGAGAGATGGTTGGCCGACGAGCGTTAACATGTTAGGTGGAAAACCCCCATTACCTCTTCGTTCAGCCTCAGTTTCTCATTGTAGATCTTACACGCTTCCTCCGTGTTCGCAGCTATGATTGAAACATTCCTTGATTTGAGGCGCTCCATGGTTTCCACCGGAACCTTCATCAAACCATGGTAGCCTGTTCCTACGATGAGAACCTTGGGCTTCCATTTGTCCAAGGCTTCTTTCACATCATCTATGGTTAACTTATGTCCCTCCCTTCTCCACCATCGATCATCAACAACCCTGTTCCGGTAGAGAATTAAATCCATGTTATAACGCCTACCTGAGACGACCATTAAACCGAACTCGTAGCGCTCTATCAAACCAGTCCCCTCGTTTAATCATCGTGAAAAGGGTTCTATAAACTCCTCGAAGCTTGGAAACTCCCCGCTAAACCTTTGAAGCACGTATGAGGGAAATGATTTAAACAGCCTCTAATTTAGAGCGGCGATGAATTTAGAGTGGCGATGAATCCTAGACCTGTTTGAAGACTCTTCTCTTCGACCTAAAAATGGCAAATTATGTTTTCAACGCGACCGGTAAAGCTGGCTTTGCCTTAATGCTCAGTTAAGGTGGCCGACGATGCTTATCGGTTTTCGAAGCTTCTTCCTTAACCTCTTGATGGCGGATGTCTGAGCTGAGGCTAAGAGAACCGTGCTAGGTCCCGCAGACTTGTTTAAATCTACATTAGGGGTGCTCTGAAGCTTCAAGGTTAGGTGGGAGTCTTGAGCTATTGTTGTAGCTTCGTGAGCGATTCCTCTAGATCCAACAGGAATGACCTCATGGATTGAATCGTCTTCGAGGAGCATGCGGAGATCCTGAACATCAGCCACCTCACTTTCATGGGCGACCACCTCCTCTCCAACATAAGGCCTCCCCAAGGCCATGATCACGTCCCCGCTTTGGGATACCCCGATTCTCAGCTGCCCTTCCTCCGCGACGCCGATTACAACCACTCCTGTAGCCGTTTGCTGGACCTGAAAGTTTTTCTCAGAGCTTCCCGTGAAAATTATGGGGCCTAACCCCGCTTCCTCGACCTCATCCCTCACGCCCCTGAGAATCTCCTCTCCCAGAGGTTTAGGCTCAACGCAACTCGTGTTAACTAGACAAATGGGTTTTGCTCCGGTGGAAGCCACCTCCATCAAAGCCACACGCGCCACATAGCGGCCAACCACATAACCGCTTACGTTAACCATGTCTAAGGGCTTTGGACCCACCCCCCCGCTGGAATCGCATCCAACCACCAACATCCTTTCCCCGAGACGGTAGATAAGGACGTCCCGGCACGTTTTAACTCTCCCGTACATCTGAGGCGAATCACCCATTAAACCCGCAGCCTCCCTCTTAAAGCAAGGTAAACCGCGGCGGCCAAGCCCATGTTCAAGATGGACGCGGCCAACAAGAAGGGAAGAAGCAATAGCGAAGCATACCAACCTAACGCTGGAACCGCGACCGCGAACAAGCCAGTATTCACAGCGACACCTGCAAGGGCAGCTGGAATAAACCCATATTTTAAGTGAACCTTGTTAAAAGCTCCCACCAACGCCCCCGCCAACGCCATGCCTAAGGCTATGGGTAAGTGTAAAATCCCTAGGGGAAATCCGTTTATGATCGAGGTGATGAGGTGTCCTAACCCCGTTACCAAGGCGCCTTCCGAAGCCCCGAAATTTAGGGCTGTGAAGAAGCCTGGCGCTGAGTCAAAGGCGATTGTTTGAATTGGAGCTGGCGGGTGAATGAAAGAGCCCACAACGCATAGGGAGGAAAACGTCGCCAGCCTCATCACACGTAACGCGAGGGGTGTTTTAGCCGTCATATCGGATTGCTTGTTGAGCGTGCTATTTAAGAGTTTGGATGGATAATCCAACCATAGCGACCAACAAGTCACCCTTCACCTTTTAGCTGAAAGCTGTTAAAGTGGGTGAGGTGCTTTAGGGGCATTCTGAAGTTCGACTTGTAAGGATGCTGGGCTCCAGGTTTCACGTATCCAAGCCTCATGACGCTAACCACCTTAAACCTCTCGGGGATTCCGAGAATTTCCTTCAACCTTTTCTCACCCTCTACTGTGTCTATGGGTCTAGCCATGTCTTGGCATCCTACGCCAATGGTTCTCGCGGCTAGCCGGATGTTCTGTAACGCGGCGCCTACGCTGATTAAGGAGATCAACCCCTTGGACATGTTTGGGGGAGACCTCTCCCTGTCCAGCAGCGTTATTAGCAACGCTGGGGCCTCCGAAACCAGTCTACAATACTCTTCAGCCCTAATCTTGAGGTCTTCTAAATCGGATGTGGTG
>Ga0123519_10005339_pt1 | contig 20522 bp, 18 predicted proteins | sample YelNatPaOPRAMG02_FD_87396 | JGI IMG/M metagenome (GOLD analysis project Ga0123519, IMG submission 87396) | Hot spring microbial communities from Yellowstone National Park - Yellowstone National Park OP-RAMG-02 (version 2) | ecosystem: Environmental > Aquatic > Thermal springs > Hot (42-90C) ...
CCTCCAAGTTTAGCAATTTCACCTCTTGGTCGCCGCCAGTCTTCTAAAGGGGCTTTATTGTTAAGCGGTTTAAGAATTGAAGATAAATCGGCTTCTCTTGCAACTGTAAGATTATAAATTACAGGAGCCAAAGTGTTAAAAATTCCAGCACCTAACCCTCGTGTTAATGCATAAGATGGACCATCAGACTCTGTAAACGCTTTTTGGTATATTTTTCTAATTTCACCCCAGTATTGAATTAAAAATCTTTCTTTTTCTTCTAATGGGATATGTTTAATAGGACTTTCACGGCTACAGAAAAATTTTAATGTGTCTACAAAGTTTGCTTCGGTTATAGGTTTCCATTGCCCATCTCTTTTTTCGCCAGGTCTAAGAATGAGATTACGCCACGGAGATTCATTTTTGTCATTAAGTGCAATACATAATGTTAATGCCTCTAACTTCCAGTTATCTATTCCAAGTATGTCAATGAGTCTTCGTGTATTATTTCGCTCTTGATGATATAGTATCCTTAATTGCAAATCTGGTCTAACCTTTTTCTGCTTTGTGTTTATAGTTAGAAACTGCCCAGCCTCCTGCGCAATATTTAGTCCTTCTATTATTGTAATAGGTATCTCGTATTCCTGGATTTTACTACGTTCTAATCCTTTTAATCGATGTTGACCATCCACGACATGAAAAAAAGCATCATCGTTAATGATGATAGTAGAGTCTATATCATTGTATCTTATAGTTTCACCTCTTCTACAATTTAGAATTACTGAACCCGGCAACAATGAAGGCAAAATATCAATTTTTTTAGAAAGAAAATCAGATATATCGTTTACTCGCTTCTCATCTATGCCCCTCTGGTAACCTTCTTTTCCTGCAGGATTAGCAGGATCATATACGTCAACAATCAATTGGCGTTTACTCAATAACTCCTTTATTTCATCTATTTTGAGTGATGTCAGATACATCTTGATACCACTCTGTTCTAATTTGATCGCTTTAATTTTTATCATAATTTACCTCCCACTTTCAGTTCTATAACCATGCATGCTAAAAAATATTTCTCCTATATCCCCTTGATGTAATTCTGTCATTCGTCTGGTAGCTGTCTGCCTAAAGGCAGGAATAGCACTTCCGAGATGTTTTACCATACGGTCCGCTATATAAAGAGGATATGGTTCCATAATTCCGGGCGTTCCAGATTGGTATTTAAGACCTTGAACCAATACTGCTATTCGGAAATTGTTTGTGGCAATAGAAGATGCCATCTCAATTCTAAAAACTGGCGTCCAATTATGAGGTCTGTAATACATAACATAAATGTTATTTATTGCTGAAATAACTTCTTCTTTTAATTTTTCAAGCTCTTCATCATTAGAAGGAAGCCTTAAGTGCCAGGACTGTTGAGGTTTTTCTAATGGAATTGGTGAAGTAAATTCACCTGGGGATAAGATAGTAGTTAAAACTGCGCGGTCATCGTAATTGGATGACCAACTAAACATTTTACCTAATTCTCTCCTTGTAGTGTATTTTGGCAAGCTTACCCATAATTTATCAGTTCTTGAAGATTCTAAAATAGTTTTATAGTTCTCAATGAATTTACTAAACCTTGTTTTTAGTTCTTTACCAATCTCCATTTGGATGTTCTCATTTTTCCAATCTAACACTTTGTTAACAGCCTGGTTCATATATATCAATGGTGTTGTAAGAGAACCATCTAAAAAAACTATATCATGAGGGGCTCTTGCTGCAAGTTCAAGTTCCATTTCCATCATTACTCCTCTAATAACTGTGCTTGTGTCAGGATCATGCTTCTCAGGATAAATAAATACTCTATGATGGGGTTTTTCCCAGTACCTTTTTTCAGAAGGTGGAGTTAATCCTTCAATTGCAACTGCCGCACAGGCTGCTAAATCAGTTGCTAAAAGCTTCTCAATCGCATAAGAACCATCTATTCCACAAGTCGTTGGTATACCTGGATACCCCATTTCTGAATCTTTTTTTAGAATATTTTGTAGTTGTAATTGTTCCCGTAAATAGGCTTTATTATTTTGAATTTCTTTAAAAGAATCATAGAGTTTGTAACCTACTATTTCACTTTTGGAAAGCATTTCTTCCACAAGGGCTTCAGGTAATTCTGCAAAAGGTGTTTGGTTAGATTTTTCCATTTTATTCTCCTGAATATTTAATCTTTTCCCCTTTTAATTTCTCTCTTAAATACTTCTCACCACTTTCTAATATCTCTTTATAATTTTCTTTTACCAGTTTTTCAAAATTCTCATTAACCCTTTTTGCAAGTTCTTTATATTTATCCGCTGTATATAGTGCGTTTACTTTAAGATTAGATTTTTGTGCCTTTCCACTTACATCTGCTAAAATCCATTCTTTCTGTAAATCAATTCTTAGAACAGCAAGAATTGTTTCATAATTATTTTCAGAGTATTTCGTTAAACCTTTATAATCTTTTTCGCCAAAGTTAATAGTTTCACCACATGTTGTTTTAACTTCTATAGCATATTTCCCCAAAGTATTGTCATCAATAACTATATCTACACCTTCAATATTGTGAACTTCAATACTTGCTGGATTACAGTCTGTTTCAGCAATGGAAAGTGCAAGCAGATTCTGACAAATTTGTCCAAATATTTTTTCTCGCCATTTATTATGGATATTTTTTAATTTGTAGTATACATCAGTATCCAAGTCTCAACTCCCTTTTTCTACTTGAGGACCTTTATCTTGTGACCAATCTTTGAACTGATAAACTATTTTTGTCTTTGTAAAGGTTTTTTCGCTTAAATCAAAAAACTCCTTATCCATTGTTGATATTATCAAATTTCGCTTTCCTCCTATCTTGTTTAATACTTCAAGAAATTTAAACTTCTCAGAACTTCCAAGACTTTGAGACGGGTCATCAAAAATAAGGAAATTAAATGGCGAATCCTGGGATTCGGCCAATGCTAAAAATATTGAAAGAGCAAGTGCGTTCAGATTACCCTGACTTAAAATAGGTATCATATTTTCCCCTTTTTGATCCTTAAATTCATAGCTGTTCCCGCCAGTTCTTGCTTCGCTTACTTCAAAATTTATTTGGGAAATCATAGGATGGCTAGTTATAGCTTTGAAATATTCACTAATTTTTTCTTTCACAGATTCTATTTTATTCCTTGCTTCAGCCGTAGATGCTTGTTTAACTACTGATATAATATCTTCAATTTCTTCAACAAATTTCTTGAATTCATCAGCTTTCTCCTGAAGTTTTTTCCAATTATTAGACCTTTCTATATTTCTTGCTTTTTCCCTTTGGCTTTCCAATTTTAAAACTTCGTGAATCTTTGAAAAATTATTTATATTTTCTTCAATTTTGTTCAATTTCTCTTGCTTCTCTTTAACCGTTATTTCAATTGCCTTAAGTTCACCCTCACACGTATTTTTAAAATTATTTAGCCATTTTTCTATATCTTCTCTTTCGCCAATTCCCCATGTATTTCGTATGCTTTCAGAAACTTTTTTGAATTCTCCTTCAAATTTCATTTTATCCTCTTCCTTTTTCCTATATTCTGAAATCAAATCCTCTATCTTCTTTAATTCATTTCTCTTTTCTTCCAATTCTTTATTTATTTCTTCTAACTGTTTTTTATATTTTTCTTGGTAATCCTTCTCTAATTGGTCAAGAAGACCTTCTTTTTCTGTTCCACATACTGGGCAGGTCTTTTTATGAATTACCATATCCGACTTTAAATATTTAATCGACTTCTCTATGATAACTGCAAGAAGACTAATTTTCTCTTTCTCATTTTCCTTTTCTTTAATCTCGTTTTCCTTATCTGTTTTTTTCTTCTCAAGTTCATCTATTTTACCATTTTTCTGAATAAATTCTTGTAGCAACTTATTTTTCTCAGTGAATGCACCTTGAGCATTTATATAATTATTCAAATCTTCTACAACTTTGGTTCTTTTTTCAAATATTTCTTCTTGTTTTTTAATATCAGGCATTTCAGAGCGCAATCTTGTAATTTCGTGTTTGGCTAACGCAGAAAATTTGTCAAAGTCAGATTCATCTACTTTAAGAAAAGTTTCCGTTAAATTAAGATTTATCTTTAGGAAAAAATCTTTAAGAGAGTTTTTTATATTTGCAGCTAAATTCTTTGCACCATCCTTATTAATTTCATTATCCAGAATTCCTTTATTATTGAGTTCTTTTTTCTTCTCCCTAATTTGTTCTTCCCATACTTCTATTTTTGCTTTTATTTGCTCTAATATATTATCAATTTCGTTTTGTAATGTTTCTCCTTTAATTTCTGCTTTATTTATTCCATCTATTATATTTCTATATTCGGAAAGTCCAAGCAGTCTATCCATTGCTTCATTCCTGTCTTTGGGCTCTTGTATCAGGAAGAATCTTATAACTTCTTGATGCTGGTAGATAGAAGTAAGAAAATCTTTGAAGGAGAAATTTTTAATCAATTTAACCAATTCCCTCTTTGCATCTTCTCCTTGTGTAGTTTTTCCGTCTGACCCAATGATAGATAATTCGTCTCTTGTTTTGCTTTTCCAAGCTCTTTTAATCTTATATTCACTATCATTTTCCTTTACTTCTAACTCTACATAGCACTCCTTTATATTTCTATTTTTAATCTCCCAATCAATCCTTTCCCTTATTCCAGTATTTCTACCTATGGAATCATTTCCAAAAAGACACCATTCAATAGCATTAAGGAGGCTACTTTTACCTTTCCCATTTTCACCAAATAGAATTGTGAATGGAGAATAAAAATCAAATTCTTGTTCCCCTACAAAACCCCGAAAACCTTTTAATCTTACTTTTGTTATTGAAAGCATGCTTACCCTCCTATTTGTTTTTCGATATCCCTTTTGATATTTTCAAACTCGTCCTGTATCCTCTTTGCCTTTTCTTCCAAAATCTTTTTAATTCCATCCCTCCCTTCTTTTTCAAACCCTTCATAAATACTTTCCCAAAGCCTTTTTGTCTCATCTTCTTTAAGGTACTTCTTCACATTTTCTTTTACTTTCATGATTACTCCTCCTTTAACATTTTTTCTACTTTTTTTAAAAATTGTTTTGAATTAAAATCTTTCCATTGAGGCATTCTTTCTGCTCTTGGTATAGCCCATCTTTCTTTCCAATAAGTAGCCAAATTATTAAAAGGACGGTCAACCCATATAGGTTCTTGCTTTTTCTGAATAACATCTCTTAAATTTTTAACAAGAGGAAACAGATAGAACTCTCGTTTAATCCCGTGGTATTCAAATTTAGATAGTCCAAGATATTTTAAACCGAGACTTATTAGTTTAAGTTTTCTTGATGGACCGTGCCCGTATCCTCTTGCTGTATCAATACCTTTGTCTTGTAAGAAATTAAGTATTTCTTCATATAGATTTTCAGGAATATGAAATGTTCCTGAGCCTTGAGTATAACCTAAACTTTGTGCCACAACTTCTCCATTATATTTCAAACGATTGTATAGACTGCTTTTCCCAAAAGCGCTTGTAGTAGTGATAAATAAGAGTTCAGGACCTAATTTTCTTTTTTTAATAATTGAAACACAGTTTTTATATTTTTTTCTATACAATTCTCTTATTTCATTACAGGTTAACACTAACGCAACCATTTTCCCGCCTAATAATTCATTGTAAGGAGGTAAGGCACCTACTCTTTGGGCATTCATTGATTTATTTACCCATATATCTAATTCATCGTTAGGTATACCCAGGTAATTATCACGAACAGACATTTTAAGCACAGGACTTTGTAAACAAATTAAACCAAATGGTGCGTCATGTGTTGTATCCCATAATAAAAACCTCATCTGCCGACCATATGAACGTTGATATGGGATACTCCACCAGATTAAATTCCACCATTTAAATAAAATTTCTTCAAAAGAATCTGATTGAACCTCCCTTAATTCTAAAGAAATCCTCTCAGGGATAATTTCAGAACCATCTCTACAATAATTTTTCACTTTATTAACGGAATCTACTAAAAAATTTTTATGCAAAGATAGTTGCTCAAACCTTGCCTTTTGTTGAATTCTACGATAGGTTATTTTACTGCATCCCTTTGGCCTCACATGAGGATTTATTTTAAATCCCTGTTCTTTTAAGACTTGAATGATTAGTTCTCGGAGTTTTCTTTGAGATTGGTTTAGTTTCATTTTTTGTCTTTTTGGCTTATAATTTTTCTTTTTTTCAACCCAAGCGTCAACTTCTTCTTAAATCTACACTGCCTACCAACCTTATAAGCAGGAATTTTACCTCTCTGAACCATCTTATAAGTTAAAGATGTACTCGTTCTGTAAATATTTGGCTCTTTGTTCAAAAATTAATCGTTGCTAATATATAATAATAAATAATAAGACGAAAGTCAAGTGGTTCTTCTTTCTTCTCAAATGCTTCAAAATATCCTGAAAATCTTTTTAAAATTCCTTTCCCAGCAAAAAGGAATTGAAAAGAATCTTTTAATCAAAAAGTTTATCAAAAACATTCTTTATTCAAAAGAGCAAATACAGATAAAACTTTATTATTCAGAGGATTTTGATACTTTTAAAAATTCAAATTTTCTATTAATCTATTTTTCATAAAAAACTTTATCTTGCTTTTTATCGGGAAATTTTATAATATAATATTATGGACAAAAAGAAAAAAGTAATTTATAAGACTACAACAAAAAGTAAAAAAGCATTTATTTATGAGAAGCTAGGAAGTTATATTAATCCAAAAGTATGTGAGAAACGATATTTGGATAAGGTATTCTATAAAGATGCTAGAAATATGGAAGAAATTCCAGATAAAGTTGTTGACTTAATCCTAACAAGTCCTCCCTATTTTAATATAAAAGATTATTCAAAAGATGGTTGGCAGAAAACTCAACATTCGGAAAAAATGCCTGGACAAATTGGTGATATTAATGATTATGAAACTTATATACAGGAACTGCTTAAAATTTGGAAAGAGTGTGAGCGGGTACTTAAACCGAATGGAAAATTAGTCATCAATGCTCCACTTATGCCAATGTTAAAGCGAGAATTAAATACTCATTATAACAGACATATTTTTGATATAGCAGCAGATATCCAACACTCTATATTGAAAAATATTAAAAATATGTTTTTGTATGATATTTATATATGGAATAGAACTAACTGGAGTAAAAGGTTAATGTTTGGGAGTTATCCTTACCCGCGAAATTTTTATGCACAAAATACAATAGAGTTTATAACTGTATATGTAAAGGAAGGAATCCCTGAGAACAATATTTCTAAAGACATCAAAGAGAGAAGTAAACTTACAGAAAAAGAATGGGTGGAATATACTAAACAAATATGGAATATTCCAATGCCAAGTAAAAGTGATATTGCCTTTGGAAAACATCCTGCTATTATGCCAGAAGAGATTGTTAGAAGATGTGTTAAATTATTCACATATATTGGTGATGTTATTTTAGATCCATTTGCAGGAAGTGGAACAACTTTGAGAGTCGCAAAAGAGTTAGGAAGACATTTTATAGGTTATGAGATTTGTAAAGCATATAAGGATGTAATAGATAGAAAACTTAGTCAAATTACCCAAATTGCTATTGAAGAAATTTTATATGCTAAAGGTTAAAATTAATAAACTTTATACAATGGATTGCTTTAAATTTTTGAAATTGGTTCCTGATGAATTTGTTGATTTAATAGTTATTGATCCACCTTACAATATGAACAAAGATAAATGGGATAAATTTAATTCTACTGAAGATTTCTTCAAATTTACGTACTCTTATTTGGATATGTTAATTCCGAAGATGAAAGCCACAGGAAGTTTTTACATTTTTAACTCTCCATTTAATTGTGCATTTATCTTGAAATATCTTTTAGATAAAAAGTTAGTTTTTCAAAATTGGATAACGTGGGATAAAAGAGATGGTCTGTCTGCTGCTAAAAAGAAATATACAAATGCACAGGAAACAATATTATTCTTTACAAAAACCAATAACTACACATTTAATGTAGATGATATAAGAATTCCTTATGAATCCGTTGATAGAATAGAACACGCTAAAAAAAAAGGTATAATTAAAAATGGTAAGAGGTGGTTCCCTAATCCTAAAGGTAAACTTTGTACAGATGTATGGCATTTTTCAAGTGAAAGGCATAAAAGTAAAATAGATGGTAAGACTCCAAAATTGCCCCATGCAACTCCTAAACCTCTTGATTTAATTGAAAGAATAATTAAGGCAAGTAGTAACCAAGGGGATTTGGTATTAGATTGTTTTGTTGGTATAGGTACAACTGCTATTGCTGCAAAAAAGTTAGGACGAAACTTTATTGGTTGCGATATTAGTTCTAAATATATTAAAATTGCTAATCAAAGGTTAAAGATGATAGAAAATGAGTAGCAAATTTTTTAGTTATTTAAAACAACGTATTACAAAACCTGATTATAGAGGTTATCATCTTTCTCAACATAATAGACTACCTTTTGAGAAAATTTGTTATCTGTTAGAAACAAGCTATAATAATATCAAAGATAAAAAGATTAAAATTCATGTTGGTGACTGGAAGGGAATTAAACAAAATTGTAGTGAATATTACAAAATAATTGATAAAATTAACAGAAGTAAATATTTTTCTTGTACTGTTAATTCTTTAAAAAAGAATATATTCCCTGATTTATCTATAATGGGATTTTTAGATAGATTTGATAAAAACAATACATTAGTATTAGGAGAAAAAAGGAGCGAAATCTACTATGTAAAATTGAGTGATTTAGCAGTGAATTTTGTAAATGAAAAAAGTTTATTAAAAAAATATAAAATTTATATCAATGCTGTAGAAAAATTGGTTGAACCAATTTTGGAAGAATTATTTACGATACTATTTAGAGAATTTGAATCTGTTAATATTTATGAATATACATTTATATTATCCGATCCAAACTTAACTACAGACGAAAAGATAGAACTTATCAAAGAGTACAGAAGATTAAAGAAAGTACAACAGGCAAATATAATTTCTTATATTCAAAAAACATTTGAGGAAATCAACAAAAGAGCAAGAAATAAAACTGAAAAACGAGATTTTATGAATTGGTATAATGAATCATTACAGGTTTTCAACTTACTTAATCAGACAATTTATTTTAAAACTTTTAAAAAGACAATTTTAATGTTAAGTATCTCACAAGAAATTTTAGAGTTTGTATCATCAAGAAGTCAGAAAGAAAGAGAATTATATTTTGAATATCACAATGTACCTAAAAAAGATGGTTATCAATTGCACCATATCTACCCGATTTCTTATGCTACTTCCAGAAAAGAATTAGAATTAATTGATAATCATAAGAATCTTATATATATTTCTGATAAAATTCATTCTAAAATACCCCGAGAGAATAATACTTTTGTAAAAATAGAGTGGTTTGAAAATAAATTGTTTTTAGTAGACCCCGTAAGTAAGGAGAGTATAGATATTACTAATGATTGTTTATTAAACAAAACAAAAATCTTTGAACTCCTAGAATACAATAAGAAGTTAATTGAAAAGATTTAATAAAAAGTAAGATAAAGTTTTTTGTTTATGAAAAAATAGTTAGCGATAATAAAATTGTATTAGAAATTGCAAGCGTGATTTTATCTTTTGAGCTTCTTCTTGTAATTGATAATAAAAATATTTTGTGTAATTTTTTGTTGAAAAATGAATACATACGCTTGAATTTTTTGATAAAGTGAGGTATAATTTTTATATAACTCAAGAGAATTTCAAAGTAATTGATAGAATAAGTAAGATTTATATTTGATTTCTTGAAAGGAGGTGATATTTTATGTGTGGATCTTGTGGATGTTCTAAAAAAACGAAAAAGAAAAAATAATGAAAAAAGCAATATTGGGTTTTACCCTAATAGAACTTATGATTGTTGTAGCAATTGTAGGTTTTATTACTGCTATTGCAATTCCGAAGTTTAGTGAACTTTTAGAGAGAAGTAGAGAAGGTACAACAAAAGGGAATATTGGTTCTTTAAGGTCTGCTATATCAATATATTATAGTGATAATGAGGGGAAATGGCCTTCAGACTTTTTATCTTTTAATAGTTATTTAGATCCAATTCCTCCTGCAAAAGCTACTCCTTTAGGAAATACAAATGCTATTACTATACATACAGGTATTCCATCTACAACAGGTGTTGGTTGGTCTTATGATAGTTCTACTGGAGATATATGGTGCAATAGTGTTGCAACAGATACCCGGGGAGTACCGTTTACAAGTTATTAATTGTAAACCTTATGGATATATTTCTCGTCTAATATATAAAAATTAAAAGGGGTGATTTAAATGAAAAAATATATTTATACAACTCTTCTAATATTTGTCTTTTTTCTTGGTAATATCTATGCAGAAAAAGGATGTGCTAACATTGTAGATTTAGAAGGAGAGGTTTTTGTAAAAAAAGTATTAGATAAGGAGCCTATTGAGGGAGAAGTTGATATGGAGATATTTGAAGGAGATGAGATATTTACAGGAGGAAATGGTAAAGTAGAATTGATATTTGATGATGATAATACAGTAGTCAGAATAAACGAAAACTCACACTTAATCGTAAGAAAGATTGAAAAAGATAAAGATACTCGTAATTCATTACTTGAGTTAATTAAAGGAAATATAATAAATATAATTAATAAAGTTAGTGGAGTTAAGTATAATTATGAAGTTAAAACTCCTTCTGCAATTGCTGCTGTAAAAGGAACAGAGTTTGTGGTAGAGGCTAATGATAAAGAGAGTTATGTTGGAGTCTTTAATGGAGAAGTAAAAGTTGCTGGATTTGATTTAACAGGCAACAGATTGCATGATGTTCTTGTAAATAAAGACAAGGGAATGAAAATTTTGTTAAATCAAAGGAACTATTTACCGGAGATACTAGCATGGAAATGGAGGACAAAAGAGATTAATTTTCTTCGTGCTACTATATGGAAAAATTTAAAACAGTATCAAGAGTTAAGAAAATCTGGAATTTGGAATAAGATAAAAGAAGCAAGAAAAGTAGTAAAAGTTAAAACTCTTGCAGAATGGATTAAAAATAATCCTGATTGGTTTAATAAATTACCAGTAGAAAAGAAAGAAAGAATAAATAAATTTTTAGAGGAGAATAAAAAGTTAAAGGATATAAAGATAGATGAATTAAGACAAAAATATCCTTTACTTATTGATAGATTTAAAGAAATACAAAGACAAAATTTAGAAAGATTAAAAAGTCATCACTCTATCCCTAATAACCCTATTCCACATCAGAATAGATTTATGAAGAGATAATATGTTTTTCTTTAAAAAGCAGGCTAAAGATTTGCTTGGATAAAAAATCATTTATTTGCTATAATCATTTTTGGAACAATTTATAAAATTTTATTGTCTTTAAATAAAGGGAAAAATTTTTTGTGTAAAAGAGGTTCCTGCCATTAAGTATTGATAAACAAATCAAAATAAATAAAATTTAATAGGAGGGATAAAATGGATAAGGATATAAAGGCAATTAATGAAACTGTAAAAAAAGAAAGTAGTTTTATAAATGAACTTACTGCAGAAATTGGAAAGGTTATTGTAGGGCAGGAGTATTTAATAAGTAGAATGCTTGTAGGGATACTTGCTGATGGGCATATTTTAATAGAAGGAGTTCCTGGTTTAGCAAAGACACTTGCAGTAAAGACACTTTCATCCGCAATAAATACAAAGTTTCAAAGAATACAGTTTACTCCTGATTTACTGCCTGCTGATTTAATAGGAACAACTATATTTAATCCAAAAGATAATAGTTTTACTGTTAAAAAAGGGCCTATATTTGCAAATTTAGTTTTAGCGGATGAGATAAATAGGGCACCTGCAAAAGTTCAAAGTGCTTTATTAGAAGCAATGCAAGAGAGACAAGTTACAATAGGAGAGACTACATTTGCTCTTCCTCAACCGTTTCTTGTTATTGCTACTCAAAATCCAATAGAACAGGAAGGAACTTATCCACTTCCAGAGGCACAGGTGGATAGATTTATGCTTAAACTAAAGGTAACATATCCAACTAAAGAACAGGAGAACGAAATTATAAATAGAATGACAACAGGAAAGGAAATAAAAGTTAATAAGGTAGTATCTCCTGAAGATATTATAAGAGTTAGAAAAGTTGTTAACGATATTTATGTAGATGAAAAAATAAAAAATTATGTGATTAATATTGTTTTTGCCACAAGAGAACCAGAGAAATATAATTTAAATGATTTAAAGGCATTAATTGCTTATGGTGCATCACCAAGAGCAAGTATATATCTAATACAGTCTGCGAAGTCTCTTGCATTTATAAATGGTAGAGGTTATGTAACACCTGAAGATATAAAATTAATTGGTCCTGATGTTTTAAGGCATAGAATTATTGTAACTTATGAAGCAGAAGCAGAGGAAATTACTTCAGAGAGTATTATTAAACAAATATTTGACCAGATAGAGGTTCCATAATGATACCATCAGAAATTTTAAAACAAGTAAGAAGGATTGAAATAAAAACAGGAAGATTAGTAAGTGAGACCTTTGCAGGTCAGTATGAGAGTATCTTTAAAGGAAGAGGGATAGAATTCGCTGAAGTTAGAGAGTATATTCCTGGTGATGATATAAGAACAATAGATTGGAATGTTACTGCGAGGTTTGGTAAACCTTTTGTAAAAAAATTTATAGAAGAAAGAGAATTAATAGTTATGTTTTTAGTAGATATGAGTGCTTCTAATTATTTTGGAAGTGTAGATAAATTTAAAAATGAAATAGGAGCAGAATTAGTTTCTTTACTATCACTTGCTGCATTAAAAAATAATGATAAAGTAGGTATGATAGGATTTACTGATGTTGTTGAAAAGTTTATTGTTCCTAAGAAAGGGCTTAAACATATTTTAAGAATTATAAGAGAGATAATTTATTACAAACCACAACATAAATCTACAAATATTAAGAATGCTTTAGAGTATTTAAATGATGTTATAAAAAGAAAAGCGGTAGTTTTTTTGATATCAGATTTTTTGGATAAAGGATTTGAAAAAGCATTGAAAATTACGGCAAAAAAACATGATTTAATTGTATTAAGAATTTTTGATGAAAGAGAAGAAGAGATTCCAAAATTGAAATTTGTTACTATAGAAGATAACGAAACAGGAGAAAGTTTAATTATTGATACTTCTGATGATAACTTTTTAAATAAATACAGAAATTTTAGACGTCAAGAAACAGAAAACTTGAAGAATTTGTTTAAAAAGGCAAATATAGATAATATAGACATAAGAGTTGATAAACCATATATTAAACCTTTGATAAATTTTTTTAGGATGAGAGAATTAAGATTGAAGTAGTAAAAAGGAAAGAAAGGAGAGATAGTATGTTAAAAAGAATTGGAGTTATTTTCATTATTTTAATATTAACATCGTGTTCGCAAACTGTTGATATTGAAAAACAAAAAGAGTATGCAAATGTTTTAAAGGAAAAAGGACTTTTTATACATGCTATAGATGAACTTAAAAAAATTCAGGAAATGAATGGAGTTTCTGTAAAAGAGAAAGTAAATCTTTCTTATATTATAGGTAATATTTATATGGAAAATTTACATGATTATGAAAATGCATTGGCATTTTATTTAAAAGCAAAGGTTTTTATGCCACAAGGACAAGAAACTCACCTTACTGAATTGAATAGTAAAATAATTGAATGTTTTGAAAGATTAGGTAAAAGTTTAGATGCTACACAACTTATGGAGAAAGTTACTACTATAAATAAAAAACCAGAGATTCCAAGTGGAACAGTAGTTGCAAAAATAAGAAATAGGAATATTACTAAAGAAGAACTTGATAATGAGATAAGAAAACTTCCTTCGTATATGCAGGAAAATTATAAAGACGATACAAAAAAGTTAGAGTTTTTAAAACACTATATTGCAACTGAATTGCTTTATGATTCAGCAAAGAGGAGAAATCTTGAAAATGATAAAAATATATTAGAAAGAACATTTCAGGTTAAAAAGAGTCTAATGGTACAAAAATTATTGGAAGAAGAGTTAGCCCCAAAAATAAAAATAACAGATTCTGATTTAAAACTTTACTATGAAGCGCATAAAAAAGATTTTGTAGAAAAGAAAGATAAAAAAGAAATCCAAAAGAGTTTTGATGAAGTGAAAGAACAGGTAAGACAAGCTGTTTTAGCAATAAAGGAGCAGGAAGCATATCAAGAACTTATTTCAAATCTACTTAAAGCAGAACAAGTGACTATCTATGAGGATATTTTTAAAAACAAATAGTATTTTTTTATTTTTAATATTTTTTGTATCATTAGTTTTTGGGAATAATGATCTTATTTCAGTAAATGCAACTATTGATAAGAATAAAATAACTATTGGTGATAAAATTAATTTTTCCTTAAAAATAGAAAGTGATAAAGATATTGAATTATTACCTGTAGATCTATCTCCTTATTTTAAAGCATTTGAAATAAAAGACCATGCTGTAATAGGACCTAAGAAAGGATGGAAAAAGATAACCACAGAGTATAGATTGGTATTAACCACTTTCACAACAGGGACATACATTATTCCTGAAATTTCCATAAAGTATAAAGACAAGAATGGAATAGAAAAGGAAATTACTTCAAAAAAAATATATATTAATGTAGAAAGTGTTCAGCCATCTCCATTAGATAAAGATGATATAAGAGATATAAAACCCCCTGAAAAAATAAAATATCCAGCAATATTTTATGTTATATTGACTTTAATACCATTGATTACTTTAGGGGTTTATTTACTAGTGAAACATTTAAAGGAACGTAATATAAGTAAAGTTATGAAAGAATCTGAGCCAGATAGACCTGCTCATGAGATTGCTTATGAAAGGTTAAAAAAATTAGAAGAATTAAATTTACTTAAAGAAGGTAAAGTGAAAGAATACTATGTAATTTTATCAGAGATTATAAGAAGATATTTAGAAGATAGATTTAAGATACCAGTGATTGAAAGGACTACAATTGAAGTTTATAGAGAGATGAAAGAGTCTAAAAAAATAAAAATTAAGGAATTAAGTTTGATAAAAGATTTTCTTGAAGAAAGTGATTTAGTAAAATTTGCAAAATATATTCCAGGAGAGGATATAATAAAAAACGATTTTGCATTAGCATTGAATATTATAGATTTAACAAAAGAAGTTGTTAGTGAGGTAAAAAAATGAGATTTGCTTCACCATTGTATTTTTTACTCTTGATTCTATTAATGGGTGCTGTAATATATTTTTTTAAAAGAGAAAAAGTCCAAAAACCTGCATTATTTTTTCCTGATTTTAGATTATTTAAGGGTTTGGAAAATGTCTCATCGAAGAAAATATTTATTATACCAATTTTAAGAATAATAATATTAATACTTTTAATTATTGGAGCATCTAGACCACAAGCAGGTTTAAAAACAGAAGAGATTACTACAAAGGGGATAGATATAATATTGTGTATGGATACTTCTGGAAGTATGAAGGCAGAAGATTTTAAACCAAAGAATCGACTTGAGGTGGCAAAATCTGTTGCAATAGATTTTATAAAAGGAAGAAAAAATGATAGAATTGGTATAGTAGTTTTTTCTGCTATTAGTATGCTACAGTGTCCTTTGACAAATGATTATGGTGCTGTTATTGACTTTATGAGAAATGTTGAGATTGGTATGACACAAACTGATGGAACTGCAATAGGGGATGCTATTGGAACAAGTGTAAATAGGTTGAAAGATAGTAAGGCTAAAAGTAAAGTGATAATACTTTTAACTGATGGAAGGAATAATATGGGACAACTTGATCCAATTACTTCTGCCAAATTAGCTTCTACATTTGATATTAAAATATACACTATAGGAGTTGGAACTACTGGTTCTGCACCATATCCTGTTGATGACCCTATATTTGGTAAAAGATATGTTTATATAAAAGAAGATTTGGATGAAGAAACATTAAGACAGATTGCTGATGAAACAAAAGGTCGCTACTTTAGAGCAACTTCAGCAGAAGCACTTAGAAATATATATAATGAAATAGATAAAATGGAAAAGACAGAAATAAAGGTAACTGAATATACCGAATATACTGAACTATATGCTTATTTTTTAATTCCTGCAATGGCACTCTTATTAGTTGAAATTATTTTAGGAAATACATTATTAAGTAGAATACCATAAAAGAAGTGAAAAAAGTAAAAGGAGAAAAAAAGTAAAGAAAGGTACGAGAGTATGCATTTTGAATATCCATCTTTTTTATATACATTAGTGCTTATTCCAATTTTAATTATATTTTTTATATTTGCATGGAAAAATAGGATTTCTACTTTAGAAAAGTTTGCAAGTCCATCTGCTGTTGTTCGATTAACTAGTAATTTAAGTAATAGAAAAAGGATATTAAAGATAATTTTAATTATATCTGGTATGTTTTTTTTGATTATTTCAATAGTTGGCCCTCAAGTTGGAGGTAAACTTGTTGAAATAAAAAGGACTGGTGTAGATATAATAATTGCAATTGACTGTTCAACAAGTATGTTAGCAAAGGATATGAAACCAGATAGAATGACAAAAGCAAAAGAAAGTTTATACTTGCTCATTAATAAAATGAAAAACGACAGGATAGGAATAATTGCATTTGCTGGTGTTGCTTTTTTACAATGTCCTTTAACATTAGATTATAGTGCTGCGAAGATGCTTTTAAGTAATATTGATACAAATTTAATTCCAAAACCAGGGACTGCTATAGGAGATGCAATAAGGTTAGCAATAAAAAGTTTTTCACAAAAGGAAAGAAAGTATAAAAGTTTAATTCTTTTAACAGATGGAGAAGACCACAAAAGTGATCCACTAGGTGCAGCCATTTTAGCCAAAAAAGAAGGGGTGAGAATATATACTGTTGGGATAGGTAAACCAGAAGGAGAATTAATACCAGTTTATGATAAAACCGGAAAGCTTATAGAGTATAAGAAGAATAAAAAGGGAGAGGTGGTTTCAAGTAAACTTGATGAGTTGCTTTTACAAAAAATTGCATTAGAAACAGGGGGTAAATATTACAGAGCAACAGAATCCGATATAGAATTAGATAAAATATATGAAGATATATCAAGTATGGAAAAGAAAGAGTTAAAGAGTACAACTTATGTAAAATACGAAAATAGATATCAGATCTTTGCATTGATTTCTATTTTACTACTATTGGCTGATATGGTTATTTCTGAAAGGAAGGGTGTATATATACCATGGAAGAAGTGATTGTTAAAGTAAAAAAGCAGAACTTTAAATTAGTATTTACTTTAGTAATAGTTATATTTTTAAATTTATTTAATTTGTCTTATGCAGGTATTAAGAGTAAAGTAGATAAAGGTAATAAACTTTATAAAAAAGGGAAATATGAGGAGGCACTTTCAAAATACCAAGATGCACAGATTGATGAACCAGAGAATGCAATTTTACATTTTAATAGTGGAGATGCAAAGTATAAGTTAGAAAAATATGAAGAGGCTATAAATGAATTTGAAAAAGCAACTTACAGTAAAGACATTGAGTTACAGGCAAAAAGTTATTATAATATTGGTAATAGTTTGTATAGACTTGGTAAATTACCCGAGGCAATTCAGTATTATAAAAAGTGTTTAGAATTAACTCCTAATGATAAAGATGCTAAGTATAACTATGAATTTGTACAGAAGAAAATAAAAGAAAATTTAGATAAAAGTAAAGAAAGTAAGGAAAGTAAGGAAAGTAAAGAAGGTAAGGGAAGCAAAGAAAACAAAGAAAGTAAAGAAAGTAAAGAAAGTAAAGAAGGTAAAGAAGGCAAAGAAGGCAAAGAAAGTAAGGAAAGCAAAGAAAATAAAGAAAGTGAAAAAAATAAAGATAAAATGTCAAAGGAAGATGCAGAAAGAGTTCTTAAAGCATTAGAAGATGATGAAAAGAAGAATATAAAACAAAAAAAACAACAATTTGAAGGCTTTGACTGGGGTGAGGTTGAAGAGGATTGGTAAATATGAAAATTATATTACTTTTAATTCTTTTAGCAAATGTAATATTTGGAGATGATATTTCGATAACAGCAAGTGTTGATAAGGACATTGTTGAGATAAATGATGAAATTTTACTCCAAGTGACTGTATCTGGTAATACATCTTCTTTACCTTCTTTAGTTTTACCGGAGATATCCGATTTTAATATTTATTCCCGAGGGCAGAGTCAATCTCAAAACTTTTCTTTTGTAAATGGCCGAATTTCATCATCAGTTTCTATAATTTATAATTACACATTGACTCCAAAAGGAATTGGGAAGTTTGTTATTCCTTCATTTAGTGTTGAATATAAAGGTAAAATTTATAAAACAAATCCTATAAATATAGAAGTAGTGAAATCATCTACCCAGCAGAGACAAACAAAACCTAGTAAAATAACAAAATATACAAGTAATGAGGATGTTTTTATTACTGTTACTTTGAATAAGGATAAGGTTTATGTGAATGAACCAGTAATAATGTCGTTTAGATTATATACAAGGATAGGTTTTCTACGACAGCCACAATACAAACCACCGGAGATTACAGGATTTTGGATTGAAGATTTACCACCACAGAGGAATTTTAAAGAAATTATAAATGGTAAAGAATATATGGTTACAGAAATAAAAACAGCACTTTTCCCATTATCGCCAGGAGAATACACAATAGGTAAGGCTTATGTTAATTGTGTTATTGATGATTTCTCTTTTGATGATTTTAGAGATGATTTTTTTAAAGGGATATTTTCAAGAGGTAAGAATATTACTTTAGAGAGTAAGCCAGTTAATATAAATGTTCTTCCTCTACCTTTACCTAAACCTTCTGATTTTAGTGGAGCAGTTGGTGTTTTTGATATAAAGGCAGAGGTAGATAAAAAGGAATTAAAGACAAATGAACCAGTTACTTTAACTATTACAATTTCAGGTTCTGGAAATATTAAGTCTATTACAGAGCCAGTAATTTCTTTGTCTGAAAATGAGTTTAAAAAATATGAAACAGTGTCGAGTTTGAATATAAATAAAGATAATTACAAAGTAACTGGATCAAAGGTATTTAAAACTGTATTGGTTCCAAAAAAAGCAGGTAAATTAATAATACCTTCTGTGAAATATTCATTTTTTGATTATATTGAAAAAAAATATAAAGTGAGTAGTTCATCACCAATAGAACTTTTGGTAAAACAAGGACCTAAAGAAGAAACTTTAATATCGGTAGGAACATTATCCCCTGAAGGTGTAAAGATACTGGGGAAAGATATAAGATATATAAAACAGAAAAATAAATTTACTTTTGAGAAACCATTGCTGTATAAAAATTTTATATTTGTAGTGATAAATCTATCTTTACCAATTGGATTACTTATTACTTGGCAGGTCATATCTTATAACAAAAGAAGAAAGAAAGATGAAAGGAGTTTAAGAGCATCGAAAGCATATTCAAAAGCCATAAAAAAATTAAAGAATATTTATAAACTAATTAATACTAATAAATTAGATGAGAGCTATGCTACTCTTGAGAGTGTTTTAACAGAATATATTGCAGATAAGTTAGGTAAAGGACAACATGGATTGACAAAAGAAGAAATTAGACAAAGTTTGTTAAATAAGGTAGAGGAATCTCTTATTAATGATATTAATTCGTTAATAGAACAAATTCATTTTATACGATTTGCTCCATCAAATGATACTCAAACAAATTTAGAAAAACTTATTAAATCTATCCAAGAAACTATTTCTAAACTTGAGAAGGTTTTATGAAAAAAATATTAGTGTTTTTAATATTGTTTAATACTTTTGGTTTTTCTCAAAATCAGAGTTTTATTGAAAAGTTTATAGAAGCTAATAAGCTTTATGAACAACAAAAATATTCAGAAGCAATTAATGTTTATAAAGAATTATTAAGTACAAAAAGTATGGAAGTTTACTATAACATTGGCAATGCTTATTTTAAAGATAAAAAAATTGGCTATGCGATTTTATATTATGAAAAAGCATTAAAAATTTCTCCAAGGGATCCAGATATAAATTATAATTTAGATTATGTTAGAAGTTTTGTAAAAGAGACTGCTGTGCAAGATACAGTAGGTAAATTTTTAAATCAGATGTATAATTTTGTAACATTAAATGAACTTGTTTTATTTACTTCTATAATTCTTTTAGTTCTTACTGGCCTTTTATTTTTTTACTTATTTAAAAAGGTAGAATTGGTTTACTGGTTAAGTATTGGTTTTGGAATTTTATTTTTTGTATTATTAATATGGACATGTTCAAGAATATATCAGAACGAGGATGTAATTTATGCAATTGTGGTTGAATCTTTAGCAGAAGCAAAGTCTGCTCCTCAAGATGATTATACTACCTCTTTTACTATTCCTGAAGGGAAGAAGGTTCAAATTCTACAGACTCGTGATGGATGGTATGAGATATTCCTTAAGTCTGAAAATCTTAAGGGTTGGGTAAAGAAAGAAGTA
>Ga0123519_10005344_pt1 | contig 20515 bp, 16 predicted proteins | sample YelNatPaOPRAMG02_FD_87396 | JGI IMG/M metagenome (GOLD analysis project Ga0123519, IMG submission 87396) | Hot spring microbial communities from Yellowstone National Park - Yellowstone National Park OP-RAMG-02 (version 2) | ecosystem: Environmental > Aquatic > Thermal springs > Hot (42-90C) ...
AATACCACTGTGCGCATCGGGTAGTCGATGGTCAGCCGGAAGTGGCGGAGCAAATTGTTGCCCAACAAGCCGAAGCCCGCCTCTGACAGTATCTGTACGGGCGCACCTTTTGAAGCTGGAGAGGAGAACATCAGCGTGACGCCGCGGATGGTCTCCCCAGCGAGCTGAACGAAACCGGCACGCGCCGCACGGGGATGAACGTTGCCTGCGCCACCTACCCCCAGCGTTAGACCCAGCGATGCGGAGCGGTAAGGCTGCCACTGCTGACCCGCCTCGGCGGGCAGAATGCTCATCGCTGCGCCGGTGTCCAGCAGCATCGGCACTTTACCGATGTCCTCGACCTCCACCTCCAGCATCGGTGTTGCGCCGGGAAACTCGGCGGTGACCGCTTTGCCCGGCGGCAATTTGCCGACCGGCCTCTCCAGAGTCACCGTGCGCCGGTGATAGTCTATCGTCACGCGAAACCGGTTCAGCACGTTGAAACCGAGTATTCCCCCAAACCGACTGCCGCCTATCAGGCGTATCAACCCCAGGTCGGTCACCGCTACCTGTACGTCCTTCAGGCGCACGCTACCTATCTGCAGGCTCGCCAGCCTGGTCACCGAAGCTTGACCCTGTCCGCTTGCGCCAAGCACGTTCATGATTTCGCCCGGCGGCAGGCGCAGTGCCTCCGCAACCGGCTGGTCCACTACCGTGATGCCCGCACCGGTGTCCAGCATCATCAGGTATTCGCGTCCATTCAGCGTCACCGGCACGAATATCTCGCGCTGGGAGAACCGAACCGGCAGGGTAACGGGCAACCCGGCAGGCGGGGGCAGAGAAGCAGGCGTTTTGATTTTCGATAGCAGAATGTCGCCCGGCAGAGGCTCACTGCGCTCCCAGCGTATCGTCTGGGTATGGCGTTCGTCTTCGTATATCTTCAGCCCGTCGGGCAAGCGGATACCACCCTGCTCTTTCCAGCCGGTGGGTATCACGACGAACTGAGTCGGGCGGCGGCGCAGGTCATCACTTTCGTGGTAACCCCATGCTATCAGGCTGCCTTCGGAGTCGCAGTAGATATCCCACGGAGTGCCCGTGTGCGCAACCACTTTCAGCCACCGTGCCTGCCGCCCATCGGGTAAGGTACAGTTGCCACAGTCTATCACGCCCAGATTGCCGCTTGCTCCCTGTAGCAACACCCTGCGCAAGCGCAGCAGAGAAAGCCGTGCGGACTGCTGCACGCTGCTTGCCTCAAGGGGCAGAACCAGCCCATGCTGTCTGCGCCAGCCGACGCCAGTGCGTGCATCGTATGCACTCTCGCTATCTACACCGCCTACATGCAGGAGGGCGTGGAACCTGTCGCCGTCCTCCATCAGCGTGATGGTGCCCGAATTGCTCATCGGGTAGAACACCTGCACCGTGCCCTGCATGCGCAACACTGGCGATGCCGGAACAGCCAGGCTCGACGCCGCTCTTTGCAGAAGCGTTTGGGGCGATTGCGCGAGTGCGGCTATCGCCGTACCCAAAAGCCACAGGGCGGTGACCGCTACCATAGGAGAGAAGCGTATCAGGCGCGCGCCCGCGCCGTTTCTAACTTCAACTGACCACATGCGGCGGAAATGTCGTGTCCTTTCTCTACACGTTGTGTCACGGCGATGCCCGCCTCCTCCAGCACCCTGCGGAATCGAGCCACACGCGACGGCTCGGGGCGGGTAAAGCCCTCGGGCGTATCTACCTGATTGAAAGGTATCAGGTTCACGTTACACACCAGACCTTTCACCAGCTGCGCCAGTGCCTGCGCATGGTGCGGCTCGTCGTTCACGCCGCGAAGCAACAGATACTCAAAGGTGACTTTGCGCCCCGTTACTTCTGTGTAATGTCGGGCGGCGTCTACCAGTTCTCTCACCTTCCACTTCCGCCCGACGGGCATGATGCTCTTCCGCAGCTCGTCATCCGGCGCGTGCAACGAGATAGCGAGCGTTATCTGCAGACGATGCTGGGCCAGCTCGTAAATGGCGGGTACAACGCCGACTGTGGAGACGGTGATGTGCCTTTGCGAAATGCCGACTTCACGGTTCAGCAGCAGGATGCTCTTCACCACCTCCGGCAGATTCCACAGGGGCTCGCCCATGCCCATGTAGACCACGTGGCTGATGCGCTGTCCTGCGGACTGCTGGATGGTGAGTACCTCGTCGACCATCTCGCCGGCGGTGAGATTGCGACTGAAGTCCATCTGAGCAGTGGCGCAGAAGCGACATCCTGCCGCGCATCCCACCTGCGAGGAGATACATACCGAATTACGGTCTTCATAGGGCAGGAAAACCGCTTCCACCTGTTCGCCATCCGCCAGCGTGAAGAGATACTTCACCGTGCCGTCTGCCGAGTGCTGAGCGCGAGCGACCTCCAGCCGTTTGAGGGGAAGCAGGTCGGGCAGAGCATCCCGCAGACCCTGCGGAAGGTTGGTCATCTGCTGGTAGCTGTGCGCGCCCTTACGGTACACCCATTCGGCTATTTGCTGGGCGCGGTAGTCCGGCTGCCCTAACCTGCGCACTACCTGCAGTATCTCGTCGCGTGTTGCGCCGGGCAGAACGGGCATAGGGCGTTACTCCTCCACAATAATGGGCACAATGAAACAGCCGTCGCGCTGCTCCGGGGCGTTGGCGAGCACATCCTCATGAGGCAGAGAGGGCTGTACCACATCCTCACGGAATACGTTGTATACCGGGAACGAGTGCGCGGTCGGCTCCACACCAGTGGTGTCGAGCTCCTGCAGACGTTCGAACTGTGCCATCAGGTTGTTCAGGTGCTTCTCCATCTGGCGCATCTCCTCCTCGCTCATTGCCAGCCGCGCCAGCTTGGCGACGTGCGCTATCTGTTCCAGAGTCAAACGCTGTGCCATAGACGTTGCCTCCCCTGTTAATCTCTTACCGTTTGCGGGAGAACGATGGTATCCAGTGTTCGGTCAAGGTATATCCGTCGAATCGCCTCGGCAAACAAGTGCGCGGTCGGTATCACTGTCACCCGAGGGTGCTGGTGCTGCTGGGGGATGGTGTCGGTGATAGCCAGTTCCACCACCTCCGGTTGCATGACCCTCCGGACGGCATCGCCCGCCAGTACGCCATGCGTGGCAGCTACCCGCACCTCAGGGATGCACCCCTGCCGAATCAACGCCCTCACGCATGATTCTACCCGTTTTCCCGTGACAATCATATCCTCCACAATCAACGGTTTCAAGCCCTCCACATCGCCCGCGAAACGGATATGCGCTGGGTTTTCGGTACGCCCGGTACGGGCATAAGCCACCGCCAGCGGAACCTCCAGCTTCCTTGCCACTGCCCGCGCCAGCCGCACGGCTCCGGCGTCCGGGGCAACCACTACCAGATTCTCTTCCCGGAGCCGGGCGAAGTGGCGTACCAGCAGAGAGAGCGCGCTCAGGTCGTCCACAGGGATATGGAAGAAGCCGGTAATCGCCTCCGCGTGCAAGTCCATCGTGATGATGCGATTCGCTCCGGCGGTGCTCAGCATATCCGCCACGAGCTTCGCGGGCACGGGGTCGCGCGGGCTGTTCTTTTTCTCCTGCCTCGAGTAGGCATAGTAGGGCATCACCACCGTCAAACGGGCGGCGGAAGCGCGTCGCAGAGCATCCAGCAGGATAAGCAGCTCCATCAGGTTGTCATGGATAGGTGGGCAGAGGGACTGAATCACAAACACATCGCACCCCCGCACCGTCTCATGGCATTCCACGCGCACCTCGCCGTCGCTGAAACGGTGCACCATCAGGTTGCCCAACGATATGCCCAGCTCAGCGGCGATACGCTGAGCCAGAACGGGGTTTCCGTTGCCAGCGAATAGTTTCAGAGGACGACGCTGTCTCATGGGGAGATGAAGGCGGGGCGGCAGCATACCGCCCCTGCCGCCTTAGAGTCGGTATCCGATAAGGATGGTGGTGCTATCGCCCCGGAAATCCTGCTGTTTTTCGGTGAGGTGGTAGTTCAACTCGATGAACACTTTCTCATTGATGTCGTAGCCGAGCACGAGCTTTCCACCGAATACGGACTTCGCGCTGACACCAACAGGCTTCAGTACGTATACTCCTGCCCCCACCCCGATGTAGCCCTTAAACTTTTCGGAGGGGTCTACCGAGAACACCTGCGTCAGGGTGATGGCGGTGATGCTGGACGATTGACCGCTACTGCTGCGGGTGTAGTAGTCCACGCCCAGCAACATCTCGCCCTCGCCGATGGGCGAGCCGCCGCGCAGCTTCACATCTGCGCCCACAGCCAGCCATACGTCACCGACCGCACGCATGTTTGCGCGGTTCACCACGTTCGCTCCCAACCGCAGGCTCAAATCGGTGGAGGGGTTGTCGAACTGCGCCTGAGCCTGTTGTGCCGCGAAAATCCCAAAGGTCAGCGCCAGTGTACACAGCGCTACGAGACGAGACAAGCCTTTCACTCGCATTCCTCCTTTTGCCGAATTCGCACCCGAGACAGCAGTCTTCCGTGTTGCCTGCTACCTCTGAAGTATTATATGTTTTCGACGTGTGTATGTCAAATCTCCTGCGAGAGCGTTCAGAAAATACGCGGAGGGGAACCATCTGGCGAGCTATCCCCCACCCGGCCTCCCCGCCGGCGTGGAAGTGTTATCGGCTCGGCAAGAGCCCCGTTCGCCAGCGAGGTCTTGGATGCCGAAAAGGTTTTGCACTCTCCAGGTCGAAGTAACAATCCATGATACAGCAGCCGATTTCGCCCAACAGGTGGTGAACATGCCGGAGAAACATGTCATCATCGGCACGGCAGGGCACGTGGACCACGGCAAGTCCACGCTGATTACCGCCCTCACCGGAACCAACCCCGACCGCCTGAAAGAGGAACAGGAACGCGGGATGACTATTGACCTCGGCTTTGCGGCGCTGACCCTGCCGGATGGGCAAACGGTGGGTATCGTGGACGTGCCGGGGCACGAACGGTTTCTGAAAAACATGCTGGCGGGCGCAGGCGGGGTGGATGTGGTGCTGCTGGTTGTTGCCGCCGATGAGGGCATCATGCCGCAGACGCGCGAGCATCTGGACATCCTGCGCTTGCTGGACGTGAAGGCTGGCGTGGTCGCGATTACCAAGTGCGACCTGGTGGATGCGGAATGGCTGAAGCTGGTCACCGACGAGGTCCGCGCCTTCTTGCAGGATACGCCGCTGAAGGACGCGCCTGTGGTCGCGGTGTCGGCGGTGACCGGGCAGGGTTTGCCAGAGCTATTGAACGCTCTGCAGGAGGCGGTAGCGCGTGTGCCCGCTCGCGAACTGAACGCCCCCTTCCGCCTGCCGGTGGACCGCGTGTTCACGCTGGCCGGAGTGGGCACGGTGGTAACGGGCACACTGATCAGCGGGCGGGTGCGTGCAGGCGACCCCATCGAGATACTGCCCGCCGGTCTGCATTCGCGAGCGCGGCAGATACAGGTGCACGGGCAAAAGGTGGAGGAGGCAGTGGCGGGCAGTCGGGTTGCCATCAACCTGCCAGGCATAGAGAAAGAGCTGATAGAGCGCGGGATGGTGTGCGTCCCGCCAGGCGTTTTCCAGCCGACTCGGGCTTTTGACGCGCAGTTGCGCCTGCTTCCCGATGCAGTGAAAGGGTTACCGCATCGCGCCCGTATCCGCCTCTACTTGGGCACGGCGGAGGTGATTGGACGTGTCTCTCTGCTGGACAGCGAACGGCTGGAGCCGGGAGCGCAGGGCTTCGTGCAATTGCGTCTGGAGAAACCGCTGGTAGCGACGCGCGGCGATCGATTCGTCGTTCGCACCTATTCGCCCATGTTCACCATCGGCGGAGGCGTCGTGCTGGAACCGCACGCACCTCGGCACCGGCGGTTTGACCCTGCTGTGCTGGCAAGGTTGCGTTCTCTGCTGGAAGGTGCACCGGAGGAGAAGGTGCTGGCGATTCTGGCGCAATCGCCTGTGGGCATGGATGAGCAGGAACTTGCCCGCCGCGCTGAGATGGACGTAAGCAGCGTTTCCGCTATTCTGAAGCATCTGGAGGAGCATCAGCAGGCAGTGCGTGTTGGGGATGTCTGGCTGGCGCGAAGCGCGTGGGAACACCTCCGCCAGCAGGTCGAAGAGACCCTGCGCCGCTATCACCAGCAACACCCTCTACGCGCGGGTATGCCCCGCGAGGAACTGCGCTCCACGCTTGGCGGGCGGCTGCCTGCTCGTCTGTTCGAAGCGATGCTGTTGCGCTGGCAACAGGACGGAATCATCGCCCTGCAGGGCACGCAGGTGCGCTTATCGGGCTTCAGCATCCGCCTGAACGAGCGTCAACAGCGGCTGGCAAACCGTGTGGAGCAAATCCTGCGTGAGGCGCGAGCCACTCCCCCGCCCGTGAAAGCGATTGCGGAACAGGTCGGCGCGCCGCCTCCTGCGGTAAAGGCAATGATAGAGGTACTGCTCGAGCAGGGGGTGCTGGTGAAGCTGGAAGAGGAGATGTGCTTCCATCGGGACACACTGGCGGAATTCGCCGACCTGGTAAAGCGCACGATTCAGGAAAAGGGTTCTCTCAGCGTCGGTGAGTTTCGCGACCTCACCGGCTCCAGCCGCAAGTTCGTCGTGCCTCTGCTAGAATACTTTGACCGTATCGGCTTGACCCGGCGCGTGGGAGACGTGCGCGTGCTGGCACAGTAGGCTTAAAGCAAATCGTCGGAGCCGCCATCCTCCTCGCCTTCTTCACCGGTCTCCCCACGCGCCGCTTTCTTTTCTTCTTCAGCCAGTATCTCGTCGAACTCGTCGGTGAAGTCCTCGCCCAGCTCCTTGCCCATCTCTTTGACCCATCGGCGCATGGTTTTGGGGTCTTCCGGGTCGCCGATTTTATCCGGGTCGAGCATATCGTCAATGATGTCATCTTCGTTGCGCAGGCGGGCGAAGCGCGAGATGAGGCGCGTGACATCTGTCCCTCCACAGCGCGGGCACTGAAGAGGGTCCTCCTCCGCAATCACCCCCACCAGCACGCTGAACCGCCTCCGGCAGGCATTGCACCGATACTCGTAGATGGGCATGACAACAACCACCTCCTGCACCATGTTGCGCAAGAGCATTATACCTTTACCATGTGGATTCTGCCACAACTCATATCCAGAATATCTGGTTGCCCTTTGCGCCGCTGAAGTAATCCATGACGAGCCAGAAGCCGTTGCAGGTGTACTGCCCGACGATAAGCCCCAGGAAGAAAGGCAACGACAACCGGAACCAGCGCAATCCGCCGAACCGCAGGATGAGAAACTTGACCAGCCAGGCAATGAAGCAGGTCAGCCAGATTTCGTCCATAATCCACGTGCTGCCCACGCAGAAGCCCACAGGATGGAAGGGCCAGCCTACAAACCGCTGACGCATGGCGCTTAGAAAACCCATCACCGCCGCACCGAAACCCGTTAACAGCCAGCCAGTGGTGCTGGGGTCAGAAGGGTTATTCATCTTGCCCGCTACCCACTTGTAGGGGAACTGCGGTCCGTCCAGAAAGAACCATCGGTTCAGATTCGCGCCGCCGTAGCGGTATGCCAGCAGCAGGGTGACCCACACCGACGCCACAATGCTGACGACAATCGCCAGCATCATCGCCCAGAACAGTCCGCGTGAGCACACGCCTGCGCGTTCGGCAAGGCGCATGCCGTGAATGCTAGATGCCATCACGGTGGTGCGAATATCGGCAGAGTAGACCCACGTCAACCCCAGCGCGGTCAGTCCTCGCGCCCCGACGGGGGTACTGCCAAACGCGGCTACCGTGAACACGGGCGCAATCATCGCCGCTACCGCCTCTGCCAGACCCGTTTCCACCACCACGCGCGTCAACCCGAAGAACAGCACCATCATAAAGAGCAGATACACCCATGTCGCCCAGTACGGCAGTCCTGACCACCATATCCACACGCTCATTGCCAGCAGCCCCAGCACCGTGCCCCAAAAAGCAACGGGATAGCTCAGCACCTCGCCGCTGTCGTCCACGTCCTTGCCCCTGCCGATGGATTTGCGGAAGACATCCGACAGGTGCGAACGCGCCGCCCACAGCCCCGTCGCCACCAGCATCAGCATTGCCCCCATGCCGAGATACTTATAAGGGATATAGGGCGTGCCGTAGGCTCCTCCCAGGTCCTCGCGGATTTCCACTCCATAGATGTTCAGGTAGCCGCGCACTACCATGAACAACAGGTTGAAAAACCAGAGGCTGAACAACGCATCCAGGTTTGCCAGATAAAAAAAGCCCAGCATGGGGAAGCTGAAGCGCAAACTCCAGTTGACCGTTTCGCGAAAGAGGGGCACATACACATTGAGTTTGGGAGCAGGCACGGAAGGCGCGTAGTTGTGCAGAGCGATGAGGCTACCCACCGCGAACGGCAACGCGAACCCCAGCCAGAACAGCGGTTTACGCAGCAAGGGGTCCTGCTCGTTGACCATCTCCAACGGCAGCTGGGTGACGGGGAAAGCCAGACGCTCGCGGTCCATCCACTGGCGGCGAAAGATAACCATGATGGCAATCATCACAAAATACAGCGCGAGGATGAGTGGCATCCACGCCAGCAAGGGCGGCAGCCAAACCTCCCAGGGTACCGTTGCGCCCGGCTTACCTTCAAAAAAGAGCCGTACCGCCTCCTTGTCGCGCGGCGCGAGAAGAGGATGCAGATGGGGATGTATCAGGCGATCCCACCCGTTCGCCGGGTTCGCATAGTAGATAACCGCTGCCAGCACGGGCAGAATCTGCGCTGTCAAACCCAGCGTGGGTACGACACAGGCGGCAATCATCATGACATAAATGGTGATGAGCTCCCCGGAGCGAAGGGCGGTGCGCGGGCTCCGACGTTTCCATAACCCGTTGATGATGACTACCAGCACAAAGAACACAAACACCGCTGCCGGGGTACTGTAGTCGAGCGTCATGTAGGAACCCTGAATGACGTAGAGCCCGTAAGGGTCCAACGCAGCGATAAGTAAAGAAGCCAGAAACCCAATTCCCACCGCCCGCCAGCTCAGCGAGCGCGCTCGCCTCTCGTGCTGCATGAGCCGTCAAGAACCCTCCTTAGAAAGCCACTCACAGAGCCTCAGTGAAGCACCTTGGCGATTTCACAGAGGTTCTTCGCTTCACTCAGTCGGTATAGTCGACGCACCCTCTACTCCACCCGTACTTCCGTGTTGCCGAAGCGCAAGACGTCGCCCACCTGAATGACCCGCTGTTGCACGGGCTGTCCGTTGACAAAGCTGCCGTTGCGCGAACCTTCGTCCATCAGTACCCACTGCGTGCCCTGCCTCTCCAGCCTCGCGTGCCGACGGCTGACGGTGGGGTCAAAATCGATCTGCAGGTCGCGTCCGGGTTCTCTGCCGATGGTCACCACGTTGCCCTGCAGAGGGAACGCCATGCCCGCTTTCACACCGTTGACTATCACCAGTCGGGTGGGAACCGTTCCCGTGGCGGGCTGCGCTACGGTGCCCGCCAGTGGTGGCAATGCCGCGGCGGGTGCTCCCGAAGAAACCGCTACCGGTGCCGCCGCACCCGGCAACACGCTGCACGCACATTGCCCTGTCACCGGGTCCTTGCGCTCACCGCAGTATGGGCACAGGTAGTCGGGCATGGGGGGGCGCGTGGAAGGCTTGTCCACCTGCTCCATCGCCTCGCGCACCAGCGAGCGTGTGGCTTTTTCGAAAAACTGCAGGCGCATAGAGGCTATCTGGATGATGTCACCATCCTTCAGCCATGCCTGCTGCACCGGCTGTCCGTTGAGCAGCGTACCTGCGGGCGAACCCAGGTCCTCGAGCATGTGGCGGTTCTGCTGCCTGATAATGCGGGCGTGCTGCGGCGCGATTTGAGGGTCGCCAAAAAGGGGAATATCGGCATACTCATCCCTCCCGATAATGCACACGGGTTTGTCCACCGGATACTCTCTGCCCTCGTTGCGCCCCATAATCACCCGCACCCACGCTGCCTTCAACGCCTCCTGGACGAGTGCAATGAAGAAGCCGATGCTCGCCCCCAGCAAGGGGAAGCCCACAGCCCGACCCGGCGCGCCGACCTCTACCCGTTCACCACCCGACATCGCCAAATACAGGGGGGCGAATATCAGCGTGAATATCTCGAACGCGATACCGCCCAACGCGCCTCCGATAGCGCCGCCTATCGTGCCGTGCCACCATCGCTTTGCGGAGCCGGTAGTCACCCCGACGGCTGCGCCGATGCCTGCGCCAAACAGCGTCCAGCCAAGAGTGCGGGGCACAATGTCGGTGATGAATCCGAGGGGTGAGGGAGACGCACCCGTACCAACGGGGTTCCCCATCAGGTTACTCAACGAGCCGTATACGAGGTTGCCGAGGAACAGGGCAATCGTCGCGCCAGGCAGACCGATTAAGGCTGTGAGCAGCCCTTTGCGCACCGCCTGCCCGGGCAGTCCGCGCGTGAGGCTATCCACCATCCCCAGCGCGAAACCGTAGCACCCGCCCACGATGATTGCCAGCCAGACGGTCTGTCGAACGGACGCTGCTGGGTTCAGCAGTGCCTCCTGGTGGTCGATCAGCGGCTCCTGTATCAGAAACGCCGCGACCCCACTTGCGCCTCCCAGTAATAACCCCAGCAGCAGCCTGCCAATCATCGCCTACACTTCCCATCGGAAGAAGGTTGCGCCAATCTGTATCTCATCGCCCGGGAGCAGGGGTTCCTCGGTTACACGCACGCCGTTGACCCACGTGCCATTGGAAGAACCTTCGTCGCGAATCACCCAGCCATCGCCCTGCTTGAGAATACGGGCGTGTCGGCGGCTGACGGTGTTGTCCGTGCCCAGATGGATGGTGTTGCCTACCTCGCGCCCAATGGTAGCGTCCGCGCCGGTAATCTCGAAGATGTGCCCCCCATACGCGCCTCGCGCGCCCACCAGCCTCGGCACGCCGGTCGCCACCGTGGTCGCTGTGGGAACGGCTGCGCCCGATGCCGCAGGTGCTACCGAACACGCGCACGCTCCCGTCACCGGGTCCACCGGCTGACCACAGAAGGGGCAATGCCCTTCGGGAACCTGCACCGCCGGTTTCTGGACAGGTTGCGCAGGCTGAGGCGCGGGAGTTTCCTGCGCCACGTCGATGCCCAGCTTCTTCAAGGCGTCGGGGATGGTGAGCTGCTTGCGCTTCCAGATGCGGTAACCGCTGTAAATCAAGCCTCCTAGCACCAGCAAGCCGAACAGTGCATTCCACACTGGAAAAGCACGGGACGCAGGTGCAGGAGATGGCGTCGCGGGTTGTGCCTGAGAGGTCGGTTGAGGCGTGGTGGGCGCAATATCCAGCACCGGTGCGCCGCTGGAGATGACCATTGTCAGGGTCACCACCGGGTCGGCACGTTCGGCTTTAATCTCCGCCTCCTGCGAAGCAGTCAGGTTATTGCCGTAGTTGACCAGCAGGCTTACCTTGCCCAATTTCACCCGCTCCAGTGAGACGATACCGTTTTGCGTTGGTTCCAGCAGGGCGGTGTGGATGGTATTGCTGGCATCGGTAAGCATCACAAAGGCGGCGGCGATGGGTTTATCCTCCGGCGTTTGCAAACGCACCTGCACGCGCATCGCGTACTGGAACTGGTCAGGGGTGACGGTGACGGTGGTATCGTTCGGCTTCAGGGTGACCAGTGCGAGGTTGCCGTACTTCGTGTCGTACACGCCGACGCGCGCGCCTTCCAGTGTCTTGTCCGCAGTATCGGCGAACCGCTTTTTCAGCGAGGCGATGTCCAGCTCCACCTTGCCGCCTGTGCTCTCATTCGGTGGCAGGAACACCGTCTGACCATTCGCCGACTCCAGCCACACCAGATACTTGCCCTCGCTGGGCACATTCACCGTTACCTTATCGGGCAGCGCGTAGACCGCCGTTGCGATGAATGCCAGACATGTCAGCCATGCAATACGCCACATGTTTTCACCCTCCAGACTGCTCGATGTGCATAATCGCCTCCGGCAGGCAACGGATAATATCTCCTGCTATCAAGCCTGCCGTTCCCTCCTTTCGCGCGGCGAGGTCGCCTGCCAGTCCATGTATATATACGCCTGCAGCGGCACTCCGCTCCGCATCCAGCCCCTGCGCCAGCAGCCCTGCTATCGCTCCGGTCAACACGTCGCCACTTCCGCCTGTCGCCATGCCTGAATTGCCGGTGAGGTTTACCCAGATTCTGCCTTCAGGCGTGGCGATGACGGTGCGCGCTCCTTTCAGCACGACAACTGCCCCAAAACGCTGTGCCGCCTCCTGCGCTATCGCCAGCCGGTTTGCCTGCACGGTCGCCGTATCGGTGTTCATCAGCCGCGCCATCTCGCCCGGATGCGGTGTCAGCACCAGAGGCGGGTGTTGGGCAGGCAGGATATCCGGCGCCTGCGCGATGCAGTTCAGGGCATCGGCGTCGATGACGCAGGGAGCCTGCGCGATACTCAGCAGCTTGCGCAACCCTTCGCGAGCCGGTGGATACGTGCCCCAGCCCGGCCCAATGGCAAGCACGTTTGCCCGCTCCAGCAGCGGTGACATTGCTTCGACCGATTCTGCGCTCAAACAGCCTTCCGGGGCATCCGGCAGGGGACGAACCATCGCCTCGCGCAGGGTGGCCGCTGCCGCTGCGTAGATGCTCTGCGGAACCGCTACCGAACATAATCCCGCACCCACGCGCAACGCGGCTTCCGCCGCCATCATCGGCGCGCCTGCCAGCCCGACCGAGCCTCCCACTACCAGCACATGCCCGAACCGCCCTTTGTGTGCGTCGGCGGGACGAACCGGCAGCCACTGGCGCACCTGCTCCTGCGTTATCAGACGGCGGAGAACACCCGACTGTTCCACCACCGCCGCGGGGATGCCGATGTCGGCTACGACCACTTCGCCGGCGTATTCAGCGCCCGGGTATACTGCCAGCCCCACCTTCATCGCGCCGAAAGTGACCGTGAGTGTGGCGCCCATGGCGCAACCGCATACCGCTCCCGTGTCTGCGTCGATACCCGAGGGCACGTCCACCGCTACCACCGGTACAGGACACTCGCCGAAAAAGCGGATCGTCTCGCCGACGAGACCCCGTACCTCGCCGGTGACACCGATACCGAGCAGGGCATCCACCACAACATCCCATCCATTTGCCCAGATGGACTGCAGATGCTCCGTAGAACGCAGAACATGCAGGGGCAAACCCAACTTTTGCACGATTTGCAGGTTGGTGAGGGCGTCACCCGCCACTTTCGCAGGGTCGGCGACCAGCACTATCTGCACCTCTGCGCCTCGCTGTGCAACGTGGCGCGCAACCACCATGCCGTCGCCGCCGTTGTTACCACCGCCGCACAGCACCAGCACGCGCTTGCCCCGCCAGCTGCCGAACTGTCTCTCCGCATGTGTGACCACCTGCAGTCCCGCGTTCTCCATCAACAGCAAGCCGGGGATGTCAAACTCCTCGATGGTGCGGCGGTCCATCCGGCGCATCTCTTCGGCGGTTACCAGCACGGGCAACATCGGCTATCCCCCCTGACGTTGTGCGATGATGGCGCGCACCCTGTTCAGGTCTTCCTCGGTATCGACGCCAATGGAGGTCTGCTCGACGCGCACCATACGGATGCGGTAGCCGTTTTCCAGCACGCGCAGCTGCTCCAGCACCTCCGTCTGCTCCAGCGGTGTCGGCTCCATCGCGGCGTACTGAAGCAGGAAATCACGTCGGTACGCGTAGATGCCCAGGTGCTTGTAGACGATGGCGGGGGCGGCAGGCTCCCGTGGATAGGGAATCCGTGAGCGCGAAAAGTACAACGCATTGCCCATTCGGTCTACCACCACTTTCACCACCGTCGGTTTATCCTTCTCTTCCTCGGTAGCGGGGCACATCAGACTGCTCATCGGCAGGGTGGGGTCTTCCAGTAGAGGGCGCGCTACTGCGTCGATGTTCTCTGATGGCATCAGCGGTTCGTCTCCCTGAATGTTGACGATGATGTCTGCCGAGAGGTTTTGAGCCGCCTCCGCCAGTCGCTCGGTACCGGAGCGATGTTTGGGCGAGGTCATCATCGCGATGCCGCCGAAGCCCCGCACTACCTCGGCGATTTGTTCATCGGGCGTGGCAACCATCACCTCACTCAGCGTTTTCGCCTGTTTGGCGTTGTGCCACACCCACCATATCATGGGCTTGCCCGCGATGTCCAGCAAGGGCTTGTTCGGCAGGCGCACCGCTGCCAGCCTCGCAGGAATGATGCCTACCACTTCCATTGTGTTTGTCTTCCTCCTCTCTCTTTCCCGCTTATCATCATTCGCCAGCCCCACCGGCGATTCCCCTGTACGAGTTCGCTATCAGGCGTCAGCCCGCGCTTCTCCTTGACATTTTTCCCTGCGCTGGTTATACTCTATCTGGTGTTACACGCCGGAGTGGCGGAATGGTAGACGCGCCCGCCTCAAAAGCGGGTGCCGAACAGGCGTGGGGGTTCGAGTCCCCCCTCCGGCACCATAGGTTGACCGTCCGATTCCGGAATATTCTTGGATACTGAAAATGCCCCGCGCTAACGGGGCAATTTTCTTGAGGTGGAACCTTGATTGACGCCGCGCTGTTATTTCTCATCAACGTGCTGTGGGCGGCGGCGTACCCGATGGCGAAGTTTGCTATCAACGGAGGCGTTCCGTCCGTAACGCTGGCATGGGCGCGGTGGGCAATCGCCATGCTATTGTTGCCTCTGTTTGCCCGCGCTGTGCTGCGAGTACCGCTGAGATTGCCCCGTTCCGACCTGTTTCGTGCACTCGGATTGGGTGCGCTGGCTCTCGGGCTGGTGCATATTCTGGTATTCGTCGGGCTGAAGTACACCACTGCGGTGGATGCCACACTGCTGCTGGCTGGGGAGCCGCTGGTGATGGCGGTCATGTCGGTGCTGCTGCTCCGCGAGGGGATGTCCAGACAGGCGGTGTGGGGGATGGTGCTGGGCTTTGTGGGTGCCTATTTGCTCATTAACCGCGGATTGATACCCCCCCTGAACGACAGGGGCACACTGATAGGCAACTTGCTGGTGGCGCTGTCGGTATTGGTGGAGGGCACAGGGACGGTGCTCTCGCGAGGGTTAACGCGCCGGTACAGCGGCATCGTGGTGCTGTTCTGGGAAAGCGTGGGCGCGACGGTAGCGCTGGCGATACCGGCTTACCTGTTCTGGGCGGCTTCTTCTGCCGTTCCATCCCCTGCCGCACTGGGAGCGGTACTCTATCTGGGCATGGTGAACAGCGCGTTCTGCTATGCGGTGTGGTTTGTGCTGATGGAGCGGCACCACGTGGGTAATATGGGCGTTTTCATCTTCGTGCAACCGGTGTTCGGCGCGCTGATGGGCGTGCTGTGGCTGAAAGAGCCGTTCGGCGTGTATACAGCCATTGGCTCGGCGATGGTGCTGAGCGGGGTTTGGCTGACGACCCGCACCACAGTTGAAGAGAAAACGCACAGATGCACGACCGATGGCTCTGCCAGCACATAAGCCCGCAGCGGTGTGCGCAGGCTGCCGTTCGCAGTTTCCAGCACATTTCCAGTAGCCATTTGCATTCGGCATCAAGCGGTGCTATACTGAGGCGAGGGAACTTTCGGGGCGTCCGTTGCGTCTGGATAGTCGGAAGGATGGTGAGGAATGATGAATCGCAAGGCAGCTCTCATCGGTGCGGGAGTGCTGGTGATACTGATCGCCGGTATCCTGCTGGGGCGTCACCTTTTCCCGATTACCCACCGCCAGGCAAGCGCGCCACCGGGTGGTAATGTGCTGCTGGCGCCTGCGCCGAATCTACCCGATGCAAACCTGCTTCGGGCAGAAGGTGAAGCACAGCCACCCCCGCAGGAACCTCAAAAGCGTCCACCTGATGACATCATCGACTACCTGAAACACCTGCAGAAGGTAGAGGCGCAGCGTCAGGCGATGCAGCGCGACCTGACCCCGGCGTTCAACGCCTTCGTGAACGCAGTGGCGATGCGGGCAACCATCGATGAGCAGGAAATCCAGCAGCGCATGAGCGCGGTACAGCAGGCTCCTCAGGACTACTCGCAGAGGTGGGCACAGCTCAGCCAGGTGTTCGAGTCGAAACAGCCGCCGCCTGCCTGTCAACCCCTGCATGAGGCTTACCGAAAGATGCTGGCATCCACCATCGCCTATATGACGAAGGTGTACCTGGCTCTGCAACAGGCGCAGACCGACCCCAACGCCGCGTTGCAGACGCTGTCGCAGATGCAGGGCACCGCTTCAACCGATGTAGACACCCAGATTCTGCAAGCGAACTACGAGCTTCAGCAGGTGCTGGACAAATATGACCTGCGCCGCTACTTCCCCGGCTTCGTGATTAGCGGAGACAGTGGGTTGAATCTGCGCAGTATCTTTGGGGGATAGCCAGCATCTATGTGGACACCAGAGCAACTTCGAACCATCCCGCAGCTTCTGTTGGAATGGTACAAGGTGAACGCGCGCCCCATGCCCTGGCAGGAGAAACCCGAGCCGTACCATCTGCTGGTAGCCGCCACGATGTTGCAGCAGACGCAAGTGGAAACCGTCTTGCCATATCTGGAAAGGTTCCTGCAGAGGTTTCCCACCGTTCGCCACCTTGCGCAAGCCAGTGAGGAAGAAGTGCTGCGTTACTGGTCGGGGCTGGGCTACTATAACCGCGCTCGCAGCCTGCGCCGTGCGGCGCAACAGATGTGCAGGCGGCACAACGGCACCGTCCCCTGCAGAGTGGATGCGCTCTTGCAGTTACCCGGAGTCGGAGAGTACACCGCGGGAGCGGTGGTCAGCATCGCCTGTGGTAAACCGGAACCCGCGCTGGACGCCAACGGCTACCGTATCCTCGCCCGCCTGCTTGCTTTCGAAGAGGACATCACCCGCGTCCCCAGCCGCCGGCAGCTGACAGAAGCCTGTCGGCAAATCCTTCCCGATCACGTGCCCGGCGAGTTCAATCAGGCTTTGATGGACCTGGGCGCGCTGGTATGCACCGCTCGTGAGCCACGCTGTTTGATATGTCCACTCGCCGGGGTATGCCGTGCCTTTCAGGAAGGGCGTCAGGCGAGCATTCCGATAAAGCCCACCCGTCGCCATCCCATCAAGGTGCAGGATGTGTGTGTGGTGATCGAGCAGGGCGTGCGGTGGCTGATGGTCAAGCACACGGATGGGCGTTTGTGGCGTGGGCTGTGGGGTTTCCCCAGAGTGCGCGTGCAGGACGGGGAGTCTCTGGAGCAAGCCGCCCAGCGTGCGGCGGAAACCGTCGGTCTGCAGTTGAACCATTGCGAGCCTGTTCTGGTTATCCGGCATGGGGTGATGCATTACTCCATCACTCTGCACGTGATGCTCTGCACCCTGCGTGAAAAGGCGGTGGTAGATGATGAGGTGGCACGCTGGGTGCTACCCAAAGAAGCAAGGTCTCTGCCTGTTCCCTCGCCAGTGCGTCGTATCATCGAAAAGCTGTTCCGGGCGCAGAACGGGTAACAAAGACCGCCGCGGGAAGCATCCCGCGGCGGGTAGTGCGTCACTCGTCTTCGCGTGCGAGCAAGATGCTCACTTTCCTTTTCACACGCTGCAGAGCGTTGTCGATGGACTTGGGGCGGCAGCCCAGCACCTTGGACATCTCGCGATAGGACATCCCCTCCAGATAGCATTCGAGCACCCGCGCTTCCAGGTTACTCAGGTGCCCGTCCAGCATCTCCAGAAGGTTGCGGGGCTGGTGCTGGTCTACCACGACGGCAGCCGGATCAGCCACGCTCTCATCCGGAATGATTTCCAGCAGAGTGGAGTCGTTATCTTCATCGTTCAGGGGGCGGTTTAGGGAGATGTACGCATTAAGCGGGGCATGCTTCTGGCGGGTCGCCATTTTCACGGCGGTGATAATCTGACGGGTGACGCACAATTCAGCGAAGGGTCGGAACTTGGTCAGCTTATCCTCACGGAAGTCGCGGATGGCTTTGAACAGTCCAATCATGCCCTCCTGCACCACATCTTCGTGGTCGGCTCCCATGAGGAAATAGGAACGTGCTTTGCTTTCCACCATACCGCGGTACTTCGCAAGCAGATGCTCTGTCGCTTGCTGGCTACCGCACTTCGCGTAGACGACGACCTCCTCGTCCTGCATGTTCTGGAAGCGCAGACTTCCGTCGTCGTAGCGGGATGAGATCATCCTGCTTGCCTCCCGACAGTTCTGGTTTGCTTTGACCGGTTTGTACCTGATTCAAGGCGAAGGGCATCATCCACAGGGTGGCACACCTTGCCACCTGCAATGCCCACGTACCCTTGCTTATATTCACTATAAACCAACCGTTCGCGTGTGTCAACAGGTTTTCGAACTTTTTTCGATTTTTTTCTCTCAGGATGAAGCAAATCGTTGCTTCGAAGGCGATATTATGCCCGAAAAATGGGCGCTGTCCGAGGTTGAACCCCAAGCCGCTGTCGTGCGTCATGAAAGATGGTTGATGGGCGGGCACGGTTTATCCCGCAGCCGGTTGCAGTGGGAAACAGCGGAGAGCGAGTTATGGCAAATTCGGGGACACAGGATTGTGTATCTACCAGTGCCTCTTCCCAACGGACGTCCTTCCAGTATGCGGACGGTGCGGAGGCGATTCTGTACGACATCTTCCAGCGTGAAGACTTCGACGAGCAGCACGCCTGGATGGAGTATAACTGGTGGCCGTTGTCTTATCATCTTTCTCCTGCCCGCGCCAACATTATCAGCTGGCTACCGACGGTCAGGAGTGGGATAAACGTGCTGGAGGTAGGCGCCGGCTGCGGTGCGATCACCTCGTACCTCTGTCGTGTGCCCACCGTCCGTCGCATTGTGGCGGTGGAAGGTGCGCCTCAACGCGCCGAGCTGATTCGCCTACGGTGCCGACACGCTTCACACCTCGAAGTGGTCACGGCAAATATCGAGGACTACGAGCCCACCGAGCCGTTTGACGTTATCCTGCTGATAGGCGTGCTGGAATACGCGGGCAGGTATATCGCTCGCCCCGATGCGGCAGCTCACCTGATTCGTCTGCTGTGCCGCTGGCTGCAACCCGATGGCAGATTAATCATCGCCATCGAAAACCCCATCGGGCACAAGTATCTGGCGGGCTATCGCGAAGACCATTACGGCGTGCCCTACGAAAGCGTTTCGGGCTACCCCGATTACAACGGCATCCGCACCTTCGACAAAGGTTTGCTGCAGAGCAAACTGCAGGACGCTGGCTTGCACCATCAGCTCTGGTTCTACCCCTTCCCCGATTACAAAATGCCTGAGGTGATTCTTGCCGAGAGGAGCTTCAGCGAGCCCGGTTTCGACTGGCTGACCCTGCTGAATCTGCCCACTGTGGACTACTCGCTTCGCCAGCGCCCCCTATTCAACGAGCGCGAGTTCCTGCGTATGGTCGCCAGAAACGCTCCTCCGTCCGCCTTCATGAACTCGTTTCTGGTGATTGCTTCACGCCAGCCGATGCCCCAAGCGTGGGAGTCCATCCTGGCGGTGAAAGTGCGCAGCCAGTGTGCCCCTTCCTTCCGTCAGACCAAGTTCTTCCTGAAAGAAAGCGACCGCATCCTGGTGGAGACTGCGCGCGGCGACTGGTTGAACCGTCCTGCGCCCGTGCATTCCCACAGCGACATCAGCGAGCCATACTATCAGCATCTGAAGAATATCGAACATCTGTTTATCGACAGCCTGTGGCACAAACGCTATGCGGAGGCGGCTTCTGCCCTGCTGAGGTGGTACGCCACCCTGCTTTCGCATGTCGCATCGGAAGGTTACTACCACTACAATGAGCAGTTCAACGCTTTTTGCACGCAAAGGATGGGGCGCCTGGCGTACACACCCGGCAACCAGTGGTTGCCGCCAGATAGTCTGGACCTCACTCCGCGCAACTGCTTGCTGAACGAGGCTACGGGCGAGGTGACATTGATTGACCTCGAATGGAACATCGGCGTTCCGCTTCCGCTGGACCTGGTGGTCGATCGGGGAATGCTGTACCTGATGCAAAAGGTGAGCGACTTCTTTGGTACCGACCCGCTCAACCGTCGGGGCGAGTGGAACCTGCCCCGTGTCCTTCTGAACCGCCTGCCTGCGCAGTTGCGGAAGGGCAAGGTCGCGGACATTCATCTTTTCGAGTACTGGTTCCAGCTGGCGATACTGCACGGTGACTTCGATTATTGCCTTTCGGAACAGGACCGCCGTGCAGCTGCCACCAGCGCGGGCTTGAGCCGTCGGAGCTGGTTCGCCCGTCTGCTGCGGCGTTTGGGAGATGCTTCGCGTTCGCCGGGCATGGTTGGAGCCACTCTGCGTCGTCTACGCAGGATCACAGGCGTCTAAAGGAACCCTCCTGCGCGAAGCGAATATACTCTCCATCACAGACACAGGAGACCTTTCCATGGACGACATCATTATCGCCTGCAACGTGTACAGCTACGGCAAGTATCGTCAGCGGGCGTTTGAACACATGAAAGCCATCGGTATCCGTTACGCCGAGGTCAGCATCGGCAAACCGGAGGACGCCGACGAGTGGCTCAGGCAGATAGAGCTGAACGACCTGCGCATCTCCAGCGTGATATGCCCCTGTGATGTCTCTTCGGATGAGGG
>Ga0123519_10005350_pt1 | contig 20504 bp, 19 predicted proteins | sample YelNatPaOPRAMG02_FD_87396 | JGI IMG/M metagenome (GOLD analysis project Ga0123519, IMG submission 87396) | Hot spring microbial communities from Yellowstone National Park - Yellowstone National Park OP-RAMG-02 (version 2) | ecosystem: Environmental > Aquatic > Thermal springs > Hot (42-90C) ...
AGTATTACAAGTTCCTTATTCCTGACACCTATTATTGATATCACATAATTCCCTGCCTCTTTTAAAGCCTTTGTCTCAGGATAAACTATTGCTGTTCCAACCCCACCACCTATCGTTACAACATTCCCATATTTCTCTATCTCCGCTGGTTTTCCGAGAGGGCCTATTAGGTCCATTACAAAATCACCTTCTTTAAGTGTCCCGAGTTTATATGTGGTCTTTCCAACCTCCTGAACGATCAGAGTTATGGTTCCATTATTTTTATCAGTCTCTGAAATTGTGAGTGGAATCCTTTCACCTTTTTCATCTATCCTGATCACAACAAACTGACCTGGTTTATGTTTCTTTGCTATCAATGGTGCTTCAATAACAAACTTGTTAACATTCTTTGCAAGAATTTTTTTTTGAAGAATCTTAAACATCTATCCTCCCTTTTTATATTCTTCCTTCTGGAAACTGTATTCAAAACTTGTGTAATGCCTGTATCTTCCTTCTATCAATGCAATAACATCTTCAACGAAAACAATCTCTTCGTCTGTTGGTATAACAAAGACTTTTATCTTTGAATCATCTGTTGAGATGATGAATTCTTTATCCCTACTTTTAGCCTTTTTATTTCTCTCATCATCAACCTTTATACCCAATTCCTCAAGATTTTTTAATGCTTCGTATCTTAATTCAGGCCACATTTCACCAACGCCTGCTGTAAAAACAATTGCATCTGTATGTCCTAAAACAGCCATATATGCACCTATATATTTTCTTATTCTGTATGCCTCTATTTTAAAAGCAAGTATGCATCTTTCATCACCTTCCTCAATACCAGTTTCAACATCCCTTCTATCTGTGTATTTCCCTGTTATCCCTAAAATCCCACTCTTTTTATTTAGAATGTTTATAACTTCCTGTGCAGATATATTAAGTTTATCAGAAATGAAACCTATTATTGCAGGGTCAATATCACCACTCCTTGTCCCCATTACAACACCTTCAAGTGGTGTAAAACCCATTGATGTATCAATAGAAACTCCATTTTTTATCGCTGTTATACTTGCACCATTCCCTATATGACAGGTTATAAGATTTACCTCATCTGGTTTTTTCCCAAGAAGGCATGCTGCCCTTCTTGAAACATAAAGATGGCTTGTTCCATGGAATCCATATCTCCTCACACCATATTTCATATACCATTCATAAGGTATTGGGTATATGTATGCATAGTTTGGCATAGTTTGATGGAATGCAGTATCCATAACAGCAATATGTGGTATATCAGGAAGTATTTCCATTGCACTTTCAATACCGAGAACATTTGGAGGGTTATGCAAAGGGGCAAGGTCTGATAACTCTTTGAATTTTTCTATCACTTCTTCATTTATAACAACCGACTTTGTGAAAACCTCACCACCATGAACAACCCTGTGTCCAACAGCAATGATCTCTTTTCTGTCTTTCAGAACACCAATTTCCGGGTCTTCAAGAACTTTTATAATAAGATTTATTCCTTCTTTATGGGTTGGGCATTCCTCTTCTATTTTTATCTTCTCCCTTCCTAAAATCTCGTGTTTTATAAATGAACCTCCTATTGTAACTCTTTCAACAATACCTTTTGCAATGATTTTTTCTGTATCTCTATCAAACAATGAATACTTTATTGATGAACTTCCACAATTTAATGTTAAAATCAATCTACCCATTTTTCCTCCCCAAAGAAAAACCTTATCTCCCTTTCCGCATTTTCAGGTGTATCTGATGCATGAACTGCATTCACAGTGACATTTGTTCCAAACATTCTCCTGATACTACCTTCTTCTGCCTTTTCAGGGTCTGTAGAACCAACTATCTTTCTCAATCTTTCAACAGCATTTTCACCTTCTAACCTCACAGCCACTACAGGACCTGTTAACATAAAATTTATCAGTTTCTCAAAAAAAACCTTTCCTCTATGCATCTCATAAAATTTCTCCGCCTTTTCCCTTGTAAATCTTTCCATCTTTATATTCGTTATCTTAAATCCATTTTTCTCAACAATATTTAATATCTCTCCAATAAGAGATTTCTTGACACCATCTGGTTTTATCATCAGCAATGTTTCATTCACATTTTTATTTTAAATTATTTTCATTTGTCTGTCAATAAATTTTTGGAACTTTTTATAAACATTAAAAGTCTTTATAAGTGCGCATAAAAACCTCCTTAAAAATATCGGGAGCCTTCGGGCTCCCTTTTTTATTGACTTTTTTATTTTATCATTTATAAATAAAATATGAGAATAAAAGCAGACCTTCATATTCATACAAGAAATTCAATTGATTCCTTAAATAGTATTGAGAAGATTATTCAGTTTGGGAAAAATAGAAAGATAAATTTATTAGGAATTACAGACCACAATATTTTAACATCATTTGATTGTGAAGAAAACATAAGATTTATTTTTGGTGAAGAGATAAAGACAAAGGATGGTGAAATAATAGGGTATTTCTTAAAAGAGAGTATAAAAAAAGGTATGGGCTTAATGGATACAATAAAGGCAATAAGGGAACAGAATGGTATCGTTTGTGTTCCCCACCCTCTTGATAGATTGAGAAGGTCAGCAATAGGCTATGATAATCTAATGAAGATTATTGATTATATTGATGTGATTGAAGTTTTCAATGGAAGGACAACATTTATTGAAGACAATATTTCTGCAATGAAGATAGCAAAAGAGTTTGGTAAAGGATTATCAGCAGGTAGTGATGCGCATATACCATTTGAGATTGGTGTATGTTATGTTGAAATAGAAGATTTCAAAGACAAAGATGAATTTTTGAATGTTTTAAAAAAAGGTGATGTGAAGATGGGTTTAAGTCCATTCATTGTTCATATCCCTTCAACATTCACAAAATTTTATAATAAATTCAGAAGAACGAAAGAGAAAAATTGTATATGACCCGTTATCTTTCATTTTATCTAACATAAAGTATCTGTATGTCGTTCACATTTGTCCCTGTAAAACCTGTTAAAATTAAATCATTTGAAGATGCGAGTAAGGATTGTGCATCGTGATTTAAAATACCTTTCTTAATATCCTCAACCTTCAATATATTTAAAGATTCTTCATCAACAATACCACCTGCAAATTCACTTGAACCATCTTTCCCATCTGTATCAATTGAGGAAAATACAAATTTAATATCCTTTGAAATATTCAATAAGAAGTGAAGACACAATTCTTGATTTGTCCCGCCTTTACCTTTTTTACCTTCAATATTCACAGTTGTTTCTCCTCCCGAAAGGATTAAACAGGGTTTATTCAGGGGGACACCATTATAAAATACATCTTTACATATACCCGAAAGAAATCTTCCAACCTCTTCAGGTTTTCCTTCCATTCTTGAAGACAATATCAAAGATGGAATATTTGCTATTTTCTTTATTTCTTTCAAAACATCAATGTTTCTTAAAATCACATGATTACGCAATCTGATTGATTTAGTATCTATTTTCGTTTCCTTTAAATATTTTCTTATTTGAGGAAAATCTTCCAAAATATTGTATTTTTTTAAAACTCCAAAACTCTCAATTAAATCTGTATTATCAGTAACAGTTGGTCCTGAACTTATCACATCAATCCTATCACCAACAACATCTGAGATTATTATGTTTATTATCTCTGATTCAGGAGAATATCTCAAAAGTTTTCCACCTTTCACATCTGAAAGTAATTTCCTCACCATATTTATCTCAAATATATCAGCGCCAGATTCTATGAGCATTTTTGTTATCTTTATTTTATCTTTCAATCTTATTCCTTCTTTTGGCATAACAAGTGATGCTGAACCTCCCCCTGAAACAAGATAAATTATAATATCATCCTTACCAAGTGTTTTAAGAAGGGAAATAATTCTTTTTGTCCCAATAACACTATTTTTATTTGGATATGGATGGCTTGATTTAAAAACCTCAAACCCTTTTACAGATGAAACATAAGGAGAAATTATAATACCTTTTTTTATTCTGTTTTTAAGAATACCTTGAAGAACTTTTGCCATACCATCTGCTGCCTTACCAAAACCTATAACAAAGATATTTTTATTTTTTATATTGAAGATTTCATCATTCACATAAAGATAATCATCTTTCAGTGAAACAGCCCTTTTTATTGCATTTTCAGGTTTTGAAAACTCTAAACCTTTCTCAAGAAGTTGGATTACGAATTCCCTTTCTTTTTTTCCTTTTATTACTTCAACATTCTTTATTATATGCATAATCTTATTAAATTAAAATCCATATTTTTGTCAAGATATAATATTGATTTATGATATCAAATAAAAAAATCTTTTCCATTTTTAATAAAAAATAGACTTGACATTGAATTGATTTTTATTTATATTTTATAAAATAAAATGTTAAAAAGGGGTGGATTATGTCCGTAAATAATATAAGAGACTTACTTGAAGAGATGGTTAGAAGAAATGCAAGTGATTTGCATTTAACAGTTGCCGCACCACCTGTTTTTAGAATTGATGGGCTTCTTGTTCCTGGAAATTATGAACCTCTTACACCAGAAGATGTGAAAAGACTTGTTTATAGTATATTAAATGATGAACAGAAGAAAAAATTTGAGACAGAGAAAGAACTTGATTTAAGTTTCGGAATACCTGGTCTTTCAAGATTCAGGGGAAATGTATTCTATCAAAGAGGTCAGGTTGCAATGGCAATAAGGACAATACCTTTTAAAATAAGGTCATTCAGGGAACTTGGCTTGCCACCTGTTGTAGCAGAACTTACAACGAAGCAAAAAGGTCTTGTCCTTGTAACAGGCCCTACAGGGTGTGGAAAGTCAACAACACTTGCTGCAATGATTGATAAGATAAGCAATGAAAGAAAATGCCATATTGTGACAATTGAGGACCCTATTGAGTATCTTTTCAAACACAAACTTGCTATCATAAATCAGAGACAGGTTGGTTCTGATACCTATTCTTTTCAGAAGGCTTTGAAATATGTTTTGAGACAGGATCCTGATGTTGTAATGATTGGTGAGATGAGAGACCTTGAGACAACAGAAGCAGCATTAACAATTGCAGAAACAGGACATTTAACATTTGCAACATTACACACAAACTCCGCTGCTGAATCAATATCAAGGATTATTGATATCTTCCCTACAAACAGGCAATCACAGGTAAGGGCACAACTTGCCTTCGTCATACTCGCTGTCATCACACAATCTCTTATTCCAAAATTAACAGGTGGAAGGGCATTAGCACTTGAGATACTTATAGGAACACCCGCTATAAAAGCATTAATAAGGGATAATAAACTTCACCAAATTTATTCACATATGCAGGCAGGTCAGAAATATGGGATGATAACAATGAATCAATCTCTTTATCAACTTTATACCTCACGACAAATTTCTCTTGAAGATGCTATTTCATATTCGAGGAATCCTGAGGAACTTGAAAAAATGATTGAACAAAAATCAATGATTGTAAAATAAAAAGGGGGTATAAATGCCTATTTATGTATGGAAAGGTAAATCTGCATCAGGGATAATCCAGACTGGTGAGATTGTTGCTGCAAACCCTCAGGAAGTTTACAATATTTTAAGAGAGAGAAAGATTGTTCCCACATCTGTAAAACCTAAACCAAAACAACTAACCCTTCCCTTTGGTAAAGGGGTAGGTTTAAGAGACCTATCCATTTTCACAAGACAATTTGCAACAATGATAAATGCAGGTTTACCTCTTTTGAAATGTCTTGAGATACAGGAGCAACAGGTTACAAAACCCAGTTTCAAAAATGTGTTAAGGGCAGTGATCACTGATGTTGAAGGTGGTTCAACACTTGCTGACGCTTTAAAGAAACACAAATCTATTTTTAGCGACCTTTATGTGAATATGGTCTCTGCTGGTGAAAGCGGTGGTGCGCTTGATGTGATTCTGAACAGGCTTGCAACTTATCTTGAAAAAAATGCTGAGATTATAAGGAAGATAAGGGGTGCAATGATATATCCCGCTATGATATCAATCGTAATGGTTGTTGCTGTTATTCTTATGCTCACTGTTGTTATACCAGTCTTTGCAGCAATGTATTCAGGTCTTGGTTCCAAACTTCCTCTCCCAACACAGATTGTTATTAATCTGAGTAATTTTCTAAAAAAGTATATCATTTATATGATTATTGTCGCTATTGGTATTGCAATTGCACTCAGGACATATTATAGGACTGAAAATGGACATTTTGTGATAGATGGAATAATGCTTAAAATACCAATATTTGGGGACCTTATAAAGAAACAGTCTCTTACAAGATTTTCAAGAACATTATCAACACTCCTTTCAAGTGGTGTGAATATTCTTGAAGCACTTGAAATAACCGCAAAAACATCTGGTAACAAAGTGATTGAAAAGGCAATTCTTCGTTCAAGATCTGCCATTGCTCAGGGTGAATCTGTTGCAACACCATTATCAAAAGAAAAAGGACTATTCCCTCCGATGGTGGTTCAAATGATAACGATTGGTGAGCAGACAGGTGGCCTTGATGAGATGTTAAATAAGGTCGCAGATTTTTACGATGCAGAGGTTGATCAGGCTGTAGAAAACCTTATGGCTGCAATGGAGCCAATCATTATGATTGTTCTTGGTGTTGTGGTCGGTGGAATGCTTATGGCGATGTATCTCCCGATATTTAAACTTGCTACAGAGTTTATAGGCGGTTAATGAAAAAAAATATCTCACTTTACATACTTCTTAGAGATATATTTTATTATATATTTCTTGGTATAATTTATTTCATTCTTAAGGAAGAAAAAGTCTCTTTTCTCCCCTTATTCCTATTTTTGGGTTTCAGTCTTCTTGATTCAATTTATAGTATAATATATTTTAAAAGTATAGGTGTTTTCTTCTTCTTGAAAGAGATTCTTATCTTTAGTTTCTTCTGTGTTATAACAGGAGGTCCTGAATCACCTTTTGTTCCTTTCTTCTTTGTTGTAGTTGTTATAACATCTTTTAATCTTTCTTTTGGGAAGACTTTTTCACTTACAACAATTATAAGTATTTTATTAACATTCGTTATTTTTGGGAAAGGAAACTTTTACCCTGAATCAATCTCAATAGTAAACATACAACCTAAATCAAAACTTGACCTCATTTTAAATGTTGTAATTTATATTTTTCTTTTTTATCTTGTTTCAGCAATCTCTACATTTGTGAGTGAAAAACTGAGGAAAGAGATAAAAAGGATAAAGATTAAAACTGATGATATCTTGAACTCCATGAAAATTGGTATTATAACCACTGACAATGATTATAACATCCTTACAGTTAACAAATGGGCTAAAGAAAACTTTTATTTAAAACAGGGGGTTAGTCTATTTGATGAAAAAATCCCCCGGGAAATAAAAGAGGTTATAAAAGATTTAAATGAGCAAGGAAAAGAAAAGGAATTTAATCTTAACGGAAGAATTTATTCAATAATATTTTTCTCAATAGAAGAAGGGAAAGGAAAGGTTTTTATAATAAGTGATATTACGGAGAAAAAAGAACTTACTAACAGGATTATTTTATACGACAGGATGGCAACCATAGGAAAGTTTGCAGCAGATATTGCTCACGAAATAAGGAACCCATTTATGTCTATAAGAAATGCTATCTTGCTTCTCCAGAATAAAAAGAGATTGAAAAGGAAAGAGAAGGAAAAATTATGGAATTATATACTTATAGAGAGTGATAGAATAGAAAAACTCATAAAAGATTTCCTCACATATTCAAAGGATACGAAACTTGATATTAAAGAGGTAAACTTGAAGAAACTTTTTAAAGATATTCTTGATTCTATAAAATTCCATCCTTCTTTCAAAAAGAATGTGAAGATAAATCTTGAATGCGAGGATATAAAATTAAATATAGATCCAGAAAAAATGAAAAGTGTTATTTTAAATCTCATTGATAATTCATTGAAGGCAGTTGGAGAGAATGGGAAGATAATTATTCGCGGATACAGAAATGAAAATGTTATAATTGAGGTTGAAGATAATGGAAGTGGAATACCTGATGAGTTAAAGGACAAAATATTCCAGCCTTTCTTCACAACGAGGAAGGAAGGTGCTGGATTTGGGCTTGCGATTGTTAAAAAGATTGTTGAACTTCACAATGGAAAAGTAAGTTTTTCATCAAAAAAGGGAAAAACAATCTTTCGCATAGAATTATGAGGAACATCAGTATTCTTATTGTTGATGATGAAAGAAGTCTTACAGATATTTTAAAAATTGGAATAGAGAATGAAGGTTATAAGGTTTTTGCTGCATACGACCCTGAAACCGCTTTAAGGATTTTCAACGATGAGAAGATAGATGTTGTTGTATCTGATATAAAGATGCAAAAAATCTCAGGTTTACAACTTTTGAGAGAATTAAAAAAGATAGACCCAAATATTGTATTCATACTCATTACAGCGTATTCATCACTTGAAAGTGCAATTGAGGCATTAAGAGGGGGTGCATCAGACTATCTTGTTAAACCTTTTGATATAGAAGAACTTCTCTTCAGGATTGAAAATGCTTTGAAAAAGAAGGATATACAATTGGAGTTAAGTTCACTTAAATCTGAAAAACTCAGCGAATTAAACATTGTGGGTGAAAGCGAAGAAATAAAAAATATAAAGAATATAATAAAAAAGATTGCCACATTAAATACAAATGTATTGATAACAGGAGAGAGTGGTTCAGGTAAAGAACTTGTTGCAAGATTGATACACTATCAATCAAACAGACCAGGAAGATTCATTCCATTAAATTGTGCTTCAATCCCTGAAAATCTGCTTGAAAGTGAACTTTTTGGTTATAAAAAAGGTGCATTCACAGGTGCGGTATCTGACAAGGATGGCGTTTTTAAACTTGCTGATAAAGGTACTCTCTTCCTTGATGAAATTGCCGAACTTCCCATTATGCTGCAACCAAAAATTCTCAGGGTTATTGAAACTTTTGAATTCATACCTCTTGGTGGAACGAAGACAGAAAAGGTCGATGTGAGGATAATTGCAGCAACAAATAAAGATATAGAAAATGAGGTAAAGGAAGGGAAATTCAGAGAAGACCTTTATTACAGACTAAATGTTATTCCTATACATATTCCACCATTAAGAGAAAGAAAGGAAGATATACCTGTTCTTGTAGAACATTTTTTAGAAAAGATTACAAAAAGATTTAATATTAAAGAGAAGAAGATAAGTAAGGGTGCTATGAAACTCCTCATAGATTATAACTGGCCAGGTAATGTGAGGGAACTTGAGAATATTCTTGAAAGAATAATAGTCCTTGAACATTCCGAAATTATAAACGAAGAAATTATAAAAAAATATCTTGTTGAAAAGATTGAGGTTAAAGAATCAAGTAAACTTGAAGAACTTGAAAAAAATACAATAATAAAAACACTTGAAGAGAATAAATGGAATATTGTTAAGTCAGCAAAAAAACTTGGTCTACATCCTTCAACACTCTATAGGAAAATTAAAAAATACAATATTAGTAAATATCTTTAATAATATGTGGTGTAAGGAATATTAAAACCTCTCTATCCCTTGTTTCTTTATATGTCCTTCTAAACAGGAATCCAATCAATGGTAGATTTTTCAGTACTGGGATCCCCTCTATCCTTTCTGTCTCTGTCTGCTGGATAAATCCACCTATAACGAGTGTCTCCCCATCTCTCACAACTGCCCTTGTAGAAGCATTTGTTATGGTTATCAGTTTTTCAGTTATAACATCACTTAATTCTATATCTATATTCATCGTTATATCTTCAAGTGAGTTTATCTGAGGTGTGCAGGTTAATCTTATTCCTGCTGTAAACCATGTAACAACAGGGTTTCCCCTCTGGTCAATCACTGTTGCTGAGAATTTCTTTCCACCAAAGACCTCAGCCTGTTGATTATTCGCCGTTGTAACTCTTGGATTTGCAATTGTATGTATCTTGTTATTAGATTCAAGTGCTTTTAATGTCCCAACCAATTTTGCAAAATCCCTTATTGTTCCCAATGTTAAGGATAAACCTCCAACGGGACCACCCGAAGGTGCATTACCAACCTGTCCTCCAATATTCCATTGAGGCTGTGTCATATAATTTGTCCCGAGTTGTATTGCAAGGTCGTTTGCAACTGATTTATCTGCATCAATAATTCTTGCCTCAATTGAAACCTGAGGTGTTTTTGTATCAAGAATTCTAACAAGACTTTCTATCTCCTTCATCTTTGTATCAACATCTTTTACAATAAGTGAATTTGTTCTTTTGTCTATATCAATTGTCCCTCTTTTTGAAAGAAGTCCTTTAATGATCTTTGCAACATCATCACAATACGCAAATTCAAGTTTAATAACCTTCTGAACAAGAGGTGCTGCCATTTCATAGGATTCTCTTTCTGCTTCAAAATCCTTACCACTCCCGACCCTTATCACATTACCCTCAATCACATATGCATAACCTTTTGTCTGCAATATCAATCTCAATGCGTCTTCCCAATAAACATTATCAAGTTTAACAGTAACAAGCCCTTTAACAGCATCACCAATTATTATATTCATTCCTGCATATTCAGCAATTGCTCTTAAAGCAGTCTCTATACTCGCATTCTCATAATTTAAAGAAAGTTTTGTCCTCAATGGTGTATATGTTTTTTCTTCTTTCTTCTCCTCTTTCTTCTCTTCTATTTCTGGTGTCTCCTTCCCTTTTGAAAGAACGATAGTCTCGAAAGGTTCTGTCATAGTGTTTATATCAATGGTGATTATTTTGTCTTCTTGTGTAATTGTGTAATTAAATTCTTTCTCACAATTTATTGTAACCCTCAACATATTTGCAGAAGGAACAACGGAGAACTCAATGTTTTTTATCTTCCCCTTTGATATATTCCAGACATTCTGGTCAAAATCTGCTGTGGTGTTCAAGAGATCAATCACGATTGAATTATCAACAGTGAAATCTGTATAACTTGTCTTTTCATCAAGATTGAACCTCAAAACAGTATTCTGCTTACTGCTTGAAACACTTACTTCAGTCAACTTTGAACCAAACAAAAAAAGAACAAATAGAATCACAATTAATGTTTTTCTCATTTCTCCCCCTCTTTTGATTTTAGATAAAGTGTAATTTTTTGAACCTGTTCAAACTGTTGCAATTTAAAAGTAATTGAGTTTTTATCAATCTTTTCCACATAACCATTTATCACCTTATCACCTTCTCTTAAAACATAACCGGAGCCACCTATTTCTTTTACGAGTGCTATGTATCCGTTAGGACCCCAGATTGTTCCAACAAGTTCCGCATCCTCAACCTGCAATCCTTTCTCTGATGCTCCTCTTGTTATAAGAGGAGTAAATGGATCAGGCTTACCCCTGTCATCGTATACGAATAATTCCCATTTTAACGCCTCATTCACATCCCTAACAGTATCTATCTTTGAAAAATCAAGAGTATCAACACCTGTCGGAATAGGATTCATCTGAGAAAGTATAATCTTTTCTGTGTATGTATTATTCTCAAATTTTGGCGAAAAGAAAGCAATAGTTTTATCAACAATTCTATTAAATAAATTTGGACTATTTGAGCAACCTATCAAAGATAGCATTATAAAAATACTACTTACGAGTAGTTTTCTTCTTTTCCTCATGTTTAACACCCCCTTTTCCACCAACATAAGCAGAAAGGTTTAAAGATGCTGTTAATTTTTCTTCTTTTTCTACTTTAATTGAGATTGAATTCACATTCACTATCCTGGGCATATTGTTTATTGCTGCAAGGAATTTTGCTATATCATGATATCCACCAGAAATATTCATATCCATTGTGAACTCACCATAACCACCTTTATCAACAACATTTGGTGCTGGCTTGAAATCCAATATCTTTACCCCTGAAATTCCTGCGTATCTTGAAATCTCATTTAGAAGATTTGTCATAGTAATACTCGGTGGTAACATCTCATTAGCCTTCTCCCATCTTTTTTTAACTATCATATATTCAAGTAGTGTTTTATCTTTCTTTTCAGCAACTGCTCTTGCTTTAGTCAATTCTTCACTTTTTTTCTGATAATCTGATTTAATTTTTGAATACTCATTCTTCTTTTTTGTAACAGTCATAAAATATCCCCCGACAAATATGACTATTGCTATCAGGATAATGATATAAGAATATCTTATTTTTCCAATCATCATCCACCTCCTTTTGGATGCACATTACCAGTTAAGGAAAATTCAAAAAGATTATGTTCTTCTATATTTTTATACTTCGTTTCTATTAAGGTTATATTGGAAATGTAATCAGAATTTTCAAGGTCCTGCATAAACTGAGTAACAATAAGATTTGAAAATGTTATACCTGATATTCTAATTGAATTACCAGAAATACTCATTTCCGTGAGCCACATATAATCGGGAATATTTTTATTCACCTCATCCATTATATGAACCATCAAAGACCTATTCATATTAAGGTTTTTCACAAGGTCTATGAGAACATTAAGGTCTTTTTGTTTGTTCTCAAGGGAATTTACAAGTTCAACCTCTGGCTTTAATCTTTGAAGTTCCTGTTCTGCATCAACTATATCTTTTTTCATCTTTTTTATTTTTTTTGTATAGTTAAAGTTAATGAAGAACACAAGAAAAACTGAAATTATTAGTAATACAAGGCTTGCATAGAGGTCCCATCCTTTTAATGTTATCTTTGGAAGCCCAATTGCTTTTTTTGCTCTTACCTTCTTTCTTTCTTCTCTTGGAATAAGATTTACCTTTATCATCCTTCACCTCTCAATGTAAGACCTAATGGTAATGCAATTATTGGTGCTATCTTTCTTAAATCCTCTTCGTATGCGTTCGGGGCTATCTCAAACTTTTTAAGTGGATCCAGTATCTCAACATTTATACCAAACCTTTGATAGAAGAAATCGCTGAGATTTGTTATGAGTGCCCCTCCACCACTCAATATTATCTTATCCAGTTTATCAAATCCTTCAGGAATGTATGGGAGAACCCTTTCTACTGATACTCCAAGATCATCAAGAAAAGATTGAAAAGCATTCTTGAAAGAAAATTGGTCAACATCTTCTGTTGTCTTTCCTATGATCATATTTAATGCCCTTTCTCTATTTACGCCCAATTCTCTTTGTATTGCCTGTATCAATGTGTTTACAGCGGTTGTAATCTCCCTCGTAAAATGATTTATCGCACCCTGAACATAACTTATACTTGTGAATTGTGCACCAATATGGATATGACCTATCAAACTCTTGGAATCAACTCCATAATTATACTCATAGATATTTTGAATTGCGAATATGGGGATCTCAAAAACGACAGGATTAAGACCAGCATCCCTTAGAAGAACAAGCCTTGCGTCAACAGAATCCTTTTTCGCTCCAACGAGTAAAACCTCCATCATATTTTCTCCAACATCAGGATTCAATATCTGAAAATCAAGAACAACATCCTCAATTCCATAAGGTATGTATTGTTCTGCTTCCCATTTTATCTGTTCTGCTGCTTCGGATTCTTTCATCTTTGCCATCTTTATCTTCTTCACAATAACATCCCTTGAAGGAATTGAAGCGATAACCTCATTTGTAGAGATACCTGTTTTCTCACAAAGTCTCTTCAATGTTTCAACCACTATTTCTTTATCCATTACCTCGCCATCAACAATCACATGAGGCTCTATATACTCCATTGCGAATTTCACAATCTTCGGTTTCTTGGGAAAACCTTCAACTGCTATTATTTTTATTAATGAACTCCCAATATCTACACCTACTACTTGTCTTTTTCCCATTTTTCACCCCACATTTTTTTTAATATACATAAAAATCAATATTTTGTCAACATTTTTTTTATCATTTTTTTAATATCATAATTGGAACTTCTAAATTCAATTTTATTATATCTTTTAATTCATTTTCATCAGGTTCGCAGAATATAACAATATCAGGTTCATAAGAACTCAGAATACTATTCATCTCTTCATATCCAGAAAAAATCTTCGCATCAAAATTTATCATTAGACCATTTGATTTGAAATATTCCTCTATCTCATACAATTCTTCAAACCTTTTAGAAATCTGCTCCTCAGAAACATTTTTCTTTTTCCTTCCTGTTGTTTCGCATATAGAATTTATTATCTTTGAATCAATCAATGAAAGAAACATATTTTTTCTGTTAAATATTTTTGAAAATTCAATTACCATATTCAATGTTTTATGTGACAATTTCTTTTCAAAAACAACCGAAATTATATTTTTGAACATATCATTTTGCCCATCTTATTTGAATTATTAATAATAATATTGAAAAAATTATGGATAGAAAAACAACTGGAACACCATATTTAAACCATCTCTGAAATCCTATCGTTTTACCTTCTGATTTTTCATACAAAGAGATAGCGACAATATTAGCACTTGAACCTATCATTGTGAGGTTTCCACCAAAACATCCTCCAAAGAGTAATCCCCACCAGAGAATTGAAGAGTATTTAAATCCCATAGCCTGTATTGTCTTCACAAGAGGAACTAATGCTGCAATTATTGGAAGATTGTCAACAAAACCAGATGCAAGTCCTGTGAAAGAGGTGATTATAACAAGTGCAGTTGTTATTATTTTTAAATCCTCTGGTAAAAAAGGAAGACTGAATTTCTCCGAAATATTCAAGAATGAGAATGCAAGTTTTGTTGTAACACCAGTATATTCAAGGCAGGCTGCGTTTGCAAATAAAAACATAAAGAATATTATAGTCCACCAGTCAACCCCTTCTTTAAAGATTATCTTACCATAAGATTTTTCATAAAATATTATGAAACCTGCAAATGTTATAGGAATTGCAACAAGTATTGTATTAGGTAAAAGATGAAGAAGGTTATCAATTCTTCCAGAAAATCCTATCAAAATCAATATAATAAGGAATATGATTCCACCTATTTTTAATTTCCCCTTCTCTGCCACTTTCTCATAAGGAGAAAATTTGAGATCAGCGCCATTTATATCCTTAGGTATTTTTTTTCTAAATATAAATAAAAGGAAAAAACTCATAAAGACCGTGAGAAATAATGAGACAGGTGTTGCCCATCTGAAGAAATCCTCAATTGTTAAACCTGAAGAAAAAGCAATATAAACCCCTATCGGGTTTCCAACAAGTGTTAATGCAGAACCAAGATTTGTTGCAAAAACAAGGCTTATTATAAATGGAAATGGGTCAAGACCAAGTGTTGAACATAATGAAAGAGCAAGTGTTGAAACAACTATTATCCCTGTCACTTCTCCTGTGAGACCACCCAATAGAACAGAGATAAAAATAAGTATGATAAATACAACCCTTGGTTTTGCACCAACTTTTTTTAAAACATTTGAAATAAGGAAGTCAAAAAGACCCATCTCTTCAAGCCAGGAAATTATCATCATCATAGATATAATAAAAAGGATGGTTGGTATGCTCATAAATTCTACAGCAGATACAATGTCCATTGTCCCTGAAATAAGAAGAATCCCAAGACCAATAGTTGCAAATGCAACCCTGAACTGCCAGAAAAGAAGTGTTCCAATAACAGTTGCAAAAAATATTGTTGATGAAATAATCTGTTTTCTTATCCATTCATTTTCATTAAATTTTAAAAGACCCTGTGTTCTTGCCAATTCAACATCTGGAACTTTAAGATGTCCAAAAGTAAAAGAGAAAATGAGAAAGATAAATACTATGCTTAAAATAAACCATATCATCTTCCTGTTTTTCTCATAAAAGTTCTCTTTTTCCCTTTTCACAAACAGTGATATCAATGATGAAGCATCTTCGCATTTTAAAATCTTATTCAGAAAATCTTCATTCCTTAACAATACAGCAATATTTGAGAGTAATGAAAGGTATTCTTTCTGTTTTTCTTCGGGTGCAAGTATAAGAAAGATCAATCTTACAGGTTTACCATCAATTGAATCAAAATCTATTCCTTCTCTAAGAAGAGCGACAAAAATGTATATATCTTTTATACCTCTTACCCTCAGATGTGGAATTGCGACTGAATTACCAATTCCAGTTGAACCCTTCTTCTCCCTCTCTATAAGTTCTTTAAGTATTGCCTCTTTATCATTTATTATCTTCCTTTTAAAAAGTATATCAACAAAGAATTTGAATAAATCATCTTTTGAATTAACAGGGGGATTTATAAATATGTTGTTTCTCTCTATTAAATCTTCAAGTTTTCTCAATAAGTCTCTTCCTTGTGTATGCTATAAGTCCACCAGCATCAATAATACTCTGCCTCGTCTTTGGCAAAGGTGTTATCTGAAATTTTTTATTTTTCGTCTTATTAAAAACAAAACCTTCTATAATTTCAATTTCATCACCTTCATCTGCTTCTATCTCAGGGCATATAATCACTTTTAACCCAAGGTTTATAGCGTTTTGAAGGAATATCCTTGCAAAACTCTTCGCAATAATAACAAGTTCATGACCTTTAAGAGTTGATGCTGCTTGTTCCCTTGAAGAACCACAACCAAAATTTTCACCTGCAACTATTATACTTCCAGGGGGTATCTCTTTATTATTTAATTTTTTATTAAACTCTTTATTATCAGCAAAAGCATACTGTGGTGTCTCCGTTGGCAAAACAGTTGCCATATACCTTCCAGGATAAATTATATCAGTTGAAATATCATTACCGAGTTTTAAAACAACCCTGCTCATCTTTCCTCCTTTATATTTTTCTTGGGTCTGTTATTTCCCCTTTTATAGCGCTTGCAGCAGCAACAGCGGGAGAGCATAAATATATTTCTGAATTTGGATTTCCCATTCTTCCTTTAAAATTTCTGTTTGTTGTTGACAATGCAACCTCACCATCACCAAGTGCACCCTGGTGGACACCAAGACAACATCCACATCCAGGATTCATAATAACTGCACCTGCATCAACAAGTATTCCTATATAACCTTTTTTAAGTGCATTCTTATATATCCTCCAGGATGCTGGAAAAACAAGCATTCTAACAGATTTGGAAATCTTTTTACCTTTCAATATGTTCGCTGCTATTTCAAGGTCATCAAGCCTTCCATTCGTGCAAGAACCTATTACAATCTGGTCTATCTTTTTACCTTCAACCTCATTCACAGGTTTTACATTATCAACAGAATGTGGGCAGGCTATCTGCGGAACAAGTTTTGATGCATCTATCTCAACAACTGAATCATAAACAGCATCAGGATCAGGTGTCAATTTATTTATATTCTCTTTTACACCTGCCTCTTCTTTAAGATACCTTAATGTCTCTTCATCAACAGGAACAATTCCTGATGTTGCACCTGCCTCTACTGACATATTGCAGAGAACAAGCCTTCCAGAAACATTCATATTTTTTATAGTATCACCATGAAATTCAAGAACCTTAAAATTTGCTCCTTCTGCTGTTATCTTCCCTATTAAATGAAGAATAATATCTTTTGGAAGAACATACTTTGGTAGTTTTCCATTAACAACAACCTTTATTGTAGGAGGGACCTCTATGTTCAGTGCAACTCCTAAGGCCCAGATACTTGCCATCTCTGTTGCTCCAATTCCAAATGCGAATGCACCAAGTGCACCATGTGTTGTTGTGTGTGAATCTGTTCCAACAACAACATATCCTGGTCTCACATAACCATATTCAGGGAGTATCTGATGGCATATACCACCATCAATAGAGTTTATATCATGAAAGTTTTTAATTCCTTGCATCCTCACAAATTCCCTTATTTTTTTCTGATTTGTTGCTGTCTTTGAACTCTCGGCAGGAACCCTGTGGTCAAATATTATAACAATCTTTTCAGGGTCAAATACCTTTGGCTCAAGATTTGTTCCTTTATAAATCTCATAAAATTGATTGATAACAAGTGCTGCATTCTCATGTGACATTGCAACATCAACCTTTGGTTCTAATACATCACCAACATTTACTTCTTTTAATCCTGTTGCCCTTGCAAGAATTTTTTGAACCATTGTCATACCCATATCTTACTCCTTGTATTTTGTTTCAAGTCTCTCTCTTGGTAAAAATTCCTCTTCAAGTTTCCTGTAATCTCCAAGACCAACGAAATCTGTATATTCCTTAAAAGGTGTTATCCAGTGTGTTTCGCCCTTCAATATTCCTGTTGGAGAATTCTTTAATGCCTTAAAGAAATCTGTTAGTGCCTTATGCATAACCATTATTGATGCAACTGGAATGGATACCCTTCCAACACCCATCTTTGCAAGTTCAGGTATTGGGATAAGTTCTGTTTTTACCCCACTTATTGCATCCATAAGATTAACAGATAAAGGACCTTTTACTTCTTTAACAGCCCTTTCAATATCAGATTTTGTTTTTATACCATCTATGAATGCAAGGTCTGCACCATTTTCAAGATAAAGATTACATCTTCTTATTGCCTCATCAAGCCCGTAAACAGAGAATGCATCAGTCCTTGCATTTATAACAAAATCTTTATCAAGTTTATCCCTTATCTTTGCGCAAGCCCTTACTTTCCCAGCCATTTCCTCTGCTGGTATCACTTCCTTCCCTGCCATATGACCACATCTTTTTGGGAATACCTGGTCTTCAATATTCATACCTGCAACACCCATCATTATTAATCTTTCAGTAATATACATAGCATTTATAGCATTACCTCCACCAGTATCTATATCAGCCATAACAGGAATATTAACAGCCTGAACGATATTCCAGGTGATATCAAGTATATCTTTCATTTGGACAAGACCAACATCAGGTTTACCGAGTAAAGAACCTGCAAGACCAAATCCCGAAATCTGAATTGCTTCAAATCCACATGCTTCTATAATTTTTGCACTTAAAGCATCATGACATCCAGGGACAACGACTGCCCTTCTTTCCATTATTGCCTTTCTTAAAATAGTTGATTTTTTCATATATCCTCCTTCATAATTTTTCAGCAATTGCTTTTGCCATCTCTATTGTTGTATTATTCCCACCCATATCGTAAGTTCTAACCTTACCTTCCTTAATCACATCTGCAACAGCCTTTTCAACCCTTGAAGCATATTCTTTTTCTCCAAGCCATTCAAGCATCATTTTTGCTGCAAGGATTGTTGCAATTGGATTCACCTTATATTGACCAGCATATTTTGGTGCAGATCCATGTGTTGGTTCAAAGACTGCAAGTTTATCACCTATATTCCCTGAGCAACCAAATCCAAGACCACCAACCATCTGTGCACAAAGGTCTGATATGATATCACCATAAAGATTTGGTGCAACAAGGACATCATAGTTGAAAGGATTTTTAAGAAGCCACATTGTAAGAGCATCTATATTTGCATTATCAAATTCAATCTCAGGATATTCTTTTGATATCTCTTTACCGATATCCAGGAAAAGACCATCTGTTGCACGAACAACATTTGCTTTATGGACAACTGTCACTTTCTTTCTCTTATTCTTCCTTGCAAACTCAAATGCAGCCTTTATTATTCTTTCAGATCCTTTTTTAGTATTTATTTTGCAGGAGATTGCATATTCATTTAATGGAATATTCATAAACGGCTCAAATTGTTTTGATAATTTTTTTATAGTATCTGAAAGTTCCTGAGGAACTGGGAAAAATTCTACACCAGCATAAAGGTCTTCTGTGTTTTCCCTGAAAACAACTAAATCTATACCTTCTTTATAATTTAATGGATTTCCCTCATATGCTTTACAAGGTCTTAAGCATATATAAAGATCAAATAGTTGTCTCATACGAACAATTGGTGAACGATATACAAGTCCTTTTCCTTTTAGTTCAGGTATAAGTTCTTCTTCTGCTGACTTTGCGGGTTTTGATGTTATTGCTCCAAAAAGTGCAGCATCAACATTCTTAAGCATCTCAATAGTTCTTTTAGGGAAGGCATCTCCTTCCTTACACCAGAATTCCCATCCAATATCACCATAAATATACTCTGCATCAAAATTTAATTTGTCAAGCACAATTCTTGCTGCTTCCATCACTTCTTTTCCAATTCCATCACCTGGCAACCATCCTATTTTGTATTTTGCCATATAACCTCCTTTATTTTGTATTTTATAAGTATATATATAGAAAAAAAAAGTCAAGATTTTCTCCAAAAATTCTTTGGAAAATTTTTAACAAATTGGGGTCAGTCATAAACCAACAACGAAGCGTTGCCCCGAGTGAAACGAGGGGTCTCATTTTAACATTTGTGAATAGCAAATGATGAGATTGCCACGCACCTTTCAGGTGCTCGCAATGACAGCCTTTCTGTTGTAGTCAATAATGGGATTGCCACGCAACCTTCGGTTGCTCGCAATGACGGCTTTTCTGTTGTAGTCAATATGGGATTGCCACGGCAACTTCGTTGCCTCGCAAATGACATTCTTTTTGTCATTCCGAATGAAATGAGGAATCTCATTCTCTCCCTCATATTTTATCAAAGAATTTGTTTTACATTATCTAAATAGGAAGGACAAATGATGGTATAAGTAATATACCTTCCTTCTC
>Ga0123519_10005351_pt1 | contig 20503 bp, 17 predicted proteins | sample YelNatPaOPRAMG02_FD_87396 | JGI IMG/M metagenome (GOLD analysis project Ga0123519, IMG submission 87396) | Hot spring microbial communities from Yellowstone National Park - Yellowstone National Park OP-RAMG-02 (version 2) | ecosystem: Environmental > Aquatic > Thermal springs > Hot (42-90C) ...
AATTTTCTTACTGAGATATACCACGCAAAAACAGAGAATTATTCGTCAATCCATTACAATTGATAGAGTCCAGCGCAATTAATGACTCATATAACCCATTTTATCTCTGAAATCTCCTTATACCTCTGTTTGACAATAGACAGTTAAATATTTATCATTTGATGGGAATAAACGGGAAATCCTGTCTGCAGGGGCAAAACTTATGAAAGAACTCGAATCAAAAGAGATAAAGCAATTACCTGGTTCAACTACTCAGATCAACGGCATTCAGGAATTATATCAAAAACGCTGGTTTTGTGTGGCTCTCCTGCCATCTGGTAAGGCTTACAAACAGGATGCTGATTCACCGCTTACCTTCCTGGAAGTGATTAATCGTGCTCTGGTTTCCTGGGTGGATTTAATTACCGATGAACCGATTAAAGATCTGGCTATTTCAGCAGCCCAGATGGGTTTTAGCGAACCATTCATTGCCTCCATCAGTGGAGAATCTACCCTGAACTACCAGGATTTTGATACCGAGTTGTGGATGCGTGTTCCCTGTATCCAGATTAGAGGAGTGGATGTTAAAGCCTATCCTCTTTTTATGCTGATCAGAAAAAAAGTAGTTTTTACAATTCATACCAGCCTGGTAGATAAAAGATTTATCCGTCTCAGGAGGTATTCAGATACCATCATCAGAAAAATCCCCATTGATGCCTCTATTGAAGATAAAACAACCCTGTTGATCATGCGCATTATTGACACAAACAATGACAGCAATTTCAGGCACCTCCGCATCATCGAAGAAAGAGGCGACGACCTGAACGAAGCCCTGATGAGTACAAAAACAGACAGAACTACCCTAGGCCCGAAGATCTATGAACTCAAACATGCACTGATCACTTACATGAATGCTTTATGGGAAAGTGTGGACGTCCTGCACACCCTCCGCTATGGTGATGCCGAATTGATTACAAATGATGAAAAAATGCTGGATATGATCAGCGTCATGATCGATGAAGTTAAAAGTCAAATTGGACTGGCTGAACACATGTCTGAGGTGCTGGCTTCCGGGCTGGAAGTAATGCAATCTATTTATAACAACCAGCTTCAGGCACTGAATAACCGACTGGCGCTGGTGATGACCTACCTGACCATCGTGGGTACCGCGGTGCTCGTGCCTAACACTCTGGCAACCATCCTTGGTAATGCAGTTTTTGATATCTCTCCAGCAGATCTCTGGTGGTACATTATTCTTATGGTAGGTGCCACAGCTATATCAACTGCACTCGTATGGTGGTGGCTGAAAAAACGTGGATGGCTTCCCAGAAATCCTGAATGAAAATAAAAAACTAAGGATCGTGTTTATCAGCCAGCATAACATTATAAAGCCTCTCCACGTCTTCGCGTCGGCAGAGCTGTGATCCAGGTGTCATGACAGTCGCAGACCCTGTGGCAACTCCGAAGCGAACGGCTTCAATGAGAGACATCCCCCTGGTCAGACTTAAAACAATGCCACCAACAGTGCTATCACCGGCTCCCACCTTGCTGACTATATTTACAGTGGGAGCTCTGACCCTCTGTGTTCCATCTCTGGAAACCATCAAAGCCCCCGCTGCACCCAGCGAAATTACCAGAACTTCTACCTTACCGCTTTCGACGATTTTCATTGCTTCGCTTTCCAGATGGCTTTCATCGCGTATATCTTTTCCGATCAGATCACGCATCTCGCTCATATTTGGTTTAACCATAAATATACCGCCATTATTTACCGCTTCAACCAGGGCAGAACCTGAGGTGTCCACAATCAACTTCGCACCAAGTTGCCGGCATATTCCTGCAACCAGCGAATAGAAATCCTGGGGAACTCCAGGAGGTAAACTACCGCTTGCCACGATATAATCAGGTTTGAAATCCAGATTGGACAGGTCATTTAGCATTTTTTGCCACTCCTCTTCCCTGACCAGAGGGCCAGGCATGCCAAACCGGTATTGTCTGCCAGTAGATTCTTCTATCACCATCAGATCCATTCTGGTTAAATCTCTGATGCTTATTGGATGACAGATTATCCCGGTTCCATTGAGTAATTCCTGGAAAAGCTGACCGGTCAATCCTCCCACTGTATAAAAAGCCATAGTCTCACCACCAAGTATCCTGATCACTCTGGATACATTGATGCCACCCCCGCCAGGCTCATAAACCGGCGGCTTGCAACGTAACTTACGGTCGGCTATTACATTCGGAACCGATGTGCTTTGATCGATTGAAGGATTGACGGTAATGGTAACAACTGGTTTCATCTCACACTCCGATTAACTGCTGAACATGCAAAGATTGGAGATTATTCCTCCAGTATATTGTTCTAAAATGTGTCCGCTAACCTATCCTAACGCATGCTTATCGAAATTACAAATTACCGCATAATAAAAAATAAAGATCCCTGATGAAACGAATCCAGGGACATGATTGTTCTAAGCAGGGATTTTATGCCCTCTGACTCCTGGTTGTTCACCTATCTGGTTGCCATTCCAGATAGCTCTTTTTCAACCTCGGCAACCTTCTTTTTAACATGAATCACACTGTCCGGATTTACAGATATTGAATCGATACCTGCTCTAACCAGAAAGTCCACAATTTCAGGATAATCACTTGGAGCCTGCCCGCAGATCCCTACCTTCCTGCCAAATTGATGGGCAACCTGAATTACAGAAGCAATCATCCTTTTAACAGCCTCATTATTTTCATCAAATAACCTCGCCAACTCAGCCGAATCACGATCTACCCCAAGAACGAGCTGAGTCAGATCATTGCTGCCAATAGAAAACCCGTCAAACCTGGTTGCAAATTCGTCCGCCAGAACAACATTGGAAGGGACTTCACACATTACGTACACTTCCAGCCCATTCTCCCCTCTCTTTAAACCCTGCTCAGCCATTACCTCGATCACTTTGTCCGCTTCCTCAACTGTACGGCAAAAAGGTATCATAACCACCAGATTGCGCAAACCCATTTCATCACGCACTTTTTTCACTGCCTGACATTCCAGAGCAAAACCTTCCCGGTACTTTGGATCATAGTACCGTGAAGCACCTCTAAATCCCAGCATAGGATTTTCTTCTACAGGTTCGAATTCTTTCCCTCCTATCAAACTGGCATACTCGTTAGTCTTAAAATCGCTCATCCTCAGAATTACGGGCTCCGGATATTGAGATGCAGCGATCTGAGCAATACCCCGGGATAGATGGTCAACAAAATAGGCCGTTTTATCGGGGTAACCGTGGGTCATCTCTTCTATCTGTCGTTTGGCGGCTTCATCCTTCAGACTATCAAACCGTACCAGAGCCATCGGATGGATTTTGATAACATTGTTAATGATAAATTCCATGCGAGCCAGTCCTATTCCGTTCACAGGTAAGCGCCACCACCGGAAAGCTGCAGCCGGATTAGCGATGTTCATCATTATCAGGGTTCTGGTTTCCGGGATACTTGATAAATCTTCCTCGTATTCTCCATATTGCAAAATTCCCTCGTAAATATAACCTTCCATGCCCTCAGCACATGACAGGGTTACCTGCTGACCATCACGCAGCACTTGAGTAGCATTACCGGTGCCAACCACTGCCGGAATGCCCAGTTCCCGGCTGACAATGGCAGCATGTGAAGTACGACCGCCATGATCGGTGATGATCCCTCGCGCCTTGATCATGATCGGCACCCAGTCCGGATCAGTCATTTCTGTAACCAGAATCGTGCCTTCTCGAAACCGGTTGATTTCATCAACACGCTTAATTACAGAGACTTCACCAGAAGTAATTGCTTCACCAATAGCCAGCCCTGTTAACAAAACCTTCCCTTTTTCTTTCAGTGTATAGGTCTTTAATGAACTGGCTATTTTGGCAGATTGCACAGTTTCCGGGCGCGCCTGAACGATATAGAGATCGCCACTTTCGCCATCTTTTGCCCATTCGATATCCATTGGTCTGCCATAATGGGCTTCAATAAGACTGGCCCATTTCGCCAGCATGATTATCTCACTATCATTCAGGACATATTGTCGCCTCTGCCATTCCGGGGTATCAATATTTTTGGTTGCCCTGGTTCCGCCTGTTGCGTAAACCAGCTTTTTTTCTTTGGTACCCAGATTTTTTCCTATAATTGGAGCAAATGAGTCTTTTCCCAGCAATGGTTTGAAAACCCGGTATTCATCCGGATTAACCGTACCCTGAACCACATTTTCTCCCAATCCCCAGGCTGCATTAATAATCACAACATCGGGGAAACCGGTTTCGGTATCGATGGAAAACATCACACCTGAGCAAGCTTTATCAGACCGCACCATTTTCTGGACTCCAACCGAAAGCGCAATCTCAAGGTGATTGAATCCTTTATCCTGGCGATAACTAATAGCACGGTCTGTAAAAAGAGAGGCGTAACACCGGCGGCACGCTTCAAGCAATTCTTCCTCGCCGGAAACATTTAAAAAGCTTTCCTGTTGTCCAGCGAAACTGGCTGAAGGCAGATCCTCTGCGGTTGCACTGCTCCGCACCGCAACATCCACATCCTCCGTCTGGTAACGTCTGCCCAGCTCACGATAAGCCTCCCTGATCTCCTGGGCAATCTCATCAGGGAAAACGCCCCTCAAGAACAATCTCCGGATTAATTTACCGATTTCTGACAGGGGTCTGGAACCATTTTCGAAATCTGTAATCAGGAACTTTATTTTGTCCCTCAATTTATTTGCTTCTATAAATTTCCAGTAAGCTTCTGAAGTTGTAGCAAATCCATCCGGAATTCTGATACCTGCAGGTTTTAAAGCCTGGATCATTTCTCCGAGCGAAGCATTTTTACCTCCAACCAGTGCCACGTCTTTTATTGTCAGGGTTTCAAACCATCTTACATACCTGCTATTTCCATGCATCGCTCATTCTCCTTATACTTTTCTAATCCCGGTAATTCAGTACCTTAAAACCGCAGAAACCGGAGCATCTCCCGGAACCTCCTCCGGCTTGAGTTCATAAATTGCACCGTTTTGTTTTATTGTCAGATACGCCACCAGATCCATCAAGTCTTCATCACCGGGTTGCGACTCCTGATGTATCTCAACTTGATTGTTTTCAAGATCATACCTTCCCCATTGCTGGACATTCTCCGCTATAAAAAGGAACCTTACCCTGCCATTTTTGGCTGCTTCAATTACCTCTTCCAGCCCCTTTGCTGTGCGACCGGTACCAGCCAGACGATTATATTCTCCCACTGCATCCTTAATGATCTTCTCAAAATAAGGTTTAACGATTTTCCAGGCCTGCTCCCTTAAAACGTCATCACTGACACCATCTGGATTGCCGTAGATTCCCTTTTCCAGCAGGTTGGGATACTCATTTATGCTCCTGTAAAAAGGATGGAGGTAATCAACCGCGGATAAGACCATGGGTGCTTTTTCATCTTTTAATAATTTGGAAATTCCTTTACTGACCTGGTTCAGATACTGGATAAGATTTCGTTTGTCATAATTAGGACGGCTTTCTTCTCCAGATTGGATAGCAGTTGAAGCACCAAAGTTACTACCACCTACCTGCGGTGCGACATGGTATTGCATGCGGTTATCAGGTGTATCATAACGCAGAGCCTCCGGCATACTCCTTGGAACATCTCCCAGACTGATACGCACCGAACCCACAGAAGTGCATTGCAACAGCCGATTTTCATGACGACTTAATGAAAGCACATAAAACCAACCACACTCGCTAATTAAAGATATTAATGGTTTAATATAATATCTATCACTAACTCCTACCAGTTCAGGCATAACTTTTGGAAGACGATAATACATAAACATACTGGACTCAATAAATAATGCCAGTCCATCACCCTGCTGGCGCCAGAACAGGTTATCAGTGTACAGCGATTCGGCAGGAGCCAGTAAAGCCCTTGCTTCCGCTGGCCTTAATCCTCTGGCAACCAGCTTTTCTTCCGCAACACGCATTAAATTTCGCAATCTAATTGGATCCTGCGGGTTTTCTCCACCGGCATGATGCGTCGGCATGAAGATCGAAACATGTGCTCCACCATTCCTGCTGATGAGATTTTTTACATCATCAAGACAAATCGTATCCATATTCCTCACCTCTCACTATTTATTGTAGTATATTTATATAACAAGAAGAGACAAGTACTGTTATTATGTAAATTAATAAGTCATCACCTGCCAATTCTGGTTATTGTTTTAAACTGAACCAGTTTTAATAGCACCATTTAAACAACTCTGCTAAAGTATATTATTAACCTAGTAATTCAGTCTTTCTCGTTTGAGGAGTAAAATAACATGATAGTTGAAATGAAAACCGGTGCCACCCAGCACCAGATAGAAGATGTTGTCCAGCGAGCAAAATCACTCGGATTCAGTGTACAGCTCAACGTCGGTACAGATAAGACGGTAATTGCCATCCTTGGTAGCAACACCGGTCAAATATCCACTGATCTATTCGCGGTTTTGCCTGGCGTCGAGGGAGTCACCCGCATTATGAAGCCATACAAACTGGCTTCGCGCGAGTTCAAACCGAAAGATACCATCGTCAAAGTCGGAGATATCGAAATTGGCAGAGAAAGAATAGTGATCATGGCAGGCCCCTGCGCTGTGGAAAATAAGAAACAACTTGAAGAAGCGACGCGTATAGTCCAGAGCGCCGGTGCCGCGGTATTGCGTGGAGGAGCTTTCAAACCACGGACTTCTCCTTTCAGTTTTCAGGGCCTTGAGCAGACCGGTCTGGAATTGTTGGCTGAAATGAAGCAAAAATACAGCATCCCCGTAGTTACCGAAGTAGTAGACCCACATGATGTTGAACTGGTAGCCCGTTATGCCGATATAATTCAGGTCGGCGCACGTAATATGCAGAACTTTGCCCTTTTGACTGAGCTGGGACATATCAAGCATCCTGTGCTGTTGAAGCGAGGTTTTTCAAATACGGTTACCGAGTGGCTAACCGCTGCGGATTACCTCCTGGCTGGTGGTAATAGTCAGGTAATTCTCTGCGAAAGGGGTATACGTACATTTGAAGATACCACCCGTTTTTCACTTGATATTGGCTCCATCCCCGTCGTGAAAAAATTCAGCCACCTGCCGTTAATAGTTGATCCCAGTCATGCCGCCGGGCATTATTCACTGGTACCGGCGATAGCTAAGGCTGCCATAGCCGCTGGAGCGGACGGGCTTTTAATTGAGGTTCATCCCAAACCAAAAGAAGCCCTGGTTGATGGTCTTCAGTCTCTTACGCCATCAGATTTTACCCGCTTAATGAAGGAACTCAAAGCCATTGCCCAGGCAATTGGAAGATATATTTAGACACAACTCTCAAACAGACTCCGTGGCAAATTTTACTGCATTCGCTATCAATAAAATGATGGTTTACAATTTAATAGGGGGTATATATTCTTCTGAAGTAACATGAAGCTTTACTTGACAACACCGATTTAAGTATATAAAGTTTCATTATCGGTTATCCTAAGCGATTATACAAAAAGGAGGAGAATGGCAAATTGGAAAAGAACTGGTCAGAACTGACGGCAGATCAAAAACAGGAAGCAATGTTTCAACTTTGGTTGTCGCCCCAGGGTATCAAATACAAAGATGAAAAAGCCGAAAAAGCCTACAAGGAACGTGCTACCCGGATCAAGAATGCAATCCAGCTCAAAAAAACGCCTGACAGAGTGCCAGTCTTCCCGATAATCGGATTCTTCCCGGCTTTTTATTCGGGCATGACACCCCGAGATGCCATGTATGACTATGACAGGCTTGCCAGCGCCTGGAAAAGGTATGTCCTCGAATTTGAGCCAGATGCGCATCTGGGTATCGCAATCCCGACTCCCGGGCGTGTTTTTGATATTCTGGATTACACTTTGTATAGCTGGCCAGGGCATGGTGTCTCCGAGCATCATTCTTATCAATACAATGAAGGCGAGTATATGAAGGCTGACGAATATGATGCCTTCATTCAGGATCCGCATTACTATTTCACCGTGACGTATTTACCTCGGATTTTTAAAGCCCTGAAGCCATTTTCCGCTTTACCCAATTTTGCCAATATACAGGAAATAGTCTTCGTAGGCCCCAATCTTCTAGCTTTCGGAATGCCGGAAGTCCAGAACGCTTTTAGAGCCCTCTTCGAAGCTGGCAATGAGGCTTTAAAATGGATCGGTTATGTTGGAGCCTTCAGTAATGAGATGGCAGCCGCAGGGTTCCCAAATTTCTTTGGAGGGTTTTCTAAAGCTCCGTTTGATACCCTTGGAGATACCCTCAGAGGTACCCGTGGGATTATGACCGATATCTACCGCAGACCTGAGAAACTGCTCAAAGCACTCGATGCCATCACTCCTCTGATGATCAATATGGGGGCATCGGCAGCCAAAGCGGCCGGTAATCCGATTGTCTTTATCCCGCTGCACAAGGGAGCTGATGGTTTCATGTCTGACGAGCAATTTAAGACGTTTTACTGGCCAAGCTTTCGGAAGTTGCTTCTCGGGTTAATCGAAGAAGGTTGTGTACCATTCCCCTGGGCTGAAGGAGGATACAATTCACGTCTTGAGGTAATCCGTGATATCCCCAAAGGCAAAGTTATCTATGGTTTTGATATGACAGATATGGCAAAAGCGAAAGAAATTTTGGGAGATGTAGCCTGCATCGGTGGTAACGTGCCCCTGTCACTCCTGCAGATTGGTACTCCTCAGGATGTCAAGGACTATATTAAAAATCTGATCAAGGTTGCCGGTAAAAATGGCGGCTTTATCCTGATGAATGGCGCTGCTATAGATGATGCAAAGCCAGAGAATATCAAAGCCATGATTGATGCTGCTAAAGAATTTGGAGTTTACCGGTAAAATATCTTTAAAAATTTATTAACCAAGACTTCTTATGAACTGAGGGCTACGGTCTGAGCCGTAGTCCTCAGTTATTCAGCAACAATCTATCGTTTAAAGCATAATGGTTCCGCCATCAACATAAATGACCTGACCGGATATCATATCTGAGCCCGGTGAAGCCAGAAAAACTGCCGCTTCAACCAGGTCTGCAGGTTGCAGGCGCTTTTGAATGGATTGCTCCGAAGTGGCCAACTGGAATGTTTTTTCACTGTCTCTTTGTGTGAGGCTGGCTTCGGAAGCAGTGTATCCCGGGGCAATCGCGTTAACATTGATACCTGAGGGGCCAAGGGCTCTGGCAAGAGCATGGGTCAGTGTATATACTGCTCCTTTACTGCATGAATACGGTAAAAAGAATTGAGCCGCAGGCACTCTGGCAACGTTTGAAGCGATATTGATGATTTTTCCTTTTGCCTGTTTAACCATTAAGGGAGCAATCGCCTTGCAACAAAGCCAGGTACCCTTGACATTCACGGCAAAGATCCTGTCCCAATCCTCCGGTTTCCAGGCATCCCAGGGAGTAATGTTGAGCCCATACCAGATTGCAGCATTATTTACCAGAATATCAACCTTACCATAAAGCTCGATCACCCGATCAGCCATTTTCCTGGTCGCATTTTCATCCGAAATATCTGTGAAAATAGCCTCAGCAACACCGCCCTTTGATCTGATTTCACTGGCAGTATTCTCTGCTCTTTCCAGGCTGATATCGGGCAACAGTAATTTGGCGCCCTCCGCCGCAAATCTCAAAGCGAATTCTTTTCCGATTCCCCTGCCCGCTCCGGTGATAATGGCAACCTTATCTTTTAAAACCTGTGACATGCTCCCTCCTTTTTATATACTTGTATTTGATTTCTGATTTTTTGGTTGGATATCCGATCGAGCTTTACACTTTGTTGATAAATTAAAACAGCTTCCTGTAAATCTTTCATTGAAAATTGTATTGCTATTATAGCACCTGTGATTTGATAAAGACCAGCCTTTCCGTGGATCGATTTTGTGAAATATCATTCAAAATTGTTTAAACCATAAATATTACGCCTGGCATTCTGCCACAAGATCTGCCGGTAAATTATATTTCACTTCCACCGTGATTAGATATATAATATCGTCACTGATATTTGTTCTGGATTAACTGATGCGAACTGAAAGTATCACAGACTTTGACCGCCTGTTGAAGGTGATTAATAGATTAAATTAGTAAATTTTTTTAAATAGGAGGCCTAGATGGAAAATTCCAGGTTTGCCAGATATATCAGAAGAGGAGCAGTCACAACTCCAACACCGCATCCGGAAGTTAAGGCACCACGCCTTGGACTGAAAAGCGGCGGAGATTTCGGGAATCTGGATTTTTCAATGAGCTGGTGGGCAATCACAGAGCCATTTGTAATGGTCACGGATAACCACAAACATGATTTTGACCAGTTCCTGATCTTTGTCGGCGGAGATCTGACCAATATGGTGGATCTGGGAGGAGTGGTTGAGCTTGGATTAAGCGAAGATGGCAAGGATATCGAAACCCAGGTTATTACAGAGGCGACAATGATTTTTATTCCTGCCGGTCTGTATCACGGTCCCTTAAATTTCAAGAAGATCAATGATCCTCGTAAACCGATTCTCTTCCATGATCTGTTTTTCTCGCCGGAGTACAAAAGGGTTTGAATTGAACTGACCAGTTCTTTTCACTTACCTTCTGATCTTGACCCGTTTTTATAATTATCAGGGCAGGTAAGATTACATGTTCCTGCCCTGACACACTTCAAACTCAGATTATTACTGTCCTAATATTTGCCGGTATGCTGTTATGAATAAACGACAATATTGCGGATGGCTTCCCCCTTTTCCATAGATTTGATTGCTTCGTTGATCTTTTCCAGGGGATAATGTCCGCTAACCAGTTCATCGAGCTTCAGTCTTCCTGATTTATAAAGCTCAATCAAGCGCGGAATGTCTATACGAAGCTGGGTAGCTCCCATCGCACTACCGGTTAGCATTCTGCCCATCATAAAATCAGTTGGTGCGAAGTCAGTAAGCTTCTCTCCATACCCATGTCCGATGACGACTGTCATGCCATCGACCGCGGACATCATAAACGCCTGCCTGAGAATGTCAAGCCCTGCAACCGCCACAAAAACATAGTCTGCTCCTCTGCCATAGGTTAAATCCCAGGCTTTTTTAACCGGATTACTTTCCTGCTTTACATTAATTACATGAGAAGCACCAAATAATTTTGCCTTTTCCAGCTTGCTATCGAGCACATCTACCGCAATAATCGGGTAGGCACCAGAATAGAGAGCTCCCTGGATAGCATTCAAGCCTACCCCTCCACAACCCATCACCAGAACGCTACTGTTGGGTTTAACTTTTGCGCGGTTTACTACCGCTCCAAAGCCTGAAATAACGCAGCATGCCAGCAATCCAGCCCGGTCCATCGGCATGTCATCAGGGATTTTGACGATGTTTTTTTCCGGAACCGCGGTGAATTCTGCAAAACCGGCAAGCGGACCGGCAAATTGGGTTAAACGTTTACCCTCCTTATTAAGGTATTTGCCCGGAGCCGCCAGATAAAGGCGGTGGTTCTGACATTGATTGGATTTACCAATCATGCAATAGTAACACCTCCCACAACCGGCCGGAACAATACCGGCTACTACATGATCCCCCGGCTTGACATAGGTTACCGCATCTCCGATCTCTTCGACAATCCCGGCAACTTCGTGTCCACCAACTCCGGGTAAAGGCGGGTTGCCGTGCTCTCCTCTGAAAGAATGGATATCGCTGTGACATATTCCACAGGCTATAATGCGAATTCTTACCTCATTTTCTTTGAGAGGTTCCAGCGTGACATCCTCGATTACCAGTGGTTCCCCGAACCGATAACAGATCGCTGCTTTCATTTTCTCCTCCGTTTTCATTGTTTAAATAATACTTCAAAACTGGATAACACACAATCTTCCGGGTAAGCTTGAATTTAATTATGAGATGTCATTAGACATGTCCTGTTAATTTAACAAAATCGCTTTGAAAAATTTCCCTGCCACCAGTTGACAATTTCTCGCAGATTTATGTATACTCATAAATTAAGCAATAATGTAAAGGCTGAGAACGAGACGAGTAGGTCTCCAGCGAAGCTCAGAGAGCCGGGTGAGGTGAGAGCCGGCGCTAGCGCAGAGACTGAATGGACTCGGGAGCTTTCCACCGAAAGGGTAATCGATTAGGTTGGAACGGAGAGAGCACCGTTAGCAGAGCTCAGGGTATAATCCCGTTTCGTACGGGACGTACCTGAAAGAGATGATTGACCATTCCGGTCAATCAACCAGGGTGGCACCGCGAAGGTTTACCCCTCGCCCCTACGGGCGAGGGGTTTTTTATTACAGGAGAAGAAAAGATGTATTATCCGACGCTGGAAGAAATCAAAAATCGCCGGGAAGCAGGTAATCTGATCCCGGTTTACAGGGAAATCGTCGCAGACCTTGAGACTCCGGTCTCGGCTTTCCTGAAAATCAATCGCCATGGATACTCCTTTCTGCTGGAAAGCGTTGAAGGAGGACAGCGGTTGGGACGGTACAGCTTTATCGGTACCGAGCCATGCAAAGTGATTACCGTCAGGGAAAAAGATAGAAAGGATCCCCTCGAGGTTATTTCACATGAACTTAATCGTTACAGGGTTGTACCCATCAGAGATCTGCCCAGATTTTCCGGTGGAGCGGTGGGATACCTGTCATATGAGTGTGTAACACATTTTGAAAAGCTTCCCACCCCTGATGCTGACCCAATTCAGGTACCTGAAGCGATTTTTATGCTTGCGGATACTCTGCTTATATTCGACCATGTCCTGCACAAGATCAAGGTTCTCACTCATGTAAGCCTTGATGAAGACATTGACCGATCCTACCAGCAGGCAATTGACAGGATTGAAGATCTGATATCACGCCTCAATCAGCCTCTGCCGGCGTATCCCAAGTCAGGCAGAACATCAGCCAGCACCGGAAACCCAACTGCAAGTTCCCGTGAGTGGTTCGAGAACAGCGTACGGAAAATAAAGCAATATATCAATGCGGGCGAAGTGATCCAGGTTGTTCTTTCCCAGCGTTTAGCCCGTCCAACCGAAGCCAGCCCATTTGAAATTTACCGTGCACTTCGCACCATCAATCCATCGCCCTACATGTACTACCTGGATTTCCAGGATTTCCAGATCATCGGATCATCGCCGGAAATTCTGGTACGCGTGGATAACGGTCTGGTAATGACACGCCCGCTGGCAGGGACACGTCCCCGGGGCATAACCCAGGAAGAAGATATGGCTCTGGAACAGGAGTTACGCAACGATGTAAAAGAAAAAGCCGAGCACATCATGCTGGTTGATCTCGGGCGTAACGACATCGGTCGGGTAAGTGAACCCGGCTCGGTGGTTGTCTCTGAATTGATGGAAATCGAACGTTATTCCCATGTCATGCACATGGTCACCAACGTCCAGGGGAAACTACGCAAAGGTATGACAGTTTTTGATGCGCTTAAAGCCTGTTTCCCTGCAGGTACCGTGTCGGGCGCCCCCAAGATCAGGGCAATGGAGATTATCGCACAATTCGAGCCAGAAAAACGAGGTCCTTATGCCGGCGCCTGCGGCTATTTTTCTTTTTCCGGCAACATGGATATGGCGATTGCCATCCGGACAATTGTCCTGAAACAGGGAATTGCCTATGTTCAGGCGGGCTGTGGCATTGTCTATGACAGTGTGCCGGAAAAAGAATATGTTGAAACGCTTAACAAAGCACAGGCTTTAATCAAAGCGATTGACCAGGCAGAAAACCTGTAAAAGGGGGGGAACAATGATGCTCTTAATTGATAATTACGATAGTTTTACTTATAACCTTTTTCAGTATTTTTGTGAGCTGGGTGAAGAAGTTATCGTAAAACGCAATGATAAAATTACCCTCAAAGAAATCGAAGGACTCTCACCGGAAAGGATCGTAATTTCTCCCGGTCCTTCCACACCCCTGCAGGCAGGTATCTCCAATGACGTTATCCGGCACTTTGGTGCAAAAATACCGATTCTGGGAGTCTGTCTGGGGCACCAGTGCATCGGATATGCATATGGTGGTTATATCTGGCAGGCACGTGAAATCATGCACGGTAAATCTTCTTTAATTTATCACAACAGCGAAGGTTTATTTAGCGGTTTGCCCAATCCTTTTTCTGCCATCCGCTATCACTCGCTGATAGTCAAAAGAGAAGGTTTACCAGATTGCCTCGAAATTACCGCCTGGACCGAAGATGGTACAATTATGGGCATTAAACACGTCCGGCACCCCGTTGAGGGGATACAATTTCATCCGGAATCTTTCATGACTCAAGGTGGTAAGGATATTTTAAGAAATTTTCTAAAAAGGAGCGGAAGACATGATCAGAGAAGCAATTAATGCTCTCGTTGATGGTCGTTCGCTAACGGCGGAAGAATCGGCTGCCGTTATGGAAGAAATTATGGAAGGTCAGGCAACTCCTGCCCAGCTTGGCGCATTCATTACCGCATTAAGGATCAGGGGGGAAACACCCGAAGAAATCGCTGGCCTGGTTAAAGTTATGCGTGCTAAAGCCATTCCCATAGAATTTCCCGGACCGGTACTGGATATCGTAGGTACGGGCGGGGACGGCCTGAATACCTTCAATATTTCAACAGCATCCGCCTTTGTTGCCGCCGGTGCCGACCTCAAGGTTGCCAAACATGGCAACCGGGCAGCCAGTAGCCAGTGTGGGAGTGCCGATGTTCTGGAAAAATTAGGAGTAAAAATAGATTTAAATGCTGCTCAGGTAAAAAGGTGCATCCAGGAAATCGGCATCGGATTTATTTTTGCCCCTGCCTTCCATCCTGCCATGAAGTTTGCCGCCGGCCCCCGCAAAGAAATCGGCATCCGAACTGTATTTAATATCCTTGGTCCGTTGACCAATCCAGCACGGGCTCAATATCAGGTTGTCGGGGCTCCTGGAATTCAGATGGCAGAAAAAATAGCCTGCGTGCTGGCAAAATTGAATCTCCGGCACGCCCTCGTCGTACATGGCCTGATCGGTATGGACGAATTATCCATCACCGGGAAATCCCTTTTCTGGGAAATTAAGGATGGACAGATGATAAAAAACAGACAGGAGATAACTCCAGAAATTTTAGGGATTAAAAGAGCACGACTTAAATCCGTTCAGGGGGGAACTCCAGAAGAGAATGCGCGGATCATTCTCGAAGTATTACATGGAACTAAAGGTCCAAAACGAGATATTGTACTCCTGAACGCAGCCGCGGCTCTTGTGGCTGGGGAAAAGGTGTCAAATTTGGAGCAAGGAATCGAACTGGCAGGAGCAATTATCGATCAGGGGAAAGCCCTGGAAAAATTGAAAAAGCTGATCAAGTTCAGTCACGAGATAGCGGGGTGAATCGATGATTCTTGATGACATAGTTAAAGATAAAAAACAGGAGGTTGAAGCCAGAAAATATAGCCTTCCTATCTCAAGGCTGCAAAAGATGGCTTTAAATACCTCTCCGCCACTTGATCTGTATTCGGCCCTCGTCGGCCGCGGAATCGCCCTGATCGCGGAGGTGAAAAAAGCATCACCCTCTAGAGGAATCCTCTGCCCGGATTTTAATCCGATCAGTATTGCCAGAGCATATGCAGAAAGTGGTGTGGCAGCTATCTCAGTCCTCACGGAGTCAAAATACTTTCAGGGTAGTCTGGATCATCTGGAATATATCAGCTGCGCACTGGGGAGTATCCGCCCTCCTCTGCTGCGCAAGGATTTCATTTTTGACCCTTATCAGATCTGGGAATCCCGCGCTTTTGGTGCAGACGCCGTCCTGCTCATCACGGCCATACTGGGAAGTCATAAACTTTACGAGCTCCTTTCTTTGAGCAAAAAGTTAAACCTGAGCTGCCTGGTTGAAGTCCATAACGAAGCAGAAGTGAAAATTGCTCTGGAGAGCGGAGCCCAAATTATCGGGATAAACAACCGCGATTTAAATACCTTTCAGGTTGATATATCCACAACCGAAAAGCTCAGACCTCTGATTCCACCTGATAGACTGGTAGTGAGCGAAAGCGGCATTCATGAACAGCGTGATATCCTCAGACTCAGAAAAATCGGTGTTAATGCGGTTCTGGTGGGAGAATCTCTGGTAACCTCAAATAATATCAGGTCCAAAATCAGGGAGCTTCAATGATTAAAATTAAAATCTGCGGCATAACCGGGGTCAAAGAGGCTCTGGCAGCAGCGGAAGCCGGAGCTGATTACCTTGGTTTTGTTTTTGCAGCGAGCCGCCGCCGTATCTCCCCGGAGCAAGCCTCTTTCATCATCCAAACTTTAAAACAACTCCGGCTTAACATTTACACAGCAGGAATTTTCGTCAACTCGCCGCCGGAAGAAATTAACGCCATTGCAACTAAATTAGGAATAGACTGGATACAGCTCAGCGGGGATGAAAACTGGGAGTACTGCCGTAAGATCGAAAAGCCGATAATCAAGGTAATCCATGTAACTGAAGCTTCTGAAGCGTCCTGTATTTTGCAGGAAATAAAGACTGGTTATCAGTTGCTGCCAGAAGAACGTCTGGTGTTTTTACTGGATACGGGAATAAAAGGCATCTCTGGTGGAACAGGACAAACCTTTAACTGGAACCTGGCGAAGGTAATCTGTAAAACTCAGCCGGTTTTCATTGCCGGAGGACTGACACCGGATAATGTCAAAAACCTGATCAGCGAGGTGCAGCCGGCAGGAGTGGATGTCTCTTCCGGCGTAGAAACGGAAGGAAAGAAGGATATTCAGAAAATCAGAGCTTTTATCGAGACGGTAAAATCATCTATCGGAGGGAATACCTGAAATGCTGGTAATCATGAAAAACGACGCGACACAACAGCAAATTCAAACAGTCATTCAGTATATAGAGAGCCTCGGATACCGGGGAATTCCCATGCCCGGAGCTCAGAGGACCGCCATCTGTATTATCGGAAACCAGGGGCCGGTGGAAGATTCTCATATCCTGTCCCTTCCAGGAGTCAAGGAGACTCTGCGAGTAACCAAACCTTACAAACTGGTTAGTCGTGAAACCCACCCCCAGTCGAGTGTGATTGAGATCGGTAAAGTTACAATCGGGGGTAACGAGCCAGTGGTTATTGCCGGTCCCTGCGCTGTTGAAAGTGAGGAGCAGGCTCTGAAAACTGCCTTACTGGTAAAAAAATGTGGGGTAAAAATATTCCGGGGAGGAGCATTTAAGCCACGGACTTCACCTTATAGCTTTCAGGGGTTGGGGGAACAGGGATTGAAAATTCTGGATAAAGTTCGCCAGGAAACCGGACTTTTGATTATCACTGAAGCTACCGATCACGAAAATATAGATCTGGTTGAAAGGTACGCCGATATAATCCAGATCGGTGCCAGAAATATGCAAAACTATTCTCTCCTGCGCCGAGCTGGGCAATCCCATAAGCCCATATTGCTTAAACGTGGATTTGCAGCCACCATTGAAGAGCTGTTGATGTCTGCTGAATATATTATGTCTGAAGGAAATCACCGTATTATCCTCTGTGAAAGAGGGATACGTACGTTTTCGGATAATACACGGAATACGCTGGATCTGAGTGCAATACCATCCATCAAAGAGCTCAGCCATCTGCCAGTAATAGTTGATCCCAGCCATGCCGCCGGAAAGAGAGAATACGTAATCCCTCTGTCGAGAGGAGCTCTTGCGGTTGGTGCAGATGGTTTAATGGTTGAAGTTCATTGCGACCCGGCAAATGCTCTTTCTGATGGAAGACAGTCCCTCTATCCAGAGCAACTCCACAAACTGATGCTTGAGATAAGCAGATTTTGTCCCGTTAAATGCGCTTAGAACACCCCGGGACTGATCTGGAATATCATTTAGATAACGGACATTCTTATAGACCTGGAAAAGATACTGTAAAAGGAGAATTGTATGCTACCTGATCAACGGGGTTATTTTGGGAATTTTGGAGGACGATTCGTTCCTGAAACGCTTCTGCCGGCTCTGGATCAATTGACCAGGGCTTATCAAGAAATCAAATCCGATCCCGAATTCTGGGCTGAATACGCTTCACTGTGCCGGGATTACGTTGGGAGACCGACTCCTCTTTATCTTGCTGAAGGACTTTCACGATACGCGGGAGGTGCTCGTATCTACCTGAAAAGAGAGGATCTGGCACACACCGGAGCCCACAAAATCAACAATGCGCTGGGACAGGGATTACTGGCACGCCGGATGCGGAAAAACAGAATCATTGCAGAAACCGGTGCCGGTCAACATGGCGTAGCCACGGCTGCTGTTTGCGCTATGCTCGGCATGAACTGCGTGATTTACATGGGTGAAGAAGATATACGTCGGCAGGCTCCCAATGTTTTCCGCATGAAATTACTGGGAGCTAAAGTCGTCCCGGTATCCAGCGGAAGTCGCACTCTGAAAGACGCAGTTAATGAGGCAATCAGGGACTGGGTGGCCACCAGTGAAAATACTTATTATATTTTCGGCTCAGTGGTCGGACCTCATCCTTATCCAGCAATGGTCAGAGATTTCCAGTCAGTAATTGGACAGGAGGCACGCAGCCAGATACTGAAGCAGGCGGGAAAACTTCCTGATTATATCGTTGCCTGCGTCGGAGGAGGCAGCAATGCGATGGGAATATTCTATCCTTTCTTACAGGACACACAGGTAAAATTGATCGGAGTCGAAGCAGCAGGCATGGGACTGGAGAGCGGGCGGCATGCAGCTCCGCTGGTTGCCGGGAAAGCCGGCGTTTTACATGGAGCCAGGACCTTTATTCTGCAGGATCAACACGGACAGATTCAGGAAGCCTACAGCATCTCTGCCGGTCTGGATTACCCCGGTGTAGGCCCCGAACACAGCTACCTTAAAGAAACCGGCCGGGCTAATTACGTTTCGGTCACAGATCAAGAAGCCCTGGAGGCATTCCAGGCATTATCCAGAACTGAAGGAATAATCCCGGCGCTTGAATCATCTCACGCCATCGCTCATGCTCTTAAAATTGCCCGCGATCTTTCCGGAAAAGAGATTATCATCGTCAACCTCTCCGGAAGAGGTGATAAGGATTTACAGATTGTCATGAACGCACTGGGGGATAATCAATGAGCCGTATAAAGAATGTATTCAATCATACCGGTCATAAAGCTCTGATTACCTATATTACAGTAGGTTATCCTGACCTGGAGACTACAATCAGAGCGGCTTCAGTGCTGGCAGAAAATGGAGCAGATATTATTGAGCTCGGAGTTCCCTTTTCCGATCCTCTAGCAGATGGTGCTACCATCCAGGAATCCAGCCACATCGCCTTGAAGAACGGGATAACACTGGAAAACTGTCTGGAAACTGCTGAAAAGCTCAGGAGAAAAATCTCCCTCCCACTGGTTTTGATGGGTTATTTTAATCCCATCTTGAGTTACGGGCTGGAAAAATTTTGCCGGGACTGCGCACAGGCTGGCATTGACGGACTTATCATCCCCGATTTGCCTCCAGAAGAAGGTACATCTCTCGAATGTGCTGCTCGTGAAAAGGGGATAGATCAAATTTACCTGCTTTCGCCCAACAGCACTAAAGAAAGAATCAAAATCGTATCTGAAAAATCCAGCGGCTATATCTACCTTGTCTCCGTAACGGGCGTCACCGGTCCGCGGGACAGCCTTCCAGCAGGGCTGGATCAATTCATTAACAGAGTTCGTGAAGCAACCACTCTGCCGTTATGCGTGGGGTTCGGGATATCCACACCTGCCCAGGCCAGGCAGATTGCCAGATTGGCGGATGGAGTCATTATTGGTAGCAGGTTGATTCAGTTAATGAAAATAAACCCCACCCTCACCACGCTGGTTGATTTTATCAGGGAAACCAGAATGGCACTTGATAGCTAACTGATCGGGCGATAATAAGAGGGGGACACAGGAAGTTGATTGATTATCCCGTCCCCCTGCTTTCTTATAATATCTAATATAGCTCTGAAAAAGCCTGTAAAAAGAATATCTTCAGGCTTTTTGAGGCTGTACGACTTCAGGCTTTACAACTGCGCTATCACCCCAACCTTCTCTTAAAGTCCCACAACCCGGCATGATTGCCATCTCAATGTGAGGTTTCCTGACTTTCTTCCAGATCAGTGGACCGTGCTTCAAGCCTCTGGGAATGAAGATACCGAAGCTGGTATTGAATTCGAGCTTATCACCACCCAAACCGAATATCATGTCTGCGCCAAGATCTTCAGGATTGTCTGGATCACCACCAATGTGCAGTACTATTTCGTCATACTTTTGATGTACCATTTCAGGGATAGAAGGCTCAACCACATCCCAGATCCAGCCGAATTCAATATAATAGTTGGCGATATTGATTTGAGTACTGCTCATATAGGTCATGGTCGGCGCCTGGCGCCCTTTCTTGAAGAAAGCCCCGGATTCGCGCATGGGACTGCGGATGACATACTGCTCATAGTCAAATTTCGTCGTCTTTTTGGGTAACTCCTTCTTGGGCTCCTTTATCCCGCTCTTACCCCAGCCCTTGAAGGGGTCTCCCGTACCCAGCATCATCGCCATCTCAATATGGGGAAATTCAAACTTCTTC
>Ga0123519_10005354_pt1 | contig 20497 bp, 19 predicted proteins | sample YelNatPaOPRAMG02_FD_87396 | JGI IMG/M metagenome (GOLD analysis project Ga0123519, IMG submission 87396) | Hot spring microbial communities from Yellowstone National Park - Yellowstone National Park OP-RAMG-02 (version 2) | ecosystem: Environmental > Aquatic > Thermal springs > Hot (42-90C) ...
CATTCTGATCATGGATGAGCCAAGCGCTCCTCTCTCGGTGGCGGAAGTGGAGCACATGTTTGAGATCATCAAACGGCTGAAGCAGAGAGGGGTAACGGTCATCTACATATCGCACCGGCTCGAGGAGGTTTTCCGGATCTCGGACCGGGTGAGCGTGATGCGCGACGGCCGCTACATTGCCACCCGGGTCACTGCAGAAACCAACCGCAAGGAGCTCATCAGGCTCATGGTGGGGCGGGACCTCACGGAAAGCTACCCGCGCCGGGCGACTGCGCCCTCGGAAGTTGCGCTTGAGGTCAGACACCTCTCCGGCAATGGTGTCAGAGACATCTCCTTCTCGGTGAGGAAAGGCGAGATCCTCGGGCTCTCCGGGCTGGTGGGCGCTGGCCGCACGGAACTTGCCCAGGTCATCTATGGCGCAGCGGCCGCGGAGGGTGGCGAGATTCGGGTGCACGGCAAACCCGTGAAGATCAAGTCGCCTGCCGACGCAATCCGGCAGGGCATCGGCCTGTTGCCAGAAGACAGAAAGGAACACGGCCTCTTCCTCGAAATGGGCGTCAAGTGGAACATCTCTTTCCCCATTGTGCGAAGGATTTCCCGGCGCGGGCTGGTCGATACCAGGACAGAAGGCGAGATCGCCGAAAAGTATAGAGAGCGCCTGAATATCCGCACGCCCACGCTCGAACAGCGCGTCAAGAACCTGAGCGGTGGCAACCAGCAGAAGGTGGTGCTGGCCAAGTCGCTCGCCGCGGAATCAGACATTCTGATCTTCGATGAGCCCACCAAAGGCATCGATGTGGGCGCCAAGCAGGAGTTCTACCGGCTGATGTGCGAACTCGCCGACAACGGTATCGCGATCATCATGATTTCCTCGGATATGCAGGAGCTGCTGGGAATGTCGGACAGGATCGTCGTGCTCTGCGAGGGGGAACTCGCCGGCCAGGTCGGCCGAGAGCAGTTCAGCCAGGACTACATTCTGGACCTTGCTTCGGGAACACACTGAACGGAGGTGGCTGATGGCGACAAGCCCATCGTTTTTGACGGCCCTGTCCACGAACGCCGGCACCCTACTGAGGAAATACGCGCCGCAGACTGTCCTGATCGGATTGATCGTGCTGTTCACCTTCGTCTCCCCGAATTTCATGACGGTCAGCAACCTGACGTTGATGGTGCGTCAGATATCCTTTGCGACAATCAGCGCAGTCGGAATCATGTTCGTGATGGTTTCCGGCGCCATTGACCTATCCATCGGCTCTCAGATCGTACTCACCAATATCGTAATGGCCATTCTCATGGTGCGGTATCACGTCAACCCCGCTCTGGCCATCCTCTGCTGCCTTGCCATGGGAACTCTGCTGGGCACGCTGAACGGCGTGCTGAGCGTGAAGCTCGGGGTCCATCCGCTGATCATCACGCTTGGCACGTCGACGATCTACAAGGGTCTGGGCTACATCGCGGCCGATGGCAAGAACATCATCGGGCTGCCCGAGTCCTTCAAGGTTCTCGGGCAAGGATACCTCGGTCCGGTGCCGATCCCCGTCGCCATCATGATCGTGATCGCCATCATCGCTGACTTTGTACTCATGCGGACCTACTTCGGCCGGTACGTGTTTGCCATGGGCGGCAACGCCGAAGCCGCCCGCCTGGCCGGCCTGGACATCGACAAAATGCGGGGGGTCACCTTCGCCATCTGTGGATTCGCGTCGGGCATCACCTCCGTGCTACTGCTCTCGCGGGTCTTTTCTGGGCAGGTGTTCACAGGCCAGGGCATAGAGTTTGACTGCTTGACTGCCGCCCTCCTGGGTGGGGGCAGCTTTACTGGCGGCGAGGGGACGATCTTTGGGCTCATCACGGGGGTACTGATCATCGGCGTTCTCAACAACGCTATGCAGCTCGCAGGCCTCGCCGACTTTTACCAGAATGTGGTCAAGGGCACTGTGCTTCTGGTGGCTGTCGGATTCGATATGTACCAGAGGAAGAGAGAGGCCAAGGAAGCGGCTGCGAGTGTGACTGCCAAGTGAGATACGCGGTGCTGCCAGGCAAGGCGTGCAGTGAGGCGGCAGGGCCAGAGGGCCGCTGCCTTGCCTCGACCTGCACCTGATGAGCTGACGCCCATTCTTCAGCAGGTGGTCTCAAGTGAAGGATCCGCCAACCTACAACGTGCGCGCTCTCGACCGAGCCATACAAATCCTGTCATGTTTCGACGATGATAACGTCGAGAGAGGAGTCTCCGAGGTCGCCCAGGCTGTGGGCCTGCACAAGGCGACGGTGCACCGCATCATGATGACGCTGCTCAATAGCGGGTTCTTGGAACGGGCCTCGGATGGCGAGAGGTATCGCCTGGGGTTGCGCCTGGCCGAGATGGGCTTGGCGGTGATGCGACGCCTGGATTACCGGCGCGAAGCGATCCCGCACATGCAGGCGCTCCAGGAGCAGTTCGGTGAGACGTGCGACCTGAGCATCCTCAGCAGAGGTGAGGTGCTCTGCCTGGAGGTGGTACAGAGCCGGCAACCCCTGCAGATTGCCGCGCGGCCGGGTCAGCGCCTGCCCGCACACTGCACGGCCAGCGGCAAGGTGTTCCTGGCGTTCCTCCCGCCCGACGAGTTGGCTCAGGCCCTCAGCGGTCTACTGCGCTCGTACACGAGCAACACAATCACAGCGCCAGAGCGCATCAGGGAGCAACTGGCGCAGATCCGTGCTCGTGGCTATGGCCTTGACAACGGCGAATACGAGGCTGGCGTGCGCGCCGTCGCCGCTCCCATCCGCGACGACACGGGCAAGGTCGTTGCAGTCATCAGCATCCCTGGCCCGGCGGATCGGATGGATGCGGACCGGGTAGCACAGATCGCTGCTGCGCTCATCGCCGCTACGGGCGACATCTCGGCTCACATGGGATGGCAGCCGAATAGACGGAGAGGATAGCACCGAGCGCCACCCGGCCACCGTAGACAGAACTCTCTTCGGCGCCTTCTGCCTGCGCCACCCCGTGCGTGGCCGCTATCCCTGCCAGCCCATGCGTCGGGAGATGGCATCGGCTGCCGCCACAAGCGCCTCGCCCAACTCGGGGAAGCGCTCCGTCTCGATGCGGCTGACGGGGCCAAGCATGGCAAGCGCCGCGGCGACCTTGCCGTGGCGATCGCGGATTGGGGCAGCTACGGCGCAGACGCCGGGCTCGTGCTCCTGATCGTCAAAGCCGTAGCCCAGCCGGCGGATTTCCTGCAGTTGTGCCCGCAACAGCACGGGGTCGCAGACCGTCCGCTCGGTGTAGCGCTTGAGGGGGCGCATGAGCAGCACGTCGAGCTCTTCGGGCGGCAGGAAGGCCAGGAACGCCTTGCCACTGGCTGTGCAGTGAGCAGGCAGGCGCTGACCAACCTGGGAGGCGATGGTCAAGGCGCGGCCGCTCTGGATGACCTCGACACAAAAGACCTCGCCCTGGTCGAAGACGCCGAGGTCGCACGTCTCCTGGAAGCGGGCGACAAGTTCTCGCATGTATGACCGCGCTTCCCGCCGCAGGTCGAGGCGGCGCAGCACGCGCATGCCCAGATCGGCGACGTGCAAGCCCAGCCGGTAGCGCTCGCCGTCGCTAGTACGCTCCAGGTAGCCACAGTTCGACAGGGTCACCATCATCCGGTGGGCCGTAGCCTTGTGCAGGCCGAGAAGCTGCGCAATCTCCGACACACCCCGCTCCGGGTGCTCGTTGTCGAACGAGGAAAGGATCTGGAGGGCGCGCTCCACGGCCCGCACGTTGTATTCGCTCTGATCTTTCACTGCTTCCCAACCTCACCGGCTGTCACGCCTGGGTGCCTCCCGGCGCGGTTGCCGAATATCACAAGCGGTGGACGCCCGTTGATTATCTGCAATCGCGGCCACTTTGGCAAGTGATCCGCAAGGGGCGGCGCCGGTTCATTTCGTGGGCGGAGCGTGGGCTGACATCCAGGCGCCGGGCGCGGCAGGCCTCTTCACGCCGAAGGCTTGCCTTCGGCGGCCTCAACGAGTCCCTCGCCCTCGTACACGATGTCGAACCACCACTTTTCGCCAGGCCGGCTCCGGCCCAGGCCGAGGAGGCGGGCGCTGCGGATGGCGATGGTCTGGGCCAGGCGCGAATGCATGGCCAAGGCACGCACCAGGTTGTGAGGCCTCGTGGGGGGCTGCGTCCAGGGGCAACTCTTGACGCACCGATTGCACATCGTACCCCGCTTGTTAGTAAAGTTGTAGCTTGCGCAGCGCCTCGTATCCAGCTTCCATGTCTCGTAGCCGTTGTACATCACCTTGTCGCCGGTCGGGATGGCATGGCTGGGGCAGTTCTCGGCGCAGATCCTGCAGCTCTGGCAAAAGCGCTGCAGGCCGAAATCGATCGGCCGGTCGGGGGTCAGGGGCATGTCGGTGAGGATGGCCGCGGCCTTGAAGCCGAGCCCCAGGTAGGGGTTCACGACAATGCCCGCTCGGCTTACTTCCCCAATGCCTGCCCAGATCAGCAAGGGAGGAATCAGCACCGAGTACTTGTCAAGAAAAGAGGGTCCATACTGGGGCGACGCGGCCCAACCCAGCCGTCGGATATAGTTGGCCATCGTCTCAGCGACGAGAGCGAGGTGCGCATATGCCTGGAAACTGATCGGGTCACCCATCCAGTCCGAGCCGGCAGAAGCACGCACCGCGTGCCATTCCTTGCGCATCACGATCACAACGGCGTTCGCGTACCGGGTGTCGATGGGGTTTCCCATCCGGTCGTGGCTGTAGTAGGCCCAACCGGGCACTTGGCAGGTGCCGACGATATCGGCCTTGAGGAAATAGCCGGCGGCCTTGATGTGTTGGGTGAGCACCCGTGGGTCCTCGGGGATAGGTGCCACATGCGCCGCCACCGGGCTGGGCTTGACCAAGGAGAGGTGGTCGACGAGGTCCTTTTGCGCCGCTGAGAGGGGGTACTTGCCGGGGAGGCTCACCTGTACGCCCCGTTGCACCACTGGGCCGTATTCACCGCGCTCGGCCAGGCCGTATGCCGTGTTGCGCATGTCGATGCGCTGCACGGCATCCGTGATGATCGTGGTCGGCGTGTTGACTCGTTTCACGCGCTGCATAGGCAAGGGGCCCAGCCATGGCTTGGCGCCGTATACGGTGCCTGTATGGTTGTCTGCCATCAACCCTCTCCATCCACTCGAACAGTACGTGGTTTCCCCATCCCTCGGCCTCCGCAGGCGCCAGCTTGGCCAAGTTCGGGCTCGGGGAGAGGGGCCGCCCTCTCGCCGCCACTGCAGCCGGGGGCGAGGTTGGCGCGGTGGCCCGCCGGGCAACACTCGGGGGGGCCCCTGTCTCCTTTCGCACCGGCACGGGGATGGCAGGAACCTGGGTTTTGTGTTCTGGCGGGCGGCTTTGCCGCCCGCCAGAACCTCCGCTCTCCCCGCCCCCCTGGTCGGAAAGCGCCCTCGCCGCGGCAAGGCGCATCTCCGACAGACTCTAGCGCTTGTCAAACGGAGGAGCCGGATAGGCAAACTTGGCGGTTGCGTGCTCGGCCGGCCACACCAGCTCCAGGTTGCCCTTCTGCCACTGGATCAGCGGGTCCAACACGACGCCTGTGCCATCGGAGCGGAAGCTCACCGGTCCCTCCACCGTCATCATGTTGGTCGCAGCAAGGGCATCTCTGATCTTGTCGCGATCCAGCGTACCGGCGCGTGTGATCGCGTCGGCCAGGATCTGTACGCAGGCGTACGCGGGTCCGGTCAACAGGTCTGCCGGCCTTCCGAACTGCGCCTGGTACTTGGCGTTGAGCTCAGCCACACCTGGGAACTTTTCCCCGTGGTGCCAACTGGGGAAGATGGTCACATAGTCGCCCACCGGCCCAAGCGATTGGCCCCAGGTGATGCCTTCTGGCGCCCGGATCATCAGAGTGAACTTGGGAGCCCAACCAAGCTCGCTCATCTGCTTGATCATTGCCAGCCCATCGGGCGGGCTGGGCATGCAGAGCAGGCTCTCTGCGCCCGCTGCCTTGGCTTTCAGGATGATATCCGAATAGTCTTTGGTCCCTGGCGCATACTCCTCGTAGACCACCACCTGATAGCCGTACTTGGGCGCGTTCGTGCGCCAGAGCCCGCAGAGCTCAATGCCCCAGTCGGTCTTTTCCTGGAAGATGGCGACCTTGGTCGGCCGTTGGCCCTCGGGGATCATCGCATTGAGGTACTCGTACACGTCTTTGCCCTGGTCGGGCGACTTGACGAAGGGCGAGAACAGGTACTTGTATCCCTGCTGGTGGATCTTGTACAGGGCAAAGGAGACGCCGAGGTAGGGCACCTTGTTTTTCTCGGCGATAGGCACGGTCGCGGCGTGCATGTCGCTGCCACAGCCGCCCAGGTAGGCCACCACCTTTCGATCGGAGTACAGCGTCTCCATCTTGCTCACAGCCTTGGTGGGGTCCGATTCGTCGTCGTAGATGGTCAGATGGAGTGGGATCTTTGTACCGTAGTCCTTGACGTACACTCCACCAGATGCGTTGATGTCGTTGACGGCGATTTCGTACCCCGGCTTGACCTGCTGACCGAGGGAGCCGTATTTGCCGGTGAGGGGCACCGATGCGCCGATCTCGATGGCGGCAGGCGCAGGCGCTGCGGGCGCCTTGGTGGCCTGCGCAGGAGTGGCCGTGGGTGGCACGGCCGTAGGTGGCACGGCCGTCGCCGCCGGTTTCGGCGCTTGAGTAGGCTGAACAGGTACGGGCGTTGGGGTGCAACTGATCGCCAGTGCGGTGATCAAGAGGACGACTGCGATCGCATGTCCTGGTCTGGCTCTCATGGCAAGGCCTCCTTGTGCTTGCACATAACCACACCGCGCGTCCGAAACGCAAGCATAGCCCGTGGTATGCTCCGGCCTACCACCTCCTTTCGCCGCTCACCATTGAGGGTGGTTGCCTGGCGCAGCCTGGATAGCTGGCACAGGTTCTGCGCGCGAGGTGCTCCGCGGTCTCGCCTGTCAGTGCCCCGGCTGATAAGGGCCGGCTCGGCGCTCGCCGCTGTCAAGGCTGGCTTGCCTCTGCGCTGCACGGCGGGCCAGCGCTTTCCGCAGATGGGCCCAGGCCTCGACAAAGCCGCCGGGCAGGAACAGGACGACCAGGATAAACAGAATGCCGAAGACGATCAGGTGCAACTCTACCAGTTTGAGTGCCAGGTACTCCTTCACGATGACATAGAAGGCACCGCCGACTATGGGGCCGACGATGGTGCCCGTACCGCCGACATAGGCCATCATCACGGCATCGAAGGTCCACACTGGCGAGAACGGGAGCTGGGGATAGTAGCCCACGTGATAGTAGGCAAAGGCACCGCCGGCCAGCCCAGCCAGGAAGGCACTGGCTGAAAGCGCCACCAGCTTGTGCTTGAGCGCGCTGACTCCGAGCGATTCTGCCGCATCCTCCTCTTCGCGTACCGCCATCATGCCCAGCCCAAGCCTCGAATTCGCCAGAAGATAGCTTGCGGTCACGGTGAGCGCGGCCACGCCCAGGAAGAGGTAGTAGCGGGGCAGCAATTGATAGTTGGCAAGGACCTGCGACGGCAGCGCCGAGAGCATTGGGAAGACGTTGCCGACCGTGACGTAGAGGATCTGCGCCAGCGCCAACGTCCCGATGGCAAAGTACGCACCCCTGAGGCGGAATGCGGGGATGCCGATGAGCAGTGCAAAGACCACGGCAAGGCTGCCGCCGCCGAGCAGGCTGAGCCAGAGGGGCCTGCCGGATAGCCACAGCAGGCGAGTGGCCAGCGTGCCCAGACCGAAGAAGGCGGCATGGCCCAGGTTGGTCTGCCCGGTGTAGCCTCCCAGGATGTTCCAGCTGGAAGCCAGCGCGATGTACAGCAACACCAGGCAGCCGAGGTTGACGATGCTCTTGGCCGCGACCAGCAGAGGGAAGGCCGCGAGCAACCCGAGCGTAACCAAAAGGGCAACCAGAGCGACCGCTTTCTTGCTCACTTTCACCCCTGCTTTGTGCCAAACAAGCCCTGCGGCCGGAAGACCAGAACCAGCAGGAAGATGAGGAGCCCCACTACCTCACGGTATGCGCCGCCGGCAAAGTAGGACGTGACCGATTGTGTCACGCCCAGGATGATGCCGCCGACAAAGGTGCCCATGATGTTCCCCAGGCCACCGAGGACCATCACGATGAGGGCGATCAACGTCCACTCCAGGCCCATCGTCGGCACGATGGAGTAGCCCACGCCCACCAGTGCCCCAGCTACCCCAGCCAGCATGGCGCCCAGGACAAAGGATTCGAGGTACACCTTGTCAATATCGATGCCGGCCAGGGTGGCCGCCGCCCAGTCTTCCACGGTCGCCCGGATGGCCTTGCCTGTACAAGTCCTCTGGAGGAATAGGTGCAGGGCCACGAGGCAGACAAGGGCGATGACCAAGTTCGCCAGGCGCACGACGGGCAGGCGCACGCCGAAGACGGTCAACGCCATGCCGGAATAGGATGTGGTGATCGCCCGGTCATTGGCGGTCCAAAGCCGGAGTGCCACGTTCTGCAGGATGAGCGAGAGGCCAAAGCCGATGAGCATGGTGTTTTTGACCTTGACGTCCTCGGTCGCCTTTACCATGCGCGAGAACAGTAGCTTGTAGAGCAGCACCCCCATCAAGCCCAGGAAGACGAGAGTCGTGGGCAGGGTGAGAAAGGGGTCCACGCCCAGAAGGGTGAAGGCCCAGAAGCTGGCGTAACCGCCGAACATCAGCAGTTCCCCATGGGCCACATTGAGAAACTTGGTGACGCCAAAAGTCAGTGAGAGGCCCACGGCCGCCAGCCCGTACAGGGCCCCCACGAGGATGCCCGAGACTACATTCTGAGCCAGGGGTACCAGCATGTTGACCTCGCTCTCGCTGTCTATCCCAAATACGCCCGGCGCACGGACTCGAACGATAGCAGCCCCGTACCGCTCCCTTCTCCGACAATGCGGCCGTTTTCAACGACATAGGCGCGATGGCTCAGCTCAAGAGCCGCCCGCACGTTCTGCTCAACCAGAAGGACGGTCACCCCCTGTGCGTTGATCTCGGTGATCATCGCAAAGATCTGCTCCACCAGAAGCGGCGCCAGGCCAAAGGAGGGCTCGTCGAGGAGGAGGAGGGTGGGTTTCGACATCAGAGCCCTGGCAATGGCGAGCATCTGCCGCTCGCCGCCGCTCAGGGTGCCCGCCCTCTGGTTCTTCCGCTCTGCAAGGCGCGGGAAGATGCTGAACACCCGCTTCAGGCTCTCTTCCTTGTGGCGCCTGGCCCCAGGGATGAATGCGCCCAGTTCCAGGTTCTCGAGCACAGTCATGCCGGTGAACACACGCCCGCCCTCGGGCACCTGCGAGATGCCCATCGCGACGATCTTGTCGGGCCGTTCTCGGGTCAAGTCGCGGCCACGGAAGCGGACGTTGCCCGAACTGGGGGGCAGCAGGCCACTGATCACGTGCAAGGTGGTAGTCTTCCCTGCTCCGTTGGGGCCAATCAGAGCCACGAGCTCGCCCTCGTCGACGTGTAGCGAGATGCCCCAGAGGGCCTGCAGGTCTCCGTAGAATGCGTCTACCCCTTCAATCTCAAGCATAGGCTTTACCCAGATAGACCTCAATGACCTGGGGATTGTGGATGATCTCCTCAGGCGGCCCCTCGGCAATCTTCTTGCCCATGTTCAGCACGATAATGCGGTCCGAGATCCCGCAGATCGCCTGTACAATATGCTCGACCACAACGATGGTGATCCCAGAGTCTCTGATTTCCCTGATTAAGCGGCAGGCATCCTCGGTCTCGCCGGGATTCAGGCCGGCCATCACCTCATCGAGGAGGAGGAGCCGGGGCCGTGCCGCCAAAGCTCTGGCCAGCTCGAGCATCTTGCGTTGCATGAGGGTGAGTTCGCTGGCAGGCACCTGAGCCTTCCCGGCCAGGCCGACTCGGCCCAGGATCTCCTGCGCCTCCTCACCGGCGGCGCCCAGCGATGGGCTCGGCTGGTGGCCGTATGCCCGGCCGACCATGACATTCTGCAGTGCTGTAAAGTTGGGGAAGGTTCTGGTCAGTTGGAACGTCCTGGCGAGGCCCCTGTGACTCATGTGGTGGCGGGGCAGGCCGGTCACGTTCTCACCCCGGAATGTGATGGTGCCCGAATCGGGCTTGAGGAAGCCGGTGAGCAGGTTCAGAGTCGTCGTCTTGCCGGATCCGTTGGGCCCAATCAGGCCAATGATCTCTCCCTCGTCGACCGTGACCCCAAGATCCGCGTTCGCCCGCAAGCCCCCGAACGCTTTGGAGAGACCTACGACCGACAGCAATCGCATCTCTCCCCCCTCCCCGCCCGGCATTCTGCGCGGAATAGCGATCTCACCCACCGGCGTTCAGCCGGGAAGGTTACTCCAACTCCACCCCATGATCATTCGAAGGCTGAGCTGTGTCAGATGGGGTCTCTTCTTCCCGTTCCACAAAGATCACGGCACCTGACGGGCAGTTCTGCTCGCACGTCCCACACTCGATACAGACGTTCACGTCGATCTCGCACTTGGTCTCGCCTTCTGTAATCGCCCCACTTGGGCACCCTGCAACACATGCCCCACACAACTGGCAGGCGTCGGTGATCTTGTACGGCATCGTTCTGTTCTCTCCACGTGACCTGCGAACTCGGCTTCCGGCGGCTACCCGGTGTAGATGCCTTCCGGGTCGATCTCTTGGCGGATCAGGCGGACCTGCTCCGCAGTCGGCGGCTCGGTGATGCGGAGGTCGGATGGCACAAGCGGTTGGAAACCCAGGTTCGAGAGCACATCGTCGAGCGTGGTGCCCGGGTGGATCGACTCCAGTCGCATGCGCCCGCTCTCGGGGTCAAAGCCAAAGATCGCCTTGTCGGTAATCACACGGCGGGGTCCTCCCGACAGCCCGGCCTTGCGCCGGCTGTCTCCTCCGGAAAGGTACCCGGGGCTGGTGATGTGAGCGATCGTCTCTTTGAGTTTGCGTGCCTCGTGACGGATGATGATAATCGTCTCGCGGGCCAGTGAGGCGATATCGTTGGCACCACCTGAACCGACAAAGTGGCGGAAGGTGCCTTGGGGGTCGCCCAACAGGGTGGTATTGACGTTGCCGTAGGCATCGACCTCCAGGCCGCCCAGAAAGCCGACGTCGACCAATCCCCTGTGCAGCACCGTGCCCAACATATCGGCGAAGGAGCTCAACATCGTCGCCCGGTACCATACTCGTGGGTCGGCCAGGCCGACGCCGGGGGCAATCGGCTCCGGGTCCACCACGCCCAGCTCGAAGAGGATGGTCATGTGCGGGGCATGGGTGCGCTTGGCCAGGAAGGCCGCTACGACTGGCAAGCCGAGGCCCACCGCCACAACCTGGCCGTCCTTTAGTTCACGGGCTCCTGCCACGGCCATCAGTTCCGAGAGCGAATACGCTACGCCGTCTGCCATACTCGGCCCTGCTCCTCCTATATCACTGCGCTGATCGCTGCAGCAGCGAATGCTCTTCTAGCCGCATGATGGGCTTTGGCCGGCCACGCTGCTGTTGGCCTCAGTAACCCAGTATGGGATCGGCGGCCAGGCGATTCAGGCGCTCGGCACCACCGATATGCGCCAGATACTCCCAATGGTCGCGCATGCCGTAGACGAACTCGTCGAGGTAGGCCTGAAGGCCATCGGGTGTCTTGGCCGCTTCGGCGTAGCGCCGGATCTCCTCAGCATCATAGTCGTAGGCGCGGTAGACTGAGGTTGGATGGGCGCCAAACGGCAACTGCACGACGTGGGAGACGCGAAACCCGGGGATGACCGTCTGCTCGGGCTGCTGGCGGATCACGTCGCCGGGCACAACGCGCTCGGTGATGACGATAGCCCGCTTGGCCGCTCGCACCTGCTCGGCATTATCCCAGCGTGGGCCGTAGACCCGCGCGTTGCCATCAGCGTCGGCCACCTGTACCTGCACCACGGCGACGTCGGGCACCAGTGGTCGGAGGACCAGACACTCCTCACCGGTGAATGGGTCGACCACGTTCGCATGGTCGCCGGGCGCCGTCTGAGCCAGCCGCTTGAGGATATCAGAGCCGCGCAGGGAGCGGATGGGGATAAAGGGCAAGCCCAGCGAGCCTGCCAGGTAGCGAAAGACCATCGAGAGGCTGCTGTACTCTTCTACCTTGAGGGTACCGTCTTCGATGCGGCGGTTGATGCACGCCAACCGGCCGAAGCGATCGAGTGAGCCGCCGCCATAGATGAGGTGGTCAGCTACGCCAGCGCCCACCAGCAGGTCGCCATCCATCGCGCCGACACATTGCGAGATGGTCAACCCCCGAAGGCCCTGCCGGATCGCCTCACGGGCGAAGGCCATGGCACAGCGGGTGATGGCAAAACCCGAGAGGGCGACATGGGAGCCGGCCGGGACCGAGGCGACGGCTTCCGAAAGATCGCAGACCTTCACCGCGTACCTCCGTCCAGGTGCGGACGCTCGTCGAAGAGAATCAGTGTCAGCTCGCAGCCGCCGTCGACGAGCTTGGCCTCCGCCAGTTCTACGGGGCGGTTCAGTTTCTCCTCCAGGGTCAGCACCACGATGTTTGCTGGTATGCAGGCCAGAGGCTCAATCCCCGAGGTGGCCATTTTCTCTTCGACGCTCCGATGGAGGCACCCTTGCACCCGCAGCCGCAGCAGGCGTCCATCTTCCTCGATCGCGAGGGCGCCGATGATGCCCTCCTTCTGCAAGATCGCGCCCACCTGCGGCACGATGGAGGCCAACTCTGCGCCCTGGATGCCCGCCAGGCGCGTTTGGAAGTAGTCGCGTCCGACGGTGGTCATGCGAAAGCGGGCGCCTTTGCCACGTTCATCCCAGAACGCTTTCTGCAAGTCAAAGGCAAGGCTGTTGACGTAATCCAATGGAACCGTCTGCTCGCTCATTGCTCCGCCTCGTAGTAGGGGACGCCCCAGCTCTCTCTGAAGACCAGCTCAGTCAGTGGCAGGCGAGGGCGGGGCCGGTGGGGCCGTGTAGGATGGCCGACCGAGATAGCACTGATGACCTTATAGCCGGCGGGCACGCCAAGGAGGGCCTGCATGCGTTCCTCATCGCGCACGTCGATGCAAGGAGCGATCACCCAGCAAGCTCCCAGCCCCAGGGCTGTGATCATGAGCAGCATGTTCTCGATGGCGGCCGAGGTATCGTAGGGCAGATCCCACACATCCTTCTTGCCACAGACCACAATGATGACAGGGGCATCGCCGACGAAGGCCGACACCTGCCCCGAGGTCAGTTTTTGGAAAGCCGCCTTCTTCTTGGCCTCATCCTGCAGAGTTGCGAAGCGCTCCTGCATTTTGCTGGTGACGAATTCAGAAGTGAAACGGCGCCCGCTGCCGCCGCCGGCGATGGTGGCGATCGCCTTGCGCATAGCCGGGTCTTTGACGATGATGAAACGCCAGGGTTGCGCGTTCTCTCCTGAGGGCGCCTGACGTGCGGACTCGAGGATTGCCCGCAGGTCCTCTTCGCTCACTGGCTCGTCGGTAAACTCGCGGATGCTGCGCCGGTCGAGGATGACCTTCATGGTCGCGTCCGCAAGGGTGAACATCTCCGTCATCTCTGCCTCCGACAGTTACCGCCTATCCATCCGCCCGTAGCCTGGCCCTACCTACGGCCGACATGCCCCGCCTGTGGTCGCTGAGACAATGGCGCCCACAAGAAGCATCACGCCGAACTTGCTCGCTGGCGCGCTCGTTCGCCACTGGGGTTGGCGCCGTCTCACCAGGCGAGAGAGCATCTCATAGTATAGTATACCACAGAATTCACTTCTTTGTCAATGGTCTGGTCTTCAGGCGATTGACAAGAATCGGAATCCGCAGTATACTATTAATGAGACTGCGTTTCGGCTGACGAGACAATTCGCTCCGCACTCGGCCTCTTTGCCGCGGTGGATACAAGCTTTCATCGGGCCCGCTCCGCAAGCACGCCGTGACGAAGAGATGAGTCGGCGCCATCCAATCTTGGCCGGGCTCCCCGGGGAATGCTTGGGCGAGTGCGCAGTCGGGGCGAGCGCCATCTTCCTCGGCGCAAGCGGGCAGGGGCCGGGTGCGGTGCCACATCAGAAAGGAGCGAGATTGCATTGGACAGGCTGCCATTCGTGAAAGCTTCGGATGTGGTAGGAGAGGAAAGGATTCCCAAGCGGGTCTCCAAGCTACTGCTGAGCCCCAAGAACATGGGCACCAAGGGCGCCTCCATGGGGCTGAACGTGACGGCTGTCGGCAGCATGATCCCCGACCACGTCCATGAGGATTCGGAAGAGCTGATGTTCATCATCAGCGGTCGTGCCAGGCTCGTCATCGAGGGCATGGGCGAGTGGGAGGTCGGCCCTGACACCGCCATCTACTCGCCCTTGGGCAAGAAACACCGGCTGGAGAACATTGGCGACGAGCCGTTGAAGCTGGTGTGGTGCTACACGCCACCACTGCCCGCCCACTACTAGGCTGTTTTTTTCAGGCTCACAAGAGGAGGAAAGGGATGTTCGAGGAAACCCGCAAGTACATGAAGAAGCTTGGCCTGCCCGAGGGGGATCTCTACGACCTGCCCGTGTCGAGCCTCCGCTTTCCCGACGGCGGCTACTTCCGCATTGAAGTGCCCACCATGAACTCGGCGGAGGCGGTGGCAGCGCTGTTGGAAACAGCCGACAAGAACGGGATCACCATCAACCGCGTCACCGAGACCTATGGCATGTTCCGTCACACCCGCCAGGAGATCAAAGACTACTGCCGCCTGTGCCACGATTATGGCTGCGAGCTCCTGATGTCGGTGGGCCCCCGCGCCACCTACGACACCGGCGCCACGGTCCTCTCACCACAAGGCGTGCGCATCAGCTACCGCCTGCGCGGCATGGAGCAACTGCTGCGCGCCATCGAAGACGTCAAGCGTGGCATCGACCTGGGCGTGCGCGGCTTTCTCATCTACGATGAGGGGATGCTCTGGGTCGTCGGGCAGATGCGCAAGGACGGTGAGCTGCCCAAGGAGATCATCTTCAAGACCTCGGCCCACCTCGGCCACTGCAACCCAGCCTCCTTCAAGCTGCTGGAGAGCCTGGGCGCCGACAGCATCAACCCGGTCCGCGACCTCGCCGTGGGCATGCACGCTGCCCTCCGCGCGGCTGTCAAGGTGCCCCTCGACATCCACACCGACAATCCTCCGGCATCGGGCGGGTTCATTCGTGTCTTTGAGGCGCCGGACATCGTGCGTGTGGCGGCGCCGGTGCACCTGAAGACCGGCAATTCGGTGGTCAGCGCCCACGGCCAGATCACCTCTGCGTCAGACGGCCGCAAGATGGCCGACCAGGCCTCGATCGTTGTGGAGATGGTCAACAAGTACTATCCCGAGGCCAAGCAGAGCCCGCGCGGCTCGTCGGACCTGAGGATCCCGGTCGTCTAGCTTGCTGCCGGAGCAGAATCGGCCTGTCGGGCCGACAGGTCTCCCGCGTTCGGCCGGCAGCACTCCCGGTGAGCATCCTCTGCGTCAGGTCCGTAGTGGGGGCTTCAGCGGTTTGCCCCTGCGACGGCGCTAAGGGCAGGCGAAGTGCTCACCGCGAAGCGGTTTCCTGCGCCCAGGCACTGCAGGGCGGGCCCGGGCTTGTGGCAGGGCGGGGCCGGGCGCCCCACCCTGCCACAAGCCCGGGCCCGCCCCCGGCCAGGCCTTCAGTAGAACAGGAGCGATCACAGTGAGCAAGTGGCAGTTGCCACCCAAAGGCGGCCACATGGACCTTGCCGACCAGGTCTACCTGCAGAACATGACGATGGCTCAGGTCAACGAGCGGTTGGAGAAGAACGACATCATCATCGTCCCCGTCGGCAGCACCGAGTGTCATGGCGCCGGTCAACCCCTCGGAGAGGACACGTTCCTGGTCACGCGCATGGCCGAAGCGGTGGCGATGCGCACCGGCTGCACGGTCGCCCAGCCGGTCTGGTACGGCTCGCATCCCTACCCCCATCTTGGCATGCCCGGCACCGTGGTGATCCCCGAGGAGAGCTTTCTGGCCTACCTGCGCGGCATCATCGCTGGCCTGTGGAACATGGGCTTTCGCAAGCAGATCCTGCTCAACGGCCACGGCCAGGAGGAAGTGATCCCCCTGGCGCTGCACCAGTTTGCCAAGAAGTACCAGGTGCCGGCGATTCTGATCTCGCTGCACTGGCCCACCGTAATCCACGACTATCTCAAGGACAAGGCGCATGGCGGGCCGTTCGAGACCCCCTTCCAGCATGCCTGCGAGGTCGAGGCCTCTTACTCCCTGGCGCTTTTCCCCGAGCTGATGGAGATGGAGCGTGTCGTCGACACCAAGCCCGAGGGCTTTCTGCCGCCCGGCCATGTCGACAAGGGGGGCGAGGTGTACCATGCGCCCATCAAGGGCCACGAGCACGTGGGCCTGGGCGGCATCGAGGTCGTCGTCTACCCGGAGGGCGTCATTGGCCGGCCATCGCTGGCCAGCGCCGACAAGGCCATTCCCGGCCTGGAGGTCCTTCTCGACTACATGGAGCGGCTGATCGGCGATATCCTGCAGCGCTTCCCGCCGGGGCTGCTTCCGCCCACCGACAAGGTCACCATGCGCGACAAGGACGAGACTGAGGCGCTCCTGAAAGGTCCGTTGAAAGGCGGCAAACACCTGTACACCGTTGCCTATCCGCCATGATCGGCATAAGGACCCGGTGCGATGCGCATCATTCTGGCTCAGTCGCTGCCGATCGTTGCACTCGTGATCCTGGGCTTTGCGCTGAAGCAGGGGCAGATCATCGATGGCAGGCTTGGGCAGGACCTGGCTCGGCTCATCCTGAATACCACCTTGCCCGCTGTCATCTTTCTGTCGCTGGCTCGGGCCAGGCTGGACGTGGGCAGGCTGGGAATCCTGGCTCTGTGCGGGGGCTCGATCCCGCTGGTGCTGCACCTGGTCGCCATTGCGGCCTCGCGGCGGATGGGGCTCGAGCGCAAGGTGGCCGGCGCGGTAGTCGTCGGTAGCCTGGTCACCAACATCGGCTTCTTCCTGCTGCCGTTCTTCCAGGCTTTCTATGGGCCGGAAGGGGTGAGCCGGCTGGCGGCCTTTGACCTGGGGAACTCGCTCCTGGCAGCCAGCTATGGCTACTATGTGGCTGCCCGTTATGGAGGGAGGGCCGCAGGTGGTCGGGCCATCCTCCGGCAGATCCTGGCGGCGCCGCTCCTGTGGGCCAACCTGGCCGGGATCAGCGTGAACCTGCTGGGGCTGGGCCAGGCCCTGCCGGAGGTGCTCGTCAAGGTGCTCGAGCCCCTGGCGGCCGCCAACACGCCCCTGGCCATGCTGACCGTCGGTTCGTTCATCGAGCCTCACCTGAAGGCGTGGAGGCCGGTGAGCGCTGCCGTGGCGATCAGGGTGGGCCTGGGCTTCGCCCTCGGTCAGTTGCTGGTGTGGGCCCTGGGGCTGAGCGGCCTGGAGCGGGCGGCGGTGGGAATGGGCGGGGCCATGCCCATCGGCACCGTCGCCATCGTCTACGCCGCCCTGCAGGGGCTAGACTTGGGGGTTGCGGCCGGGTCTATCTCGCTGTCGATTGTGGTAGCTCTTCTCATCACTCCCTTCTTGCTCAGGATGTACTGAGCGGGAAGGGCACGGGCTGGAGGTCACGGACGAGATGAAAATGCTGCGGGTAGATATGGAGCGACGTGAGGTGCGCTGGGAGCCGGTGCCGGCCGTCTACGAGCGTCTGGGCGGGAGAGCGCTCATCGCCCGGCTCCTCCTGGAGGAGGTGCCTGCCCGCTGTGACCCGCTGGGGCCGGCGAACAAGCTGATCCTGGCGCCAGGGTTGCTAGGGGGCACCTTTGCCACCAGCACCGGGCGCCTCTCGGCCGGGGGCAAGAGTCCCCTGACGGGAGGCACCAAGGAGGCCAACGCCGGGGGAAACGCCGGCGGTGACCTGGGCCGCCTCGGGGTGAAGGCGGTGGTCGTGGAGGGCCAGCCTGCGCAGCGGGAGCTCTATCTCCTCCACATCCGGGGTGATCAGGCCAGCCTCTTGCCGGCGGATGACCTGCGCGGCCTGGGCACCTACGCCACGATTCAGGCCCTGCAAGAGAGGTTTGGCTCAGGTTGCACCGTCGTCTGCATCGGGCCGGCCGGCGAGCAGCGACTGGCCGCGGCGAGCATTGCGGTGACCGGCGAGGGCAAGCAGAACAACCGGCACGCAGCACGGGGCGGGCTGGGCGCCCTGATGGGCTCGAAGGGGCTCAAGGCCGTCGTCTTGGATGCCCATGGGCTGCCACCGGCCCCGCTGGCAGACCGCGAGCTGTTCCGCAAAGCGGCGCAGCGCTTTGCCAAGGAACTCATCGAGAGCCCCAAGACCGGGCGCAAGGGCTCGTCGCACCTGTACGGCACGGCCTCCATCGTGGCGGCGGTCAACGAGCTGGGCTGCTTCCCCACCCGCAACTTTCGCGAGGGCCGGTTCGAACACGCTGAGAATCTGCGCGGCGAGACGAACCGCGAGATCACCCTGGCGCGCGGCGGTGAAATGAGCACCCGCTGCATGCCCGGCTGCGTGATCGCCTGCTCCAACGTCTTTGTCGACCCGACCGGCAAGCCTGTGGTCGCCACCCTGCAATACGAGACGATCGGCCTCCTGGGCTCGAACCTCGGCCTGGGCACCCTCGACGAAGTGGCCGAACTCAACTACCTATGCAACGATCTAGGCCTCGATACCATCGAGACCGGCGCGGCCCTGGGTGTCGCGGCGGAGGCGGCCCTGGCCACCTTTGGCAACAAGGAGTCGTTCGTGGCCCTGCTGCAGGAGATCGGCCGCCTCACGGTGCTGGGCCGGGTGCTGGGGCAAGGGGCCGCGGTGACGGGGCGCGTCTTGGGCGTGAGCCGGGTGCCTGCCGTCAAGGGGCAGGCCATCCCCGCGTATGATCCGAGGGCGCTGAAAGGCAATGGTGTCACCTACGCTACCTCGCCCATGGGCGCCGACCACACGGCAGGCAACGCCTTCGGCGCGCGCAACGAGGTGGCGCCGCTGGCAGTGGAGGGGCACCCGGCCCTGACCCTGAAACTGCAACTGGCTGCCGCCATGCTCGACAGCACCGGCCTCTGCCTCTTCGCCCGGCCGCCGGTGTTGGCAGATCCACAGCTTACGGTGGACCTCATCAACGGGCGCTATGGCTGGGGCTGGACGGTGCAAGACCTGGACCGCTTCAACCGCCAGGTGCTGCGCGACGAGCTCGAGTTCAACCGGCAGGCCGGCTTTACCGCAGCCGACGACAGGCTGCCCGAGTTCATGTGCCACGAGCCGCTGCCGCCGCACAACGTGGTTTTTGACGTGCCCGATTCTGAGCTCGACAAGGCGTTCTCGAACCTGTAGGCGCCGAGGCGGTGCCTCGCCCCTTGTAGCGGCCGCGACCCTGCCGCGTCCATCCCTCGGCCGTTCAGGAGTGGACAGGTGTTCGGAAGAGCAGAGCCGGTTGGGCTCTCCGGCGCGACGCCTCTATCCTCCGGCCTCTTCCCCGCCTCGGAGACTGTTGCACGGCAGCGGGCGCTTCATGAGCCGCTCCTATTGGGACTAGGCCACCGGTAGAGTTGCTCAGAGAGTGAGGCCGATGGTCGAGGTACACATCTTTGGCGCTCTATGGCCCGTCGCCAACAAGGACCAGGAGCTCGACCTGGGTGGGCGCGAGGTGCGGGTGCGCAACCTCATCGCCAGCCTGGGCATCAACCCTGAGGAGGCGGGCATCGTGACCATCGATGGCCGGCAATGCCAGCTCGACGATATCGTGCCGGCATCGTGCCGCCTCTGCATCTTCCCGCCGCTATCGGGCGGGTAGGAGAGGACTATGTCTGAGCAGCAAGATCGGCGCGTTCCGGCAGCGGCCCTCACCGAGGCCTGCGTGCGATTGCTGCGGCAGGTGGGCGTGCCTTCCGACCAGGCCGCAGTGACGGCCGACGTCTGTGTGCAGGCCGACCTGCGCGGCGTGGAGTCGCACGGCGTGCTGCGGCTGCCGGCCTACATCCACCAGGTGACGCATGGCCTGATGGCCGCCGACACCCGTGTGGAGGTGGTGCACGACCATGGGGCCATGGCCTTGCTCGACGGCAGGGGGGGCTTTGGCCAGGTGGCCGCAAGCCAGGCGATGGGCATGGCCATACGGAAGGCCAAGGACTACGGCGTAGGCGCCGTGGGCGTACGCAACGCCGGCCATTTCGGCATGGCCGCCTACTATGCCATGATGGCGCTCGGCCACGATTGCATCGGCATCGTCGTCTCCAACGCGGCGCCCTCCATGGCCCCCTGGGGCGGCATGGATGCCATCCTGGGCAGCAACCCGCTGTGTGTGGCCATCCCTACGCAGACCGATACCCCCATCGTGCTCGATATGGCGACCAGCCTGGTGGCCCGCGGCAAGATCCGCCTGGCGGCGGAAAAGGGGGAAAAGATCCCGCCCACCTGGGCGCTCGACGCCGCCGGCCAGCCCACCGACGATGCCGCGGCCGCCCTCAAAGGCACGCTGCTGCCGGTAGGTGGGCCCAAAGGGTACGGCCTGGCGCTGGTGAACGATGTGTTGGCCG